>Ga0179593_1542386_pt1 | contig 16022 bp, 24 predicted proteins | sample CZODoug2_1_08_16_FD_185931 | JGI IMG/M metagenome (GOLD analysis project Ga0179593, IMG submission 185931) | Vadose zone soil fungal communities from Angelo Coast Range Reserve, California, USA - CZODoug2_1_08_16fungal (PacBio error correction) | ecosystem: Environmental > Terrestrial > Soil >...
AGAGCGAATGTCCGTCCGTGAGTGTTTGCCGGGGGGACCGGGAAGACTTAGGGGATGACTTGGCCGTAAATGAGAGGGGGGGGAGGGGGGGGCCTTCCTGGCTGCAGGCGCCAGTTTCCGCCATCCCAGGCTCGAGCCATATGGGGGGAAGGAAAAAAAAGGTCAAGAAAAAAGATCCCCTGGTGTGCGGATTGTGGAGGAGTAGAGGGTAACTGGTGAAGATTGGGCAGGGGGATCCGACAAAATGGGAGGAAAGGCTGGGATCTTTTCTGGGGCAGGTCATATAGGGGAGGGCCTAAGAAAGGAACTTTCGGGGTAACGCCGTTCGCGAGGGGTAAAGGGAAAAAGGGTTCTTAGAAAGTGGACTAGGTTAAAGTTGCCCAGAAGAAGAGACCGAGGGGGTGTTTCGACTGAGAGGAGGAAAGTAGATCGGGAAGGAAATAACCAGAAAAGGTACCCTGCTGAACGGTACGGATTCAGTCAGAAGGACGGGAGAAAGGGAACCAGAGATTCCCTCCTAGCTTTCTGTCCGGATGGGGGAAGAAAGAGGGGGGGGAAAACTGGGAGGGGGAAGGAAAGGGGGAAAAAGGCGCAGTTTTTTGTTCCCTTGTGTGTCGTGGGAAAGGAAGATACACCTTGGGGAAAGTGCTGCCAGGGGGCTCAAAAGGAGGGGGTGGGGTGGGGATTAAATCGGCTGGTTAGAGTTTCCGGAAGAAAGCGCAGCAGAGGAGGAAGAGAACCTGGGGTCAGCATCCCCGGAAAAGGTGTTCGGGGGGGGAGGGCACTGGAAAGGAATGTTTCGAGTCTCTCGGGGCATTAACAAAGGGGGACAGTCGCGTTTGCTGAGAGAAAAAAATACACGGGGAAAAAAGGCGAGTCACCATGGGCTTTCGAGTAAATAAGCTAAAATTTCAAGAGTTACATGTAGAGGAAAAAATCGACAGGGAGGGGGATAGCTAAGGGTTGCGGCGCTGTAGAAACACGTGGGATCGCCGGCTGTTCCGCAGATATTGCAGCAAACCCCCCATGGAATGAGCTAGGGAACGAATCACCTAGAGGGAATCCAACCTAAGAAATAAGTAGCGGTCTAGAAAAGGAGATAAAAAAAAAGAAGGGATGGGGTGGGATCCTTCGTGAATAGGTGGTGCGGGGCGTGTTTGCCATCGTAGGTCGGAAATCTCTAGGGGGGGATGGTATGAGCGGAGTCTGGGAAGGGGGGGGTCAGGGAGGTACCGGAATCGGGCAGGATTAAAAGTAATAAATTCACGGGAATGCCAGTTCCATACATCTTCCTTATCTTTCAGACAGGAGTCCCGGGGAGGGGAAAAAAAGACCTGAAATGACCCTCAAAAGACAGTAGGCAGTTAGGGGTCACCAAAGAGGGGGGAAGGGTGGTACACGCCGCATGTTAATATGGCAGAGAAGATCTGAGGGCCATGAAAATCGAAGGGAAGAAAAGGGGGGAAGTATAGGGGGAGAGTAAAGGGAAAAGGGAAGGATCTGGAAGAAGTAGGGGGGCGGGTTTGTAAAGAAGCCAAATTGGGCTTGGGGAGTTAATTGTTAAGTTCGCTAGGAAAAGTAGGGAAGATCGGGGCGAGGGAAGGAACAAGGAGGATCTTAAAGGCGAAATGTGAGGCGGGAAGCTGGGAAAAAAAACAAACCTTCTCCTGGCTTGGGGCCCCCGGCAAAATGGAGGCACAAGAAAATGAAGGTCAGGTGGAGGGGGCCATTTGAGAGAGGGAGGCCGCTGGAGAAATCAACTTTGGCCTGACAAAGCTAGCAGCGGGGGAAATCAAGTTCCCGCTCCAGGTTAGGCATAGGACAAGGCCTAAAAAAAAAATGACCGTCCATCGGGGGAAACGGTAAATGGCTAGGGGGCATGGCAGGATTTGAAAGGACTGTTAACAAAGGGAAGAGGAAATTTTGTCAAAGGCGAGGTAGGAGGAAGAAAGGGCATGAGGGGCGCCTTTGCAGGGGGATGTAGTGAAGGAGAGGAAAAAGTTTCAGGAAAAGAGGGAAAACAAGGCCCGCAAGCGCCAAGAAGAAGAATAGGGGATAGGGGAAGAAGAGGAAACACGCAATTCCCGACCTGGGGGGGAAGAAAGATGGAAGGAGACTGGAAAGGCCATTGTGGCCTGGAAATGTTAAAATGAGGGGGGGAACAAAGGAACATTGAAAACGTCAGGAAAAGCTCTCAGAAAGCAAGGGAGGGTGAATGAAAGCAAACTCCAGAAAGGATCGCCAGAGTCGGAGCGTATACTTCGAGTAATAATGTACGGCCAGAGAAAAGAGGAACGTAAGGCAGAGAATTAGCCCAATGCCCAAAATTCATGGTGTTGACTAAGAGGGAAAAATAAGATTGGAGGAGCGGTCAATTGAACAATTTCCATGGGAGTAAGGGCAGTGGGGCGTGATCTCTAAGTAGCTGGGAGCGGGGTCAGGGGGAGGGGGTGGAGTATAAATTAGTAGAAGAAAAGGAGGGGGGGGAGGAGGTGCAGCCGCGGAGTCTAGGGAAATGTGGGGATCCAGAGACCTACGCCCTTGTGAAAGGGGAGAAAGTAGAAGGAAAAGGCTCGACAAGGAAGTTAAAACGGGGCGTCCAGGGATAGGGAAAAGATTGGGAGGGGGATCACGGTACAAACAAAGCAACCAAAAATGATATTCGGGAAAACGCTAGCAAGGTTGTTAGCTTTCAAAGAAGGGTGGGGGGAGTGGGTCAGTCTGCGGAAGGGGAAAAGGTGATGTAAAGGGGGGGAAAAACACAAGTTCGCCAGGTGAAAGAGTTCCGCTTATAAAGGACCGAGGGAAAATAAATGAAAAAGGGCAAAATGCAATCTGGAAGGGGGGGGGAGGTGGGAATAGACCAGGACGGCGGGGCAAGCTCCAACAATGTGAAAAAGATCAAAATTTGGAAAAAAAAAGGAAAAAAGGGAGAGGGGTGGACAGACCGATGATATTTGTAAAGGAAAAAAGGAGCCCAGGAAGGGCTCAAGGACAATGGGGTAACCGGACGAAAGGAGGAAGCGGGGGGTGGGGGGGTTTCACGACCTTAAAAAAAGGGGGGGGGGGTCCAAGAGACTAAGAGGGCATCAGAGAGGGGAAGGGGTCAAGCGGAAGAGAAACGAAAACAGATGCTGAAACTGGATGAAGGAAAAATTCCGACCCTTGGTACAAAGGGGGGGGAAAGAGGGGTAGCTCATTGGATTGAGAGAAGAGGGGGGGGGGAGTATAGGGGGGGGGTCTGGTGATGTCCGGACAGGGGGAAAGGGGGGGGGGGAAGAGGGGAAAAACTAAGGAGGGAAAGCTTAAAATTAGAGGGGACAGAAAGTGTCTGAGCATGGGGAAAAGGGGGGGGTGGGGGGAGACTTTAGAAACATGTCCTCGCTCAGAGAAGTGAAGGGAGGGGGGGAACGGATAGGGGGAAGGCTTACTTGGCTGGAGGAAAAAAAGGGGGTTCGCTCGGCCTGGTCGGAAACGACAAGGAACTCGGAAGGAAAAAAGGGCATATTATCAAAAAATCCGAGGGGGAGAGGGGCGGGTGGTTTATCTCATGGGGTGAGTAACCTATTAAAGCAGGAAAGGGGGAGGTCAACAAAAAAAGGGGGAGAGAAAAGTATAATATATATTGTAGTCTCCGGTGGGGCACCCAAAGGGGAAACAGGGGGGGGAGGAGCTCCGGTCAAGGGGCAAAAAGAGGAGCGGGGATAGTAGGGCGGCCGGTGACGCTATCAAGTGAGGGATGGGAAGGACTCGGACTCGAGGATTTTTAAAAAGGGGAAAAGGTAGATAGGGTTGGGAAGTGCAACCCAAGATAAAGAAATGACATTGGAGCTGGCGTAAAATTGAAAAAAGGTGGGGGAGGGGGAGGTTGGGATGTGGGAGGGGGGGAAAAGGGGGGTGAGCAAGAGTCTAATTCCTTCCGAGCGGTACTAGAGGAGACGAACCACTTACGGGGGCCTGCCGAGGGTAAAAGGGGGGGGTACTGCAGAAGGGTAAACGGGGTTAGGGGGTAGGAGAGCCTCAAAAGAAAAGAGAGCCTAAAAAAAGGAAGAAAAGAGGATGAAAAAAGCAGGGCATATCGAAAGGAAACTGCGAGCACAATAAAAGTGTAGGTTCATCGTGCCGGAGAAATCAGAGGGAAAAACAAGATGAAAAAGGCTTTTTGGACTGTATTAAAAAATCAACCTTGCAAAGAAGAGAGCCGTTCTGGGATGTGGAGGGGAGGTCGGGGATTGCCTAAGAACCGGGGAAAAGGTCATAGAAGAGAGAAAGGGGGGGCCACAAAAGTTGGTCCTGGGATCAGTGGATGGAAGTAGGGGGGTGAAAGGCGAAATAGAGCGACTCGAGAAGAGGCCGGGGGGGAAAAATAGGTTATGGAGGGAGGTTTGGGAGCGCGAAGGATGAACCGAGTCTGAGATATCTCGGACGGGAAAGGGATCATGAATCATAACCCGGCAGAACAAATGCAGTTCGAAATCCCTTGGAGGGTGATCAAAAGAAAGGGCGAAGAGTCTGGGGAGGTGCTCAAAGTGGGGGGGGAAGGCGGGAAGAACTCATTCCCAGTAGATAACCGCATGAGAAGCTTTCCAATGGATACATTCGTGAGGGAAGAGAGTGAGGGTCCGACGTGGGGGGGATATGAAAGTAATTTCAGGGGGGCGGGCATTCTCATGTCGTAGGAGCACAGGCCGTTTCCGAAAAGCTGTGTATAGGGAATGTAAAAACCAATAGAAACCCAGCGAAGAAGGGCTAAAAGAGGGGGAAAAAAAAAATCTCCAACCACTCACACTAAACCTAGGCATAAAAAAGAAAGAATACCAGCCAAACCACGGGAGGACTGGCATTAGAGTAAAAAGGGAGCGAAGGGGTCCTGCCGCCCCGCGGGGGGTCTCAGGGAGAAAAGACTCAGGAAGGAACTAGGTGACGTGACTCCTGGAAAAAGGGTGGGGAGTCCATAGACGAAAGCAGGAATCTAGGGACGGGTAGAGAGGGGATTAGGGATGGGCAGTGGCAGAGCGTGAATGGATGAGGGGAGGTACTGAAAGTAATGGCTCTCAAAGGAGGAAGTTCCGTGGATAATAAATGGGGGAGAAAGAGTGGCGGAGTCGGTGGCTGGATGCGGTTCTGGGAGGGGGTGAAATGGACGTGGGTATCCCATTACTTCCAGAAATTGGGGAAAAGAAGGGGGGATGAAGAAAAGGGGGTCACAAGGATGTTGACGGGGAAATTGCGGTGATTTTGTTAAATGGGTGAGTAATGGTTGGATTGATGAAGGGGCACCGGGGGTGTTGGGGGAGTCCACCACCCTCCAGAGGCATTGGGAGGAAAGAACGGGGATTGAAACTCAAGAGTCATCCAAGAAGGTCATGGGAAGGAAAGAAGGAGCACGTAGGGAAAGGGGACAGGGGTGAATGGTGCTCAGGTGAGGGTCTGTAGCGGGGGGATTCAGGAAAAGATGGGGTAACAGTATTTTGAGTCAGAGGGGGGAGTGGGTGCATGTGGAAATAGACAAATACGTATAAGGGCCCGGTGTCGAAAGGACTGCTAGAGCTGGCTATCTATGGGTTACCGGAGGGAAAAAAGAGAGTGGGGGGGGAAGAGGAAAAAGTCGCGCTCCTGGGAAGTCCTGAACGTCCTGTGTAAAAGAAAGGGCGAGCTAGATGTCAAACATCTAAAAAAAAAGGTCGGAGATCAATTACAAGGGGGTGGGCGATTGGTTTGTCAAATGTCCGGGGCAGGGGGGAACGGGGCAGTCACGGGATGGAGAATTTTGAGGGAAATCCTAGTTGACCAGTAAAGGGGGGGCAAAAAGAAAGAAATTTTCTTGACAGTCGTTTGAGGGGGAGGGTTAAAAAACTCGTGTTGAAGCAGAAGAGGGTAAGAGGAAAGGGGGTAAAAAAGTAGTTACTATTGGGTCCACTCCCCAGTGGGGAAAAGAAAACCGGAAAGGACGGCATCTCGCTGAGGAACTCTTCTGTCATATAGTGGGGCTAAGGACGGGGGCGAGGGAAGTGAATGGGTCTTGGCAAAAAAGGGGGATAGGAGGATCCCACCCGACTAGGGGGGGAGAATCAGGGAATGAGGGGGGGGAATTTTGGGGGAGGAGGACTGAAGGAAAGGGCAGGAGTTGGACCATGGTTAAACCCAATCGTATTCTAATAAAGGGAAGAAAGGAGCAGGGGCCATGTATCAATCCGGGAAGAGAACAGGAAAGGGGGAGAGGTGGGTTGAGACGCAACGCGAGGGGGAAAAAGAAAAAAGGAACGGACGTTAAGGAGGTAAGCATAGGATGTGGGGTAGAGAGGGGTACTGCACAAAAAAACGTGTTCAGAGAAGAGGAAAAAATTTGGCGAGAAAACATTGGGGGAGTTAGATTGAGACGTAGAAGGAAGTACCAGGGAAAGGGCGGCCACGCTGGTATTTGACTGAGAGGGAGAGCATGAGCATAACACTTGAGGGAACCAAGGGGGGGGGGGAAGGAGGGGGGGAGAAAGGGGACCCATGACGGTTCGGGGGGGGAGGAATTTTGGGTGAGGGTGAGGAGTACCGGGGGGAAGGGGTATGGATGGAATTGGACTCAATAAACGAGAAAAATAGAACAGCGTGGGGACAATTTGTATTGTGCAAAGAACTCGCACCAAGTGGAAAATGAAGAGGAAGGGGGCACGAGAAGCTATAGGGTCGGTAAGCCAGTTCTATTCGCTTATGAAAAAAAGGAAGGCTGTGTGTAAAGCAAGACCATGGCAAAAAAACTCTGGGAGGGGTGTCTTCGATAGCCACAGCCAATAGTCAAGGCTGGGGGGAGTTAGGGGAGGAATCTGAAGGCGTCTTCTATTTCGGAGGGTCCGATGTGGGAGGAGCAGGGATTATGAAGGGGAGTGGACTCAGATCAGAGACATTAAAAAGAAAAGAAAGAATTGGTTATACCGAGAGGGCCAACTGGGAAAGAAGGAATAACGGGGGGGAAGGGGTTGAGGGTAGGGTCTGCAATTAAGCATCTCGTTCTAATAGGATCAGATGTCTTCTAACCTGGAAGGGGGGGGATTCTACCTCTAAAGGCAAGGGGAAGAAAAGCAGTCCGTCGGGGGGGGTGGGAGGGGTTGGGGAAGGGGAAAGGGACGTCGTGGAGGGACTCCGACTCTCTTAACTACTTACGTAGCAATTAAATGCCGAAGGCCGAAAGAGGGGGGTTTCGGCGCTTCTATCGGAGCTGTGAAAAAAGGGTCTGGAGGCCAACTTGAATATAACCTAAGAATTGTCCGGGAAGAAGAGGAAAAGGGGAAAGGAAGGAGAGAGACAACATAACGAGAAGATAAAGGTGGGTAGGGGGAAGATGCGGTATGCCCCCGTCGTGGTGAGAGAAGCTGGTACCAGTTCTTTCGACTGAAGGGAGGAAAAGGAAAGAGGAAAGAGGGGGACATCACTCTCCTATCGAGAGATCCTAACTTCGACAAAAAAGGAGGGGTTATGGAGGGTGGCTGCATTTGGAATTCTCCCGAATAGTCCGCTATGTCGAGGGGAAAAGCCGGGGTGAAATGTGGGAAACGGAAGTGCACAGATATGGGACTGCCTCGGGTCAAGGGGAAGGAGGGGGGCCCTAAAAGAGGATCGGCTTCTAAGATAGTACCATGTCACCAGCATCTAAAGGGGAAAGTAATCACCCAAAAAAACGAAAGAGGACCGGGGGCCTTATTTTGGTCCGTTGGGCACAAGAGACTGGGGCGAAGGGGGCTCGCCGGTGCTTGAAGGCTTATTCGAAAGCTCCAGGAGAGGGAAAAATCCCGAGACAAAATATTCCTACTGTCCTCAAATGAAAGGAAGGAAGGTTGCGAAAGGGAGGAAATGTCAGCCGCCCGGGTGTGGGAGCGGCACTTTGCATAGGAGGAAAAAGCAGAATGGAAAAAGAGGAAATGATCTTGGTCTTACCTGCATAAAAAGCGATAGCAAAAGAGGGAGGTTGAAGGGGCAGTGTAACGCGAGTTCTTCAAGAAAGGGGGGTCAGGAGGGGTTGAAACTCCAGTCCCTCACCGGGGGGAAAAAGGTGTCATGGAGGGAAAACCGGGGGTCAGACCGGAAGGAGCTGATAAAAATGTACAGACTCGAAGAGCCTCTCCGCCACCGACCATTCGAAACCTCAGAGAAAAAAAGCCCTTATGTCAACTCATTGTGTTCTCTACCGGGGGGAGTTTCCTGAGAGCGAACACGCAAACAACCAACGGGAAAGGCAGCGGCTGGGTGGTTCCTGGCAGGAGGACACCAAGGGGAGGGAAAGAAGGAACCCAGGGAAAGGGGGTCTCCGGGAGCTAAACGGGAAGTGGGGAGTAGGACAATGAGGGAAAGAAGGAAATGCGAGAGAAGGGGGGCGGGGCTCGCTTAAGGACACTTCTGTTAAGGGCGCAAAGGAGGAAGAAAGACCTCATTCGAATGAGAGTGACATTCAAGAAGAAACGTTGACTGGGGGGAGCGAAGGGTCTCCGTTTGAGAAGGGGGGTCCTCGGCGACCAATATTCCAAGGGCCAGAAAGGACCAGTTCAAACTGGAGTAACGCCCGACAAGGAAATATCACACATTTGACAGACTCTGCGGGGAAAGGGGATAGGTTTTGAGGGAAAAAGGAGGGCAGAATTTGCCCTCTACCGCAGAGAGGGGAGGTTGAGGAAAAAAGGGGTCGTGATCATGTGGGTGCGTCGGCGTCTTTCCTTCCTTGTAGAGAGAATTCGCATACAAAGAGAAAACGTCTGAACGAACCAGATAGTCGCCAGTTCTGAAGGGAAAAAAAATTGAGAAGTGAAAATTCAAATAAGATTGGAAAGGGGGAATGGAGGGGGAGTCCGTCCAATGGCGAGGAGGTTCCATTAAACAAAAAGGAATCTGGGGTTCAGAACAGGGGGGCAAGCATAGCTGAGGGGGGGATGTCGGGATTTCAAAGCCATATCGTGAAAGGGGAGGGATAGGCAGGGTGGATGGGAGATGGGCGTAATCTTGGCTACCGAAAAAATTGCAATATTGAGGGTGGGGGTAGTGAGCATTATCTATAGAAGAAGAAAAAAGAGGGACCCTGCGCCTCGGGGCATGGAATGGGAGAGAGGAGCCGAGAGGAAGTAAAAAGGGGTGAGACGTCAGTGTTGTCGTCCGGATGAGGAAACTTTTAGGAGGAAGTCACATGCCTGGGTTTACGGAGTTTCCGCAACAGAAGGGAGTCAGGGTCCGGGGAACCTCTAGCGATTTCAGGAGGGGGGCCTGTGAAAAAGGGTGGGGTGGCTGTTCATTATTGGGCTTGAAATTGTGTCGGGGAAAGAAAAGCGTTGTTCGAGGCGTGAAATATCAGAGGGGGGTAGTACCTGTCATGTAGATGGTTAGTGCTGAAGGAGGGAAGTGGAGGCACCATAAAAAGGGTGCCAACTCAGGAGCGAAAGGGAATAAGGGGATAATCGGGGAGGGGGGAGCAAAGAAGTCCGCCAAGGGCAAGCGGGACCAAAATACGTCTTTCATTGAGGAAGTGCCGGGGGAGAGGAAAATGGAAAGTTCTCGAATGCAACCAAAAGGGAAGGAAGTGCTTGGGGGATGGGAGTTCCTGAGTCCCTGTGGGAGGGGGTTCGGGGGAGCAAGGGGGGGGAAACACCCATGGGCTTGGAAAAAAGAAACCCCGGGGGCTATAGTCGGTCATGGGAAATATTCTAAGGATACGGATGAAATGGGGGGGGACATCTGACCGCAAGGTTGGTGGACCGAAGCGTGTCGGGGGGGGGACCTAAAGCTTATACTGGGGCTTGGGAGAACAGCAACCCGTCGACTCATTGTAGCGGCGGGGTGTGGGCGGACGTTATGAGAGATGGGCGTCAGGTGTTCGAAAAAGGGGTGACCTATTCAACGGGGGGAATGGAAAGGAAATTCTTCGGGGGGGGAGGGGGTGGTGTGGGCTAGGGATTGGGAAGGAAAAAAAATGTAGGACTCCTGTTTGATATCGAATCGAAGGGGAAAAAGTGAGGGGGACGGGAGGTGGGGAGGAAAAAAAGGAGGGGAAGCGGGGGGGGGGGGGAGCGCGGCAGTAAGCGGAGGGCCAGAAAGGAGGGGGGAACCTAGGATGAGGAAACGGGGCTTCAATTGTGGAGAGGATTAAAGGAAATGTCGAAGTCGTGGGGCGAGCCGATGTGGGCCTCAAAAGGTGGGTAGAAACTGAGACACAGTACATTAGATGATTGGAACCTGGACGAAACTAATTTCCGGGTCATCCCGAGGGAAGCGGCAGGTGGGCGAATGGGGATGATTCGGTTTTCCAGCTAGGGCCTGGTAGGCGGTATCGAGCAGGCAATGTGGGCAGCGAAATATTTTGCACTAAATTGGACAGAGGGAGGGGAGAATTAAAAGCGGAAGGAAAATACGCCTAGGGGGGGTACCATGTGGGGGGTCTCCGAAAAGGAAAGTCTAACTGGAGGGAAAGAAAACCTTCAGCTGACACTATCCTGAACGGAGGGGGGAAAGGACAAAGAAAATTGAAACCAAAAAAAATGCGAAATGGGGAAACTATCCGCGAGAAGGAGTGGAAGGCATTGCTGGCATCGGCAAAGTGTTTTGAAAGGGGAAAGGATGAATAGGGGGGGGAGGGGGGGAGGGGGTGCAGCAAATGCTCTGAAATACGTCGTTAAGGGAAGCTTCGCAGTAAGGGAAAAGGAAGAGGGGCCTTTCAGAAGGGAGCTCTGGGGTGAGAGAGGGGGGGGTGGTTGACAGGGGGGGGGTTAAAGTGAACTCTTAACTGAAAAGAACTGCGGTGAAAGGGAAAAAAACGGGGGGGGGGGATAACACAAGGAAACCAGCCAAAAAAAAGAAGAAGGGAGTCCGTAAAAATTAACTCGTAGATCGGTGGTTTAACGTATAAGAACCAAAAAACCGGCGTGAGGGGGGATGATATAGATTAGAAGTGAGAGAGTGGGAGGGAAAAGAGAAATGACCGGTACGTTTAGGAGCTAGAAGAGGGAGCGAAAAGGAAGGTCGTGGAGCAGTATGGGTTCGCAGACCGGGGGGGGGGGGAGCTGGAGAAGAGAATTTCTAGTCGGATAAGGACATGAAGGGAAAGAGGGAGATTCGGGAAACCCTGATGCCGCGATTTAACGGGGGGCGGCTGAGGGGCGGTCCACCCCAAACTATCCCGATCATCAGTAGAGAAATCGAGGTGGATGTCCTAGCAGAATAGAGCAAACAATGGTAAAAAACCTTATCTCCACAAATTAGCAGTGTAAGCATTTTCCAATTAAAAAGTTAGAGAGGGAGGCGACACAAAAGTGAAAATTCTCCGGCGGTGGAGATTCTCAAAAGGAAAACAGGGGCAATTAATGGTGTCGCTGTCCAAGCGTTAAGTGGACACTAGCGTACAACTGATCTGCGTGGTGCCGCCAGCATTTCGAAGGGCTCCGAGCTCATCTGGCGTCGCGTTGTCCGCTATAGGAGACACAGTAAACCTGGACAGGATAGAAAGAGAACTTCGGGGTGGTGGGAGGACGACGTGATGTATATATCCTCAGAGGAGCTTATCTAGCACAGAAAAACGATAGTGTCAGGAAAAAGGGGGCGCTGATCAGGTGTTTACCTCCTCCCTTCCCCACAGAGTTGCACAAGCTCGCCGGAACAAAAGGGCCATCCGAGTCAGGAAGAAAAATGGGCAACCAACCAGCTCAGGAATGTCATTAAGAGGAGGAGAGGGAGGCCTGCCGCTCAAGGAAAGGGGGGAGAAGCCACTTGGTGCGATGGCAGCAGTGAGGAATATTGTGGGCCTTCAGGGGGGGGAGGTCAGTACCGTGGACCTGAAAGAAAATGGGACCTGCACCTCGTCTGTTGTCATGAACAGTGCCAGACGGGAGAGTTCGGCTTTTGGAAGATTTTTTATGATACTTCCAAGAAAGAACTGAAATGAACGCGCGGGGAACATACGCAGAGATATAAAAAGTGGAAAATGGTGTCACCGCAAAAACGAAGTTTCGACGTGACAGGGGGGGAAGTGACACAGGCCCGGGTTAACCATGGATTGAAAGGCAAGCAGTGCTGCGGTCGTCGAAAAAGGGGAGTGCTAAAAGAAACCTTATGACATCGTGCTGCGGACGAAAACTTGGGAGCATGACCCCTCCGCGCCGTCGCCGAAGATCCTAAAGCTCAAAAGAGGAACAGCGGAAAAAAGGAGCCTCCCGCGCTGGCGGCAAAGACTTGCCCCCAGGTCACGATATCAGCTGGCAATGGAACATGAAATACGGATCTCCCATTGAGGCCAGGGGGGGTGTATGCTGGAAAACTTCTCAATGGGAGAGAAGGGAGTGGAAGACGTAGGACGTGTGTAGGGCCTAAAGAGATGAAAAGCTGCGAACAATGCTGAGCAAGGGGACTGGGCAGCTCCCTATCCCAAATCTGCGGCATCTCTGGGCTAAAGGCTAAAGAAAAAAAACTCGCGCCTCGTGGGCAGCCTTGTAAAGGGCCTGAATGGGGTGAGGTACGTGTAAAAAGCGGCGGGCCAGGGTAATCCCGAGGCTCTGAACCAGGAAGGCAAAAACTGATGTAGGGGAGTCTGAAGAAAGGAGTCGTGGGGGTACGGTGTTAGCCGAATGTAAAAACTGTACTGCGAGTGACTTCCGAGATAGACGAGGGTGAAAGGCACCCCTTTCCGGGGAAGGCGACACTGTGGTGGTTGATGATTGAACACGAAGCGGACCGTGGGGTGGCAGGCAGAAGGGGAAAGGAAATGCGCCAAAGGGAAAAAACCCAAATGAGAGAAAGGACAACGAAAGAGTCCGCACTGTGGGTGGCGATAGCGCAGTGAACAGGTTAAGGTAGGGGGAGGGAGAAGAAGTGAAAGAAAAAACAAAAAAAACCACGGTGATGAACGGGAAAAAAAAAGGCAACTAAAAGTTGTTCAGTTGAAACTTTGCAAGAAAGGTACACGCGAAAGCGAACGCGCGATCGACAAGAAAGCATACACTACAACATTCTGTGCAGGAAAGAACTCCAACAAGTGGAAATTCTCCTGGGGAGAATCACAGGGGGTGGGGAGAGGGGTGTCCCGGGGTCGAGCGATGGCTGGCAACTTGTCATTCTCAAGGGGAGAAGAAAAAAAGCCAAAACTAGGTTTATACATATCAAAAGGACTGGCCACATGGGCAATCGTCTTGCGGAAGAAAAATTAAACAGCACCTGCAGGGTAAATGAAGCGATGGCTCCAGAGGGGGAATAGAACGCCGACCGCCTGACGAAACGAAGAAAGATGGCTGGTGTTCCTTGAAAAAAGACGTCCGCCGCAGACTACTCGGGAGCATGGTCCAGCCCTGAATAAAACAAACCCATGGACCCCTAAAGTCGTGTCGCGAGAGCGTCCTATCGGGAGAAAGGGGGAGAAATGATCAAAGAGTAAGAAAAAAAGAACCCAAATGGGCCGACGACACGCACGATGATGCTAGTTATGGCTCACAACCAAGGAGAGAGGGGATCCCTGACCCGATCCTCAGTGGCAGGAAACGCCGGTTGAGGGGCATTCCCCACAATTGAAAGGGGAAGGAAGACGATCGAACAAAAACGACGGTAGGAGGTCGCAGGGGGCTCCAGAGGAAAAAAATCGGCGTCAGACGAAGAAAAAGGGAACCAAGCCTCCACGCCGAAATAGGGACGCCCAGCGCGGTAGAGTAGATGGGTCAGGAAAGGGAAAAAGAGGGGATTCTAAGATGACCAAGCAGAGAGGCGTTGATGACCCGATCCCCGCACGCTCGAATGCCCATGCCGAGTGTTGCCTGGGGTAACAAGAGGAGGAAGGCGAGTAAGTAATTCACTGAATGTGAAAGACAGATCAGACCGCCTCATAGCAAGGGGACCGAAATCTAAAGCAGGCGCGCCCTTGGTGAGTCGACGGTGCGGCAGGTCGATAATGGAAGTGGTGCGAACGGGGGCGATCTTTGTAGTAAAGTAGACCCGACCGTTCGCTTTCGCGGTGACGCCGGGGAAGGAAGGGTCTGAAGGGAGGGGGGGGGGGGGGGGGGGCTAGGGTTGACAAGAAACCGTCGAACTTGTTGATTGGTAGAGTAAACATCCTTCCCCTGACCCCAAGGAGCAACGGTAACTGCGGCCCGAACTCAGTGAAAAAGGGGCGACAAGGTGTAACATCAGAAGATTTCTCAACGAGGGTTTAAGGGGCGTGGCGCATCTGGAAGGTCCGAGAAAAACCAAGGGGGGGGACAGCGTCTGGTGGGTAAAGCGCTCTCGAAACAAGACAAAGGGGTGCCGGGGCGCTTCCAGCGAAAGTGGATGCGGCGTTTCACAAAGCGGCCGTTCCTCGATTAAAAGGAGGGACCTCAGACTAAGGCTTGTCAGAAAAAGGAAACCACCTTGCTCCCGGGCTTCCGGCAGGAAGTCGCAGGGGAAAAGAACTCCAAATCGCCGACACGGCTCCACCATATAAAAAGTCAACTGCCCAAAAGGCATAGAGCGGGGGGAGAGCTGAGAGAAAAAATTCTCAGCTGGATGTGGTAAAGAAAAGTAGCTGAGGAGTAGGGATCTTCCGTCAATTAGGAGGAAAGGTAAATTCTTGGAAAAAACACCCTGGGGTAAATCAACAATAGCAGTGAATCAAGAAGCTCGTTAAAGAAATTTTAAGAGGGACATTACCGCGGATTGGGGAAAAAAGACATCATTTCGCACACTACTACTATCCAGACCAGAAGAACAGGGTCGCGGGCGGGAGTAAACTCAGTGGAGCGTTCGTGGCTGCGCATAGGATTATCTGGGGGGGGAGGAAAAGGACGTGAGCGCTGGAACAAAGGCGCATCTGTTCCCCGACTTCATCTGTCACAAGGAAGAATTGGACCTTTTGGGGTGCGAAGGGGTGGCGCAGCAACGGGGGCTGGGACTGCACCTTAGAGGGGACCAAGGGGGCTCGACCAACCTAAAACCCGATGGAAGTAGGACCGGAAGGGTAAGGATTAATGCCAACATAAATAGGAGGCCCTGTTCATCCCTTTCATGGAACATGGAGGCAGGGAGTAAGAGGTTGCCGCTCTCAACTAAGAAGGGGGGCAAAAGACCGATCACGAAAACTTCAAGAAGGGGGAATGGAGGCCAATTGTGCCTCAGGAATCTGTAAGGGACATCAAGCCCAGCATGAACAGACGGAGGAGGAAACGAGCCACGGGGGAGATAAAGCGGGTGCGGAGGACACTTTTCGTCGCTACGGAACTCAGAGGGGGAAGTCAGGTACGCATGGTGGACGCCCGACGGGGTCGGCGTGAAGCTGCGACGTCGGGATAGCCTGGGCGGGAGAGCAGGTCGCAGGGGGGGAAACCGGGCCGGAGGTACTGTCATTGTAAACTGAAGCAGTAATCTGAGTAAATGGTAATCCTAGACCCTGGTAGAATATGCATTGCATAATTATAAAGGGGATAGGAAATCCATTAAGAAAGCTGACAAGGTCAGAAACTACGAAGAGAGGAGCCAAGGGTACGGAGGGGAGGGGCCGTGTCACCCAGAGCGGTCGAAAAACCTCATACAGATGGCGCGGATTATAATCTTAGAGGGGTCTGAGGCTCAATGTCGATCTTTAAGGTCAACAACCCCTCCGGCGACAGCGCTAATCAGGGGGAATCAGATAATACCGACACGGGAAGTGGGGACGCACTACCAAATCGACTCACAAGAAAGGGTTTCGCACTTGAAAGGAAGGTTCGGGTGGGAACAGGACAACCAGAAACCGTAACTGACACCACGATTCGCGAAAACTTGAAGTAAAGCGACAAGGGGAAAAAAACAACATGCGGACAGCTGGAAGGCGAGGAAAAGCCCTAAATATACGTGCAGCATGGAAGATCGGGCTTAGTACGCCTCACCGGATGCCAGATTAGGTTCGGCCTAATGGGCATTGGACGGGAAAAAGATCGATTCGAACCCGGGGTTAAGAGGGAAGGCAAGGAAGGGGGAAAGAGCCTCAAAAACTACAAAAAAAAGACCACACACGTCGATGGAAAAAGACTCCTACGAACACTTGCGAGGGGAAGGAGATG
>Ga0179593_1574257_pt1 | contig 16022 bp, 16 predicted proteins | sample CZODoug2_1_08_16_FD_185931 | JGI IMG/M metagenome (GOLD analysis project Ga0179593, IMG submission 185931) | Vadose zone soil fungal communities from Angelo Coast Range Reserve, California, USA - CZODoug2_1_08_16fungal (PacBio error correction) | ecosystem: Environmental > Terrestrial > Soil >...
CCCCCCGACCGCCCCCCCCCCCCCTTAAAAAGGGACGGAGAGGAACGGATCCTTGTCGTAATCCTTCTGCCCGGAATGGGAAATCCCCCGGAAAACATGTCTGTCAAGGGACTAGTCTACGAAGAACCGACCGAGGAAAAAAAATTCCACAACTGGATTACAGCCAACAATTTCGCTCAATCCAACTCGGCCCTGCGCCCTGTTTGGGGGTGGGGATCTCCCCTTTTTCAAACGGTTCTCGGGGGAGAAACATAATTAATAGAAGATGCCGGTCCTCGGAAGTGAGAATACCCTTTCACCCAATCATACGAAGGGGAGGGCTCTTTCTAGTCCCGCCAGTTCAAGGGGGGCTCCCTTAACCTAAGGCAAAATGGAGACGGGAGGATAATGAACCAGTGTTTATTTAGGGCGATTGATGCATGAAGGGGGGGGAAAAATGTTCAAATGAGAATGTGGAGACGCCGATCCCCAGTGGAGTGCCAACACAGGGGCGCGTACACTTTCGGACACCGTTCGGCGAAATAAATAGAAAAACAGCAAAAACAGCGGGATCGTGCAAAAGAAAGGTCCGGAGCATCGAACGACAGGAAGAGGAAAATTACGATGCTCAGCCCCAACACCAATGACAACTTTGGTCGGAATCGTGAGGTTCCCTCCCCAAAGAAATATTCTCCCTTAATAAAGTCTACCATTTTTGGCGCCACCGGGGGGCCCCACTGCTTGCAAAGCTGCTCACAGACATTTCGGGCACGAACGGGGGGTAAATCCAAACCGGACGCAACGGAACCCTTAAACGGATAAGAGTCAAGAACACTAAACTAATGGACCCCCACGACAGCCAAGAAGGAGGGACACATCTCTCCAACGAAAAGGAACCGTTAAACCACCGTAGAGAGGAGAAAGGATAACGCTCAAATGGGGCCCAAAGGGCGAGGATTAAAAAAACAGGCAGAAGAAGGAGACTAGAAGGAGAAAAGTCGTCCAGACCCTTCGGTCGAGGGAGAGAAAAGATCCTAAAGTCGTAAAAAATCGGTCACATACTTCCAGGAATCTCGGCTCAGTCCGTAAGGAGAAGTCTAGGGGTTTGGGGTTCGTCCGATAACAGAATATTGAGATCTGAGTACAAGCCATTGGTGCAGCGTTCATCGCGTAAAAAAGGAAAGAACATCAACTATCCGTGCCGATTCCATCCATCTGGGGGTCATCGTGGAAAAAAAGTGGTCTGCCTGGGAAGGAGTATACGAGGGGGTTAGTAGTCGAGATGAGCCGGACATCTTCAAAGAGGAAGGAGAAACACTAACGCACGGCAACTCGCCGATTCGGGTAGAGAACAAAAAGGAAGGAATAGATTCAACCGCGGATGGCGCCGTAACTTCCCCGGCCCAGTAGCATCCGAAACAGACGGTGGTGGTTCGAAAAAAGCAGTCGGCGGCATAACTTCCACTCAAAAACACCAATCCGAAGACAAAAAGAAATGGGAGAGCAATCGTTTTGCTCGCGGCATAAATCGCAAGTAACGGCCCTGAAGTAAACTCTCAGTACGAAAGGCGCACCGGAGAACTACAGGCATCAAAACCGCTGAAGAAACTCAAAGCGGCTCTCGTTTCCCTCACTAAAGCAGGGAGAGCCTCTATAGGCCCTCGTCCACCCACTGTGGGGCAACAACGGTAATACAGAGGGATACTAGGCTCCCTATTCACCCACACGCCCGGAATAACAAAGTCGCGCTCCCCAAAAGTTGGGTAAAGCTTCTCCCTCCCCTGAGGAAACTAACACTTCAGGTCACCCTGCCGAACACCCTCCATGAGAGCCTCACTTCAGATCGTTAAAGCCGCTGCCACGCTCAAGCACAGGAAAAAGGTGATGTCGAAGCGTAGGTGTGCGGTACTTCAAAAAACGATCTATCCACCCCAACCTTCTCGTAAACCAATCCGAAGCAAGAAGGGGATAGCGCCAGACGATTGAGCTGATCCAACCACCATCTCTAGGACTGCGAAGAGGAATCCCACCCTACAAGAAGTCTCAGAGCGCGCAAGAAAGAGAGGGACTGCGGAGTCATCAGCTCGTGACCAAGGTCCCGGCGGTACAAAGAGCAGAAAAGGCCCAGTTTTCGGAATCCTATGGCTGCCCGCAGGCCGTAGGCGAATCCCGCCGCGCTGCATCAGGTCAGACTACAAACACTCCTAGCTACATTTTAGTATTATATGCGTCGGGATTTTTCGACACTCCCGCCAGTACCGAAGGGGTTCATGGAATAAACTGTGGGATCTGCGAGAGGGAGGAAGGGGAACGGACGTTGAAAAGTCCCTCGGCGTCAGTAGGAAGGATCCCCCGAAAAGCGATGGACAGCTCGTGCCCAAAGCGATCTGTTCAAGCGGAAAACCCGGCGAACCCCAGAAGAATTGTGTTTCCCCCCCCAAAGACCCAGCTAAAGACGACCGCGACTAAACCAACAAGACCAACTACACAGCTATCGGCGTCAATTCTTCCAGCCAGGGTCCCTAGCGAAGTCAGGCTCTTTGGAGAACCATGCACCGTTCCGCACTCCCCCAATTGAAAAGGCCCCGACCTCCGGGAATCCCGAAAAACTATTAGAGCAAATCGGGACTGATAACGCGGTAGATAAAAAGGATGTTAAAAGACTGAACCAAGAAGTAGTTTCCGGGTGTTAACTTCTCTGCCAAAGCCACCGTAGGGGGTCGGGGGGAAAGGGTATCTTTGGAACAGGGAGGGGGAAGCTAAGCCGATGGCGCGAGTATGTGTAGGCATCCTTCAACGAAGGAAAGAAGGGAAGACGAAAAATCTATGATGAAAGGACTGGGTCTGAAAAGCGAGACTTTCCATGTCATCCGATTCTCTCACTCTCCCGGAACATCTAGCACGGGTCGTCAACTCAACCCGACGCGCGACCGGACGACCCGTTCCAAACCCCGAGATAGAAGGAAACCGGACAAGACGCCCCAGCAAGTTATTCTCTAGGGAAAAAGGAAGTCGATGCCTACCCGCGGGGAAAGTCCCTTCAAAAGGTGGGAAGAAATGGATTCCTACGAAGCACACACGGAGCTCGGCAACCCGTATGGAAAGGATAACACCGCAGTGGCTTGTGCGAGCCGGAAAAAAAAAGCAAGCAGTTCTCGTCGCCTAAGTCGAACTGTTAAGGGTACCTCGAGAAGTCTGGGGTAGACTCCTTTTCTTTGGGAAGTGCGGTACACCGGTGTGGCGAAGGTTTCAGGGGATACTGGCTGGGGAAGGGGGGGTAAATAGGGAGGTCTGGAATCGTACATAGGAAAATCAGCTCTGGGGTACCGGGTTCGCAAGAAAGAGGAAGGGGGGGGCCTTTCCGGCGGAGGAGGACAGCCGGGCGCGACGGGGGATGGGAATGGAGATCCTACTTCTACCTTATGGAAGGAGAAGGATTCGCAGCGGAAGCCACTTGAATCAAAAGGGAAAGCAAAGAAGCCGGTCAAGGGGCGGAGGATTCCAGAAGGGCGAACGATGGTATCGCGTCTTTTTGGGGGTCCTCATCGATGAATGAGAGGAGTCTAAAGAAGCGGATGAGGCATATGAGCCTAAAGAAGGGGGGGGGGGTGGATGCTAAAAGCCTGAAGAGAGACTATGAGGATCATGAAAGGGACGAAGGCAGGCGTAGCTGGGGCGCAAGGGGGGAAAGAGATAGTGGGAATGGGTGAAACTTAGGGACCAGGCTCTATTACGGGGTCTCTCCCTTCGGTTGACGCCCTCAGCCGTACTCATAGAAGTCGGGCTCTAGAAGGGGGGAAAGACCAGCCGCGTCGGTGAGCGGGGGAGAGCCAACTCCTCCTAGGGAAATCATCAACCTTCTTACAGTTAGGGGGGGGGGGGGGGCGTGGGGCGATGGGGGGTGAGGGTCGGGAAGGTTAATGCCGTGAGGTTTGAGCAGGAGCTTTGTTTTGTCAGGGGGAGGGGTGAGCGGGATCACGTCCCAGAGTGGAAAAGGCTACAGAGAGGGAAGGGGTTGAAAAGGAAAATTACGGTCCAGTCCGATGATGTGGCGCACCAAAGTGGAGGCGGGGGGAATTCGGCTGCTGGCCAGGCGCAAATATAGAATAAAAGGAAGAAGAGGCGAAAACTCTGCGGATCGGAAAAGAATGGGGAGAACGAAGGACGGTCGCCTAATACCGTCTTCGGTAGGATCTGGTAGGGGAAGGCTTACGTCTACGTAGAGCTAGCCAGTAAACGGTCTTATTGGGTTTTGGTGGGCTATAAGGGTAGGAGAGGTCAGCTCCCGCGACGGCACACATCCTCATTCAGGAGGGGGCTTTTTTAGTAGGGGGAAGAAAGGAAGGGACCGGGGTAGTTAACGGGAAGGCGTCGTTAATAGAGATCTGTCGGGTAGGCGTTGAAAGAAACTGGCGAGAAAGGGTCTTTCTGTCGCGAAAAAAGCAGGGGGGGCGTCGCCAATACGAGTAGGGAAGGGGGGAAAGGGCATCGTCCACGCATGCGTACCCAAAAATGGGAATGTGCATCGGGCCTGTGGGTTTATTGGTGAGGCGTGACTAGTTTGCCGCCTGGAGGAAGGGAAAAAATCTTGAATTTGCTTCAGGGACAGGGGGGGACTACTCTAATATTGGAGAGTTAGAGGATAATAGGCCGGGAAAAGAGGCGATGATCCAGTCTTTATAAAAATCCGATTGCCCACGTGAAGAAACTGAGGGGCTTCCCAAATTACAGTGGGCGCGGTGGGGGAAGAAGAAGTGGCTGCAAACGGTATCGATGCGAGCTATGGGACTCAGGACGCGTGTGGAGGAGGGGGCGACATGCGAGGTCTTAAAACGTAGCAATGTAAGGAAGCCAGTACGGGGTATTACGGAGGAAAAAAAGGTGGACTCGATCGCGGAAAAGGAAAGAAGGGTAAGTCTGAAGGCCCAGTGACATTTATTTATTGTTAAGAGGTGGGGAGGGTGCAAGAAAAAAAGCGGCATGGGGTGACTGATCTCTGTCAAGGGGTTGAATTGCCAGGGGGGGGGGGCTACCTGGTTTTGCATACAAGGGGGGGGGGAGTGCAGGGGTCTCTTTGAGGAGAAACTTTACAGGTTTGACGGCCCTGTTGGATCGGCATGACAAAGACTGGCGCAGAATCAGCTCTGGTTTTCCCTAATGCTCACGCTGGCGAAACGGAGGGGATACACGCCTCGACAGGTTTTGTAAGAAACTGGTAGGCCTCAGTTAAGAGGCCTCGCTACAGGAAAGCGCACGATGGGGGACGGCCATCTTGGGGATTAATTTAGGATTTTACTGGGCTTCGGATCAGATTAAAAAAGGGGAAAGAGGACTTTCTCAACCTGCGGTAGAGGAATCTACGGTTTCGTGATATTTTTGAGTTGAACTATTCTAGGGGAGGCATCGAGATAAAGGTAAGGTCCGGTATTAGATCAACAACGGATATCCCACTTCCTCAATTAATGAGGGGAAAGAGGAGGGGAGGGGAAGAACGGCGTGTTCCCTCAAGAAAAGGGGAATTGTGAAACGCATGGGCAACGTGGGCTGAGCTAGGGGTGGTCGTTGTCTATAGACATGGGAACTTTGCGAAGGACACTCCAGGAGAAAGGGGACACGGCCCCCGGGGCAGAAAGATCTGCTGCGTGTAAGAAGAATCTGGAGGGGGAACGCTTCTTCGCTTCGGCCCTCAGGGGAAAGCCGCCCCAGACCCTGTCCTGCTGGAAGGGGGAAGCTGGACGCAGAAAAAACTGGAAACAACAAGCTGCAGACGAAGCAAAAAGTCTGGCGTGACCCCTAGCAGAAGTATTCCGAACCCAGAGGGACAACAACAACAACAAACACAAAAAGTCCACACCCCACAAACCCCACACCCCCCCCAAAGCAGGGCCCCCAGCAACACCACAAAAACCTATTGACCCTCTCGAATATAGGTCAGCCGCTGCACTAAAATGGGATCTTGGGAAAGAAAAAATTTGTTATGGAGGATAGCCAAAATACTTTTCCACTACGACCAGAAATCTTCAAGTTTTCTGCTTGATGTGTCGGAGGGGGGAGAGAAAAGCTGGATTCCTCATGTCCGAGTCCAGGCTTGCGGTAAACCTCAGAATGACTCGTCTTTGTATACTCAGGGGAGGGGGAAGGGGGGTAGTCAACTGTTGGCAAGGGGTCCCCTGGAGTGTGAATGCTCAGAGATGCATCTATTCCTACAAAGAAGAAGACACTAGTTCGAGGCGAGCAAACCAAAGGTTGTACCTGGGTCGGGTCGACTCTAAGAGCGAAGTGAGCACGCGGGGTCTTCCCCGGAAGAGAGTAAAATCATAGGGGGGCGGCCCAGGGGGGGGGAGGGGAGTAAAAATCTTCCGCAGGATTTAGTCCTACAGACTCGCCCTGAAACCTTGTCCAGTAATCTGCTCAACCTAAAAGGAAATCTTCCGACTCTTGGGCCCAGCCCTCTCCTTTCGTCACCCTTCATGAAGTTCTCGCCCCTCGATGGCAGTTTTGTGGCCTCGCGGGCTCAAGGTCCTGGTTGAAAATAAACTCGGTATCACCGAGGAGCGGCGCCACAAAACGTAAAACTGCGCAGTAAAATTCAGACAAGGGAACGCAGAAGGGTCCTCGTGTAGCGTACGCCCGGCAAAAAATGGCTGGGAAAAAACGTACACAGGTAAAGCAGGTCCCTGGGCGGCCGTGGGGGGGGGGGAAGGAGGAGACTAAGTGAGGCAGGGTGAAAACGCACAATAAGGGAAGGGGGGAAGGGGGGAAATGCAAAATAATCGAAGGGAATTCTCTCAAGCCTACAGCTTTCGCTAAGGGAGGGAAGAAAGAAAAAGCACCGCAAACCAACCGGAGTGAAAGAAAAAGAGACTGTCTCATTCAGAGAACTGGAAAGATAAAAAGGGGAACAGGGCACGAATAAATAACCCTCCCTGCTGGGCTGGAAAACTTGGCACCCCCAAAAACCTACCCACCCCCATCCCGATTTCTTCCGCGAAGAAACCAGAAAGTTTCCATCAGGGAAACCAGTGGTTTGGATGGCGACCACTTGATGAAGACTTATTAATGCAAGCACTTTCTTAGAACATCACAGGCCCCAACTTTCCTTTTCCTTGACCCTGGGGCCAGGCCGTGGTGCTGCCTTCAGGAGCCGTGTAACGCAAAATCCAATACCAGATGGGATCACGTCACCCCACCCCACCAAAACCCACCATACTCGCCTTATATGCTCCCTCTTCGGCCGTACTTCCTCGGGACGGAGAACTCTTCAGACTCTACACTGCAACAGGAGAGGAATTCCTTTAGAAGCAGAAAAGGAAGGAGGGAAAACGCTGCGCAACTTATTTCAAATGAGCGCATACAAAGAGAAAAAAGAAAAGAAAAGGTCCCCGTCGGTTACGGCTATATAGCTCTTCAGAAAAAGGAGGGAAATAAAGAGCTGCCCACTACTTGGGTCCTGACTAGGATAAAGTTTCTCACCAAAGAAAGAATCACAGCGAGTAAGCGATAATAGCAAACTCTTAAAAAGCGTGGGGGGGGCCGTCACCCTCACAAAAAAGACTAAAGACTCCTCCAAGATTCCGGGGTGGGGTCCACCGTTTTTTGCTTCTCAGGGGGGCCCAATCGGGGGGGAAGGTGGGAAAGGGAACTGGGGGGGCGTATCTGGCTGTGCTTGTCTCTTGGAGAGATGGAAAAAAAAGAATTCAGATCGGAGGAGGAGAGAACCTCCACCTCTCCCAGTTCGAACAGGGAGAACGGACTCTTCAACATCCTAAAGGAGGGAGGCTGCCGATACTGGCGGCAATAGCTTGGACTGCCTCCTGGATTGTCATCCTAAAACAAAAGAAGTAACTCAACGCGAATTCGGCTGGGAGGGAAGAAGACGTCCAAGAGTCCAAGTCCTTCTAAAAAAGCAACAATCCGAAGAAGGGGAAACAGGCATCGGCAAAGCCGTTTGAAGCGGGGGGGTTGGCGCAGGGGAGCGACGGAAGGACGCGTCGAGCCCGAACCTATCTCCATACCGCAAACCCTTGCTGGGCCCTTCAAGATGTTTAAGGTGTCGGGCTCAGATTCCACAGGAAGATGCCAGGTTCCCCCCCAGTAAAGATGCCTTCAAAGGGGCACCCCGATCTTCAGGGTCCAGCCGAAGAGGAGTCGATCGCATTTCCTCAAAAAAAACAGGGAGCCCCTCGACCGCCCCCAAAGGGGTGGCCCAAAACTTCAATCAAGAATCAACCGGGTGAAGATTACAAGCACACACCTTACCCGATACAGTCCCCCATTGTTTACTGGGGAAAAAAAAAGCAAGTAGCCTCCCCTACAAAACAAGGAGGCTGAGAGTTTTGGAAACCCTCCCCACTTCAAATGGGCGACCCTAAGCAGGGTTTAAAGCACGAGAGGAGAAACTACAGCCAGGGCAAAAATGCTCGTCAATCTCAACCCAAAAGGGCAGGGGGAAAGAAGGATATCCACAAAACGGGATGCGTATGGGGCCATTCGTAGTCCGTAAGAGAAAAAGCAATCGACAATATTATGGAGTTCGGGTGGCTACTGGACAGAAGGAGGAAAGGCTTCCTCTCTCCGGGGCACTAAGGAAGCATCCCCCCTCCATCCAGAGAGAGCATCTGCATTGCAGGACTCAAGCAGACTGGGTACTGCGTCAGAGGAGAAAGAGGCACCCGAAGGAGGACAGTCTGATACCCATACGTGATTCCAGTGGGAGGATATCTTCCCCTTCCGCATCACTGCTGAAAAACAATCCTTTCATCGATGGGGACCTACCACAATTGCGACGCTATCCAGGGTCTCTTATGGGGAAGGAAAGGAGACAATTCCACATTGGGAATACACGCCTCCAGGACCTGAAAGGAGCTCAACTTGTCAAAACTGCGAACAGCTCTGCCCCTTCTCGGCTCACGTCCCGTTCCGGAAAAACTCTCGGTGGGGAGGGGCGTTCATATCCATCAACCGTAAGGAAAAACAGAAGGGCTACATCAATGGGTCAATACCCAGAAGGGAACTAAGAAATTCGCAGTACCCATAGCGGTCGGGAAAAGCCAGGTAGGGGACCATAAAGAAGACGACTCGCAGCTGGACAATCCTTTAAAAAAAAGGGGTGGCCACCCATCACCCCAAGAGATATCAGGTGGGTAACAGGATTGAAGTGGGGGGTGGGGAAGGCAACAACTCCGGGGACCGATCCAAGAGATTTGCAATCTCCTCCCTCCTTAGAGTTATATAAAAACTCACTTTGATACAATCATGCGAAACAAGAGAAATGCCGGTTGACCTTTCTATCAAACGGGCTACGGTGGGGGGGTCTCCGTGGAGGGGGAAGTGGAAAGGAATCATTTTGTTGAAACGGGGGGGAATCCATTCTGACCTGAAGGAAAAGGAGGAAGGTCTTCTGTCAGCGATGGGCAAACGAAAAAAAAATAGTACCCCCCAACAGCGAACAACAATACTGAGGCAAAGGACCCCCAACCACACCCCCACCCCGCCCGGAACCTACACCACCAAGAAGGCCAACGATGTATCCCCCACGGTCCGCCTCAAGGACTCACGCCCCGCCCAGAACAGGAGAGTCTTGACACACCAAACGAGATGAGGAAAAAAGAAAAACCGCATCGCTGGGCAGAAGAAGGATTCTCTTCCCAGGGAAAAGCAAGGGGAATACAACGCCGGGGAACGACGGCAACACGGGTGAGGAGGACAGACCTATCGGGCGGTTGCGAAATCACGGCACTGCATTTCTCGGGCGCCTGCAAGAAGGAAAGCGAAGTCGGGAAGGGAGAAAGGGGAGCGTATTGGTTTGAAAGTTTTGGGTCTGGGGACTGCTGTTGACTAAAAGGAAAAAAGGCGTAGCTGGGGGGCTGTGGAAAAGAGGGGGAAGAGGGTTGTGGGCTGACCTCAGGAGGTCTCGGAAAATTGTCGCGACAGGGGAGAGGTATGCCGAGGTTTGCGCATTTTGGGGGGAGGGGGGAGTCACAGGCGGGGGATGGGAATGATGTAGACAAGAGAGTTCTTAGGGAGGTGAATAGACTGTAAGGGAAGAGCCTGCTCCTGACTAGAAAGCCATGATAGAAGAAAAAAAGGGAAGTCAGTGAAGACGAGATGCAGGGTCAATGTAGTCCACGGACTGGGATGCCATCGATACCCTGAGCGGCGGGAGGGGGGGGGAGGGACACATCTATGAAGGAGATGATGTAGACGAAGTTATTCCATTTAGAGGAGGTGGCCGTTTTAGACGCGGGTCTGCGAGCCTTCGGCAGCTCTGGAAAAAACCGTATCCTAGTCAGAGGAGCTCCAAGGCCCGCTGATAGAGACGGGGGTATTATTGTGTGGTTCTAGTCTGAGTCGCGAAGGACTAGAAGGGGGGAGGAGGGGGAAAAGGTCACCTCCCCGAAAAGGAGGAAGTGCTGGTATTGACTTGTGATATCCCGAAGGGGGGTGAAGTAAGGAGGAAACCTAAAAGGTGGTCATAACCTTCTGGAAAGGGGAGCGTGAGGGGACACGCGGGGGGGCTCGTGATGCCGTTGGGGTGGTTTTCCTTAGTAGCGGGGGGGGGGGGAGGGGGACAGGCGGCTAGGATCCGGACATAGAAACGGTCCTGGGGAAGGGCGTGTGCCGGGAGGGACTGTCGCATAGCCAGTTGGGATAAAGGGAGCAAATTTATTTCGCGGGCGGGGGGATGACCAACGGGGGCTGTGGCCCGAGCCTATGGGCTGAGGAGCTTTAGAGCTCTTTCTGAATAAGGGTTAAGATGGTCATTCGCTTCGGCGCCTAGGGGGAAAGGGGGGTGAGGTCTCTTTCTGAGATGGGTAGGGGAAGAAGCAGATCTGAAAAGTTTGAGCGTGCTTTTTCGGATATTCTTGGGGGTTGTTTTTCTATAAGAGTATGGATAAGGGACTCAGGAGAAGAAAAGAAGCCTTAGTTAGGAGAGAGGGGGAGGCATCCATGATTCCAGTTGCCTGGAGTCCGGCTTTGAAGTGGAAGGACGTATCTTGCGCGGAGAGGAATGGACTTGGGAATGGGGGTTGGAGGGGCATGTCGTGAAAAATCGGGCGCATCGTCAAAAAGGGCTATAAAGCGGGGAAGGGCACCTGGACTGGAAGGCTAGGACGAACCCAGATTGCAGCACACAGGTTCATCAGTTGTATTTGTGACGCGGGAGGGGAAAAAATGGGAGCGGATCTTCTGGAGGGGGGGAGGTAAAGAATTGAAGAGAGGAAATGCAAAAGGTGAGATCTTCTTCGACTAGAGTAGAGAAGGAAAGCAGACAAGGGATGGCGACGTTGGAAAGAGGGGAAAGGACTGGACGAGCAGCTTTTGCAGGGGAGAGGAGTGAGGGGAGGGAAAAGGGTCTCTGAAAACAGATATTGAAACTTTTGGAGGCGAAGGCTTATCTGATTAGGAGGAAGCATTACGCGGTAATTCGGGTGAGGGAGAGAGTCTGGAAGAGAATTGTACGGTAAGTACGGTGGGTGGGAGGCCACTTTGCGCCGGATACTGTCAGGAGAAAGGGGGGACTGAGGACGCCAAGTTGCTTGAAAGGAGGGAAGGGGGAAAAAATTGCGGAGGGGTTGTAAAGGAAAAAAGCGCAAGCAGGCAAGTGGTGGAGGGGTGCCGAAAGTCCTTTAGGACCGTTTGGATTGAGAGAGAAAGTGTACAGCTATCCTCTTGGGGCGGTATTCTCAGAGGGGTGGGGAGGGAGAGGGGCTCAATCCCCTGTGAGAAACGGGGGGGGGGTCCAAACTGGACGTGAGAGCAGACAAATGTAAAAGACAAAATGCTGAGGAAGCTCTTCTGAAAAGGCAGGAATCAGTCTCGAAAGTTATTGGAAAAAGGGAATTGCCAGGAAAGCTGTTATACGGACACGACGACGGAACCGAGGGATTTACTGCGGTGTACGGAAAGGCGACTCCTCCGTGCCTCGGAGGAGTTTGAAGAAGGAGAGCAGAAGGACCAAGGAGAACGGGATAGGAGCTACAGGGTGCTAATGATAAAAAGGGGGAGGGGTTTCGCCCGGGCGCTGGGGATGTAAGGAGGAAAGGGGGGCCAAGCCTTAGGCTTCTCAGAAGAACTGAATGTAAAATTCCACAAGATTCTGTAAGGAAGGAAGGGGGGAAAATAAGATTCTCTCAGATTCAGTTAGAAAAGGAAGAGGAAATAGGCCCCTTTCAGTGGTATGATACGATGTTGGAAAGGGTCATGCAGTACAGGCATCATGCCAAAAACTATTTCGCGAGAGGCCAACCGTAGAAGGAAAAAAAGTTCCCCGGCCATTCCCTCCAAAATAAACAGAGGAAGCTGGTGTCAGTCGGGGCCGAAGAAAAAAGCTGGATGCCGCTCGATCGGGACGGGGAAGAAAAAATAATTCGAGTGTAAAATCTTGGAGAGTCCATGGTCAAAAGGGTTCAGGACAAAGCATAGATTTGGGCCTCTTTCCAAAGGGAGTCCTCTTTCTCTGGCAAAAACAAAACCACCCGCAATCTTATCTTGATCGAGATATCCTTCGCCGCTTTCAAAAAAACAGGGGGGGCTATTCTTCCTGCAGATTGTTAGGGAAGCAGAATTGGTCGCCAGGAAAGCATCGGTCGAACTTGGTATGGAAAAGGGGGGCAATTTTAACTATTAAACAAAAAAAGAAAAACCAGCTCCTGCACCAGCTGAATCGAGCAACGGGGGAGGTCATTTATGGCGCACCTCGGGAAATGGTCCGGGGGAACCCCAAACGGGGAAACCACTGGGAAAAAGGCTTGTATGTGGCCTTAAATCGAACTAGACGGCCCAAGGGGGGATGCGAAAAGAGATAAAGCTCCACAGAGGCTCGCAACGTTTAGCAGGGAATCGTCTTTCGAGCTAGAAAAGGGTGGGAGGGATAACCCGCCGTTCTGAAAAGAAACGGACTCCCGTTCAAAAGACCGAGGATTCTGAAGGGTTTTCCCGTGAACATAGTTAGTCTGGAAGAACCCGCACCACGGCCAAAAAAAAAAAAAAACTGGCCCTTGACTGGCAGTTATAGGTTCAAGTATGTACCCTCTCCCGACTAGTAAACAGTAAATCCCGTTAGCACAAAAAAACCGCAAACAAAAAACGAAACCAGGGAAGTCTCAAAAGATCCAAGTTGGGGGGGGGTTGCCACGCCTTGGTGGATACAGGTTCCTGTGATTCTCGGGGGCCGAGGAGCGAAGCTCCGTAAGGGAGAAGACGGGAACAACATCAAAGACGGAAGGAGTGACCGGAGCGGGGAAAGCAAAAAGGGGCAGTGCCAAAAACATGAGGAAAGGAAAAAACGGAATCACGTTCAGGCCGGGATTTCACGAGGAGAGAGAGGAAAAAAAGGGTGCCAATGGAAGAAAAAAAAAGGAAGGAAAAGAAAGCCCAAAAACGGGGGGAAAGGGGACATCTGGTACCTCCCTTTCATGCAATAAGGACAAGCAAGTCGAAACCAAACTCCTTTCTCGATGTAGTCCTCGACGGGAAAACGAAATGGCAGTCAGGTGTCAGAAAATTAAGAATAAAAAAAAACGGAAGGAAGGTCTATTATGAGTGCACTCCCCCCCAGAGGAAAATAACCTCCCACATTCAAGCATCCCATGGGGCATCACACGAGGGCAGGGCCCGCGCAAAGGCAAAAAAACAACAAAACCAAAAAAAAAAAAAAAAAAGAAAAAAGGTGCAAAGCCCACCCTTAGGTTTCCCGTAATCTTAGACCCAGGGAAGACCATCTCAAGGGGCTAAGCTCCAAAAATTAGATAGACCATCTATCAAGAGAAGAGAGCTTTCTCTCCTAAGGGTGGGAAAAAGACAGAAATAAAAAAACTCCTCGGCCAAAAAAAAGCGCTAAGAAGGAGAACGTGCTCTGCAAGCCGGGAGGTATCACGTCTCCAGCAAAGGGAATTCACGGCTATACTCACCCCGCACTAAAAAAGAAGATGTCAGTCAAGAAAGTAGCCTTAAGAAGGAAGGGGAAAATTAAGTCTCCAGAAGCAAAGAAAAAGCATATTACAGGAGTCATGCTAAAAAAGATCGGGCGTCACCATAAAACCCTACTACGAAACCGGCCGGGATGCCGAACCGGGTAAGGTGAAGGGGGACGAGGCGGGGTACTCTTCTAAGACACTCCTCTTATAGGGACCGTTACTAGTCTACATAAACAGTTCACCTAGCGACTCCATGGTCACCGCCACAAAGGCACCTTGTCCGTCCTCTTTCGCAATTGCTCCAAAGTTTCTTAAGGGTCAGCCGCGATAGAATCAGCCCGGTAACACTCCTCGGGAGAGAGATTAGAGGACATCACGAACAGCACCATCCCGTCCCCAGACGAAGGGTTCGGGGGAGGGAATGCGTCGGGCTCAAAGATACGGGTCGCTTGCAACCTGGGGGACACAATCCGAGAAAACAGATGAACAGGACACATCGCAAGTACGGGGAACATAGTACGGTGAAATCATACCATCTTAAAGCCCGTCTGACGCTTGTATACGCATTCTAAAGCACTCGGTTCTCACACCCCAATACAGATAGACAACTTCCCATGCGAAGGAGCACAACGGCGTAGCAAATCGGCTTCGACCTCCTAACATTGTCCCTGTGCTGAAACACCACACAGATCCCAACCATAAACACCTGCGCCACTTGTTCTCTCTCCCCCTTAAGACGTCAAATCCAAAAAACATCGGGAAAAGGGGACCTAAACCTATGCAACGAACAAACTAACAAACTGGTCGCCAATTGGGGGGAACTAGGCCTTCTCACGAAAGACAGAAGGGAAGTGCAACAAGAGAAAAAAAATCGCCAAAGTACAGAGAATAACAAGAATACAGAAAGGTCCACGGAACAAACTCCTCCCGGGGGTGGGATCTCCAATCGGGGCGGTGTCGAGCTATGAAAAATTCAATACGCGAGGATATCCCCACTGGTGACTGGTCCATCACCACATACCGAGAAAAAAAGGAGGGCGTCTAGGGGCTGCGAAGTGCCCCTAGCGCCTCTCGTGGCCCGTCGCCTCTCTCCTGTGGCTCCGATAACTCCTTCCTCCCCCCGTGCAAGCGATAGAAGCTCTCTTTACAATTCTGTCCGCTCCTTCCCCAACGCGTCCTCGGCAAACGATAATGGAATTCGAGGGGTCCTTATCACACCCTCGTTTCACCTAATCTCCGTCTATTTACAACATCGGGCCACCCCAGCTTAGGCTTGAAGTTCTTCTCTCTATATAAAATTGGAACCGTCTCGGGCCCTTCCCTCTCAGAGGACCAAGCTCCTAGGGGGGGGTTGGTCTCCTTTCGGTGGCCGAACTCCAACCCTCATAAGATCCATGGTCGAATGAGTCATCATTCAGGTGGGGGGGTAACCACACGCCGCCAAGAAAAAGATAGAACGGAGGGGGCACTTGGGGGGGGGGTTCTAGGAAAACTCCCACTTGTCTTGATGATTCTGGGCGTCAGGGTCCCTGACTTTAGAAGAGGGCGCCTTCTCTTCCTTCCTCGCGATCTTACTGCTCCTGGTCGGGGTCAAGCCATGAGGAAGGGGAAACTAGTCAGAAGAGACACTCCGTAACTATGTACAGGGAAAACCCGAAAATTCTACCAGAGCCATGAGGCCAGTTCGCTGGGAGAGGAAAACCGAAGACTACACCGACGGCTGAATATTAAACCCCACCTTAATGTCCGAAGAAAGAAACACTACCGGCACGTCAATTGGGGGGACAAAACAACTCCTTTTCGAAAGAAAAACAAAGGAGGGGATAGCAAATGAAGGCTCGTAATAACCTAAAAAGGCCGGGGGTTATAGACTGCCAAAGCGAAAGCAGGTTACGCACCCCGTTGGTTGGTGAACGTGAAAAAGAAAAAAAGGGGTAACCATGGGAAGGGGGGGAAAGGGGGAAAGGCTTTATGGCTGGAGGGCCGGAAAGGTGGAGAGCTGGGAGACAAGCAATTTTGTTGAGAGAGCTTTTTTGTGGGGCCGCGCCCCTGTGTGACGGTCACTCAGAGGACTCCAACCTGTTCCGGGTTCATTGCTTCCTCGCTGGATTCTTGCATATCTCC
>Ga0179593_1287988_pt1 | contig 16020 bp, 22 predicted proteins | sample CZODoug2_1_08_16_FD_185931 | JGI IMG/M metagenome (GOLD analysis project Ga0179593, IMG submission 185931) | Vadose zone soil fungal communities from Angelo Coast Range Reserve, California, USA - CZODoug2_1_08_16fungal (PacBio error correction) | ecosystem: Environmental > Terrestrial > Soil >...
GGCGAAGAAAGGGGCGGGGGGAAGGGGATGAGCGAGGTGGACGATGAGTGGGAGGGCGGGCCGCTTGACGAGTTAAGAGGATGAGAAGACGGCCGCCAGTGATTTTGTGGGGTTTGGGGGAATCTTTTTGTTGGGTGTGACGACGAAGTGATGCTGGGCACTTGGGTGGGAAGTACAAGCACGGGATCCACCGTGGAGGCGCGTGGGATACGGGCAACTGTGGGACAAATTGCCATGGTGGGGGGAGACCTGGGTATCTTCTGATTTCTCGTACAAAAGTAGTCATTCGGGTACTCAGCGGTTAAAGCGGAGGGTTTCTCGATGAATCGAACCACACTTTGAGCAGTGACAAATAGTCTCCCCTCTTTCAAAGCGCTGCTCAGGAACCTTACATCCGAAAGAAACACGCGCCGTACTGAAGAAAAAAAAAAAAGAGAATCTGGAAAAGCGGGCAATCCCGTGATCGGAGATACTTGCACAAAGAAAAAACGAAGTCGCCGGGAAAAACGAACCAATCACCCCGAAAAAAAAAGGCGGGATTCTAATCCCCATCAAACGATCAAATCCTCTCTGGGACTAAGCCCGCGAAATCCATCATTCTATCACACTGACTCCGCAACCCGCGCTTGGCTGAATCATCACTACATAATCCTGCCCTCCGGTCTGCGACGTGCAAGAGAATGACCCCAGATGCCACAAAAAACAACGGGGGGAGCCCAAGTCTCAGGTTAAAGCGTAAACACATAAAAGCCGCTTCCTACAGCCGGGGATATTAGGCTTATCTGCGGACACACGCGAGCCGTACACCCTCACGATGTTTGGCGCAAGGCTCCTCGCGGTATAAAATTCTGAAAAGCCCTTGATCACCGCACGGGGCAGACCACTTGGGACTGACGACGCAAACCGTCCGCACATGCATTCTCGAAGGGCAGGATTCACCTTGATCAGTCAGCGCCTGTTCGTCGAACAAGGCGTCTTCCGACCCCTTCGTAAAGCACCACCTCTCGTAATGATATACAGTCATCCCCGTGTGTCAATCGACAACCGTCCCAGTTAGGGGTTTCTGGGTATGCGGATGCTTAGCCACCTGATCATTTGGTTCGCCGAGCTAACATAGGTTCCAAAAAGGGGCAGGACAAGCTCGTAACAATCAAGCGCGAAAAAAGTACGAACACTTCATGACAATGTACCCGAAGAAGAACTGCAACCGTGAAATAGAAGAATGAGTCAACAGCAGCATCGTTCCACCAAACCGATCGACTGGCGCATCAACATCCCGTGCGCATGAGCCCGAGATGACAAGAAGTACGCTGGTTCTCAACAGGCCGCGATCAAAAGCCCAAGTCAGCGATCAAAGGTGAACAAGAGGTATGACGAGTCGGCAGGGGATGTGCAGCTATCAATCGCCAATCAGCGCAAGCCGTGACAAAAAGGAAACCTGCTTCAAACTGAGGCACGCCTTCGCCGATGAACACACACTAATAAGAAATTCAGGATAATCCAAGAATACCAGGTTAAAAACAAACTGGAAAAGGGAAACGTAACAAGACGAAGAAACGACCACCACAGCAAAGACTCAGAGTTATACCAAGGTATGAAAAAGCTCCCAAAAAAAGCGGGGATATACACAGAGGTCCTAGAGCCGCGCATAGGAGTACTCTGCTCTCAACAGGAGGAAAAAACAAAATCTCGCCCGTAAAAAGAGACAAAAATCAATCGGTCTCGGCACCGGGGAAGGCAGTAAGCACTCACGACAGGAGCCTTCCAAAAATGCCTAACAAAAAGCAAGCCCCAAGCTGGATTCCGCTCGCACGGAAAAAATCTGCGCCAGCCAGTGGAAGGAGAAGGAGAACCGCTCACCCGCACCTTCTGAAACGACTTCAAACGGGGAGGCACCTAAATACTGCGCCAGACTAGAGATCTCAAAACAAAAACAGGGGGGAAGGGCTGGAAGAGAGAGTAGGCGGGCAACGCCAGTTTAGGAGAGGACACCAAATTAGGGGGGGGGACTTCTTGAAGAAGGCACGCGGAGACCAAGTGGGGAAGGGAAACAGTTCAAGCGGCCGCAGATTGTGCTGCGAAGGGCAGTTCGAGTGGACCGCGGGGGGTGGTTGGATGAAGTGGGGAAGGCTGTGGATGCTACGCGGGAGGTGACGAGATATTTTGGGGAAGGGGGGCGAGTTTTACGGGCGGAGGAGAAGGACAGCTCCTTGCTGAGAGCAGAAGCTTATAAAAGGGCGAAATGCACGAGGGAACTACGGGTGTAGATACCCAAGAGGGGCGTGGGCGAGGGATTCCTCAATGTAATTTAAAGGCGAATGGAGAGACCTTGGTCTGAGGCTCCGTCTGCATTCGCTTAAGCGGTGCCTTAATTGTCAGGAGGTGGTTGACCGGAAACTGTCTGCATTAGATTGCGCCACAACCACCCACCAAACACATTTGTCGGTCGAGTGGCTATTTGGGGGTGAGAGTTGGGGGGGGTGGAGGGGGGGGTGGGGGTGGGGGGGGGGGTGGGGGTTAACGTTGTTCCGTGTTTAAGCTGTTTCATGGTTGTTGATTGGACCCAACCTGTGGGTAGTAGTGGGGTGGGGGGGGAGGTGAGTGGGGTCTGAATTTCTTTTCTATGCTGGGGGAATCTCTAGAACCAGTACATGGGCACACGGAGAAAAGGAGGTGGGCTTGCGTATTCGCGGATACTTGCTAAATCAGAACATGGGCGAGAGGTTATCAAGCACACGGATGGGGAGGGTAGAACTTCTGTTCTTTTGGGGGGGATCTGAGGGAAAACACGGAGGAACGGTGGGAAGGGGGGTGAGGGGACCATTGGGTCAGAAGTGTTTCGGTTTCAGCGCGTGTATTGGGGTAGAGGGGAGATAGGAAGAACTGGTTGAACAAGCTGGTGAGCGGACGAAAAAGGTGGCAAAAGAAACCCGAACAATTACAGGGCCGGTGTTGACGGGAAAAGCGATAAGGTAAGAGGGGGGAATACCTGAGGTGAAAGGAAGGAGGGGACTGGTCGGCTTGCAAAGAATAGGCGAAGGGCGGTTGTTATAAAAGCGCTTATGGGGGACCGAAGGAAGCTGACGCAGAGGTGTTCCGGCGGCAACTTGCTGGGGGATAAAATGAGGAAAGAAGGTTTCTCACGATTGTATATTTACGACAAACAAGGGATGTGGACGGCGACGGTGGAAGTCGAAGAAGAAAAAAGTCCGGGGCAGGGTGGGAAGGTGGGGGAAACCTTTATTTAACCGGCAGTGAAATGCTCTTGGATTTGTGGGGAAGAAGGAGGGCGGTTCATAAAGCCGGATTACGACTACCGCGGGGTAAGGGGAGGTCCGGCAAGGCATCAGGCGGGCGTCAAGTTTGTAACTGGAAATCAGGCTTGAACGAAAACTTCTTTGCAGCCGAGCATAGAGGGGGGAGAAGCTGTGGGGGGAGATGGAAATCGGGATGGGGGGGGGAGGGGGCATTGGGGGATGGTGCGCGTTGGGGACGCGAAAAAGTGTAAATGCAGAAAGAATCAACCGGAAATCAAGGGATTTGCCGCTGCCCCAAAAGAGGGGGGGAAGAAGTCGCGGGGTTTTGTTTTTGTGGAGGGAACGATAGGAGGTGAGGAGGGGAAGAAAGTAGTCTTCGCGCCCGAAAGCGTGGAGATCATAATAAAAAACGAAAGGGAGAAAAGGAGAGAGAAATGTCCGCGCAAGACGAAAAGAGGGGGACGCTCCCGGCAGAAACTTCGTTCCGAACAGGGAGAATTCTGTAAAACGGGACGGAAGAAGTGATATAAAAATCTTAAGCCAAAGAAAATAAAAATGAGAGAGGAAAAAAACCCAGCATCAAACACCTAAAACAAAAAATAGAGGGCGGACTCATCCACCAGAGAAAGAGGGAAAACGAGATCTCTGAGACGAGGAAAGAAAAAGAGGTAAACGAGAAGTATTCCATTAGAAAGAAGCACCACAAGGAAGGAAAGAACTTAGGAAACAATCATCCTTCAAAAGAAGTCTTAGAAGAACCCGCTTTCATAGAAAACAAAGGACCTAAACCAAAAACCAAAACGTGCGGAAGGTCGAGAAGGGACACGGGAAAGCTGGCCACCAACGGATGTCGTATTCTTCGAAGAAAAGAACAGGTCAAAAAAAAAAAACAGGTGGTCATCTCCATCGAGTGAGAAAAAAGGAGTGCCGGGGATGACCGTGGAAACCAAACCGCAAAGCCGACAAAAAAAGCAAAAAACCTGGCGTGTCAAAATCAGACGATAATAAGTAGCTAAAAAAAAGCCCAGCGGGAGGAAGAAGAAAAAAGAAAAAAAAGCCAAAGTACGGCGAACAAAAAAATGGGTCAAGACGGCCGCGGTGGTCAGGAAAAAGTGAATGGTCGGGGTCTACGCCGAAAACACATTGATAGGGTTTGAGGGGACGCTCCACAAATGGTAAAAAAACGTGGAAATCTTCGAGTCTCAAACGCTCGAACAAACTCTGCAAGGGTCAAAAGCCGCCGTCACCTGGAACGGACAACGGGCTGAAAAAAGAAAGCCTCGTCACCACCACTACCGTTGCCGACCACACAGTGCGAGAATCCAGATCGGAAAAAAGGCGGAGGGGCTTGGTCCAAGGTGAAAAGGCCAAGCCAAAGGACTGACGAAAAGCCACATTATGACGACGGAATGAAAAAAACATCACCAATACCAAAAGGAAAAAAGGGAAAAACGCCTTGAAACCGCTTCAGTCAAAAAGGAAAAATACGCCAAATCGTCGGGGATCCTCCGCGGTTCAACACAATGAATGCCCTTCACAGCGAGAAGGAACAAACAGCCAAATAATCAAGAGGGAAATGACTGGAAAAAAAAAACAAAAGGGGGAGCCAAGTGCCGAGCGGCACGAGCTCAGGCTGTAACAAGCGGGGCCGTCGCATCCATTCTTAACAGCCCCGTAAAAGACTCAAAAATAGAATAGGGGCACTCAGTCAACTCCTAAAAAAATAAAAAATCGAACCCAAGAGGAAAGAAGAGCGCGCACCATGAAAATATGACTGAAAAGAGATAAGGCCGAGGAGCCAGCTGCAAAATACTGGTTCAAAAACCACTGCCTGCAACGAAACTATGCGCACACCACAAAGGAGAATAGGGGGAGGGAGAAAGGGGGAAGGGAGGCGAATTGACGGGGTCTTGGGGGAAGGTGCCGGAGACGGGGGAAGTATCTGTTCACTTCAAAAAAAAAATTCGATCGGAAGGGCAGGGGGATGGAAGGGGGTTATAAGGGGATCGGGGGATAGGAGCGGACGTTGAGCGGGGGATTTGGAGTTAATTTCCACCTGTCTTACCGAATCATAAGATTGCTCTTCTCTCGGGGAACTAAGCATTGTGGAAGATAAAGCGGGGGGGGATCAAAACAAAAACAAAACCCGGACGATTGGATGGTTGGACGGATTGTGGACGTGCATTCGGTGTGAAGCCGTCGAAGGATTCCAGCCGACACGAGGGGGGGGAGGAGGAGTGGGGTGGCAAACGAAAGAAGAGGGAAGGGGTGACCGAAGCAGTAGGGGTTAGAAGTTCCCACACACTAAAGTCGGGTCGAGGAATGGGGGACGGTCTGGGAGGATGCAACCGGGAAGAGCAAGATCGGTTGAGCAGAGAAGGCTGGGGGGGTCTTGAAAGAGTATCTTGAGGAGAAGGGTTACTAAAACGGGTCAAACTTACTGTAACAGTGTGTGGTTCTTCAGGGTGAGTAGGGTGTGGGGAACAGGAAGAGGGCGGAAAGTTTTTGGAGCTGGTGGAGACGAAAAAAAGAATCGTGGGCCTATTAAACAACATGTATGGGTCCGGTGGTGAAACTAAGATAGGGGAAAATAAAAATTGGGAGGGGAAAAGAAGGAGGAGTGTTGTACTTGAGGGAAGGGGGGGGCCGCGCGGTAAAGTGTGGCTACTATACGCTTAGAAATAAGAAGGGCGGGGAAGTTGAGTCCCTGGCGGTATGCAGGAGGGAAATTTGACACGTGAATCGTGAAAAAAAAATCTGGTTGAACGCGGTATCTAATAAAAAGACGGAGAAGAGGAGGCGGTAGAGAGAGTTTTACGGTGGGAAAAGGGGACAGTAAGACAAGGGGGGATATGTTGCGCCAACTGGAGTCGATAAATATGCTTTTACTTTTCTCCTTCTGGTTCGAGTGACTGGGAGTGTGACCGGGTCGCTAGGGGGAAAACCTTCTTGCAGTCCTCGGGAGCTCAGGGCCTTCTCCTCGTTCTGGCGGATGAGAATCCTCCAGGGATTGGGTGGGGAGGTTGGCATATGGGGAGGTTGCGATCTCTTGGCAAGGAATACAGGGGAGGATGGGCGGCGACCGCTTTTTCAATGCAATTTTCGGACAGGAGTGCCGAGGCGGGGGGCCCGAAAGTTCGAAAGCCAACGCGTCAAGGAGGGAGATCTCTAAAAACAACGGATTATGAAAGAAAAAAAAAAAAAGGCTTTAATCTGCGTACCGAATAGATTCAAGGAAAGAAAGGGATTCCGGTTAACATAACGAAGAGAAAAGGACAACCGCTCTCCGGAGAAGGAACTGAGAGAATTCGCCGCACAAAAAACACTCAAACCCGAAAAAAAGGGGCGGATTCTAGTCAGCCTCATCAAACTGAGAGCAAAAGAAGACAATTACCGAAAGTCCTCTGTTAATCGCGGGGTACGAGATCCGCAAAAGCCTTAGCCGGAAAGCAAATAAAAGTCCAGACGAACTAGCGAAAGTTACAAGAGAAAGAGGACCAAATCAGCCCGGGGGCAGGTTCAGAAGGGGCACACGTAAACTCTCTGAAGCCTTCTATGGGGAAAAAAAGAAAAAAAGGGGGCAAGGACCAGGGAGAAACGGGAATGAAGGAGAATTAAGACCCTCCTCGGAATCTCCATGCACGAAGGGGAAGGGTGCCAATAGCTCGAAGGGAGCAAAAAGCGCAGACTCCTGGGAACTAAAAAAAACACAATTGTCAGAATCCCTTATGCTCACCAAAGAAAACCAGGGGGGTAGAGGGCTTAGGAGGGAAAACGGGGAAGAGGTTTGCCAAAAACAAGCTTGGTCAAAAACGTGGCGGAAACCCGCAAAAGAAGAAAAAAAAACCAAAATGCAAAAAAATGGGACCCGAAACGCAACCTCTACGTAGTCAACATCAGACATCTTCATCCCCAACGTGGGAACAGAAGAGAACGTGCGATGGAAAAAAGACAGGGTTCGAAAGAACCAGCCATTAAAGTGAGGCCCGAACACCGGTTCGCGTCTTCGATGCAACTCACCGCACTACACTGAGAACCGAAAAGCAAAAAAAGGGATCTGTCAAGGAAAAGCCCGTTCATGCAAAATGTCAAAATGAATCGAGCGAATCCGCCGGGCTTCCCCACCACTGAGAAAGAGCGACGCCAAAAAGAAAAGAAAAGAAAATTCCAGGGAGGAACCCACACACAACTGGGAAACCACTGTAGTTCCTTCTGCAAGGAAGAGGGGACTGGGGGGGGGGGACGCGAAAGGAGTGAAAATCAAAAAAAGCAAGAGTGCACATACGCGCCTCTCAAGCCAGAGCTTCCCCATTCAGACAAAAGCCCAAAAAGCGGTCAGGAGGGGCGAAAATCTAGTAGCGAATGGAGCCCGTTTCCAAGAAAAACTGCAAGCGGAAGGGGGGGGTTCGGCAAAAAAAGGATGAGAAGCCATCGAAGAACAAAAACCAGGAGGGATGAGAGATTACCCATATCGGTGGGAAAAAACTTCGGAAGGGTCCTTCTTAGGAAGAGAAAGTCAGACTGCAAAACGCGGAAGTGAAAGGAGAGGTTTGTGGGGGAAAAGCTGATTGAGTCGAAGCGGACGTGCCGAAGTTGATTTTGCGGCGGGCGCTATATCTCCCTGAGGAACAATGGACGGCCGAAGAAAATGGTGTATAGAGAGGGCTTGACGGAACTGGAATTTCATTTGGCCAAAATTAGGGGTGGACGGTGAAGGCAAGAGTGGGACTTCCGCTCCGAATGCCGGCGAGTTGGACATGGTGGAGGGCCGGGTTTGGGGGGACCGGGGAGAAGGATCGAGAACACCGAAAAATACATCAGTTGAAGGATCGGAATGGGCTTTGCGTAAACCGAAATAAACAAAGGCCCAGGGGGGGGGCAATCTATAAAGGAGAACCGGGATATATGGAAGGGGCTTGTAAGAGGCTGATTTTGCCGTAGAGGTAACTGTGCAATGGAGTACAAACACAAAAGTAAGAAAGGGTTTCTTCGTGGGGCTTAGTAGAGGAAAGATACACGGGGAAAAACTGGTGCTTCCGAAAATAAGGTGTGGGGAGAGCTGACCCATACATGGGTGCGTAAAAGAGATGAGGGAGGAACTCAGGGTTAAGTTCGTGACTGGGTCAGATCGCTTCTTGTTTCGCGAAGAGTAGAGCTGATTAAAAAGAAAAAATCAGGAAGATGGTCTACCCGGGGATGTTGTCAGAAGATTTTTTCACGCGATGGAGATTTGAAAAAAGGAGTTCAGGACGGCGCGTGAATCCAGAAACGGGGAAGGGGGACGTGGGAGTAGCTGAACCGGAATGCAAGGGCTGGTGGTGCGCATCCTTAGAAGCAAAGGAAGAGAAGGGGAGGGCGGAAGGAGGATTTCTCCTTCGCGGGGGGAAGGTTATAGGTTAACAAAGACGGAGGGAAGCGCAGAGATCAGAAGAAGATGAGGAAAAAGATTATTTGTTGGGGGTCGGTTGAAAAATGAGGGTTCGGATGAAGGTGTTTGGGCCTAAAACACGGAGATCCCGAGCCGCTCACCGAATTGACCAGAGAAGTGGTAAAACGGTAGAGGCATTAAAAAGCGTAAGGAGACTCCGATAGGCTGGGGTAGTCACAACAACAAGAGGAGGGAAGGAAGAAAAAAGACTGCGAACTACTTCAGGAGACGGGGGTCGCCGAAAGGAGAAGCGACCTTCAATGCCTAAAACAAAGATTCGAAACGAAAAAAACAAAAAAAACGAAAACAAAAAAAAAAAGGAATACTCTCGCCCAGAACGACTTATAGAGAAAACTAACAGAGGCGTGGATCCGTATTCAGTAACTCACTTCGAAGAACTAAGCAACAAGACAAAATATAAAAGAAGTGGAAAAAAAAAAAAAAAGACGTCCAGGCACAGACGGATGCGCAACAAAAGGCTGCAGATAAATTGCCCCCCACCAAATATGCCAAAAAGCCGGATCTTCTCCGGAGGCACCCGAAGGTTTGTTCCAAGGAAGGATCGCGTGATATGGAGCCTTGATCAACACCCACCCAAACACACCAGAGCAAACCAGAGGGAAGGACACCACTGGAACTCAGCGACGGCACATCCGCTAGATAGGCCGCTCCACAAGACTTCGCCGCGCGCAAGTCCGTATCCCCCCTCGGCAAACCACCTCAGTCGAATAATTCGGGGAAAAAAGCCCCAGAGGGTCGGGTATCGCTCAAGGAAATTGTGGTGATGTTCAAAAAAGGACTGGTCGCACTCGCCGACAGTTCTTCCCAGGTACGAACGCCGCCTGCAACCGGGGTCTAAAAGGAAAGAAAGAATGAAAAGAAACGTACTCACAAGCTCCAAAGAAGTCGCTTAATCTCTAACGGCCAGTAAGTCCGCTCAAGAAAGGAAAGCCAACTGGAAGGGGGACCAAAAGTTCTGCGAAACGCCATACCGCCGACAGTGAAATGGACGAGGAAAACAGCTTAGCAAAAAGGGGGGGGGGTGGTGTCGCATCGGTAGTAAGAAGGGGGGGGCCGGCTTCAAAAAATGCCCTCACGCCGCCACCTAAAAACCGAAATGGACAGTGCAGAAAACCGATAAAATGTAGTAGGCGCCTCGGCGGCGTCATCCGGAAGCGCGGCGAACTGCAAGAAAAAAAATCTCAAGCTGCAACTCGCCGCGAGAACTCATAAAAATCTCAACTTAAGCACAATCTGCGCTTAGTACGCAGGACGGACCGGCCTGCAGAATTCATACTGTTCCGCCAAAAAAAACTCATATCGAGACCCAAAATGGTAGGTAATAGGCGGGGGGGGCATGGACGGCGAATTTTCGTGGAGGAAAAGTGAAATCCTGGAGTTCTGGTAGTGTTGAGAGGCAGTTCGAGGGATCTCTGGGGGATGAAGTGGGGAAAGAACCTGGATGAGAGCGGGCGTGAAACGACTAGAAGAATTTACACTGGGGCGAACCCGAAAGGGAAGGGCGAGACTCTGCGATCTCTAGGGTTATCCCCGATGGGCGTGGGCGGGGGGAGGGAAAAACAGCCAGTTAGGAAGATGAATGTAGACTGGTGGCGGGGACTGAAATGCCGCGGCGTCGACGACGATTCTCGAAGTTGGGACATTTTGCAAAAAAGTTAGACGGGAAAGGGAAAGAAAGTCGTGGACGGGAAGCAGTGGAGTGAGCTTGGAGCATCCGAAGACCGCGGTTCGGGAGGGAGAAAAGCTGCGGATAAGAACAAGGAGAGAGGGGAAGATCTGTATACTTTAGGAAGATCGACAAGATAGTGTGAAATTTACATAGAAATGTCTTGGAGGGGAAATCAGAAGTGTCTTAGCTCTGGATTAGAAGATTTTACACACTTGACTGGTTGTAGCGTAAACAAAAAGAAATAAAGGGGGTGTCCTTAATTGGGGTTAGGGGAAGAGCTTTCGGAGCAGATTTTGTGTGGAGGAATTGTCTTTTTCTCTAGACGTTGCGTAACCGGCTAAGTGGAGCCCGACGATTATCGGGGGGATAAATGTCGGAATTATATGGGGCCTTTGAAAGAGTGATCACGAAGAAAGGAGAGTGAGGGAAAACCACCTGGGGTGGTCGCGGGGTTCGAAGAATCAGAAAGATCCGGGAGGGAAAAAATTTTGTTAAGAAAGGCAGAGAAAGGGTTGGTTCGCATAAACGCTGTCAAGGGGGAATTACAATGAGCGGGGGAGGTATGTGCTTCACCTCAGGAGTAAGCGGAGGTGAGAAAATTACAGAAAAGTAAAGAAACGCAGAGATGAGAAAGGGGGTGGCCGGGGAGAGGATCGGGGGGGAGGGGGGGTGGTGGCTGTTTAGGTGAAGAAAACTCATCAAATAAAATTAAGGGCCGCAAATCTTTTTAGCGAGAAGTTCGAACAGTCGAGCAAGTTGCATGAACGGGAGATCTCGACAACAACGGAGGAGGGGGGAGAGAAAGCTTGCGCGTACGAAGACTAGGAAACGGATCAGGACAGAACGTGGGGGGCCGAAAAAATTCAAAAATTCCAGTTATCCTTGGAGATTCCTGCCAAAGTCAGAAGGCGCGCGGCAAAAAAAACAACCCAAAAAAGAAGAGGGCGGAAAAGCCTCTAAAAAGTCTTCAGGAACTGCGCCTTGGCAGGCCTGCTTAAATCCTAAATCACTTCAAAACTAGCCGGAGAGGGACGCACTCAGAACCGGAGAAGGAAAAACCGAAAGGACGCCACCATCCTCCCGTTCCTTCGTTCTATAAAAAACAAACTTAGCTTCTCCGCAACATAACTCTTTTCTACACCGACCCAACAAACCGGGTTGTCGCGACATCGCGTATCAAATTGCAGTGATCACGACAACTACGAAGATACGCGAGGTAATCGTAGGCGAACAAAGTTGGTGCTGAAATAGCAAAAGAAGCTTCAAAGTCAACGAAAATTTTGGGTTTGGGAAGAGTCCCGGATCGCCGGTGGAAACAGCCGGTATGAAAGTCACAATCGGCCCCAATGTCTTGGAACCGGTTCAAAAACTGTCAGAATGCTTCTACTGACACTCGCGACCCGCCGAAATCTGACCTGGTAACGGCCTGCCCTTCCAATATACGTGCCAGAAAAGTGCAAGATAGGCGCTTCCGGGGGCCCATGGGAAGGGGGAAAGATGGAAGAATGAAGGGGGGGTGAGGGGGCGTCAGAAAACGTGCGCTTTATCATTCCCGCGTCGCTTTTCAGTGCAGAACCAAGGAGGAAGTGAAACGATTATAGCGTCTTCGAAATGCTGACCAAACCATAAGAAAAAAAACTAAGACTCGCCCAAATCTTCGAAATTTAAAAATCAATCCTCCGACGATCCAAACCAACAGACAACAGCCCGAGGAGGGGGGGGGGAATTCCAGGAGGGGAACCGCTAAAGGAAAATATAACAATTGAGCCGCTCCGATTAGCGCATACGAGTCATAAGATCCCATAAGCTCCCACAAAAAAACAAGGGGAGAGGGAAATCCAGTCAATAGATCGCCAAGAAAAAAAAGGGCTCAGTCCTTAAAAAGCTACGAAACGCAAGTCTAAAAAAACTTAAACTCCTTGGAGGAAAGACGTCAAATCCGGGGGTGGAAAGACGGCCAGAAAGAGGAGACTATATCTAGAACACGATAATAGAGGGCGGTCCAATGTATGCGCTACAAATTTGAGAAAGGCAAGGAGCGAAGTCTTTTAAGGTGGAAGAATTTCGGAATAAAGTGTGGGCTGGGGACTAGCAGCGAGGGGGGAAAAGATGGGGGGTTTTCGCGAGATACAAAAAAGGGCAGAAAGACTTACGACGGGAAGGCTCTCGAAGCATGTTGCCCGCGAGGGGGAGTGAAGAGCAACAGTTTAAGTGTACGATGATTGCTGGGCGGAGGGGCTGTGACGGGCAATCCAATTTTTAAGAAAAAGGCGGATTCGACTAGGAGAATAAATTTTTGGATGAAGCGGATTAAGAATGGGTGTGTGCGCTCTGGAGTTTTCTAAGGTGCCACCAAAAAAGGGAAAATCATTTTCACCTGAAGGATGGGAAGGATCGCGGAGGCGACAAACGTGGGGGAGGAAGCAGGGGCGATGGGTGCCTGAAATAGGGTGTTTCTTCATGAATGTTGAACAGTAGGGGAACGGTCTTCGGGGTAAAAAAGTCTGGGAGCTGAGACATTTAAGGGGAACAAGAGGGGGCGACGAAAGAAAGGGGAGAGCGGGCGACACGAACAATTACAGTTCGGGTCGTAAACAGGGGTAAGGAGAAAAGGGGGTGGGGAAGCGGGCAGTTTGGGAATCTACGCACGGGGGCATCCATGTGTTAAAATCCTGGGGTGGAGTCGAGATGCCTAAAGGAGGCCGGTTGGGTCAAAAGGGTGAGCAAAAGAAAGGGAGAGTGCGACCCGGGGTGACGGGCGCGGGGTATTCGATCCGAAAAGAGCGGGAAGACTGTGGAAAAAAGGGAAAAATGACCGGAAAGTGTTTAAAAAGCTGTTAGCGTAAAAGAGGGAGGGAAACGACGGGGATTAGAAATTTCAGGCAGGACGGTGTCAAAGAAGGGGCTTTGAGAAAAAGAAGGCTCTCAGCAAGGAGGTAAACACGTAAGTGTTGTGGATAGGAAAATATTTGGGTGGTGGTTTGATAAAGGTTGCGTGGGGTTTCCTAGAAAAAAAAGGCTTGTTTGGGGGGGGAATGAAAAATAACGGAGACGGATCTAACCATTTGGAGAAAAGGAAAAATAGCGCAAAAACGAATATCCGCTGCCAGGCGCGTTCAACAAGGAGTCAATGGAGACAGAAGTTTTCAACAAAAACAAAGAGAAAAGAGATAAATTCAGCGATACAGAGACTACCGGGAACGCCGCCCAACTAAGAAAAAGTCGTTCCACAAGAATTTCTGGAACGGTGGAAGAGGGGGCAAACTTGGAATCAAAGGGAAAACCTGCCAGAAAGGAAAAATTCGCGCAACAAAATCAAAAAAAAACGAGGATTTCCCCTCTCAACTAGTGCGAGAGCCTGCAAATTAACCCTGCGGGAAAATCTGAAAGAACTCGCAACAGGCTGGCGAGGAACATCAACAAATAAGCCGTACCACGGGAAAGTCCCCACTCATACGCCGACAAAAACAAAAATGACGCTCACAATTCTCTGGGTCATGGGGGAAAAACAAACTCATCCTCAACCCTATGTCATATTCTTACACCGCCCTCCCCAGGTTGTAGAGATCATGAGAAATTCGTCCCACAAAAAAAAGGAACGAACACTCTTCGGTAAAAAGAAGAAGAGCAAAATTAGCACATCAGCATAGGGAGGAAAAAAAGTAGGTCACTAAAATCCGAAATAAAAAGCCTCCAAAAAGGAAAAACCACTGTCAGAAATGCATCGCAGTTGGGAGAACAACCACCACGCCCATAATTTTGAGCGCTCTGGTAACCACAAAGGGGAGCGTACGCTCCCCTGTAAATGGAACAAGGAAAATAGATCAAACCGCTGCTGCACAAAAAACGGAATGCAACTGGTACAGCACACATAAATCAAAGTCGGGAAATCATCCTCATCAAGAAAAGCCCCAGATAGAAACCCATGCCCCCAGGATACCGTGAGACCATCAGCTAAAAGAGCGGCTTGTTCGCCATTTGCAGATCCCAAAGCTATAGCCCGATGTAGGGTAAAAAGGGGGAGAGTTTGACGCCATCGCAATAACTGTCAAAAAAAGAATTCTCGGCAAGGTCAAAGGACATGCAAAAGAACAACTTCGAGTGGCAAAGAATGAAAAAAACCTTCAAGGGCCCAAAAGAGACGAAAGAAAACACCCGCATAAGAAGACATCGGGAAAATAAAAGGGGAGGATCCCACAGAAGCCCACGGATGGTGTCAAACCGAGAGGTCGTCAATGAAAAAGCACCAGGAGGGCATCGATCGGAAACGGACTAGAATATCGTCGAAAGGGAACTCTTCGCTCTCAAATAAAACACCATCAAATTTCTCGAAAAGTCTTAAAAAAAATTAACAGAGAACTTCCACAAAAAGTAGACAGCAAGAACAGGTCTAAATATTTTTGTGTCGCCAACTATCGACTTAGGAGTCTTACGGCGGAAACAAAGTATTAAATGGGAAAACTGCGAGGACGTTATCGGAAGGGAGGAGGAAGAAGTTGGGCGAAGGAGTTCGAGTTGGGAGGCGGTTGTAGTGGTTGAAGAGAGGGAAAAAAGGAAGAGACAGGGGGCGAGTTTAATGGCTACACCAAAAAAGAAGCTGACGCGATGCGCGGCGGAGAAGGAAATAGGAGATCCCGCTGGGGGGGGTTTCCGACAGGAAAAAAGTACCAAAAGGAAGGGCCCTTTGGGGGGCGGAAAGACAATTCAGTTGTTGAAGAAGCGGCTTAGAAGGGGGGGGGCGAAGAAGTGAGGTTTTGGGTTTGGTGGTAAAAGAGCGTCTGTCCGAAGGAACGGTGAAGTTTTTGACGGTGTACGGCAGTGGAGTATCGTGGCATCCGAAAAAAGCAATACGCGGGTGAACAATCGAATGAATTTGGGGAGGCGGAAGGAAAAAAAATCCGGAGAAAAGCACGGGCTGGATTCGAAAAAAACGTTATCGGGGGGAGTTAAAGGGGTTTCCAAGCCGTGAACGGGGGGGTGGCAGAGTTGTGGCGGGGGGAGGGGGGGTGAGAGAAGAACTTTTTGAAACAAGGAGGGGTGAAACTAAAAAAAAAGAGGAAAAGTGGGGAAAGCGAAGGAAAACCTAACTGCAATTTGAAACGGGATATTCTACAAAGGTATTTTTTGAAAGAATGTCGTTCTGGTTGTGGACAACCGTACGGGGGAAGTAACGAATTAGATTACCAAGGCTGGGTCGCATGCGAGGTGGGAGGTGGACCGTGCTGGCGGATCTGCAGATGATCAAAATGTATTCAAAGGGAGGAGGGGGGGACAGGGTCGGGGGGGAACTAGAAAAGGAGAGAGCCGAGGGGAACGGGTTAAGTGGACCGAATGAACAAGGGTGGGGTTTAGCCGTAGGGGGGGACCTGAATTGAAGAACGAAGGAAGGATGCTGCTGTTACCAAAGCGAAGGAGAGGGGGGGCAGGAGGATTAAGAGAAGAAGGTCGGGAGAGACTATAAGAGGAGGAAGGCGCCGGGAGATGACAAATGTTGGGGGGAGGGGGAAGCGGTTCCGGTTTTGCGGCGGGGAGAAGAGCTGGGAGTAGAAAGATGGATAAAATTCCAGGGGAAAGATTCGCGGGGGGGTTCGTAGGAGAGGAAGTCGTCCGGAAGTAGGGGGGAGGGACGAAAGCAACGGAAGGGT
>Ga0179593_1366153_pt1 | contig 16020 bp, 7 predicted proteins | sample CZODoug2_1_08_16_FD_185931 | JGI IMG/M metagenome (GOLD analysis project Ga0179593, IMG submission 185931) | Vadose zone soil fungal communities from Angelo Coast Range Reserve, California, USA - CZODoug2_1_08_16fungal (PacBio error correction) | ecosystem: Environmental > Terrestrial > Soil >...
TTCGAGGGTCGAAAGAGGACTAAAAGACCCTTGCACGAAGGTCTGCACGATGGGGAGAAGGGGGGGGTAGTGAAAACGCTATAAAAAAGTTGAATCGGGGGAAGACAAAAAAAATGGCTCGTCCAGGGTGCTTACAAGGGGAATGCTCCGATTTAGACTCACAGAATGTTCCTAACACGAGGACTCGAGGTTAAGATAGTTTCCCCTTATGGCAAAGCTGTGGCTATAAGAGAAGCTGGAAACATCGAATCTCGTAGTTTTTGCGAGAGGAAACTTTGGTTTGTTTGGTTCTCGGAAAAACCCCACAATGGCAGGTCGCTTTTTTGCAATAGAAGAGCAGGGGGTGAAGATGGCTGGTGAGTGTATAACAGATGCTCAAGATATAATCTGGAGGTTGGGGGGGTTGCAACCTGTAGGGGTTCATCGGGATGGCTTGAACAGCGGGCTGGGATATTGGGAGTGGTAGGGGTCAATGTTAAAAACATAAACCCCTTCGGATCACCAAACATCTTGAAAACCACAGAATCTTGTTAGTGTACTTAATTTTTTTTCTTTTTAGGTCCAGAAATCAGTCCTCTAATAACTTATCTCATAAGTACAAAACAATCTGAGATACTAGAGGTGACGGGTTGCCTCAGTAACCAGACCTTCGCTTGGGCGTAATCGCCATCGCCAGGGTCCGGATTTGGTGTATCCCCGAGATCTATAGGAATCATATTCCTTGCTTTTTTGGGTGGGTTGGTCAGTGCCCCCCTCCTCAAATGTTCTCCGTCTTGTGTTATATGGATGTGCGGTAGGGTTTCACCATGGTCCCAAGGTAGCGGCACTGTTGGGAAGTGTTTGATTTCCGCTGCTTCATCTTCGAGGAGGCAGCAAGCGTCAGGGTGAGGGTATTCGGGTTCAGCGCTTGGAAACCGGGGGGGCCTGCGTGAAGCGTCTTGACCGGGGGATGCCACGAAAGGTGCCCCGCTCCAAAACACGGTGCCGCTGGTAAGGACTATACCATCTCGAGCGTACTCCTCGCCTCCTCACCGCGACTCTCATTTACAAGCTCACCCTAAGCAAACCTCGAACCCTTTTCGGCCGTGGGACGTCCTCCCCCAGCAGAGCAAGGCGAGGAGAGGACCAATTGGGGGGAAAGGGGGGAAAATCAAGAAATTTCGAACAAGGAAACGTGCAGGACCTCGATGGGAAACGATAAAAAGAGACATGGTTCGGGGGTACGGGCCAAAGAAAAGACGGGGTCCCGGGGGGGGTCCCGGGGGGGAATGATAAAACTGAAAACTCAGGAAAGACATCGCAGGAGGTGAAGGAAAACTGCTAGCGAAGACTGAGAACTAAACTACGAGCCATCCAGGACCATCGTAAAATCGAGTACAAAGAGATGAAGGTTTGAGAAAACATTTTGCAGGCGCACAAAAAAAGGTGAAAAAAACCCGTTGAACGAGGTTCGCCAGCTTAGTACCGGGCGAAAATTCGAGAGAAAGGGAGGGGGGAATCGCCAAACTCATGGGATGATAGAATAATTTGCCTGCCAAAAAAAGGGGGGAGAGGAAAAATTGCCTCAACAAGCATGATGAGACCCCGCTCCAAGGCCGTAGTGTCAAGGGGCGGAACGAGCCAAAAATATCCCTTCAGAAGCTGAAGACCTAGTCGAAGACCAACTGGCTGATCTCAAGATCATCACACGGGGGGGGCCGCAGAAAGAAGGGAGTGGGGTAGTGGGAACCAATTCCACCATCGACATGGAATAAGTCAATAGGAGTCTTGATGCAGTAACGAGCTACTGGAGAGAAAAATCTGGTCCAAGGGGAAAACGGCGTAATCGCTTGGAGGACAATTTTACAATTCGCGCAATAGGGGGAAGGACAGGAAAAGTCCAGGGCAATAAGTCAAGATAATGGTAATGATGCAAATGGCATTTCATTCCGCAAACTGCTCAAATTAAGGTAGGAAACGTCAAGACAAAGTATTGGGAAATCAATAAGGGATGACAAACTAATTTCAATAAATCTTGGACACTCCTTGAGAGAAGACACACGAGAACAGAGGTGACGTCAAGGAAGAACTTGCGTAAAGAGGGTCAAAAAGAAGTGCGAACCGTGCGGTCAAGATCTCAATTTACTCAAAGGACAAGAAAAAGTCAGGGGGAAAAATAAGAACATTGGAACAAGAAGATATCGCTGAACAGCTACGGGACTAAAAAGCACACTCAAGGAACTTCGGAGCGAAAGAACAAGAAGGCGTTCCTTTGCCGGGGTTTCGAAGAAGCGCGCAGGAAGTTGACGATGGGGGGAGGGAGTAAAAGGAAGGTGAAAGACGGTCAAGAGGGGAGCGACATAAAAGACCGGGAAAAAAACAAAAAGAAGGAAAAGGATAAAGCGGTGACGGGAGAGGGGGGGCGGATGTAGGAAACAGGCACAATACCGACCTACTAAATCAGCCGGAAGGAGCCGGCCGGCAGAGGAAACCGAGATGGGACCCCTAAGGAAGAACGAATAACTACCAGCACATGTTCCTAGAAACTTCTTCCTTACAAGGTACGAGCTCGGTGGTCACGGGAGAAAGAGGTGAAGGTAGGAAGGTGCAGAGGAGGAAGGGGATAATCACCACAAAAAACCGTCAAAGGGTGCCGTGGGGAACAAGGGAAGAACGCCTTGAGCAAGGAGTAAGAACGTTGAATACCGAATAATAACAATTGCAGGCACTCAAGACAAAAATCGGATAAAAACGAAAGAAAATGAAAAAAATCAGAGAACTAGGAAACTCACAGCGAGCTAACACGCTATATTCGACCACAGAGAAGAGACCAAGCCACTAACGACAGGAGGCTCCTACAAAGCAAAAGGGAACCAGGGAAGGGTCGGAAGAGAGGGAAGAAAAACAAAACAATTCTTCCAACAACATTCCATTTCGCATGGCGGACCAAAGTAATTACGGCTGGCATCTCTTGCGGTATGAGGCATGCCTAAAGGGCAAAACCAAACAATTTTGAATTGGAGACCGGTTCTGTAGGTGTACAATTGTTTTTGGTGGGGAGCTAGGGCAATCAAACAAAGCAAGACCGCAAGGGGGGGGAGGTATGATCTTCCAGATTTGGGTCCAATAAGGAGCCTAAGGCCCTAGCCTAGCTTTATCAAAGGGCATTGGCGAGTTCCGGGAAAGAAAAATAACTGAAAGGAAGTAGGGTCGAAAGGGAAACACCGTGAAAGCAAGACCACCATCGGATTTAAAATCGGTCTGGGACCCGGCGCATTGAAATTCGGGTCTGCAAACAAATGCCACTCACATGTAATGAGATCAATGGGGGGATCGTCCAATTTCGAAAAGGGAAGGGGAAAAAAGGAACGTCAGTAAATGCAAAGCGGGAGGGAAACTAACCCTCCACTTAAGAGGGGTCTCTCTTGAAGGGGACGTGAAAGGGAGAGTGACAGTGAGAAAGAAAACAGGATTTTCAAACGTAAGGGAAAGAAATTAAAAATAATCCGCACTCCTCTCTTAGAAAAAAAGGGGGGGGCTGTACTACAAGGGATTTCGATCAACCTTTCCTCAAAAAACAACGAAAGGGGAAGGGGGGGCAGGAAAAAAAGGAAAGTCACTAGGAGAAAGCCGGAATAGGAAGCGCCAACACGGTGGAAAGGGACGTGCAAAGTTGTTAAGAACTCATAGATAGAGATCAAGAATGGAGGGAGGACAGCATGTTGAGTCCAACATCAAACAGAGGAAGGGAAAATCATTATAAAAAGGGCGGCAGTACCAACTGAAGCAGGGGGGACGGTAGGGGGTAGCCATAGAAAGGGAACACGGAAGACTGAAGACCACAGAAAAGCGCGGCAAGAAACGAGAAGCTAATGGACCTTACCATCTGCCGAGGGGGGGGGGAATATATGTCACGCAAACTGGAAAAAGGGTCAGGGGGGTTCCGGGGGGAAGTTGAATCATTCGAGAGGTTTTGAAACGGACAATTTAAATGGAAAAATCTCCCTACGATCTGTCAAAAAAACTCAGAGGAGTCTTCAAAACCCAAAGAACTGCGAAGGAAAAGCACCACAAAAGCCAAGACAGGTAAAACGGGTAAAAATTGTGGAAAAGAGAAACGGCAGCAAAAACACGTATCCCAGAAAAACGTGACGAATGATTTCCCAATGAAAGCCCGTGGTATGCAAGAGAGTGATAGGAAGGCACACAAAACAGCATCAGCGGGACAAGAGTACTCCATGTGAAGAGGGGGGTCCAGAAGAAAAGCGGGTTTAACTGGCGAGACAAAAGGGAGTGGGGAGCCCAGAGACAAGCATTGACGAAAAGGCGTTGTGGGGGGGGGAAGGGAAAATCAAGATAGGTGTCGCAGGATAAACAGAGTGGTGCAACCGGGGGGCGGCGGATAAAAAGGTAAACACACTGGAAAAGAAGGAGGGCTCAATCAAAAGAAGTTGAACGGAAAAGGGAATGAGTAAGATTAAAACTTCGATGTAAGGGGGAAAAAACGGAAACGACTTAAACTAGCCCATACTAGCCACTGAGGGGAAGGCAAACAGAAAACCCTCTTTCTTATAAGGGGAGAAAGGGGGTCAGGGAAAAAGAATGCAAAGAGAAGTGCCGGGGTGTCACCCATAAGGCAGAGGGGAAGGGATCAAAAGGGTGGTGTGGAGCAAGCAGATTGACAACCGTGGGCAAACCAACAGCCGAAGGGGCAAATCCACCTTAGTCAGGGAGGGGGGTCAAGGGCAGGAAGGGAAAGCTGGAACTTCGGAACGGGGGAGGGAAAATGGGAAACCCAGCCCGACCAGGGCATGAAAGTCAAGGGGTGTCAAATACATTCAGGAACAAGGGACTGGGAGTATGCCAAAATCCTCGCGAGAGGGGGGGGAATGCTAAGCGTGAAATGACCCGCTAACAGCAATACGAGGCAACCGGGGGAGTCTTCGAACTGTTCCAAAAAGGGACTTCTTTGATAAACGCAGTTGGAATGAAAGGACTGAAAGAAAGCAATGAACCCGTGGGGTGGGATATCCAGCAAGCAGACAGGGGAACCACACTAAATCGAGGGCTGAGTATGTGGGATCACCAAGGGGGGGGAAACTAAAAGGCGGAGGACTGGTCTAGACTATCAGGCGGCGAGAACTGGAACAATTTACAAGGGGAACTTCCGTAGAAACTGAAAGAACGGAAAGAAAAAAAAGGAAACGATCAACACCCTGACAGGGTGCGGGCCTTTGTCTGTACTTGAGTGGTGGGAAAGTCGGAAGAATACCAAAAGACTCCCGCAGAGGGACAATAAAACCCCGAACCAAACAGCTCTTAACAAGCCGATTGAAGTTGAAGCGATAGTCAGCACATGTGTCATCCGTAACTAATGGAGCAGCGGATGGAGTAAAAAGGAAAGATAAAGTGGTTGAAGAGATGCTGAAGAAAGCCACCATGTGGGGGGGGTGAGAAAATCGGTTCAGAACACGGGGGAAAGTCACGGGAATCTGGGAACAGGCAAGGTGAAAGAACACCTTTGAGCGCGGCAAAAAAATGTAGCTCTCTACAAAAAAGAGCAAAAAAATTCTGGGAAAAGGAGAAGCTACATAAGGGAGAAGAAAAAAGGATCACAAAAAGTCCGGCCTGGTCGACGTCACACGTTCTACACCGCTGAAAACAACCGATGCTCAACACATCGCGGCGTTGAAAACGGTCCGAGAAGGCTGGGATTAAGGTTGAAAAAAACCTGACCAGCAGAACGCGACAGAATCATGAGGCAAGGGTAAGGAATATCAGCTCAAAGGGAAAATGCAAGGCATTGCCGATTTTGGGATTTAGGTTTCCATAAAAGAAAGAGTGATAAGGGGCTTTAGGACGAGAGTTCCACCAACAATCAAGGAATACGAAATGAAGAACCATGGAAAGCGGGATCGCAAAAATGTTTTGCGTTATATTTAGGCAAATACGCTTACGGGGGAAGGAAAGTTTCGTCCGAAGCGCCCGTGGGATGAGAAGAGAGACGGGAAGCGGGCAAAAAAATGAAGGGGATACAAGAAGACCGACTCGGTCTGTGTGCCATCCTAGGTGGCGGAAAACGGGGGTTCATGCGCGTAAGAAACTATGAAGGGGAGAAAAAGGTCTCTCAAAAAAAGGTTGGACCAGCGGCGAGACACGGGGTTAAACAAGCCGAAAGAAACCCGTGTCCAGAAGTAAACGCATCAATCACCTTTTAAAACCTCGACTATAGATGAGCCATACGCCTGAAGAGGTTTAGACTCAGGGAAAAAAAGGGCAGCACCTGGAAAGGAGGTTAACCTGAACCCCAGGAAGGGAAATTGAAGGACAGTCTGACGCTCCGGCCGGGTGACCCGACAAGACTAACCGGTGTCGGGGGTGGGCCACTCGGTCTCTTGCGGGGGACCACCTTTAAGCGCGGACAAATAGGTGCGAAAAGAAGATATTGAAAAAAAAGGGAAAGGGAAGAGGGTGGGGAAAATAGTTTTCAGGCGGTGAGCATAGAATAAGCAACGTGGTCGGTTGTGGCGAAAGCCAGGTGCGCTTGGTCGGGAGGTTCAGAGGAAAATACAAATAGGGGGGGGATCCATGAGTGAAACCTAGAAGTGCAGGAGCGGGAGCGCATTCAAAGTTTCTATCACGGGGTGGAAATGTGATCGATAACAAAGACCTGCCGGGAAAGAAGGAAAAAATCGCTACAAAAAAACTGGGTTGAAAAAAAGGAAACCAACGAAAGGGGCCGTCAGGACCGTCTTCTCGAGGTAAAAAAAGACCGGGTGAAATGAAAACCTCGGGCCAGGAAAACGCTTTCACAATGGAAGAAACACTTAGTCGGGAAAAAACGGGGAGGGGACAGGGGTGGGAGATAGAAAGATCACGTTGCTCCCAAGTGCTGGGCGTGGCATTGGATCACGCGCAGCCCGTTTGTTGTTTGGTGGGGGGAGTCGAGAAGGGGGGGGAGGCGAAAGGGAACAATTTCGTGAACAAAGGGGGAAAGGACAGTAGGGGGGGGGTGCCGTAATAAGAGACATGACTTGCGCCGGGCTGGAACTACAGTAGTTGTGGACAGCAAGTTATTAGGGGAAGTTCAGGGCATTACCCCAAGGAAAAAAGGAAAACTAGCCAAGGACAGGGGATTTAAATCCTTCACCAAAAATTCAAATCGACATGATTTCTAGATATTAAAACCGGAGAATGGTCGGCCTGCTGAGCGGGTGATCAGGAAGGCTCTTGAGGTCCGCAGTATGAAGAAATGCGCTTTGCGAGAAAGGGAAAAAAAGAGATGGATGAAAGCACGTTGACTCATAGGGCAGCAAGCTGGGGGGCCCGGGAAACTCCATCTTGGGGAAAAAGAGGACCATTCTTGGAGGAGAGGAACAATAGGGGAAAGGGGAAAACTGCAGCCGGTTCAAAAATGTTGGAAGGAAGGAGGGAACAGCGGAGCGAGAACCTGCCGCGGGAAGGAGGGGCAAACCCGCCTTAAGGCTTTGTGGGGAGGGGCGCGGAAGAAAAAGGGGAATAAAAGAGCAGAAGAGGGCGAGGCGTGCGTGATTCAAAGATGTGGGCATGATGTAAACACGCAGGGGGCGTGGAGAGCACTTTTAGCTGAACAGATCAAAAGTGGGCCCGAAGAGAGAAAGATCGCTGTCCGGGTGTGCGGCTGCCAGAGGATTTGGGGGGGGGAATGTGAAATGAAAAAAGTGCGGAGTGGTTAAAAAAGGAACACGGGGAAAAAACCGGGGAAGTGGAAACCATTTTCTAGGACATGTGGCGTGGACATGGGGTTGTTGGCGCCCAGATAGTGCGGGGAGAACCCTTAACCAGGGACGCAATGAGACGTGAATGGGGGAGGAAAAGGGTGGATAAAAACTACAGCAAAATGGGAAGGAGAAGTTAGGGGCAGACGAAGGAAAGCAAAGGGAAGTTATAGAAAAAGTGAAAATGAACGTCGATCTAAAACCTCTGGCCGAGAAAGCCCCCGGGCGGGAGGAAGGGGATTGATCGCTCAACAAAATGGAAAAAAGCTCCCGACGGAAGTTTGTGGTCTAGAGCAAAAAAGCATGAAAGCCACACCAAGGGCGAGAGAAGAAGGGGGGGTACCTTGACGAAAGGGAATGGCACGGAAACTGGGTGTTTTTCGGAGCTGCACCGCACACCTCACTGAAATGGGTTGTATTGAAGACGCACGCAGAACGGCGCGTCGAAGTTGAGGGGGGGGGCGATGGGGTCGAGAAAGAAGAAGGTCGCAAAAAAGGGAGTCCTCGTCAGGGGGGGAGGGTGGGGGTAAGGTAGTTTGATCGAGTGCGTGGAGCCTGTGCCATTTGCGTTCTTCAGGTCGGGGGGTTTGAACAGTCCCGGCGAAGGCGAAGAAAACGGAGGCACTAAAGGCCTGGGAGTTTGAGTACAAAGAGAAGGCCACCTGTCCCAGAAGATCTCAAGAAGGAAGGGAAAGAAGAGAACCAGGAAGAAAAGAAGACCTAAAAGAGGGGGGGAAGCGGAATAAAAAGTGTACTCTGGCGACCGGGCGGGGGGTCGCCAAGGGGAAGAAGAAAACACTTACGGAAATAGTAGCTGCAGACGGATGAGAAGAGAATCATCAAAAGCCTAGCACTCTCTTCCCGGAACAAGATGAAAAAGGGGCGTCTGGTGGGTCAAAGAAGTAAAGGTGAACGCGCGATCGTTGAAGTCTTCACGGCTGGGAATCTCATCAAAAGATTTCTGAAAAAAACGCGCGCGCTACAAATGCAGGAAAAAAAAAGCCCTTATTGTATGGCGACTCAAGTAATTCCAGGGGGGGGGGTGGGGGGGGTGGCAAAAATGCAGCAAGTAGCTGGAGAAGGACTGAGGACGGGGTAAGAAGGAGGAAGGATGGTTCCGCATTTGGAGTCTTCTGCGTCACGAGGCTATTTGACCGGGAAGGCGAAGGGCTGAAGCCGAAGGTTGGAAAAAAAAGGAAGAAGTCAAGGAATCTGGAGAGGGTGGTGGTCTACCTAGAAAGGGAAGGTACTTTCCGACTCGGGACAAAGGGGACACTGGGGGGGGGGCGCGGATCTCCAAAAATCAAAGGGGGGGCCAGGTGCAAAGCTCCAGGGAGCACTATGTTGGGGAGGTGGACATTTGCCGTATACGGGGAGCTGAAGGGGTCTACGACCTGTATTTGAAGAGAGATCACTCTTGGGTCGCCAAAAGGACAACCTTCATCAAAAGTCTATGGTGGAAGTAAAGTTTAATTTATGACGTGTATCAGTAGGGAGCGGTCCTAGGAAATAAATCCATCTTGATAGGGAAAAATGTATCTGGAAAGAACGGGGGGAAGACAGGAAACAAAACATAAGGGGCGGTCAAAAAGCACGGGGAAAAAAAAAGTTGGGGAATTCAGAGGATTCTATCCGCAAGGTAGAGGAGTGGGGAAGCATTATAAGGGGGATAATGGGTCTAGTTACCTCAACTTCACACCTTGGGAAATCTGGAGAATAATACTCGAGCGAACGCTCTTGCGGTGGCAAGCAAGTAATACAAGATACTCTCAAAATAGATTGTTGCACGAGAGTTATGCGAACTGAGAACCGGTAATCAGATGGGGAATAACTCAGGAAAGCTAAAGGCTTTTCACGGGGTCGATGACACTGCGCAAAAGCCCGACCTCTGGTCCGGAGTACAAAAGGGGGGAGGAAAGATTTGGAAAAGGAAAGGCTGACGTGATGGTGCCGGAAAGAAACTCGGATGGGACGGGGCAGGACGGAACATGGGGAAGAAGGAAAGGGAGTCGGCCCGTCATGTTAATAGGATGGTGCCTTGCTTGGGGATCTGAAAAGAATTCTCAAAGCAACTGGCCAACGCAGCATGTAAAACCGAGGATACAAACAAAAAGCTGAAGGACGAGACGAAAAGCTTGAGCGCTTTTTTAGGGGGAAGGCAAGGATGAAAAAATGTGGTGCGATTGTTTAAAACGAGGAATAGCAATAGAAGAGCCAGAGGGTTGACAGGAAACCTCTCGTGGGTCGGGGGCACCAAAAGAACTCAGCACAGGTGCCAAGAAGAAAAAGTACCAGGCCAGGACAAGCCTATACGTAATCACGGACTCAAGGGACCGCTGGTCTGGGAAGGAAGTCATAGCAGAGCGAGCGGGGCAAAGGGGGGGGGAAAAAAACGAATAACTTTCTTGTTGTAAAGAAAAAGACTAAATATTCTGGTGCCAACAACGTTTGGAGAACGCACAAGGGAGGGGAAGTGAACTGGAGAAGACTGGGGGTTCTAGCCAAGGTTATTCTCGTCCTGAGTGTAAAACAAACAAGAACAAATCAGAAACCACATGGCAGAGAGGGGCTACAGGTGAGACGAGGGGTTGTGAAACGATTGCCTCGAAGGAAATCAATCCAGATTTGAAAAGGGGGGGGTTTTTGAGGCGAAAGAGGTTGGGAGACGGAAAAAAGAGAGAAAAATGTTCAGCGTCATTCTGAAAACGATGCCGTCAAGGGGGGAACTACAGCATTAAAAAGGAACACGAGGAGAGAGAATTGCGTGAGCTGCCACAGAATGAGAGACGGACAAGAACCCGCATCCAGGGGAAAAAAAGGCCTAAGGGGAAGGTCCTTCAAAAGATAAAGGAGAGCGTGGTCATACCTGCCAGGGAGAAGACTCGTCAAGTCTTGAAATATTTAGAGAACCCGGAGACACTCGAATTGCAGCCCGGAGATTAAAAGATCAGCTCAAAGAGACAACAACGGAGGAGGATAAGCATTCGGGGGCAAGGACGTTGCCGATTTAGAGAAAGAGGGATAAAAATGCCCAGGAGTGGGGGGATGACGGTCACGGGTATGGAACCTCGTGGGTGGTAGGTTGAAGACTAAAAGACAGCAAGGGATGCGGGAGCGGCCGAGCGCATACAAGACTCAAAAAGAAGGGTAGTGGAATAGGAAAAGCGGGACGCTATTTAAGAGAAGGTCCCCCGGAGGCAATCAGGGAGGAAAAGCCAGGAGACCTCCGAGGGGTTGAAGGGTGGAAAACTTTTTTCCTGAAAAAACTAAAAAAGAAGGCTCTATTGGGTAGAGAGAAAAGGAAGAAGAGCATGTCCCAACACAAGACGGATCAACCTGTAGAAAAAATCATCATGACGGAGCAACTCAAGGGGAATCGAAAAAGTAACTGTCAAACATAGCAAACGACAGAGGATACGAGAAAGATAAAGAATTTTTTCTTTACGAAAAATAAGGGGTGGTCAGAGATAGACATGGAAGAGGTGTTCGAGGGGGGAAGAAAGAAAAAAGGAAAAGAGGCTATGTCGAATTTGGGGCGGCCGCGGGCCAGGGAGGGCATAAAGATATGATATGGAAGCGGAAATGGGAGCGGTGGGTAATGCTGGAAAAGAGAAGAGGAACGTCGGGGCTTGTAAAATGGTGCCTACTGCCTGGGTGACCCCTCCAAAAACCTATCAAGCGTTTACAGTCTCGAGAGACTAAAATAAAAGATAGGTCAAAAAATCGAACCCGACACACAGTCAAAATGACGGAACGCACACATCACCGCATTATGAGGGAGAAAGAACATTGGGATCCTCTTTGGGGGGGGACAAGCTTATTGGGGGAAAAGTTGTGAAGGGGCCGAGATTTCACGATCAAGAAACAGGGCGCGGTACTTTTCATCCGGAACGGGAGAGAAAGGGGATATAAAACTGAAGAGCCATAAGCCTGCCCGTGCAATCTGCGATTGCCAAACCAATGATAAGCAATCAAGAGGGGAAAACAACTGATCGGAGGAATGTCAAAATCGCGACAGCTTAAGGGAAAAAAGGACGGATTACATTGGGGAGGCGAACACGTGGAAAAAATGCGGACAATGACCAAGAGGTGGACCAGGAGGTACAATGAGAAGTGTCAGGTATATAGAAACACGAGGGTGGGGGTCGGGTAGGGGGCTGACCTGAAACGGAAAGGACCTCAACGACCAAAAAAGCTTATCACACAGAGAAAGTGGGGGTAAGGCGGAAAAACGTAGCCGGCTAAAGAGCAGCTGAAAGACCCACGAGAGAAAGAAACGAAAGGCGGGATGATGCCAAAAGGGAGCTCATTAATCCGAGGGGGGAAAGCCGTGCAGGGGATGGGGGGGGGGGGTAACCCTGAACAGCGAAAAAGGGCAAAATCAAGAAAGGATCTGGAGGAGGTCCAGGATCGAAGTGGCGAGAGAGAAAAGAGTCCAGAACTCGGCAAATCGATTAGGAAAGTCTTCAAAAGGGAAAAAGAGTTAGAAGAAGAGGCAATCCCGATGTCGCCATCCAGGAAAGCAAAGAATACACAAACCGGGGCACATGTCAATGTTCAGGGCTGCAGGAAGACAAAACCAGCACTCCGAGCCTGAAGGCTTAAACCAGGGGGGTGGTGGATAGAAGCGCAATAAATGTGAAAAGACAAAGCTGCCTCTGGGACCGGGAAAGAAGAAAGGCACGCTCGCAAGAAACCAGAGGAGAAAAAGTAACTGCGATGAATTAACTGAGGGGGGCAGGAGGGTCCCGTGAGAACCGGGCGTTCCCCATAGGAGACCGGGACGCAGAGGCGAAACCATGCACAAAAAGGGGAACAAGACAATCAAGCGAGCCTCCAGCCGACTTTCAAAAATCAAAGTTGAAGCACAAGAAATGGAATCACCGGGGAAAGGCGAAATCCATACAAAAATCAAGCGGTTATGTTTCTTTTTTCCTGGATGTGTATGCGCTCTCGCGAACGCCTGGGACCTTTTTTCCTGGCACCTTCCTAGCCACGGTGTCACTAAGAGTCTGAAAACACACCGTTCGTCCAAACCGGTGCATCAAAAGAACACAACAATCGCGGTGGGTTCGGGGGTCATCAGGGAAGGAACTTTCACGATCTCGCAAGACACGCTGAAAACCAAGCCAAAAAATGATCAATAGAGTTGAATGGAGTATTGGGCTTAGTCACGACGACAAGAGTACCTGCCAAAAGCGAATCCGAAGAGGGCCGGAAAGAGAGACGTAGCTGCGCCAAATAAGAAAGACAAAGGAGCAGATACGCGGCCATTCTTACTTAACGCGCAGTAATAGCAATATGTTTGGAGAACGGCAATGCTATGGGAAGAATGTTAAGGGAGGCGAAAAATGGGTAAGAAGAAATCAAAAAAAAAAAGAACGGTAGAGAAGGAATAAGGGTCACACCCTTGACACATCGCCGGGGAATACCTGAAAGAAGAAAATGTGGCACATTTCACAAAAAACACTCGATCAAACTATCCGCAGAAGTCAAAATAAGATTAAAAGACAAGGCGAGGAGGGAGTCATATTCGAACAAATACAGCACCACTAAATAAAGAAGAATCAATTCGGAGGCGCCTCAATACAACAATTGGTTACCCGGGGGAGTGGGGGGACGCTCGGCAAGAAAAAACGAACCAACAGCAAAGTCTGAAAGGTCTCAAAATAGGGGAAAAAAATGAATTCGCTAAACGAGGCAGGGGCTGGCGGGACAATCCGGCCAACGCATACAAGTTGGCGAAAGGTCTAGGTAACATTTGGGGGGGGGACGGGGGCAATACACCCCTTCCTCAACGGCACTTGGGTATGAAAAAAAAAAGGCCAGAGCGTTTTCATGGACCGATCACGAAGGGAAAAGTAAGGTGAATAGGGGAACTGGGCGCGGTCCTGATCTGCAAACCGGTACTTCATCCAATGGGGGGTTCGAAGTGACAACTGTGTGACAACAAACATGATCCATAGGTACGGTTGGCCGCAGACCATGGGAAAAATAGGCTGAAACCAAATCCCAAAACAATAATCAAATAGACAAATTTTATACCGCAACCATGGCGTCTTACAACACCCGTGTCATGACAACGCGCACGAGGTAAAAAAGTCAAAGCGAGGGTCCCTGCCAAAAGGACTCGAAAGGGCTCGTCTTAAAAGGCCACTCAGAAGGGGGAATTTCAAAGGCATAAAGGGCACGGGCGTTGTCTTCCAGCAGGAAAAAATCCAGAATCATCCTCAAGCGGGAGGATGATCGAGCTGTAAGTTGATTTAGAAGGCACGCATTGCAAGCCCACAAAGCCCACTGAAGGCTGGTTCAAAAGACAACACAACTTTCTGGATCGCTCAAGGGACAGCGGAGTCCAGAATAATCCCCACAAGGGGAAAGGGGGGGCCGTGGGGCCAGGAAAGCGAAGAGTTGGTCAATTCAATCCATGAAAGGATCAGCTGGCGTCCACCGGCAGCACCAGCGACTGAAAAACCCACAAGTATTGAAACTGATGCAGGTAACAAGGAGCGTTGTGGCCAGTTTAAAAGCAGGGAACAGGCCGCCATGTCAGAATACAAAACAACACAGAAGAGTTCCGATATGAGGGAAATAAGAAGTGCCGCACAGCCGCGGTGTGGAGCAAGAAACTAGAGGACGGTGGGGGCCGGGGAGGGATCCCATGGCGGGCGTTGGAAGAGGGGGTGCATCGGAAAAGAAAGCTCACCGACGACAAGCGCAACCCGCTAGTCTGCAAAGAACGCAAGCGCCTGCTCCCTGAGTAAGGCACAAGAAACAAAAAGACCGCTCAAGGTAAGGGTCACGAAATGTAAGAACTGCAGCAAACAGGGCAAATCACACCGCCCAACACGGAACTGCGCGTGGATTACAAATACGCCAGATCCGGGTTCAAACGTAGATGGTGAAGAGTTATTCACAAAAACCGGCACAGCGGTCGGATGCCGTGGCCGGAGGTAGGGGTTCCAATCATAGCTGGTCAATGAGAGGGAAGAAACATTTATTTTGGGAAGCCCCGCGAGCTCAACGAAGAAGTGCTGTGGGGTCGCATGGGGTAAAAATCAAAAATTTTTGAGTCGGAAGGCAGAGTGGGCACGTGAACGGCGGCCGCGAGACAGGGTAAAAAACCCTGAGAACCTGGATGCGCGACGAAGTTGAAGAAAGTGAGAAGGGAAATCATGGAAGCCCTTATGGGGTTGCAAAACTTCCCCACTCTTAAACCGCGCAAAAAGAAACTAAAAAAAACCTGTGGCGGCCTTTCCGTTCCGAGAAAAAAACACACCCGACCAAAACGGGCTTATAACCGGACGCCCTGTTATAAACTATTCACCAAGATGCAGGTGGCCTGTTGGGAAACCCTGAGCAGCGTTGGTAGCAACATAACTGGAAAAATCCCCTCTTAAAACCTTGGGTCACCCGCCCACAATCGTAGAGCCGGGAAGAAAAAAAGGAGTCAAGAGTTAGTTCCCGTCACGGGCGGAGCGGCCACGTCATCCCTTAGCGTGTTTCGAGGACAAAAACCTGACCGTTGCCTTGGGATGGGGTGGGGTCCCAGGGGTGGAAAGGGGCTCGCACGGGTACTAGTATGCCTCCATCAATCGAAAGAGAGAATGTGATGCAGACGCTTGTAACGTCGAAAACGAAACTGTGATTAGTATGTAGGAAGCCTGTGAAATTTATGATTGGGTGGAGCAAAGTGTCCCCTAGAAAAGCCAGTGGACAAGGGGGTAGCATAAAAACCGTTGTTATCCCCGGCAAGCCAGATGGTGCAACAGAAAACAGATCGGGCGTTGTCTGGGGTTAGCACAAGAAGTGGGGACCTCTTCAGGATGGTCGCCTATCCGGGGCTGCGATCTGGCCGAAAATTGGCGCGTCCGTCCGTACGGATTAGAAACAAAGAAAAAAACTAGTATGCGATCAAAGGACTGGGTACAGTGTTCTTAATTGGGCGGGAACCGTGATTTGGGGGGTGGAAAATCGTTCCCTAAGACAAAAATCCCGAAAGCTATCACAGCGAACGGACAACACGAGGGAGTACAAGAAGGAAATGGCCTTGAATCTTTAGGGTGCAGGCAAACGCAGGCACCGTGTAGAATAAGATTCCGACAACTTGCTTGTCGAAGAACAAAAAAAAAAGAGTGAAGCGCGTATTTATATAGCCCCCTGAACGCCAATCTGGGGTATCATAAGTTTTTTTCCGCAAGTATACCGTCGCAGCTACCATCCGGAAAGGTTGTTAATCCCGGGGGGGTTGGGGGGGGGGGGTTGGGGCCCGCGCAACATGGGA
>Ga0179593_1512239_pt1 | contig 16020 bp, 18 predicted proteins | sample CZODoug2_1_08_16_FD_185931 | JGI IMG/M metagenome (GOLD analysis project Ga0179593, IMG submission 185931) | Vadose zone soil fungal communities from Angelo Coast Range Reserve, California, USA - CZODoug2_1_08_16fungal (PacBio error correction) | ecosystem: Environmental > Terrestrial > Soil >...
GGGGGTGGTGGTAACTAAAGGAAAGTAACAACCCGCTATTCAGTCTTAGTCTAAAGGGGACAAGGAAAACATGAACCATGAGTTTAGTAGGAGGAAAAGAAGGTTCGGAGGCTTCCGGCTCGGGCTGAATCCGGGGGGAGTAACACTGAATCTAGACTTAGGGGAAAAGGTGAACCAACGAAAGAGAGAGGTCAATGAGCTTTGTAAAGAGGGGCAGGCAGGAAATTCCGCTGAGGAAGAGGGAGGGTTTGAAGTACTAAAAGACGCATACAAGGAGGGGAAGTCAGGCCAGAGACATGAAGCCAGCGAGACTTGGAGCGCTGCTTTAGGAAGAAAGCCAACATCCTTAATGAGGAAAGTTATGAGGGATGAAAAGGAAGTAGGCCGGACTGGGAAGAAGCAGGCCTCTCTCATCGACGCTCCCCGATCAGGGCAATAAGGAAGGGCATCGTTAATAAACCTAACACCCATGAAGAGAGAGGGTCTAAGGACAATAATAAGCGTAAATTTCGAGTCGAAACAAGTGCCAATCCTAAATGAGATTCAGAGGAAGACCCACGGAATACCCATTTGGGGTGATCCTAGGGGAGCGTCAGAAAGTTAACGCAGGTTTGTTTATACTTTCCTTCCGGAAGGTTACACCGTGGGAGGGGGATGAGGGGGTCATTGTATCGTAATAAGAAGAGTCTTGGAAAAAATCGTTAAAGGTAAGCTAGTGGGATGGGTTATGTTGTTAGCTCTCTTCCAAAGAAAAGGGCTGGGGGAATATAATACTCCCAATTTTAATTGCGTATAGAGAGTTGTAAAAGTAGGGGGGGGCAATGGGTTGTCCTAAAGGAGGAAAGGGGTTCAAAAGTCTTGAGGTAGGAGAAGACAGGGAGGGTCCCTCGCTTAGGAGGCAGGGATTGGATAGAACTTCTTTGCCACAGGGGGACGTGAGGAAGAAGGACATAAAGATAGGGGGGAGAATTGAAGAAGACCACTGGCTCCCTTTGGGCAACGGATCATGCAGAAAGACTAAGGGTAGAAAAGGGAAGCGCGTATTCTTGAGTCAGGGGTAAACTTCATGAACTGGTTCCTACAGAGGAGTGAAGAAAAGGCTCTCTGTTGAGATAAAAAAGGGCTTAACAAAGCCGAGAGCCACGTCATACTCCCAAGAATTAATTATGCTTTTAATAGGCTCTAGTGGTCCTTGCCTGTTCCCCTGAGATGTGGAGCCTGTCACACCAAGGCAAAGAACTATTTGTTGTTTTCCTTATCTGAAACCAGCTGGATCAATATCTATTCGGTGGAGATACAAGAAAACAGGACAACAAACGAGATTGGTCCCTATCCCCCTTAAATGAGAGAAAAGATTCTTTAGAAAGAACCTTACAAGCGCCACTCCTGTCAGAAAAAATGGGTTAGGGAGCGACCCGAGAATAGATTAGGCTCAAGACAGCACAGGGGAGATGGCTATTGGTGAGGAATACGCATGTTTTTCTGGTGACGAAGGTATAGGAATATAGAATTTGAGGATGAAAAAGGTCATCATCGCGAAAAGATAATAATTTAATTTGACAAGGAAGGTGGCGCGAAGTTAGTGATTCAAGATTATTTTGCTGGGGAAGTTAAAAAGAACCAGGGGGATGTTATTCCACATGCCCTCCAATAGTGGGGAATAAATGGGAAAAAAAGCTCGAGGGGGAGAACACTTGCGCCTTGTTCCGTATGTAAAAAGGTATGGTCTTGGAGCGTGTAGGAAGATGGAAGGAGGGATGAAACTAGACAAAAGGAGTCTAAAGAGCGAAAAAGAAATAGTTTTTGAATGAGGTTATAGGAGAGGAGAGAGGAAAATATGATTAAAAAAATCTGGGAGGGGGAAAAGGATTGAGCAACAGTAAATTCCTTTTGGAGCAGGGCTAATTCGAAAGAAAAAAACGGATGAGGTATAAAATATATAGAGCCAAGGCTACCCACATGGATGATAATCCTGGTAGTTTAGACTTCCTATCACAAGACTATGGAGAATTCGAAAAAAAGCTAAATATAAATAAGTCACAATAACGGTGAAGGGATGAAGGTGTAAGGTTTTGCGAAGTCATAGGCATGGAAAGAATCATGAAGAAGGTGTACGAAATAAATAACTCATGTCCAGGAAGGGAGGAGAAAGGACGAAAGGATGTTCGAAAATGAAAAGTTAAAGGAGGACATCATATGTGGAGCCGTTCCTCCATAAAAAGGCAGTTGAATTTTCCCAAGGGGTCTGGTGAAATCAAAGATTGCAAAAAAAGTGAAATAGGCAAGTGTCGGGAGCAGATAAAGGGGACGAGGAAGATTTTCAAGAGGTCATAGTTGGCTGACCGGCATACAAGAGAAAAAAAAAGGAGGGGGCAAACCTCGATCACTGAAGGTCGCACGAACCATTGTAGGAAATAAGTGTTTTCGGGGGACAGAACCTTGTTCGGTAGGGAGGGGGGCAAGAAACAACGTTAGAGAAGGTTGGGGCAAAAAGAAGTCGAAACGGAGAGATCGAACAAAATAATAGGGTAAGATGATAAGGATCCAAAAAAGGGGCACTTACCTGACAAGGGGGAGAGCCCCACGCGAAATTTCTGTTGAGTGGAATCCCTCCCTAGGGAGTAAGTCTTAGGAAGACACGAGAGGGCCCTCCTCGCCAAAACTGCAACAGGAAAGAGGGCCGCACTTCCTTCCATTGAAAAAGTGCGGCATATTCGCAGGACTCATGTAGCTATGATCTTGGGGGAAGATGCTTCTCGGGAAGAATTTTGAAAAAAAAGCTAAAATGGAAAAGTGCCCTGCCGGAAACGAGCGATCAGGAGCTTTTAACTAACATAGAGGGCAGGGGAGGATGTGACCGGGGAAGGCCAGGAAGTAGTTCTGTTCAACCTGATAAAGAGGAGTCGCAGGGGGGGTTCTACAGGGGGTCTCTATGTGAAGGGACTAGGTCGAGCACATCATTGAGATCCTTCAAAGGGGAAAAAGAGGGTAAGTCGCCAAGAGGGGGAGTGGTGAATATCCTATGGACCTCAAGAAGTTTAAAGACAAGAACCATTACCAATAAGGAGAAAGAAAAAAGACATCGGTACCCGTCGTATTCGGGCATACTGAGACAAGAACTGAGGAGGAGAAATGGTAGGATTGAGGAGGGAGGGGAATAAGAGGGGGTAGGCCGGGGGGTTATGAGGGAGGGGCTAGGCGAGGAAGGGGAGGAGATGGTGGATTGGGGGGGTAGGGGGGTCGGGGGGGGTAAGGGGGATGTTGGGTGGGGAAGGGGGGGGCGGGGGATGGAGAGAGGGGAGTGGGAGAGCGGGAGGGGAATGGGGGGGAGAAGAAGGGGGTGGGCAGAAGGGGAGAGGGGGGGGGGGGGGGAAAGGGTGGATCGAAGATGGTGGTGAGGGAGGGGGAGGGGGGGAGAGGGGCAGGGGGGAGGCGGGAGGAGGAGGAGGTGGGCTCGGGAGGAGAGAGTAGGGGCGGGAGAATATGTGTGTATCTTTGAAGGGGGGTTAGTGGGAAGGGGAGGATAAAGAGTGTGTTAATGGGTGTAAGTAGTAAGGTAGGGAGTGGGGGGAAGGAGGAGGCGGGAGTGGAAGATAGGGATGAGAAGAAGGGTGAGAGAAGTAGTGGGGGGGGGGGAGAGGTGGGAGAGGGGAAGGAAGGGGTAGGGGGAAGGGTAGGAAGGAAGTGAGGGGTAGGAGAGTGGTTGCTGAGTGCTCCGCGGAGGGGGATGCCTGGGTCCGTCGCCCGTGGATAGATCATGCTGACCATACGTTAGTGTCACGAGAGTCAGAAGGGGAATGCCCAGCCAATTTTTTAAAGGGAAGGGGGAAGAAAAGACAAACACGCGCGATTTCTAAAAGGGAGGGATTTCCAAAGAGGTCAAGGTCGGATCGATCCATGGGCACGTAAGAGGGGGAGAAAACAGTGGTGTGGGTGAGTTGAGGGGGGGATTCCTGCAGGGGAAAGGGAAAATTGGAGGAGGGTCCGAAGAGGGGAGCTAAAGAAATGGGTATTCGTAGCGTAGGAAATTCCCTGGCGATTGACAGAGCGGACAGAGTCAGGATGCAGTAAAGGAAGGGAGAGAAAAAATGCCTGATCCATCGCTAAAATTGGTAAGGAGGAGGGGGAGTCCGAAACTCATAGAGAAAAGACCAGAAAGACAATTGACGCGGGGTGTGTATAGTGGAGGTCGGGTAGAACTGGAAAAAGAATGCTTATGTGAGTACAAGAAAGAGAGAGAGAAAGAAAAAAGATCAAGGTACCGATCCTCGCTCGAGACCAGCACGACTGGCCAAAACTAGGAAGCCAAGCTCCATCAGGAGCGCGATCTCAGGGAAAGCAAGGGGGCCAAGCTTCCTGAAAAGAGAAACCGAAAAGAAGAGAGGACGGGGGAGACACTACATAGGTTCATTTGATCGGGAACTTGGAAGGGTACTGGCGGGTTGCTCTACGCAGACGAAAAGGACAACAAAAAAAAAACTGGGGATAGGACAATATAAGGGGGGTGAGGGGAGAGGGAAAAGCAACCCTAGCATCGGAAGCTTAAGGGGTCCCACGCTCAAAGGAATCTGGAGGAAAGAGCGCGAAAGCCGGTTCAGGGGCCCCTGAAGGGATAGAGAAGAAGGTGGTCAGTAACACTATCGGAAAAGAAAACCGGAGGGGAGGGGGGCGACAAGACTATCTATTTGTCAAGTCAGGGATGTGTCGGTCATCTTAAAGTGCTTATCAAAAGGGGTATTCGGTGTGGTCGTAATACATCTCCAGAGTGCAAAAGGGAAATTAGCGCACTCTACCCAATATTCATACACGGTCGGCGAGGGATTGGCGAGCGTCGTGAACAGCCTGGGAGAGAGAAACAGTGGGTAGTACGGGGGGGAAAGATACGGCCTTAAGGCTCCGCCTCATCGCAGATAAGAAAATTAAGGGGGGGATCCGCGAAAGAAGGGGGATAACCCGATGAAAGGGAGGAGGACAACTCTCTACACTGACGAAAAGAAACAGGAGAGCGTACAGAAGAGGGAAAGAGCAGTCGAGAAGTTAAGAACTGAGATCGAACTGGGAAGGAACGGGAAATGTTACAAAGATCGAGTGGTGGAAAAATACACGTTTCCTGCCCATAAAACATTGGGAAGGGTGTAGTCCTAAGGGTGGAAGAGGCAGACCCTAAAACGTTCTGGCAAAACTGAGAGCTGATAGGGTGGGGAGGGAAAAGGGTTCTCTCTCCTGCATCCCAGAAGGATTGAGTCCTAGAAAGTGGGACTGGGGGAAAACCGCTGTCTTCCTTATTTGAAAACAGGTTAAATATGGGGGAGGACTGAAGGGGATATAGAGGAAAAAAGGTTGAAGTTATGAAAAGAGAATCCTGGCGATTCCAGAAAAAGTATGAGAGGAAGTCTAAAGATAAGACTCACAGGAACAGGAGAAAAAAAGAGGAGAATAAACGACAGGCTCGCTATCGGGGATCTCAGATTTGACATCCCAAACTCCTGAGCTGGAAAAGTGGGAAGCCTGCAGATCAGTAAAAGGGGGGAAAAAATATTCGGGGGACGTCCAGGGCACGTGTCCGAGGAAGAATAAAGGCATTAAAAAAAGAAAGATAAACTCTGGCCGGGGGAGAAAGATGAGCAAGCAGCGATGAAGAATATTGAAGATCTTGGGCTAATCCGATATGTGGAAGGTAGGTGAAAGATGTGATCATCAAGACTAGCGTTAATGGCATAACTCCATCCGGATTTTGGGGCGGGACTAGCAAGGCCTTCCTGAAGGTAAAAAAAAGAGAGTTTAGGGAAAAACTAGAGACAAAAGAGATACCCATGGTTACCGATCTCGCCAGTTTCGGACGAAAAGGGGGGATTTTAAAAGAATTTTTGTCGGCAAAGGATCAGAAAAAGGGGGTTCGTCAAACATGGCAGTATTGGGGAAATCGAATGATCATTTATAAAGTGGGGGAGATGTGTAAGGACGCTAACTTAAAACCGGGGGCGGCCGGTTTCTAATGGGGTATCAGCATATAGAATAGGGGAAATTCAGGAGGGAAGTATCGTAAGAAGAAGGAAGATGTCAATTATTCTCAAATGGGGGGCTGTCTGATTTCGTATTGAAAAGGAAAAAAAGGGATGTTAGGGAACGGACTAAAAGGATAGGGGTTATAAATGATGCATAAAAGGATTGTTGGAAGAAAGAAGTGGCTTGATCCGAAGGGCAGGGGTGGCTGGAACAAGAGATCTTCGAGGAGATTATGACTCCAAATCAAATCACGCGGGATTCAATAGCAATAGTTGTGGGGGGGCTTCTGGCTATAAGGAGGGAGAGAATCGTATGCAGTCTATTCGTACTTTAGAAATTTTAGAGAGAAAAAAAAGGGGGTCAAAAAGAAGTGTCGGAAAGAGAAAACAAGAGGAGGAGGAAAGGGGGAGATAAATCGCGGGGAGAGGAATTGAATGATCGAAATAAGTTATGTCCCGACGCCTACGAAAAATAACAAATGAGAAAGAGAAGGAGTACGACATTACAAAAAAGGAATTTGGGGGGAGAGAGTAGAAGGTTTCGATTTTCATCCCTTCAATCTTAGAGAAATCGCCGCATATTTAAAAAATAAAAGGGTAACTCCACTGGACATGCCGTCTAAAGAGATGTTCGAAAGCGCGAGGGGAGAGAAGGACTAAAAAAAAGATTTGGGAATGAATCACATACTGGTTGCTTCTGGTTGTGGATTTTCAAAGAAAGATCAAAAGATGAATCCTGGCGAAGGACTTGAAAAGGATGGAGATCACGTAGCTTAGTCGAAGGCACGCGGACCACGATTAAAATACGGATCGTAGGAATACAAGGCGCAAAGAACAAAAAAAGAGGGGGAGAGTTCAATAAAAATCGAAAATAGCCACTGAGATGTCGAGGGACGAAAGCACATAGGCACTCCTGGTTGACGGGAGAAGTACCAGGGTCAACGCCTATATGACAAAAAAAAAGGGGTCGAATTGCAAACTCATTCGCTAAAAAAAGGGAAATCGAAGATATGGAGCGAGTTCATTGTAGAGGTCGGGGAAAAGAATCGTCAGGGGAAATTAGAGAAAAAGGAGGCCTGCTCCCTCCAATAACCACCTAGGAGGAGGGGAATTCCCAGCCCTCGTTATTGAGAAAAACGAAGAAAAAAGGGGCACGACCTCGGCCACCTTGAAGGAGCATGAGGGGAAAGCTCCTTAAGGAGGAAGGGGATGGGGGGAAAGACGATGCTCTTGGGCTCTTTAAAGGAGGGCAAGAAGAGAAGTTTTAAAATAGAAGGCGAGAGGCAACGGTAAAATCCTTCAAAAACGAGGTCCACGAGACGTGATCCAGTCCAATCTGGGGAAAGGCGGGCCTTACCACAGGGTGGAACAAGGGCAGACCGAGTATCCGGAATGAAAGCACGATCCCAGAAAAGGATGCCGAGACCGGCTGCCGATGAAAGGGGGTCCCGATACCGGTACGCAGCAGAGCGGACCTTCGAGGGGATCGCCATGGTCGGGTTTAAGGAAGAGCAAGTGGAACTACTCCTACATTCCAGAGAAGGAAGATAAGGAAAGGGTCGAAAAGAGAACGAAAAGGGGAAAGAAGGTCGGGCGATTGAGCTTAAAAGTCCTCACGGGAGGGTGGGCGATAAAACTAAGCCCAACCATGCTACCTGCGTTTGAAGACGGTGTTGGGAAGATAGGCCAGCTCCAAGAAAGGAAGATGGGGGAAAGAAGGGAATTACTTGATACACTACCAACACCAGAAGGGAGAAACAAACTTTCAGTTGGAAAAGGAATCAGGCGTCAAGAGAATACAAGGCAAAGGAAGAGAAAGATCAGAAACGGCGTTCTTTCTCCCGTCGAGAAAAGAAAATGTAGGAGCGTCCGCTCCTTCGCAGAAAGCGGGTAGTCTATATTCAGGTACCGCTAAGGGGGAGAACAGTAGGGTAGAGGAGAGCTTAGGGGGAAAATGACAGTAACGGATGGTCATATAAGGAAGGAAAAACGAGAGGAAGTGCTGTCGTCGCGAGTAGGAGGAATCCTAGCTCCAGGAGTAGAGAGGGTATTTAGGGACACTGAAGAGGATGGGGCTTACGGGGGGAAAAACTCGCGCAATGACTGGGGATAAGTGATTAAGGACATCGCTAACCATCAAGAAATTGAGATGAAGAAGTCTCCAAAGGAGAAGCATCATTAGCGAGTCGGGAAAACCCACAAAATTCACCGAGGACGTGCAGGGCAGCCAGGGAAGGAAAGACTCTACGATAAAACAAAAGGGATGGAGGACCCCTTCGCTTCACTCTCTTTGTGAAACAATATTGAAGAAAAAAAGATCTCTCAACAACAACAACTGAATTGGAGAGATGTTGTGGCCGAGAAAAGCTGGCAGTAGAGCAACAAGAGGAGACTGAATAGGGGGGAACATAAAAGAACCTCTGTGTTCTAGGACGGGAGCCGAAACGTGAGTCCAGAAACTTCTCTACACGGGGGGACAGAAATAGATCGCTGCCAGTCAGGATGAGGGAGCAAGAATCAGGAGGTCTTGTTCAGTATGAGGGGGAGAGCGAGGAGCAGCTTAAGGGGTCACGGGCACGTCGGCGGGTGTTGGCGGGAAAACAGCGACGCAGACCGGTTCAAAGTGGGGAGCCCTAATAACATGAGAATCTCACTATACCACATCGAGAAAACGGGTCGGACTTTATTCTAAAAGGGGAAATACGAAGGACAAAGAGGACGCGAAGCTCGACATAGTCGATTATAAGGGGAAACTACGTCCGGGAGGCAATCACGCCTATCCTCTCCCCACTGCACTGGGAAAAATTGAAACAGGTATCCGCCAAATAACCCAACGAGAGAAAGCGGACGCTCGCAGACTCCTTATACCCGGCCTTGAGAGACCGGTATATAGTCAGATGACGTACACCTTTATCGATAAGAAGACAGATTATATGGGGGATTTTGGTCTCCCGGTGGAACCCCAAGGGGGGGGGGGACTTTAATCCCAGATTTCCAACCCATTTGTCCTCCCGAAATTTTCCTATCAGCAGAAGACCGGCTTTGAAAAAAAGGACATGTCCGAGAAAAAATGGTATTTAGTTAGGTGAAAAGAAAACCCGCCGTTAGGATCAGAGCACGCCCGAAACGTCGGGGTACATTTTTCGGACCCGGAGGTCCATTGATAGCAAAGAGATATAATACTATGGGGGGGGAAAAATCAAATCACAGAGATCGAAGAGGGCATTTCTCCTGTGGCGCAACAGCGTCGGGCAAAGAAATAGAAAGCTAACTAGCTTTCTCATACTACACGGAAGGGTGGGCGTTTCACCACCATTTATCATTCGAAATCGTTGCTGAGTTTCAAGTGAACTAGGTGTAAGAAATTGTCACTTTGGGGGAATAGAGAGAGATATTCAAACAGGATCTCAGGTTCTAGAACGCGTACCCTCATGTATCAAGCCATATCAGCGACAGACTTAGGATAAAGGGTATAGGGGGGGGGGGAGCTCAAAGGGGCCCTTTCCCTAATATGTCTCAATCAAGACCCAGGGGAGGGATGAGAAACACGCATCCCTCGTTTTTGAGTAGCGGAAGGAGTAAGAATCAATATCTGGGTTGGAAATTAGAAGAGAAAAGCAACAACTAGATTTGGTAGATCCCCCAGAATCTCTAAGAGGGTGTGGAATGCGGAAAAGTTGGTTTCTGCACGCTACGGAGGGGGCAGGAAGAACCTTATTCAGAAGAGGAGGAGCTTCTCATGGAGATTTGCATGGGGGCGGAGAAGGAAATCCTTTTTTAGCCGGGGGTTGGGCTAACGAAGAGCAATACTATGGAAAGGGAAGAATGGAGCCGACATCTGAAGGAAAATGGAAGAAAGTTCATCTGGCGCCATGATTCTTCTCTAATGTTAGGGGAAGTGGTACAATTAAAAAGAAAAAGATGTAGGGAAGGCATACAATAGGAACTTGTATAAAGCTAGAACTCGGAAGAAGGGGAAAAAAAAAGGTCACGGGAAGCTGCATTGCCAGGTTATTAAATTGTGGGAAAAATATATCCGGGAGATTATAGGACTGACATCGACTCTCGCAAAATCGTAATCAAAAGCATGGTTGTGAAGGCTGTTATCTAAGCTTGGAAGGAGAGGAAGGGAAGGTCGGGGCGTCTTTCTGGACTTTTAAAGGGAAGATCAGGACATTCCGTTTGGGTTCCGCGCTGCCAGAAGAGAAAAGAAAAACAAGATTTCTATAGTAGGAAACACGGAAACCATGATTTCCTGAGGAGATCCGTAATTATCCAGGAGAACGACGCGAATATCTCCAGCTCCTATACTACTCCTTCACCATACATTATTGGAGTGAAAGGAGGAGTAGAAGAAGTTTTCTAGTTAGGAAGAAGAATTCATCAAAGATCAGGCGACCCGCTCTATGTTGCCTAGCAACTAAAATACTCAGATAAAAAAAAAAAAAAAAAAAAAAAAACAGCTCAAAGGGAAAAGTTATCCAACGGGGAAGGGGAAGCATCATTCATCCCAGAAAGAAGATTTTAAAAGGGAAAAAAAGAAAAGCCGTTGCCTTCTTGAATTTTTGAAGCCATCAATCTTGAACAATCCACGAACTTACTTTACAGTAACTTTGACTTAGGCGAATAACAGAAAGGGGCCAAAGAAGAAAAATCGGGAAGTAGCATACCAATCGCCCAGCCTCACAACTTCGGGGCTCGACACACGAAAGGAAAAGTAGAATCTCATAGCACCTAAATAGAGGCACGCCTGGGGAGAAGCCTGGGGTCCGCATAGATTTACTCTCAAAGAAAAGATGGCAAACTCGAGCGAAGATGGCGCAGATCGGGTACAAGAAGAAGGTATCTAGTGAATATAGAAGGAAGTCCTCTCTATTTGTCTACAGGACGCTGACCGGCCACTACACCCCAAATGGAAAAGTGGGAAATAACCGAGCTTCGTTCTTAAACAAGGCTCTTGCAAATCTTATTGAAGGTACTTCGAATAAAAGATGAATCCATAGAAGGGAAATAGAAGACTGGCTCTTGAGCATGCTCGTTCGTAGGACTCATCATCTCATGGGGGGGGAAACTCGAACCTCGGCACCAGGGACATTCCTTAACAAAAAAAGAAAACTTGCCGTGAGATTGAAGCATCTCAACGGGGTCAGGATTACATTGGTTGAACCGCAGGAAGGTTGGAGGCGCACTATCGCGTTCTATAGGAGGAGAGGGGATCTGATTTTCAAGCCTTTCTAGGAAGGACTCCATCAAAGTTCAGATTGAAGGGAATAGGAAAAATTTTTTTGGGACATCAACACGAGTAAAAGGCGAAGCTTTAGCATGAAATACAACCTGACCATCAGGGTGAAAGAATCGACGAACCTGTACCACCGAGGTGCGGTAGGGGAGGGAAAGAGAGGGCTTTTCAGGCTGAGAGCCCCCCATTCCAAATGGAACAGATTTCCGAACGTAACGTAGAAAAAGTTTAGGGTCTGCAAAGGCCGGCCTGGAACCTGGGTGGACTCTTTAACCCTGAAGGACACGAAAAGGCAATCCAAGGGCGATTGTCAAAATCGATAACAAATTTATTAGGAGGGCAAATAGAGGCCAGGTACCTGGCGAAAGACACGAGGACCGGGGGGGCACTTGGGGAAAAGGAAGGTAGACTCTCGGAAAGGCCGCTCGGGGTTATTAATAGAGGGGGAGTTCACCTAGAGGGGGAGGAGAAGGAGACAGGGGGTATGGTAGTAACGGTAGAGCATGTCATGGACAACTTGTCGGGGATCTGAGACTGCCAACTTGAGAGCGCTCGATCCCGAACCAGTCCAAGTGCAAGCCTATGTTGGGGAGTTCAGGGGGTAGAGGGCGATCACACCCGGATGGTATCGAAAAAGTAAATAGTGGGAAAAAAAAAAGGGAGGGAAAAAAGAAATCCTCACGGAAAAAACAACAAACAACTGTAATCTCCCAGACTGGAAAAAAACCAACGAAGAAGATCTCTACTCGTGGTCAACAACACCAGGGAACCGGAAGTCCCTAAGAAGGAGGGACGATTCAAAAAGGAAAGAAGAAAGTTCATGTGATCCGGGAACCCTGGCATCTTCCGCTGCTGGGTGCAGAGCCTGAAAAAAAACATTCCAAAAAACAGACAGCTGAAGGATGAAGGGGAGAGGGGGGGGCGTCTGTCAGGGAAAAATAGCAAAAAAAATAAACTAGTTGCCCGATCCCATGACCCCTGTTCTGGGTCGGAAGTCAAAGGGATTTATCGGAAGGTATGCATGAGAGTATTGCTTACGCCGATGGGTAGTGGATAGCTAAGTATTGAGCTGTTCGAAAAGAGGGCGAGGGCCAGACGGGCTGGGGTCTGATCAGATTAGGAACATCGTAAAGTGAAAAACTTATCAAAACGGTCTGCTATCTGGTGGGGAGATCTACCGCATCAAACTTTTGGAAAGAAGAACCTATCAAAAAGCTAAAATCGTCGAGCACTTGGGAGGGCTTCTTTATTCGGACAGAGAGGAAAAGACGACTAAAAGTTGGGGGGAGGGAGCGGCGTGGGCCTTTACTACTCTACGATCAGCAGGCGCTCCTTCAAGAAACTGTAGGTATAACGGGGAGGGAGAATCAAGCCTATACAGAGAAACAAAAAGGACTAGGCGACCCTGACCTGACAATTTTCCAGATCAGAAATACAAGAAAGAAGTCGGAAACTTGAACGATCGAAGACGTACCTCGGATCATTCGACATCTCAACGGGGATAGAGGGGAAAGGGGGCTTGGTGAGAAAAAGGGCCCTATTCAAATTGTCTTGCAAGCACAATGTGGAATACCAAACGGAGCAAACTCAGTTCTCGAAAGAGTGTGAGGGCTTGGTTGTAAAGAAAGAAGGCCAACGACTGGTGTATATAGCCTTAACAGACGGGGGAGAGGCGAGGTTCGTCCGATTGGGGGGAAACAGAGTCATGTAGTGGGTCTGGAAGGAGTATGGCAACTTCGTGGGACTGGGAAAGGCACAAACAGTTGGATCCAATCGAGCATGATATCCTGGGAAAGAGTGAAAAAAAAAAGAGATATGCTCTCAGACAGCGAGGAAGGCCAAGAAAAAAAACTCCTTGAAAGGAGAAAAACCCATTGGTCCGGCGAATCTGACGGGATTTACACGACAAGATGAGGGATGAGAAACTTGTCCTTCAGGGGAATGTGAAGAAGGGAAAGTTCTGGCAACTGAATCTGGAAAAAGGACCGGCGTACCGAGCACAAAATAAAGGGTCAGCTACGAAGAGGAAGAAGAGGGAAGGAGTATTCGAGCAAGAGGGAAAAAATAGGGCAGGGGCAGAATAGTTTTCGCCGAAATACTCATGGGAAAGAGCGGAAAAAAACCGAACCCTCAATCATCTGTTGGTTTTGTTGCCATCTAGCAGGACAAGGAGACAAATAGAGTTTTCTATAAGTAAATGCAAACTAGCTCACTAGATTGCCCGATCGTCGAAACCTCTGAGGAAAAGGGTTGTTTGGGGGGGGTCGATTTGTCGAGACAAGAGTTTTTGAAGGAAAAATCTCGGGAGCAAAGGGGGAGGACTCCTCACGAAACCAGAGCCGAGGAGGAGAGGGATCTCTTTGGAGGGGGGATTGAAAAAGAACTATCAGCCTTGTTGGGGGGGGGTGCTGTTGTGGGGGTCATGCGAAGAGGCCAAGAAAATAAGAAATCTTTTCATAGCTGAATGAGTCAAAGGGTCCAGAAAAGAGGAAAGGGGGAAGTCAAGTTGCATGGATGCTATGGAAGTAATTGATGCGTAAAGTCCAAGAATAAGTGATTATGGGTGAGACGAAGGAGGGGGATTAAGGGGGATAACTAAAGAATCGAGAATTTATACTAAAACCGTGCGCTTGATCGGAAGGCCTGGGGCAATTTGGAGTGAGTCCTTCGGGAGAAAGAAGGGTCTTCAAGGGATGACTCAACTCTTCGACGAAGGAAGAGTATTTGGTGAGGTATGGAAAATATCTCGTATTCACTTTCTCTTGAGGCCGGTAAAATGATGGAGCTCAGGGAAAAGTGGTCGGGCGGCATCAGAAAAACACAGAAAAGGGAGGGAGAGCCAGCCCGCGAAAAACATGGTAATTCCCTATCCTCAAAAAGGATAGAAAACAGAAAAAACAGACAGTACGTTTAGGAAAAAGGAGAGGAGGAGACAATGCCATACATAAGATTTGGCTAGTGAATGGAAGAGGGGCGAGTTTAAATCAAGGAGATAATCAAGGGGAAACTATGTGGACCAGAAATAAATAACTCAAAATGCCTGCAGGATCAAGGGAAACTTATGAGGCGAAACAAAAACAGCGGCGCAGGGTTGTAGAATCATTAAAAATCGAAGGGGGATAAGTTCAAGAGAGAAGTGCTGGGACTTGAATTTTAACTACAGTCAAGCGGTCAAACTTGAAATCGCAATCCATAAGACATGGAAACTGCCTGGGAAGGGGAGATTCTCTATGGACGTATGAAAGAAGTAAGCAGGGGGAGAAAAAGAAGGGAGGCTGAAAGAGTAGAAAGAAGTTTCGGAACTAACAAACAAGGCTGGAGTTCAGCAGCAAAAGGAGCCAATCTCAAGTGAGCGCGCGTAAGAAAGACACTTTTCGGGCGCGACAGTAACCCGTGGAAGGTGGAAGGGGCAAGGTCATGAGGGGAAAAATCCTCAAGTTAGACTTTAACCAAATCTAGTGTCGACGGTCCATATGGGGAACTCCCAAGAGAGAAGAGAAGGGGCTTACAGACCTGAAGGCCTGCTCACCGCAACAAAATGAGATTTGGAATTTTGGTCGGGGAAGGAAAAGGATCGGCTTAGGCTTCTGAAGGAAACTAACTTGCAAATGCAAGAGCAAAAGAGAACGGTAGAAGAAGCTCCCCTACTCGGGGGGGGAAGATGCAGGGAGAGGGACAGGAATCATATCTTTTACGGGGGCAGTAAGAAAAAGGGAAGGGAATTTTTGACCGACAGACTCGCATATGGACACGTGAGAAAAGGGAAAGGTAAATACGCCGTGGGGTAAAGAAAGTCGAGCTTCGCCTTATAAGGGGGGGAGACGAACAAGTTTCGTTGCGAAAGTAAAACTCTGCGGCAGAAGGACATGAAAGACGAAAGATGTTGAAGCCCGAGCGACATCTATAAGTGGAAGAGGAAAAGAAAAAAGGGGGGGGGCGTTAGGGGCATTCCCAGCCAAGGGGACAAGACTCCTACGGACACAATCCATTAAATAACGGGTCAACTCCGAGAGACGTACAACCGGGTTCAGGGAAGAAGATCTGAAATGCAGAGCTCGCCCCCATGAGCATCCAAGCAAGAGAGACGAAGTTTCAAGATGTAGGGGAAGTCAACGGCCATTCCCAGAACACATGGTAACTCGGGGACCGGAAAGGGTCAGAAAGAGAGACACCCCGGGGGAAATCGAAGTTGCGTAGGCCGGAAATAAAATACGCGAAAAAAAATTGAAAAATAAGGACCATCCTTGTGGCGGTGTGTTCGATGGCCGCGCCTTCTGAAGAGAGAGATAGGCGGATACCGCTTCCCCCCCCCCCACAAGGAAGGAAAGGGCGGGGAAGGAAAAAAAACGGTGAAGGAAGAAAAAAAAAGGGTCGTAGCTGAAGGAGTCTCTATAAAAAAAGTTCGAAAGGACTCAAGATGTGAGCGCGCTCTCTCATCCTGCCGAGCGATTGGGTATAAGGGGGAACTTGTTCAGAACAACCCGATGCGGAGATGTTAGGTTACCAAAACTCTCACAAAACATAAAGTGATCTGAAATTGAAGAAGAAGGGGACCTCGATCTAGAACAGCACGACACAAAACTGAAGGTCGTCCAAGAAGAGAAGATAAAGTAAGCTCTCACCTCGTGTCACCACCAAAAATCGAAAGAGAGAGGAGGGCCTACTGGACCCGGGGGGCAAAGAGAAGCCTGAACCTCCAGATTTTCATTGATCGTTTAACCTTGACAGAGATGACAGATCAGGTGAAAAATAGGGTAAATCTCTGCCTAAAAAAAC
>Ga0179593_1573205_pt1 | contig 16018 bp, 20 predicted proteins | sample CZODoug2_1_08_16_FD_185931 | JGI IMG/M metagenome (GOLD analysis project Ga0179593, IMG submission 185931) | Vadose zone soil fungal communities from Angelo Coast Range Reserve, California, USA - CZODoug2_1_08_16fungal (PacBio error correction) | ecosystem: Environmental > Terrestrial > Soil >...
ATAGCGAGAAACCTCTTTTTTGATGGTCACAAAAACTATTACATGAAGGATAAAACAATCCCAAAGAGTTTTGGATTCGCCAAAGCATATCTGTATAAAGAGCAGCCGGTAGGGATGCACAGGGCCAAGAAAACCAAAGTCCTCTCAAACGAAATGAAAACGTGCTTGAGCTTCCTTGTTCGACGGCCTGCCTGATAGAGTGACGAGAGGCAGACCGTCACCTTGTCGTCCATCTGTAAGACACAGGGCTAGTCTAAAAAACGGACAGCACAGGGATACCCTCTAAAACGAAGACTTCTGTATCAAGTGTCCGAAAAAAACCCCTGCAAGCGCAAAATCGCCGGAAGAAACAACCGCGACGCAGAACAAACGGGAGGCCTCGGAAGGGATCAAAAAATACCCGCATCAATGCTGATTCGGGGACGGGGGAAATGGTGCTGCTGTTCTGGACGGGTTCAAAAAAGTAGATGAGGAAAAATGCGTGGAGAGAAAAGCCCCCGCTCAGTAAAAAAAGAAAACCAGCCAGATCGATAGTGACACAATCTCCGGTTAGAAAAGCGCACTGTCATTTTGGACTGTCTCGAGCGGACAAAATGAAATTTAATATAAACACATAACGGGTCCTAATCCCATCCGTATGCACACTTAGCGTTTCTGGGACATCGTTCCCTCCTGGACAAGCGATAAACGCCAAGAAAACTATTGAGCGAAGGAGAAGGCGTTACAGGAAAAGTTATCCATCGGGAAAGACTTGTGCGATCCCACATGAAGGTGGGGGCGAGGCCGGGACGGGTCCATTGAAGGAGAAGCCATCGAGAAAATAAAGAAAGAGGGTAGCGACTGGGGGGGAGATTTTGGGGGGGGGGAGGGGGGGGGGGAAACAAATCCCCCAAAAAACCAAATTTCCAAGGCCCGGTGGCCCATGCAGGAAATCGCGGACCAGAATCAGGAAAAAATGTGCAAAAGAAAAATAACACTCCCCCCGCCCAAACGACAGACAAATCTCGGCGGACCACGCGAGCTATAGACTTCCCAGAGAAAAAAAAGATCGACGTATTGACAAAACAACGAGGAGAGGAGAGGGTTTGAAGGTAAAATACGAAGCGATGGGGAAAAACGACAACTACTGCGAAAAAAGTAAAAAGGAAATGACTATCTCCATCAGGGGGAGGAAAGGACAGATGATCTTATCGTTGCCAGCACCGAGCTGAGCAGCGCCGGCAATGCCAAAGAACAAACAGAGAGACGAAAAACCCAAGAAATAAAGACAGAGAAAAGGCCTCGCCCTCGAAGTGGATCGCCAGTAAATCCACCAAAAGAGGAATGCGAGATGGGAACAGATCAGTAAAGCCGGCGAAGATGGCCAAGGGGAAGGGTGGGGGGCCCAAGGAGGTTCACGAAGGGTGCCAGTTGCCCCACAGAATGATCGGGGCAGTGACCTCACAGGTAGGTTGTAAGCGAGAATAGAAAAATCAAGAAAAGACGTGGGGGCAGATAAAGGAGAGGGGGTTCGGAACGTCTCCAGAAGGGATTTTTTGCTGGAGAGGGGAAGGAATCGAAAGGAAAGCAGGAACATCATCATGAAAATAACACAAGCACCAGGGTGACCAAACCGGAAAAAATGAAATGCTGGAAATTCCTGCCTCAGGAAAAGCGGGAGGGAGAGCCCGAGAAAACTAGAACGGCTTCAGGTGCAAGACAGCTGAGGAGTGCAACATCTATTGCAAAGCGGTGGTCGCTGGTGAGGGGGTCGGATCTGCCAATGGAAAGAAGATCCGAGAGTCATGCGGTCTCGGCCTTCGACTCAAAGCAAAGTAAAGAGGGGTTAAAGGAATCTAAGTCAGGAAGCCTAATACCACAGAATGAACAAAAAAAAAAAAAAAATATGTCTGTGGTATAGGGGGGGGGGAAAGTCCCCGAATAACAAACACAGAATACAGAATGATGTCTTAAATGATGGGTGTATTAACAGAGCGCCGGTGTAATGGAAAAAGATTCGAAAAATACCGAACCCAGTACCAAGCAAATATCTCAAAAGAAAAAAAAAACAAAAAACAAAAGGCAGTATCGCGGGAGAAATTTTTTGCTGCACATGATTTGGAATTCACGCTCTCTTAAAAGAAAATAGCAGAAAAGTTCGCAAACCATCACGTAGAGGCCTGCCGGAGCGGTGAAGGGAAAAAACTATGGATCACACAAACATTTCACCTTGGGATCTGGGCTCATGGAGGGGAGGACGGGAAGGGAGCCTTGAATACCTCTGGTCATTCAACAGTGTCTGGGGAAGCGTCGAGATCAGAAGCTACGAAACCCCTCGACGGCAGCAAGCATCGTAATAACAAATGCAAGCACTAGACATAGAGCAACATACCCACGGGAAAAAAAAATCATTTTGAAAAAAGACGAGCCCTACATTCTTCTGGGAAGGAGGGAGACCATATAGGGGAAATTTGACAACCAATTCCATAGGACAACCCCACGTCACAAAGGCAAATCTGTTTCAGGATGGTCCGCACCAGCCGGTGGAGGGGAAGGGGGACTGAGGGGAAGAGATTTTCCTAACAGATCCAAGCTTATGGGTAGGGGAACTCTCATCAAGCAGAAAGAGTGGATCATCGTACTCTGAGATCTGGGGAGATAAAGCTCGTTTAGAAAAGATTGGCGGGGCGGCGTTTGCGGACAAGTGGGGGAAAACCTACACTGAAGGGCAAAACCATCCTGTGTGAATTGAACTTCGTTCAAAAAGAGGGGTCCACTCTTCGGCTTCAATTTCGGGTGGGTCTCGTGCCGTGACATCCGTAAAATCGAAGGGGAATACCCGACAAAAGGAATAATGGAAAGGGCAAGAAGACCTCGAAAAGGAGTTGATTGCGCAGGAGTAAAAGGATCAATCCCGTGCTGGGGGAAAAAAAAGAGCGGTGTTGTACTGGTAAAAGGGGGGGCAGGGCGCGTCGCGCTCCGTCCACGACGGGCACCAAATTCAGCAGAAAGAAAAGAAAGGGAAAGGAACCATGATGACACCCTTCCTCGGCGCCACGAAGGGGAGAAGAGAGAAGAAACTTCCTTTGTAACGGTCCAAAAGCTTATCGGAAGCGACCGCGCAGGAAAAAACAACAACGTGGGGGGAGAAGGAGGAGTTTGAGAGAAATCAGAGCGCGGCGAGGCAATATCTAAAAACGGAAAAGGAATGACGTGACACTAGCGCCATCAGGGGAGCGTGATGCGATCAGGGATGTGCGGCACCATAAAGCGCCGGCAAGGCAACCAAACATCGGCACAACAAACACCAGAGAATAACACGGAAGCCCAAAGCACAAGAACGCTCCCCTCGAATGATGGACTCCAAGTAAATTCCCTAGAAGGCAATGGTTAAGGAAAAAAAAGATAGGCGAAAACGCCGGAAAGCGGGGACCAGGAGGGGTAACAAAAAACGATGCACCACCAAGATAAGTGAAAGGCCCACAAGGAGGTTTCAATGCCGGGACGGTTAGAAGGAACAAAACTGACAGGTGGAAGAGATATAGTGGAACTCTGAGGATAATAATACAAAGATCTAAATGACGGAAAGAAGTGCTGAGCGAGGGGTAAGGAAAGGACAACGAAGGCGGCGCAGTAACAGAGCGAGAAGAAAACACACAAACCAAAAAACAACCAGCCCGAACTATCTGGGTGTGCTAAAGCATGCCGGGAAGCTCAAGGGACTTGCGCCACTTGGGAAAGCAGCCTGGAAGTTCCAACACAAGAAAGTGGCCAATGGCCCACGGGCTATCGGAAAGATTTTATACAGTGAAAGGACCTCTATAAAGGAACAAGAATAGGGTCGGGCCGAAACAGTAAAAAAGAGCCACGAAAAGCCAAAACTCAACGGGCAATATCGGAAATAAGTCAACAAGCAAAAACCAAAGACCGAAATGGTCTGGAAGCAAGGCCCCGCCGCCCAATCACCAAGGAAAGGACTACAGGATGAGTAGGAAAAGAGAAGCCTTGTAAAGAGCGTGAAGCAAAAACGGGGAGCAAACAAATTCCGAACAACCAATAAGATCTCTAAAAAAAATAGAGAGGGAAAGGGCGTCAGAGTCGGTGATGTGGGGCTACATGGTGACAAAAAAAAAGAAAATGGGGCACCTCGAGGAGAAAAAAAAATCGCCATCATTCTGGATCTGGAAGTCGACCGTGATTCGGTCAAGGGGGGTGAGGAGGGGGGGGGGGAGAGGGAATTTTGGATAAAACAACCCAAGGTTTGATCTGAGTGACGCCTACACTTCGGGAAGTTCACCTTGGAAACCGCGGTGAGCAGAAAACAAGACAGCCTTTCGCGCCTCAAAGAGGGGGAGTGACTTACAAGGTTCCGGAAAAACAGCTGTCAGCAAAAAGGCGCCCCAACATGAAGTAAAAAAACGCAGCAACACAAAAGGAAAAACGCAAGCTGTTAAAAGGAAACGGCATTTTCATGGATAACTGCTGTCTGACGCATCATGCTGTTGGATAACGCTGCGGGTGGGGGAGGTCCCTGAGTTTGTCCGCGACAAGACGGGGAGAAAAAGGACGTGATATCCGAAAAAAGGAAACGACAGTCGTGGAGAGAGTAACGCGAGAGCTGTTGTAGGCTGGGGCAGACATCTGAAAGGAAAAGAGAAACTGTCCAGTTTGAAGGGACGTTGCACAATGTCCAAACTCGGGACCTTTACAGAGTTCACCTTAGCGGGGGAAGGGAAACTAACTTCTAAAACCAACGCGGTTATAAATAGCCATCCTAACTTGAAAAAAAATAAATGGCCTGACGGGGTAAAAAGGAAGAATGTGGCAGAAAAAGGGGAATTAACGGGGAACTACCTCCGTGCGAGCCGTACGGAAAGTTTGCAATTCGCTTCTGAGGAAAGAGAAGGCATGGCGAAAAGCTCTCGGGAGGAAAATTACGGTATTGGGGGCAGGGAGACAGAATCTCCAAGTGCCACTTGAACAAGTCTCCTGGGCAGGACAAGAATACCTGATGGAGCAGGAGGAAATGAGGAGACAGAGGGGTATCTAAAAGACTTCTCCCCAGCGCCTGAAGAAGAGGATCCCTAATCTCAAAAAAAAAGGAAAAAAGAAGCGCAATACTATCAGGAGAGTAAAGCAAGTAGTAGACGCCCAGTCAAAAGATCGCCATCGAGGGGGGATCGTGAAGAGAAGACAAAGAGTGGGAAGTTACGAAGAGGAACAGCTACGGAGAAAGCAGCAAACATCAGAAAGATCACCATCCACGGATTGAGCGAAGCCAGTCTCAAGCACATAGCAATCGAAAAAGAGGAGAAAAAACCATTAAATTGACAGGTGAGAGATCATTAAATTCTAGAAGAAGGGCCACTTGACAGGAAGAGTGAGAAGAACACCCCAGTATGGTAACGAATTCAAAAACGCACTAATTGCCCCACATGAGGAAAAAAAAAAAAAAAAAAAAAATACCAGGTTTGCAAGCAGGGAAAAAAAAAAGGACTTAGCCGGGGGACAGGTGGACAGGGAACGAAACCAAGTATCGAGACAAGAAAACACACTGTTCTGGTTGCGGGGGGCACGTAAGGAAGTTGCTCTCCAAACAGAACCGAAAGAAGAACAGCACCATGTTGGAGTGGTAACAACCGGACAAAAAGTGCCCTCAAGAGGGGAAAAGGAAGCACACGGGGGGATAACGGTTAACGCGGAACGCAAGGGCCGAACTGTTTCAACTAAGTCATTGGGAATCGGGGGCAGGGGGTTCTAGACACCCCCTTGATAAGAAAACGAACTATCGAACCGAAGGATTTCGGGAAACCCATCTTCACCAAATGCCACAAAAGGGGTGAAGGACGATTACACAGGAAAGCGGAAAAATCACAACACCTCCGAAAACAACGGGGATCCACATAGACTCAAGCAAAAAAAAAGACACAAAGGGGGCGGGAGGGAATTACCATATGAGTCGAAAAAATTGAGAAGATCTCCTCTCCTGGGCAGCAGAACAACAAAAAAAAAGAATATCTCGACGCCAACAATACAAACAAAAGCAAAAGTCGCTTCTTCTGGGAGAGCGGGGTGGGAGGACACTCATTTTTTCTTCACGCTAGGTGAACCGCGATATAAAAACACGTCATGGTTCCGAAGTCCTTCAGCCGGTAAAAGGGCCTGCGCCCAAGATGCAAAAAATAAGGAGAATTGTTGATCCACAGGGAAAAGGCGACTCCTTGCTTCGCGGGGAGGCACCTGTCTGGTCCCTCAGCAGCGATACTAAAAACTTTCAAGAGGAAGGGCCAAGGGGGGAAAAGTCTTTATAAAAGAGGACCAACTGACAAAGCAAAATTCAAGATTGGAAAATATAGAAGAGAGCCCGCCGAAAAACAACCCTTGAGCGGGCCCCGCCATTGGCAAAAACCACCCCAGGGGCTTGCTGGCACAAAAAGGTGCTGCTGTTAGGAAAGGAACGTAAATCTGTGGGAATCGAGATCCTTCCCAACGCGACGCAAAAAAAAACAGTTGAAATGGAGCAACAGCGAAACCAAAGAAATCCTCGCCACTGTCATTTGATGAATTGGGAAGTCGGCGTTGCGACCGAGGGGAAAAAAGGACCCCTACCCATCCGGTGGCAAAGTATAGGTGTTTTGCACGGCGGAGAAAGCGTGCGGAGCAAAAAAAATTTCATCGCCGGAGTAGGCTGACCTTCGGGTAGACACACAAAAAAAAAAAAAAGCACCAAACCAAACCCATCAATAAAATGCCCAGACCAAAGCTGGACAGGAGAAACATCCTCGAATAAGGGACGTATGTTTGCTTAGAGAAGCTTCGTGCTCAATCCCGAGAGACCGCGGAAGCGCTGGGCGCATGTGGGGCATTAAGGGGGGGAAAGACGGCTCAAAACATAAAGGGGATTCCAAACCTCCCACCAAGACGATTCTATCTCGTCCGACCCCTGAAAGGCGCAATATGATTCATCGGCGACCGACGGTCTAACACGCAGTCCCCAGCGGAATGGGGAGGAGGATCAAATCTCCAAAGAACAAAAACAACGAACTGAGGGGGATCAATGAAAGAATATAACGAAGAATTCTCTAGCTCAGGGGCAGGTCGGCTCAATGCCACAGACCCATACAGATGGGAATCTTGAAGCGTGGGCCAGAGTCAGGGAACTACTGAAAAAGGACAGGAAAAAAGCCAGAACAAAAATACAAGAAGTGATTTGAGCAAGAGAAAGAGAAGAAGGGGGGGGGGGGGGATTCAAGCAACATATTCTCAAAGACTGATGATGGAGATCGAGTAAGGTAATGAGAGAGAGGAAAGGAAGTCCACAACCTGAGACTTCAACGCCGGACGGGTTAACGAAGTTCAAAAGAAAAAAGTGCAACGAACATGATTGGATCGGAAGGGGACAGTTAACTGGGGGCAATGAAAAAACCTAAGCCAAGGCATAAATTTAGTGAAGAAACACTGGGAAGAAAAAAGAACTCCACGACTGGGAAAATCCGGTACACTGATCGTGGGAAGGAAAAGACAACGAAAGCGGGTCCAGCTACTAAAAAAAACAACAACAGCACCATGGTGGGCATCAAACGTCACTCGGTGGGGTTGGAACAAAAGGACCAGACAGCAAAACAGCAGTTAACGCCTGGGCTCGGAGGGTGAGCGCCTTCTTCTATTGAAAAAAAAAAATTTCATACACTGGAGGGAGAGGGGATCTCTCGGAACAGCACAGAAGGAAGAGCTATCGTAGGCGAGAAGACATGATCTGTCCTAAGAGAGCAAAAGAGAACACAAAAAGTTGAAGCCAAAAGAACAAATTACCTCCTAGGGGAAAAGACAAAAAAAGAACCTCTAAAATGATAAAAAGGGGGGGCGAATGAGAAAAATGAAATTACGATATACAAGGGGAAGGGAGGGAATAAGGGGCGTTCCCCGACGCAGGCTGAAAGAAAACAAAGGGAGCTTAAGGGACCACATAATCGCATTACAGATCTCTCACAAACGGGGATGCGATATCAGATCAGACATTTTTTAAGGTCACAGGAGATCACACGGGGCAGAGATCTGTAAAAAAAAAAAAGGAATCTGTAGAAGAAAAAGGAAACAGGTTATTCTGGCCGTCCTCCAAACGACTCTCAAATAGCCATGTGATCTTGTGATTGAAATGTCGGAGCCACAAAGTCGAGGGTCCCAAAAAATTGGCAACTGCTTGGAAATTTCTATCGAATGCGCAATCCCGACATCCTGGCGAAAGTCGAGAATAGGCTCTTACTTGGGAACAAGGGCACGATCATCCAGGGCTCCACCAAGGAAAAAGGAAAAATATCGTCCTGAAAAGCTCCCTCCGTACTCTAACAAAAGAAATTACCACCGTGAAGAGTTTCCTAGGCCGGAAGACGAAGCATGCATTGGGAGATAGCGGGAAAAGGAGAGTCTGTATCTGAAAAAAGGGGCACCCGGCGAGGGGAACGCTTCGTTGAGATCCTTCACGCAAAAAGAGTCGGGGCCGAGATCGGCGCACATAAAGCCGAGTAGAGACACGGTCCTTGACCCGTCAAATTAGTGGGGGGGGCCTACCGAAAAAAAATACCTACCTGTGGGCCGTAAAAAAAAAATGTGGAATTCCCATACCTGGAAAAAAAGAACTCAGGTCGAAAAAAATTCGTGACTTCATGCTACTTAAAAGTTGGAAAACAAAAGGCCCTGCTGCCGAAGAGCGGAATTGGCGATCCCAACACAGAGGGCGATGAAAAAAAATCGGGAGCGGCGACTTCGGAACAGAAAAAGCAGTTGCGGGTGAAGGCAACGGGGTTCTGGGCACCCACAGGCGCGCTCGTCGCAGTGACAAAAGGGGGGGGCCACCTCTTTCAAGATCATCTGGGAGCGTCCGACCCACGTGATAACTAAGGTCGGAGAGGAGGACTGAAAAAGCAAACCATCAACAAGGAGGGCGTCCCAAGAAAAGGGGAGGGCAAGAGAGATTTGAAAAAAAGAAGGTTGCGCATTGAAGTCTACGCAATATCGGCGCGATGAATTGAAAACAACGAACCATAAGGTCAGGAAAAAGGGAAACTGCGTGTCAGCATGGGAAAGGAGAAAGAGGGGAGTCTTAATGCCACAAACATGAAAACAAAAGAGAAACTATCACCAGACAAGAGGGAAAGGGTGGGGCGAAGCGCCTGCAAGAAGAGCTTCAACTTCCTCGCAAGACACAGTATGGTGGAAGAAATGGAACAGGGAAGCGAAGATGGGAAGATGTGGAAAACACGGACGCTAGACGTCAGGCAAGGGAGCCACGAATTTCAAAAGAAACGCTAAGGGAAACCACAGATGGTAATCGAAACAAAACCTAGGTTCGCAAACAGCAAGACAAGGCCAAATTAATAAAGAAAATTGCGGGGAGGAGACATCTCGCGGGGAGGGAAATACTGTGATGTCTGAGGGGGGGCATGAGCTGGGTAGGACCGAGGAAGAGGAACAAGATCGCCGGAACATAAGGCAGAAACATCAGTCATCAACTGGGAGGAAACCGAACAGCATTCTGCGGGGAATGGGGGGAGACAGCATTAAACTTCAGGAGGCCGAAGCTAAGGTTGCGCCGTCGGAGAAAGGAGCAAGTATTCATTTTACATGAGGAGGGTTTTCTACGGCACGACATTTGGGCTATCGGCCCCGAAAGCAAGAGCCGACGATGACCGCGAAAAGGTGCAAAGATAGCCAGCGGGGGGGGAACAAGGGAACCAAATGGTGGAAATAAAGCGGGACCGAGGGGTCTAGAATATCACAATAACCGCGAAATTTTCTTTGGGATACAAACGGATTTGGGAGAAAAGCAAATACACCGGCTGAAGGACCATAAACAGAAATTGAGAGAAAAAATGAAGAGAGGGCCAGACAGAGGAAAGGGGTAATAAAAATCATTATCAAAAGAAAGAAAAAAATTTTCCCTAGGGAGACAAAAGAACAACAACACGTATGAAGAATGCATCTTTCTGGCTGGGGGCGAGAAAGTTGGCTTCTCAAGGTTTTTCACAAAAGAATGACAAAAAACAACGGAGAGGAAAAAAAAAAGAGGCCATCATTCTGTCTCTGTCCTTGGATGATGTCGGCCTTCGCCACACTAGCTCAAAAGACACATAAGGCGGCGGGGCTGTGGAAGTAGTGTAGGACTCGGGCAAGAAGGAGGGCTTCCACAAAGGAAGCCGCCCGCGGGGAAGGACTTCGAAGAAGCGCCACGAAGAAGTCGACGCCTCGGAAATCGCGGCTCGGCTGGTCCAAGGGCACATAAAACAAGCAGCCTAAAACAAGCAGGGGGAAAATATCTCACGCAGAATACCGTTATCGCCCGGAAAGAAAGAAGCTTGTGGAAGGAAAACCGGAACACAATGAGTAGGGAAACACATTGTTAGGAAGAGGCGGTGTTTCCGGAGAGCAGTCGATGGGAGAAAACAAAAGGCGTGAGAAGCAAAACACATTCAAGCAACAAGAAAAAGGATGTGTAGTTGAGCGAGAAGAGAAAAAAAAAGCCACCGCAAGAAAACGGACTCTTCGCCAACGAACGGTGGGCTGTCCTGAGGTTTGCGACCGAGTGCCACTCTACCTTTTTGGGTATAAAAACCCTCGTGGGAAAAAAAAAAAAAACCGTTGAACGAATCAAGGGCCTCCTGCCACTATAGTCGGCGCAAAGGCCAGGGCTACTGGAACCAGGAAGAAAAAAAAGATCCCTGCTGCCAGCGGGAAAGGGGGGAAACTTGGTCGATCAACTGAAGCACCCGGGGGACACCTCCTAGTAAGCAATGCTCATCAGTAGGGGGGGGATCACCTGTTGAAGACCTGGCTTGCAAGAAATACTGCCCATGCTGGCCAGCAGATCATCGTGCGACAGACCGCCCGAACACATGAAGTTTGTAAAAGACGAAGGGTGCGGGAGCTAGATGCTTGCCCACAACTGACGGATTGAGACAAATAAAACGAGTATGGAGGGGAAAAATACTATCAGGCGCTTGGGCGGCGTCTCTAGCTCCTCCTGGCCAAAGTGAAAACACACTTCGAAAGAAATAGCCGATGATACCTAGAGGGGAAGCAGGCACGGACGAACAGGGGATCGTCAACAAACATACCAGAAAAAGACAAAAAGGACGGGATTGAGACCACTAATAGGAAAGCAAGCAAACTAGGCAGGCAAATCGACCGCTCTACCAGCGTGAAATTCCCGAGGGAGGGAGAAAATGCAAGGGGAAAGGAAGACAATAAAAGGAGAATAAGGCATGATAAAAAAGAATTGAAAATTAACTAAGGTACAAAGAAAAAAACAAGTTTCCCACATTTTAGACGCAACAACAGGGAGTTGAAATGACAGGACAGCCAAGAAGAAAGAAAAGACATTGTGAGAATCTATCTCGAAATGAAAGAGAAAAAACGTTTTCTTGTTGGCTTAGAAGTAGCTCCACGAAGGCGGCAACGGGTAGGAAAGATCGAGAAACCTTCCAAAACCATGGTGGGAGGGGGGAAACCTAAAACGCTTTGGGGCGGGGGGAAAGAACAAACCATGAGGGAAAAATAGAGCGTAACGAAGGGGCGCGGAGGCTGGCGCTCCTTCGGAAAACTTAGCAAAACCAGGTGGCAAGCTAGGGGGACACGATGAGATAACTTCCCCAGTCGAGCCAAAGTCGTAGAAAGCACATAAGCTTTCGTGGCGCGTAAGACAGCTACACAACAACCAGAACAAAGAAACCCCCCGAATCAGGGAGATAGTGCAATCACCACGAAGTCTTGGAAAAAATCCATATTTTTGGAAAAAGTAAAAAAACTAACAAACCGGACATAGCACAAACACCCAAACACCGCCAACCAAACACGAAAGCTTCTCCGAATCGCAGCACAAATGCACACTAGAACAAAATGATCACCTTCTGAAGGGTAAAATGGGGAAAAAAAAAATTATGGTGATGAACGTCTTCCAGGGCGAGAGCGTGAAGAAAAACATGAGCAAAAAAAAGAAGAAGCTAAGGGAAACAGAGGAGGAGGAAAGGGAGGGGAGAGAAGACTCAGGGCTTGTGGATGTATTTTGGCAGGGGGGGGGGATGCACGCTAATAAAAAGAGTCTTCCTCCCCATCATTTTCGCCAGAAAAAGGGTATACATGGTCTGGGGGGACAGGCACGTGGTCATTCACAAAAAAAAGCCCCCCGACGTCGGTGCTTGTGATTCTTCATTGGAGGAACTACACAGAGCGCTTCACCTTTAGTCTGGGGCCGCGGGTGAGCCGGCTATCGAAGTCTCCAGAAAAAGCCGAGGGGAGACTAATGGGGGGAGAGACTAGGCAAAAGGACAAACCCTTTCAAATAGAAAAAAGGGCGGGGAAAACTATCTCCATAACAGGCAAATCCCATCCCCCCGCGCCTGAGACAACAGCGTTACCGGGTATCGAAAAAAAGACATTTTCCCGGAGGAAGGTCAAAGCATCCGTCACGGGGGAGGGAATGTTTAAACAACAAGGGGAGGGGCTTCTCGGGGGCGCAAAAGCGGGCGAGTTCTCCCTCTCGTGGAGACCTTCCATCTCCAGCAACAAGAAAGCAAATGTTGAAAAAATCTAGCGCACATCGAAAAGGGGCGCCAAGCTTTCAGGAGGTGATGAAGTAAACAGGCATTGCAAAAATGAAGGGGACACCTTTCTATCGACCATCCTAGGGGGGCACACACCTCGAAAATGAGTGACAGCCTGGGCGACGAATCCTCTTTCTCGCCGGGCTCACATGGGAACCTCGGTAGAGACAGGAGCCGCAAAAAAGAAGGGAAGAGGAGCGAGACTCACATCCCGAGGCAAAGGGAGACAATCATAGAAGGGAAAGAGAGCTTAAGGGGAGATGTTGATCGTCGAGGGGAGGGAGGTTATGGAATAACAAAGTTGAGGGAAAAAGGCTCTACTTCGAAAATATATCCCAAAGAAACAGGAAGAAGGAATACAGGCGATCTGGGGGGGAGACACAATACCGAACCTCTTCCGCCGAATAGAAGACTATAGACTTCCAAACCTGATAAGCCTGAATCTTATTGATATCAGTCATCAAAAAAAAATATTGGGAAGGAGGTATCAATAACAAGAAGGAGGAGCAATGAAGTATGAAAAGGAGACTACCTCCCTGAAAAAGGAATGCTATTAAATCAGGGTAAGAACGCAGAGACAAATTAAGATGTTGCCCCCAGCATGGGGAATGCTCGAGGGTGCCAGAGAATCAAAAACCAAGAAACACCAGCGATACGAAAAAGAAAAAAGCAAGGTGGGTAAACAGAAAACAAACAAAAGCAAATTAACGGCCAAGACAAACTCTATGTATAGCAGTCTGACCAAAGTAAATGACAAGCGGGAATGCGAGATGGTAAAGAAAAAGGTAACCAGGCTAAGGCGAGGGACCAAGCAAAAGGTAAACGAAGGGAAAAAAAGGGGATGCCCCACAGGATTGGATCTGGAAAAAAGATAAAAGGTATTGTCATGCCGGTCGCACAAGGTCACAAAATGACAGGCGAGGAATCTCGCGTACGATCGACAAAGAAGTTTCATTGGAGGGAGAAAGATTTGTCAAAAAATGAGCATGCGCGCATGAAAAAAAAAGAAAAAAAAATCGCCGTAAAACAACAGACAAAGAAGAACACATGCACCCAGGCATCCGAACAGCATGCTGAGGGGGGGACCGTGGACAGTAACCCGAGGACCCACCAGAAGGGGGAGATTGCGCGGAAAGAGGGGGAAAGCATTCGCTATCTTTTCACGAGTGTGGCTCGGAAGGGGGGCGATCATGCAAAAAAATAAATACTAGCCAGTGGAAGAGACACAACATCTAAAGAGGCATCTCCTTCGATATGCCCTCCCCCCCCAGCTTCCTGAAAACCGAGATTCAGCATAAATACGGAATCTCAAACCCAGACAAAGAAGGGTTAATCCCTCGTTGTGCAGCCCCTCATCACCGGCGCAAAAAGAAACAAGACTGACTTGACGAGAGCCGGGAAGTATCTCACGCCGGAGTTAATAGAGACATTGAGAAAACAGCAAAACTTCAACAAAGTAACAAGGCGATATCTAGAAAAAAGAAAAACAAAACAACGTAGAGTAGGAAATCGAGAATAATGGGAAGTCGATGTTCGGAATTTTATTCATCTGAAACGACCTCTTAACAAAACAGTATTCGCCATCAAGTAATGGAGAGTCTGGTCCCCCACCGTGAATGAACTAAAAAAATAAAAGGGCTTCACAAAAAAAGGTGTGGAGCTGGGGGGTGTATTCGGCGAGTGACCAGGAGCGGGTCTGGGCCCGGAGTGAGCGTCGAAGGTCAAAAAAGAGAAAAACTCCCGGGAGTGGGCGAATCTTTTCTCAATTTTCAAGAACCAACTTCAAAATAAGACATTTTAAAAGAATGAAGGAAAGGCAGCGAAAAAAACAAAGAACGCGCAGACGGAAAAACCTTAACAAGAAAGGAAGGGAAAGCTGGTCCGCAAAACTCACGATGCTTTTCGTTACACAAAATGCCGCGCTTTTTTCAGGACGAATCTGTACCTGCGAAGCAGGGTCGGCCAACCACACAAGAGGGGAGGGGGGAGGCGAGGATCGAGCAAAGACAAAAAATCTAAAAAAGTCGCACCTGTCAGTTTGATGAGCCACGGCCGGTTGGTCTACCAGAACTTTGGTCCTTCGATCCCAGAAGCGGGGCGGAGAACGTTTTCTGGGGAAGACAATATGCGGCCACTCCTGGGGCGAGGCTCGCCATCCGCTTGAGAGAACCAAGCCTGGGCTACTTACCAGCGAAAAACACCCTGCTGGCCAAAGGAAGTGAAATGAGGATAAACAGCTAGGACTCCTAGGTTTAGGGAAGCGGGAATCTTCGTGGCTATGGACTGGTGATAACGTCTCTCAGCAAAAAAACGATGGGAGTTGGGGGGAAGACAGGGCGCGCGCGTTCGGGACGTGCCAATGTTGGAAACGCATCACCTATCATTAGCACAGGCCAACAAAAGCTAGTTCCACTCATCGGCAGACAAGATCTAGAGACTTATCCGAAGAAAAAAACAAATTGATCAATCTCTCGGAAACAAAAATGGAGAGGAAGGGAGGAGGGGTTCAAGAAAAGGGGGGGGGCATTCAGGCAGAAAAAGGAAAAAGAGACGAGGAAAGTGACCTACAAGCAGGGTTCGGACGCGGGGAGGAGACGGTTCCAAAAAAAGGCGCTGCTCGTCAATGGGGACAAAAAAAGACAGGAAAACAAAACCACACAGGGAGCCTCTCAAGCAACATGGCAGTACCATCTACAAAAAAACGAATCGATCTCCAAGTAAAATTAACTCAGCAGGGGAATGAAAAGAACGTAAAAAGAAAAGGGCTATAAATAGAAAATGGACAAACAGATTGTCCCCATTGATGAGAACAGAAAACGTTGGCCAACAAGAGGGGCCCAAACATTTTTGGGAAATGGTGTAAGAAGAAGCCAAAGGCTATATAACCGGAAGAGGGAAGAACGAGATGGTCTTAACATCTCCACGGATTTTCTTTTTTCTACTGGAGGAGCTAAACTAAGCAAGGTGTCAGGTAAACAAGCATGAAGAACATCAAAAGGACCGGTTGAGACACATGGGAAAAAAAAAGTGCCTGAAAGGAGGGATAAAAGGGTACGCTCACGGAGCAATGGGCTGTCGAATTGACAAAACGCACTTACGTTCTATACGGTACATTTGTTGTGCCTTCTAGAACTTGCAGCAAAAAAAACAGGATAAAAAAAAAAAGGGGAAAAGGGGACAGGGTCTTGTCTTGTCTAACGTCACGAATAGTCCCTCTAAAAAGAGCTCAAAAAACTCATCTGAGTTCAGGTAAGCCCAAGGAATGTCGAAAAGATCAAACCGAAAAAAAAAATGTTCTGGGTGGGGAGAAGACGAATATTTTGGGCCCGCCTCACCAACCACAAAGGAAAATGACAGAGGATGGGGGGAGGAACTATCTCGCCGGTGTACGGAAGAAGGGCGAAGAACCCGATGATCACGGAAAATATCAGAAAAAACAGGGG
>Ga0179593_1579333_pt1 | contig 16018 bp, 21 predicted proteins | sample CZODoug2_1_08_16_FD_185931 | JGI IMG/M metagenome (GOLD analysis project Ga0179593, IMG submission 185931) | Vadose zone soil fungal communities from Angelo Coast Range Reserve, California, USA - CZODoug2_1_08_16fungal (PacBio error correction) | ecosystem: Environmental > Terrestrial > Soil >...
TGCGGGAAGAAAGAAGTCTGATCAAGCCCTATGAATGAAAGAAAAGGGGTCAACGCGAGAAAAGCGGTCTGGGCGGGCGAAGCAATGCAGTTCAATGGAAAAAATTTCAACGCGAGTGTTCGGAGGGGGGTAGTGAAAGGGCCTGGAGGGTAAGGTATGAAAGAGAAGCGTCAGAAGAAAAGCGGCGGAGAAGCGAGTTCGCGCCATTGTGATAGAGGGTGTTAGAAGCGTTGGCAAGAGGATTTCATCGTGGGAGCTCAGACGGGGATCCCAACGGTGAACCTGTGAAGAAACGGTGTCAAATGGTCGTAGGGGTCCAGGACAAAGGGGACAAATAGGAGATCGACGATGAAAATTTCAAATATATGAAGAGGGATATAAAGCACAAAGCCCGCCCTGCCATTGGCCAAAAACGACGCGGCACCACTTGGCAGAGGATAGCGCAATTGTAGGCGGAAAAATTCAGAAGGTTGGAAGAATCCGAGGAAGGTCTTCATATAGCGGGAAAAAGTTACAACGAGAAGGCAAAATCGTTATGGGTACGGGAGGATGCGGAGAAATCTATTGGGGGTCAAAAATCATATCTGGGGAGGAGAAAAACTGGAATCTCTGACATAGAAGGGCCGAGGCGAAGAAGAGGCGAAGATATAAAGAAGGAACTCCCTATTTGGGCAGAGCCGGGAAAGTAGCGATCGCGGGAGTCTTCGGAAATAGTGAGAGCATAAGGCGTAATTTTACTACCAAAAAAGAGAGAAGGGTGATCCCCTAACAGGGGGGGGGGACGGGACTCAAACGGCCGTTGCCAGACTGGTTTAGAGGGGGGCGTGCGTTGGAGATTGGAAAGTCGTCTGATTGACTCAAGAACTGCAAAAAAAAAGCCCTGTTCTTCAGGGTTCGGTGAGCAACAGCCTGGGATTGGTACCCCGGGAATTAGGGACGTCGGAGGTCTTTCACCAGAGGGTGAGGGGAGCAATGGATCACCCGGCCGAAGGGGCAGGAAAGTCAGGCAAACACGATCGATTCAGGCTGGGAATATCTCCAGAAGGTTTATCCGATAGTCTGGCGATAATCGAAGCCTCAAAGCACCTGGAGTCTTCAGTAAAAAAAGTGGAGAGGAACTGGGGAAAGGGAGTTCTTCGCCATGGAAGAGCCATAACCTAAGGGTCTGGGAAAGTTGGCGGTGATGGACGAACTTCAAAATAAAGCGTGGTCCCTTACCACCCCCAGGCAAGGGCCTTAAGGCATGAGAGGCGGGGGGGGTCGGATATCTTCGGGAAAAACGGAAGGAGACTCTAACTCACCGGTTCGCAATAACGGACGGTGGTTCAGGTTGGAAGAAAACCTACGGGGAGTGGACAGGGGAAAGCGCTCTTCTTAACAGATGTAGTAGCAGCATATGGAACAGAGCCAGGAATTTCGAGTCCGATTTTATGATAAAAGGCTTTCTACACGAAAGCGAGAACAGGAGAGAGCGGGGATTGGGGATCGGAAAAGGGGGGTTAACCAACCTTGCAATACTTCAACGGAAAAAAAAGCGGGGGGGAAGGGTCGCGCTGATTCTCGGGCAGGTTAAAATCTGCAAATCTGATAATATCAGGATGAAGCGAATGCTTGGGAGGGGGGGTGTTGGCGAATTTTCTTCAAGGCAATAACTGATCAAAGAAAAGGAACTTGGGAATCGAAAAAAAGGGGAAGGCTAAGATTCTAATCCCAATTTCTTGTCGGCGACAATGGGCGTGGAAACAAGTCGGCGTCGAGTGGAAAGGTTGGGGGTTTAAGAGGGAGCTCTTGCAAGACTGGGACGGACTGGAGCCTGAAAAGTCTAATAGAAATGACGATCGATCGCTAAAAGAAAGATAGTGAAAGGGGGGGACCTTCTGTTAATAGGGACTCTCAAAGGGGAGAAAAGTAGAGATTTAAATCCGAGTAAAATATACTTGGGGCAACTGGGGGTCGGTTCAGAAAGATAAGGTCGTGCGTCACTACGTTTCTGCGAGGGCACAGGAAGTAGTGGCGGACGGAAAGGCAGGTTTCCAAATACAAAAAAAGCTAGGGAACCGTCAAAATGAAAGCACCATTGTCGCTAACATGCAGGATCTCCTAGCATCCATTGGGGGGGGCCGATTCGGAGGGGACGATTGCAGGGGGGAAAATTTTCTTCTTCTTCATGGCCTGAAAAAAAAAAGAAGGGAACTCTAAAGATCTCGTCGCTGAGAATATGGACAGATTTGCATGAAGGAGGACCCTGGCAGTGAATCTCCGCGAAGGTGTCCTATCGCAAGGTGGTAACAAGATAGAGGCTTATCTTTTAATTGCATCGACCGTGTAACCTCATAGAGGAACGGGATAAACTTCATTGTAGGGAATCTGAGCTATGACGACGGATAAATTGTATGAATAAATAATCCAGGGTGTTTCTATCCTAGTAGGCCACGAATAGAATAGTGTGGGGAATGCTCTCACCTCGGGGGAGTGGAAAAAGAAAGTCAGCGGTAGGTCGCGTATTTGGTACTACAATCGCCGCAAGCGCGGGGGGGATGTATAGTACAGAATCGTGCTGGGTTTGGGGGGTCGATGGGGGCCAAGTTAGGGACTCACCTACAGGGGGACAAGTTAAAGCCAACGTTCGTAGAATCTGTGAATGGAGACACCCCTTGCGGACCAGTGGAGGAGCAGGACCGAAAAGGTATCACTGGCCTACGACATGGGAAGGAGGGGGGTTAGGTCCCTGGGCCATGAGGAGTATAAACCTGTGTGCTCAGAGGTACATTGAGAGGAGGAATGTCCGGGGGGGGGGGGGGGGGGGGGGGGGGGGGGGGGGGGGGGGGGGGGTTGAGAGAACTTGGACTTGTCCATCACATTCTACCCTATTAAGACTCCTTAAAGGGCCTTAATCTGGACATTAAGCGTTGCTACGAACGGGTTGGGGTGGAGAGCGCTGTTGTCCCTCAAGGAGTAAGCACTCCCTGTCTCCTAATTCCATAGTCGCGGCACTTCCACGGGAGGGGTAGCAAGGAGCACTGGCAATTTTTCGCAAGAGTCAATTATAGAATACACGCATTTCCAGCGGATCATAGCCGGACTCGCAATGTCGCTGCACACAAGACTATGGGAGGAAGGGAGCGAATAAGGTGGACTTCGTAAGGACGCCCAAAGGGAAAAAGATGGAGTGTGATCGAATACCCTCCGCGGATTTTGGAAGAGTTTCCATACCGCCGAGTCCATGGATTGGCACAGGGGGAGCAGAGCCGCAGAGAAAAGGGTTCTTCCAAAGGACCTCAGTATACCTGACGAGAGACATCGATGCATAGAAGGGGGTAGATCCTTGCGATTCGGAAAAAAAAATGGAAAAGAGGCTTGGTTGGAATCTCGAGAAGGGAGTTGAATAAGTTGTCCATCGTCGTCCAGGGTGTTGGCGCCCCTGTGTGTAATCGGATGATGGAATCACTGCTGGAACTCCTCAAAGAAAGAACAAGAAGGGGGGACTCGCACCCGCCAGGGGGAGATCACATCAGCATACTGGGGGTCAACAGCACATTTGGGTATACCACTTAGAACCAAATAAGGAGAAACAGAGGGAGTAATCATCGCCACCTAATCTTCCGAAAGACTGGTCCATCGAAGAAAATGGTCAACGTCCCTACAGATAAACTCTCGGCGGAAATTTGGGGGAAAGCAAGAAGGCATGAGCACGATTAACCTTTGTCAGCGGGACCTTGTCAAGTGGGGGGACACGGAGCATATGGCATCCGACTATTACCTAGTCTTTGCCTAAACGACTCTAGAAAACCAAAAAGGGATATTATTAAAATATGGGTTAAAAGGGGGGACTCAAAAAAAAGAAGTCTATTCCGTTCCGATTCGGCCTCTTCAGAGTCACAGGGCAAGGAAACCAATCGCAAAGCTGGATAGTTGCAAAAAAAAGGCATAAAGGTCAATGCAATTTCAAAGAAACGAGAGGGGGACTTGGGGGCTTGCCTATGGTGGAGTAGAACGCTACACCGCGCGTGCTGTTGGGAGCTCGAATATTCCTCGAGTGCGACAAGTAATGGGGATGTTGAGTAACTTTCTACGCGGCCTTACGTGGGAATCCGCAGAAAAGCTTGGAAAATCGAAAAAAAAATTCTTACTTGGACCGGGGAAGCGGTGGCGTGGTTCACCAGTAGATGGGAATCATGAGTGTCGCTTCGCACCCTTGAAAAAGAAACTCTCGGATCCTACTATTGCCACAAAATGATAAAAAAAGGTTGGAGTGAAAGATCAAAAAAAAAAATCAGAGAAGCATTGGGAAAATTATCACTTGTAACCAAGAAGTTACCGCCAATTGGGTAAACTCAGGTGTCTCCTGCGCTTTGGAAAACGGAGCTGTAAAATTCAAAGCACGAGAAATCTGGGGAGGTACGGGGAGGGGTATGAGGGGGGGTGCACCAAAACTTCGCGGAGGGGGTACAGGTAAAGGGGGGAGATCAAAATTCATCCCTCAGTCTCATCCTCATTTGCAAAGGGAAGTAGGGGGCGTCTCCATCGTGCGTTTTCAGCGCAAACGGGGAGAAAAGTGATAACGGTCTGCTTCCAAGAAGTGAAAACGACGAGAATGACCGCATACATTGAAGGTTGCGCCAAACTTGATCCTCGGGAATGGAGCCATGTACTCGACAAAGGTGAGGGGGACTCTGGGGTTGGAAAAAGCAAAGGGCGTTGAACTTGCGGACCGGAGTGGCGAGGGACTCGACTCGCATACTAAGAAGGAGGGTTCGCAACGAGTCAGCGATGGTTACCGGACGGCAGAAAGGTGGGGTCAGAGTAATTTCAGGGGTCGAATGTGTCAAGGGTGAAAAGAGATAGTGAAAGGAGGAAGAACTGGCTATGCCGGTTGGGTGAAACCGGTGGAGTATCCGATTTCGCAAAGCAGGCTCTCCCGAGAAATCGAAAAAGGAACAGGTCGGGATTCGTTCGAGAACTGGTAAAAAAGGACAAGGAGTGATCCATTTCACCATTCCATAAGGGTCTGTTCCCCGAGGGGAAAAAGGGACGTAGTAATCCTAACGGAAAGCGGGGGGGACCGCCTGAACCACCAACCGCACCGAGTCTGAAAATCAGCGAACAGAGGAAGGTAGAGATGCCTTCAGCGGACTAAAGGAACCAAATAGTGTGGAAAATTACGGTGAAATTCGTGTTACCTAAAACGCTACAAAGAGGGGCCAAATCGAGGTCCGCGGGATAACCTCAATGCGTATCCGCAGAAGAGGGCTCAGTCAGATAAGGGAATTGCTCAATTGATTAAAAGCTACGGCGTATCAACGGTCGGACACGATAATATCTTGAGTGAGAGTGTAGGTATCAAGCAAATTGGAACTATAAAAAAAGCAGCGGATATTGTCGCGCTTGTCATAGTGGCCAACTGGTGCAATGCAAAGGATAGGGACTGATATTACGAAGTATAATTCTTGAGAGGGCATGGGGGGCGTCCTGCATGAATAATCAGAAAAGTGTTATCAAAAAATGAACTGTACCAAATTTCGCTCCATATAGGGCCCAACTTGGATTAGAAAAAAACGGCGAAAAGACCTCCATGCGTGCATGTAATTCTCCTGCGAAACAAAAGTGAGGGAAAAAGGGTAAGTTTCGAGGAGGAGAAGGGCGGTGTGAAACTTTAAGCGTGAGCAGACTGCAAAGAAGGTTCACACGGGGATAATTCAAGGGGCAAACCTCACTATACTCAGAAGAGAATTAGAGTCATCAGGTCGACAGAAAACGGGTCCTAGAGTTTAAGAATGGTAGCTGGGGCATAGCCCCAAAACACCTGGGTAGGAGGGATATAGACCCCTTTCAAACGGGGCAATGTTCATTGGGGGAGGAAGATATGGTCAGGTCGGTCTAAAGCTTGGGTAGAGACGCGGCCGCCCAGTCGGGGGGGCCAGAGGGAGAAAGGGGGAAAAGGGGGGCACAAAGAAGTATCAACCAAGAAGATTTCCCGCGCCTGATGACGAAGGGCGGGCGCTAATGTCTTCAGACATCAAGGGGCAAGAAAGGGAGTCAAATTGGACATTTCATTGCTTGAGAATGTAGCGAGGCAAGGGCCTTAAATTGAAAGGCGCAAACATGAAGACATCCGCCGTCTCTGTCAGAGTCCCCCGACAGAATTGCATGCAGATACGAATCAAAACAGGAAGATAATAGAAAAGTTTGCGGGAAGTTGACTCAAAACCCCGATCCAGCGCGCTTAATTTATCTGGCATCAAAAGGGGAACAGTAAACAAAAAAGAGTTTCTAAACTTCCTGTGCTACTCGGGGGGGGTAGGGAGCAAAGGAGGGCTTCTGGCGAAACTAATCTGTGGGGTAAAAAGCGAGGACAACATTCCTGGACGGTGGAGGTTCAAAAACTAAAAGCACACTGGAAAGCCTTCTCCCGAGTGTATGTCTACAGTCATCTTCGATTGGCCGAGGAAGGGGAAGAGATTTCTTATCTTCATAATAGGGGAAGGGGGTGGGATGCGGAAGAAAGAGATTGGTACTTATTCAGAACCAAATTGAGGACTTAGGAAATAGAGGGTCTTATTCTCTGGTGAAATGAGAAGGCCAGGAAGGAGGGGAGGCCGACAAGTGAACACTCCTACAGGTGGGTAGGGCGGCGTAGAGCTCCTGAGGTTTCCTTAAATTCGTATAATCAAAGGATGGGGGGAAGCGCTTCTTCATAGTGTTTCTGACTTTCAACTGCAGAAGGAGACGAAATAAGGAAAAAACCCAATTCAAGAATCAAAAAACTCGCAAGAGGGGAATCGACATACGCTCAGGTCGAACGAACGTCTTTGAAAGAAAAAAAAGGACGCGTCTTGGAAATCACGAAATAGGAAAGGGTGAAACAAGACTTTCCAGACCAAAAAGCTTAAGGATGAAAGCCGGGGGGGGGGGGGGGGGTGTGTGTGTGTGGGGGGGGGGGGGGGGGGGGGGGGGGGGGGGGGGGGGGGGGGGGGGGGTTGTGTGGGGGGGTGTGGGGTGGGGGGGGGGGGGGGGGGGGGGGGGGGGGGGGGGGGGGGGGGGGGGAGGGGGGGTTTTAGCCCACTTAGCGTCACGAGCAAAGAGGAGGAGGCGGGAAAGTGCCTAAGAAGCCAGAGAAAAAGGGACTAAAAAAAAAGTGAGGGCTCTTGGCCAACACTATGGGAATTGAGGCGGCGGAACAAAGTTGTTCCACTGGGCCAAAAAAAACGCAGGGGGAATGGGAGATAGGCATTTGATCTCCAAGCATAAACTCAAGGGGGTGGGGGGGGGGAAAAGAGATGTCAACGCCGTAAGGCAAGACACGATTTGTACTTCTAAAGATTGGGAGGGAAAGCTGGGCCAGGAAAAACTTGATTCTTCAATGCGAGGGAAAAAGAAGAGAGGGATCGGGGGGTCCAAGGTGGAGAGAAAAGGCTGAGACGGCCGAGGTTCTTTTTTGCGCTCAAGAGCACGGAATATTGAGGGAAAGTTTTGCCACGTCGTATCACAAAGCCTCCACTGGTCCGGATATGTGGAGAAAGAAGAAACTCTCAGAAACCGAGGGGCGGGAACCGGGGGCCGTCCTTGCACAGAGGGCATCGAGATAGTCTAGGAAAAAAGAATCCGCACTGTAAAAAAGGGGATGTGAAAAGTAGAAAAAGGATCACCTTTTCTACTAGCTGAGCACGACTCAGAAGACAGCGCGGGTGGATCGGCGCCCCATCCGGAAAGCCAAAAAGAGAAGACTCTCGGAGTAAAGGGAAATGAACTTGCCGTGTTCTAGAAGAGGAAGAGGGGCGCAGGGACCTTGCCCGGTGGACAGGCAAGAAGGCCTAAAAAGAAGGAGGGAGGGGCGCAGAGTCCCTACCGCGCATCTAAAAAAAAAAAAAGGGGGAAAAGAAGAGAGGCGTAGGGACTTCGCTCAAAAAAGAACGAATCAGAAAACGAGTCGTGCCTAAGGAAGAAACGGAAAAGAACAAAGCGTGAGGAGAACGGAAAGGCGGAGGGTAAAAAATTCAAAACATCCGCGAGTTGGGAGGGGTTGGGGGGGCAGGAATGTGGGAGGCAGCAAGTGCGCGTGCTGGACAAAGGATTAAGCTAAGGGAGGAAGTGGGAATTTTATTTTCCTAGCGTTTCATCATTCAGGACATCAGTGGGGGGGGGGGGAAAAAAAAAAAAAATCGAAGTCAAGCGGCCGCTTGATCGCCAAAAAAAGGGAACGGAGTGGCAGCGTTGGCTAGAGTGGCCGGAGGTTAAGGCCAGAAGTGACAGGGCGCCAAAAGAAAATCGTAGATCTGGAAGAGGGAAAAATTAAGGGGGGGGGAAGGGAAAAAAGAGCAAAAAAGGGAAATCGACCCGAGCCGACGCGGGCTATCCACTTGAAGAAGGCATCAGGGAAGGGAAAGCGCCTTGTGCAATCCGTCGGAAAGGGCAAGGGCGGGAGCGCAAGAAAAAATCGTCTTGGGGGATACGCGGAAGGTTGTCATTTATCAGGGGGGGGGGAGAGGGATAAAAAAGGAATATCGACATCGGGCAAGCCGGAAAAGAGGGAAGGATGCCCTGGCGCGCAGAACGTGCTGGTGTGCGTCATGGGCGTTACAGGGATATTGCTTTCTGTCGTGCAAAGAGAGACCGCATACGCGGACTGTCGACCAAGGATACGAGGGACCTACAGGTCCTCGAAAAAAAGGTGATAACTTGTGGAAGAAGAGGGGGCTATCTTGCGATCTAAGTGAGGCAGACGCGCCGAACCACAATCGTCGGTTCAAAAAAAGGCTGACTTCTATGGGTACAGCCAGGTACAGCGATGGGTCAGTTATTTAGGGGATTTATGAACGGGAGAAGCCTCTGATCTTCATTGAAAGGAATCCCACAACGAGGTCCGCTTTTTTTAGAAGGAATGAATGTTTGGGGAGGATCACTATCTTTCCCGCAACGACCAAAATAGAAAAGCGGGATCCAAGTACCAGGTTCGGGCTGGATACGATATGAAACTGGCCGAAACAGGGAAAAACATTTTGGAAAACGAGGAAAGACACAGGTCACCGCATTTTAGAAGTTAACATGGGCGAAGACAAGCCAAGGCGATCTTCGCCTGACCAAACGGCAACATATTAATGAACGGGAGAAGCTTCGTCGGCCGGCGAAAGGCCGAAAAGATTGACTGCGAACCTCGAAGGGCGAAAACTATTTGAGATTAATTACGGGTGAAACTCACAAGTAGGACCATCGGGGGGGGACCCGAGGCGCTGAGTGAAAAACACCCAAGATGAGAAGAGAAGGCTAAAGAAATCAAAACCAGAGTCGACGGTGGCCCTGCGAATTTTAAACTGCGGCGTCGAAAAACGTTCGGCCTAGGAAGAAGAGAGACGCCGATTGATAACGCTGGAAAAACTGGCCGATGGGGGGCCAGGGGGAAAGCGTAGGTCAGGAAAATGATTTCCGGGAAGCAAAATCTGATACAAAAGCGGACAGAGCCCGGGAAAGGGAGGAATTGGTGTTAGGTGGAGGGCGGGCTATCATGGAATAAACATGTATTACAAATTAAAAGAGGGAGGACTCCGAGGACGTTTCGAAAAAGTTATGCTCTACGACAAAGGCGAAAGAAATGGAGATTATCTGCTTGTGGCGGAAAGCTTCGGGGAGGAGGGGGGGGCGGCGCTGTGGCTTTAAAGGAGTCTGTAGAAGTAAAAAACAGTGGGTCTACTGTCTCACGTCGCAATCAGAAGGAGAAACGAATGAGCGCGAATAAATATAATTGGGGAAAGAGCGGGGATCTAGAAACAACAACAACTAAGTGAAGGAATGAAATTAACAGCTTACCCTTTCCACGACGGGCAAGGTCTAGTCAATCGGGGGGCCCTCGACTTTTAGACGACAAGGCCATTCTGCTCAAAGAGGAAAAAAGGTTCCCCCAACAAGCTTCTAGAGAAATCCACGCGTCCTTTTCCCTGCTCCGTTCCTTCCTCCCGGCTTATCTCTTTTTTGCCCTGACATGTCTCTTTAGGGGACACAGGGGATAATCTCCCTCTATCGAATGCGTAAATCCCCAGGGTACAAGAACTGTAGACGAGAATTAACCTGCCAGCAGGGGCGCTCTACCCGTCCCTCACCTATTTCTATCGTAGTCTGTGTGCTCAAAATCGACAGCCTCCCCTCTCCTCATCACATCGTTCGCCTAGTGTGTTATCGAGTGCGGGTAGGATTTCATCTCGAGTGTGGCATACGGGGTCCTTAGTGTTCGCCCTAAGATGGGGGCAGCTCACCAGCGCATCCCAGGAAATATCAGAGACTGCTGGCTGAAAAGGGTGAGGTTCCATACGACTAAATAACATTTGCGGGAGACTTAAGCGCAAACAAAAATAACAAAGCATTAAGGTATCCTGGGCCGGGGCATCTCCTGCTGCGGGGGAAGAAGGAGGGGGGTGCGATGCGTGCAGAAGCTAGCGTTGAAATTAGCGCACAGTGCTTCGGACGCGTGTGGAGAACTTGCAGATGTGGGCATGGAAAGCACCCGATCCAAACGGCCAAAAATGATTGCAACGCACGTAGCCGTAATCAAAAAAGAGGGAAAGTGCGAACTTCCGGATGTAAAGAAAAGTAGAGGCGCGGACAGAAGAAGAATCGCGAAACGAGGGAGGAATCTGTGGGAGGTCACCACAAGTAATAGTGCTTCTCCCCTCTTTGAGGGGCAGCTGGAGCGCGTTTGCCAACGGACTAAGCGTCAGAGCCTGGCGGAGAAAGCGAATCGGGGGGGGGGTCATGCGGACATAACGACAGGAATCAAGAACCTGCCCATGAATGAGGAGAAAGGGTAGGGGGAATATGAAATGGCGACGGGGGACCTTAGTTTCTCATGCCACCGTTAGAAAGAAGGACATGAATGGCGGGTAAGGTCGATTATCTAGCGCTGTTGGAAGGGGTGAAAGGCTAATCAAGCAAGGGAAGATCCAGGGACATCGACGTGGGGGGGCAACAAGGGAAAGAGTTATACCTTAAAAAAAAAAAGGGGTCAGAAAGGAAAGAACCTCGAAAAAAATGATGAAGATAAGAAAGGGACGCGGGTGCGAACCGAACGTCTTGAGGTAGCCGGGGAGTCCCTCGACACGAATCAAACGAAAAGAGATCCGGGAAAAGGAAAAGGAGCTTCATCTTAAGGTTACGAGGAAGGGGAAAAAGTATAAACGTGGTCACAGAAATACGGACATCTTAGTCGCAGTGCTAAAAAAAAAAACGAAGACCCGTGGAGACCCGTTCGCTGCCAAGACATTGCAGCGCGCGGGGGGAGTTGGCCCCTGGGGACGGCCTTACCACCTGATATGTGATCGAAGTGGGAAGAAAAGACCAGGAAGGAGGGAAGGTGGGATAACAAGAGATTTCCAACCGCCGTGAACGAGGGGATGGGCAGAGATTGAACGCGGGACCGATAGAAAGAAGGACGGTTCTTCCAAGGGGCCTCAAGGGAAAAAGGAGCATGAAAATAGAGAAGCTTGGCAATTGAGAGCCCGCTTCGAGGACAAGGGCCGGTGCCTTTTGAGGTAGGAATCAAAACGTCGGCATATTTGATAATGCATCGGTAGCCGAGTAGGAATGGTGCAAGGGGGGATCCGGAGGCAATTATGAAGAAAAAAGAGAGAATCCACATCGGAAAAAAACGACTTCGGCCGTCCGGGGGAAAAAACAGGGAGAGGGCTCGTCTGCTACAAAACGATGGGAAAAGAAAAAGGGCAGAAGAAGGAAATTGTTCGACTCTGCGGGAAAAAGAAAAGGGCGGGAGGGGACAAAAAGCAGGTGTCTCGGAAGGAAAACACCGGGAAAAGCAACGCGAAACTCAAGAGTTGAAGGGGAACGGAAAAGGGGTCGAAGAGGGGGGTCGAAGTATTCCCGATTTGCGACGGACATAGACAGTGAATAAGAAGTAGGGGGAAGCCGAACCTTCGGCTTTGAGCGGGCCAGACAAGAGCTACTCAACAAACAAAAGGAGGGGGGGGGGGAGAAAATAGGGCTTTGGAATTGACTACATCAAGAGGTACAGGAGGGCGAGAAAAACTTAAACTGGGGAAAGTGCAAAGCAGGGAAAAGCTGTCAGCGGGAACGGGGCATGGAGGCAAAGGAAAGGGGGAGAGGGAGGTGTGTGCTTTAATTGGGGAGGGGGAAAGGACAAAGCGCTTGTGTAGCCGGGGGAAAGGAGAGCGAGTTGCATGGAGGAGGATGAAGAAAAGGTTCTCAAGCTGCCGTGTTCGGAGAGAAGACGCGAGAAGGAAATGATGCCGCGGATCGCAACGTGAAGCTGAAAGAAAACTTGAAGGGTGGAGGGAATAAAATCATGAGATTTGGGGATAGGCGGGAAAAAGTCCCTACTCGTTAGCAGTGAAAATATCCTACGGTTTTATGAGAAAAAAAAAAAAAAGAGGTCCCTTCAGTGGCAAAGAAGAAGAGGGAGAGCAAAGGACCAAGAGGCGAACGCAATGTCGAAACAGGTCGTCCAGGGACCTTGGAATAAAGAAGTGAAGCGCAATTAAAAGAGGTCAGAGGGGAACCGGATCAAAATCGTCTTCTGGGAGGAGGGGGAAAGTAGGTTGTTCAACCACAACGCAACGGAGGTGAAAAAGGTGGGATCACACTGAATATAAGAGACGAAGGAAAGGCCGAAGGGTACAACTTATGCTGCCCGCGAAAGAAAAAAGAATCGTGCTGTGGGCAGCACCAAGGAACAGAAGGAATGTTGCAACTGAAAATGGGGAACAGAAAAGTACTTGCGACCACAGGTCTAATGGAGCAAAGGTCTCGTCAACACGTTAATACGGGAGGGCAAGTGAGGCTCGCAAAAAGGGGAGGGAGGAAGTAAAAATGTCGAGGTACTTCAAACGCAACCGAACAGCCAGACGTTTCTTCGGGGAAACGGTAGAATGTGTATCAGCTTCCGGCATCTTAGTAGGGGGGGAGAGGGGGATACAGGTATCACGCCTGCAAACGCAGAGAAAGGGAAAAGACGATGGCCGCGTTTTGAGCTCCATGAAAGTGTAGGTCCGATAGGGGAAGCAAAAGGTTGCCCTCCGCGAAAACGGGAAGACCAGGGTGGGGGGGGGGGTCGTAGGGCTGGCGGGTTCTGAGGATAAAAGAAAGGAAAAGGTACAACGGTCCATCCGACAGGTCCTCCATGGAACCAGAAGGGGAATCAGAACTGGAAATCGGATCGTCCGCCGAGACAAAACCAACAAGGCCTCGATTCTTAAAGTCAGAGGACGGGCCGGCGATCGTCGCGAGACAAAGGGGAACAGCACCGGTTAAGTAGAAAGGGGGGTCTTTGTGACAAAAAGAGAAAATCGAAAGAGAGGGTCCCTGGAGAGCAATTAGGGGCTGTCCTCGTAAAAAAAACGGGGAGGTATAACTCCTCGACATCAAGGGAGAGACGAAAGGGAAAAAGGAGTCGTCCGCAAGGGTAGGTCTACTGAGGCATAAAGGGGAAAAAGGGGGGAGACAATCATATAAGACACACGCGAAGGGGGCAGAGTGAAAACGGCCGATACACAAGTTGGGCGGTAGGGAAGGTGAGAGAAAGAGGGATTTTTTCAGCAGGCTGCAATCATCTATTACAATAAGGAAAAGAATGCTTTCGGGTCATGGGGGGGGGGGCGCGCCGCTTAGAACGCAAGTCAAATTGGAACTGTCAACATATTAGGCCAAGGGAACTCGGCCAACTTGATGACGCTGGAATCGGGAAAGGCTGGAGGACTTCTCAAGACAATGGGGGAGGAAGGATCCGTGAGGGAGGGGGAAAAAAAGAGCTTGGCTTGGGGGGAAAAGAGGGGATCTTCGTGAAACGGGGAGGGGGGAGAAGGAGAGAAAGACAATATGGACCTCACTGGAAAAAAAAAGAAAGAGAACAAAGAAGGTGAAAAAAAAATTATAGGGGTTCCGGTCGTAAGGAACAACAACAACACTTAGGGGGATGAAAGTTAAGGAAGGACCCTTACAAAGAATACGTGTCAATTCTTGTAGGGGAAAGGGAGGTGAGGAAATGCACCCTTCGGCTTGTTAAGGACGAGGGAGTTAAGAAGGGGGGATCAGGCGCTCCAGAGCGCACTGAGAGAGACGCGAGAAAGAAAAAGAGACTTGAACCCCACCATTGTCGAAGAGATTACTGTGAGAGAGGAGTCATGTCGGCAGGGATCAGTTGAAGAGAACTAATGTAGACAGTCAATTTGGATGAAAAAGGCGGGGGCTGCTTCTGGAAATGCAGACAGTCGCATACCCCCTGAACGCCGAAAAGGTAAAATGCCATCGGAAAAAGGAAGGTGGAGCTAGACCCTGGCCGAGAACAGAGGGATAGAGGGCGGCACTTTTGGAAGATAAAGCGTCCTCAGCCCTCAAAGGGAAAAAAAAGCGAAGAAGGGGGGTGATTGCATCCGACCGTTAACTCGCAAGGGGGAGAAAGGGAATGAGGGCGACTCGGGGAATGGAAGCAGGAAACGGAGATCGTGTATGAAGAATAAAGAAACCCGAGGGGGGAGAAGGGTAAGGTTGATGTCACCACGACACTGGGAAAGCAACGAGGGTAAGTTGTCTCCAGGGGTCGTTTGAACCACGAAGCACCGGAGAGAATCGAATTCGTATCTGTCATAATAAGGCCTGGGGGGGGGCCAGGCGACTGAAGAAGGGACCAGTTCTGATTGCAATAAACACGATTAAAAATGGAGGGTCCAATACCTTAATTGCCTAAGGGGAGGACAAAAGGGCGGAAGGGACAGGCCGGGACACTTTGAGCACAGAGAAAAAAGGGTACTGGCGGCTTCGAGGGAAGGCAGCTGTTTGCCGAAAGAATCATAAAAAGGAGATCACAAATGCGTCCATCGGATGTGGGGGGAAGGGACCCTGCAGAACACATGCAGACCTTGCCAGAACGTCCTTAGGAAATAAGGAGGAAGGGGGAGAACTTTAAACGATGCAAAGAACGTCGCGGTAGTGGCGATGGGGAATCCCTCTACACTAATTACTCACCCGAGAAGGAAAGGAACCAAAAACTTCACGGTCCGTTGACGGAGACCGAGTTGACAAGGAGGAGAAAAGTGGAGCAAGTCAGCACGTATCGGGGCATTCACCCAACCAAAAAAAGCAAACCCAAAACCAAAAAAGAAAAAAAAAAAAAAAAAAAACCAAAAAAACAAAACAAAAAACAAAAAAACCCCAAAAAAAAACAAAACCAAAAAAAACCACAAACCAAAAACAGAAAAACAACCCCCCAAAAAAAACAAAACCAACAACACCCCCAAAAAACCCAAAAAAGCAAGAAAGAAAGGGGTCAGAAAGGCGCTGCACAAACAGGGGGAGGGAGACATCAGTTGTACCTTCGGCCTCCCAACGGTCGGACTTCATTGATCTCCAGCTACACTATGGGGGGGGAAAAAAAATAGGGGGGTCCTCCGCCCGTAAAGACCGATTGGAAAAGTCTGGGGGACGGGGGATGGGAAAAGACGCGACGACGGATTCGGAAATCGGAGAAAAAAAAATGGCGGTATCGAATGGTTCCAGAAAAAAAAAAAGTTAAAGGGGGGGGGGGGGGTGGTGGTGGGGTGGGGGGGGGGGGGGGACGGGGGGGGGGGGGGGTTTTATGGCGGGGCCTTGGGGGAAGATGAGAAAGGCATCAAAAAGGAATCTGTTGATAATGGGGGGGAAAAAAGATCGACCGAGTAATGGTGCCAGTGAAGCACTGATTAAAATCGCGCGAACTCTAAAAAAAACTGAATGAGGACTGCGCCGTCCCGAAAGGGCGATCAAAGCCGTGGGGAGGAGGATCCCGGATCCGCACGCAGCGGGAAACTATCAAAAGTAGATCACCTTGGCAACGCAAGAACGCGAGAAAGGGAAAAAAACGAGTGACTCTCCATCAAAGCACTTGCAACCAAACTCTCGGCGTTGAGGGGAAGTGAAAGATGGGGGCATCGAGCAAGTCCGCATTTGGATTGGGGGGAAAGGGGAGAGAAAGGAAATGCCTCCTCGGGCATCAGACTAGTAAAAGAGGGGAGATTAAAACCCGAGA
>Ga0179593_1449386_pt1 | contig 16017 bp, 16 predicted proteins | sample CZODoug2_1_08_16_FD_185931 | JGI IMG/M metagenome (GOLD analysis project Ga0179593, IMG submission 185931) | Vadose zone soil fungal communities from Angelo Coast Range Reserve, California, USA - CZODoug2_1_08_16fungal (PacBio error correction) | ecosystem: Environmental > Terrestrial > Soil >...
CCAAGGAACCTGAAAACGACTAGAAGTCATGTAAACTTAGGCTGGAAAAAGTCTAATCCAAGGTATATGAGGACAGGTGGAAGGCAAGAGTCGGCGTATCGTGGGGGGGGGCGCTCAGGGGAGTCGATTAGGTCGAACCATAAGTTGGAAGTATGGGCGTCTAGAGGAGGTCAATACCCAATTTAATCAATCTAGAGAAGAGAGGTACTAGAAAAACAGATAGAGTCCCCCAAAAAAGAACTTAAGCCGAACTTTTCGTCGCACTCCACAATGACAAGCATCATACGGCACTGTTCATTCCTCGCTCACAGAGAAATATTTCTAAGGTCATCCGCTGGAGGGGCTCTACCGGGTAGGAAGGCCTAGAAGACTTAACCGGACGATAAAAGTGACTTGGGGGAAGGAAAAGGATGACAATGTGCTTCTAGGATCCCCGCCGGATACGCATGGTTCATATCTCTTCTCTTCCAAAGTTTCGGAGACCATTTGGGATTCGCTGGAGCCATGTGAAGAAGGCAAGAGAGGTCTGGAACCTCTTTTACAAAAAGGGGGGAGGAAAAAAGCAGACTGGGCTTAAAATCAAATAAGGCATGCGCAGGCTTGTGTGGGGACGTCTGAAGGATCATGCCGAACGATCCTTGCAATTGAAGACGTGCCTAAGCCGTCCCTTCATAACGGGGTGGGCTCCTGGGAGGCTCAGCGTTGCGTCGCGGGAAAGGAAGTTACAGGCCACTCCGAGAAAAGAGGGACAAGCTCTCGTCGATCATGACCAGTACTCTGGAACCACCGGGGGGCGGACGGCATCCTATCAAGAAGAGGGAGTTGAGGGGGGTAGATTGATACGAGCCGACTAGGTTTCATCCTCCTCTAAAGGAAATAGCAAACAGGAAAAAAGGTTAGGATTGACCGTAACATTTACCGACTGCACCGACTTGGAGATTGAAACTGTTCAGAACGGAGGGGGTATTCGGCCACGGTCATCGCCAATCAAAGGCTCGCACGTATACTCAAGCGGCCTCCCACTTGTAGTGGAACCTCAATGTACGCATATGCGAAACAAGGACAAGTAGAACGTCCTCGATCGAGCGACCTTCCCATTCGGAACACCAAAATTATCGCGAAGGTGATTTCGTTAAGCCCAGAATCAGAAAAATGACCGATCCGAAAAAGGCGACGGCGCCACATCTAGGGCTTCGAGGGGGGATACTTTTGGAAGCCGCAGGAAGACAAGAGAGGGATCGTTAGGGCTACATCTATAGAGGGAGTTGCCTGAAGGATACGAGAACTGGAAACGTCAGAAACCAAATAGTCTATGCGCGAAGAATCCCCAGGTACGAAGGGGGAAGGCTAAAAAAATACAATCAATGGGGTTTTAGGGCCATCACAAGGGCCTCTGCGAGAGTACATAGACAAGGGAAAAGAGACAACGCAGAACAAAAACCACACACTAAGTCCCAATCCCAAAAACTGTCGGTTTGGGTGCGGCCTCAGTCAGGACAAAAAGAACTGTCCCGGGCGTCCGATTCCGTTACACGAAATGTGTCCCCAAGGGAGACTCAAAACCCTGTGCTTCCGCTCCAATGAGAGGTTGAGCTGAAAGAGGGAAAGTTGTTGGGCCTGGCGACGGTGGGGGGGTCTTGCCCAGCCTGTTGAAAGACTCTCAAAGGAACGGGGGAAAAAGGGGGGGGGTTGTTTTTGGAGAGAAGACAACAACAACACAACGGAGTAAAAGACGAGAGATCACCCCCCCTGAAAAGGAAAGGGAGCTGGGAAAAATGGGCCTTTACCAGAAAAACAAACAACGAACAAGCCAACCTAAACGGCGGAAACAGTAGGGTACTAGTCCAAAACACGCAGTGTCGTTGAAATTACGGCAAAGCGGGTAAAAGAAGAAGATTGTTTGACTAAGGAAAAAAACACCTGAACGTCGGTTAAACCGCGCGTCGCTGGAGAGAAACCACCCTCAGCAGGGGGGAGTGGGTCGTGTATAGTCTGATTTCAATTGTCAGGCGGGATCAAGAGAAGGGAAGGGCCCTTTGAAGCTAGGGCATAGACCTTGGCATTGGGCGGGAAAAAAGGACTCGCAGTCAACAGCGCGTCCAATGTGGGCTGCAGTTCACAATCGTCTTGAAAAGCCCTTGGGTTAGGGGAGAGAGAAGGCGAAAAGATCCCCAGAGGTAGGAAAACATGGGCATATGCCGTAGATTCCAAAAAAAGGAGGAAGCTCCGCTACGAAGCAATCTAGAGTGAATTCTGGCTTCAACGGCACAGAAGAGAGTAAGAACAGCACGGGATGCACTATCCTCCTGGGGATACAGGGGATTCTATCTTCAATTGGCGGTAACTTGGTATGGTCGCATGACTGGGGAAAAGGGGGGAGTTCCAAAAAGGTGGCGGCTGTACGCGTCGCACTCCTCTGGCACAGGCTGATCGTCCTAACACCGCAGGAGAAGGAAAAAGTTCGCTAAAAAAAAGAAGGGGGAGGAAAGCAGGTAACGGAAGCCGCCAACTTTGGACAGGGAAGACTTGAGACGAGGAAAAGATCCTTTCTGGACTGGACGCACAAAGAGAGCTGGAGGACCTGCATGACAAAAAAAATAAGGTTTAAAGAGGATTTGCCCGAAAGCCGAGGGTAAAGACGGCAAGTTCAAAAATTTGAATCGAAGAAAAAGATGGCCAAGAGGAGGTTGTGAGGAGGGGGAGGGGAACTAAATTTCAGGTTCGACTGAACAAACCCAACCGTACAGGAGGGAGAAAAACAAAGAAAGAGCGTCACACAACTCTTGCGCGGCCCACGCGTCCATGATCCGTCAAATGACGCTCAAAAAACGGGATCGAAATTCTTAGGTGTGGTTTAAGACGTAGGCTAAAAGGGTGGGGGCAAGAAAAAAAGTTCAAGCACCGCCGGACCACTGGATTCGGGGGAGAAGGGGCCAAAACTGCCCATTAGTGCACAGGTTCAACAACTCCCAATGAAAGAAATGGCGGAATGGCACTAGTATAGGAAGGGATCGAACCGCAGGTAAATAATTAAGGCCACACTTAAAAAGATGGCGGGGGAAGACGGGGACGTGGGGAAATTAAAAAGGAAGCGTGGTACATACCGCCAGGAGAGCTACGCGCAAAGTAAGGAATTGCGGGAAGAAAAAAAAGAACATCTGTCGCCGCTGCGGCTTGATTTAACCTGGAGAGTAAATCTCGTCAGTAGACCGATGCAGGGCCAAGCGTAGGTGTAACGGCTGATGAGGTTGTTTTTAGAGGTACAGCATATTACATCTGTCCCGGGGGATGGCCGAGACACGCCCTTGGCGGGTAACAGAGGGAAGCTTCGACCGATCGGAGAGGAAAGCAGCTAATAGCCGGTGGCACCCACTGATAATCCGACACGGGCATTTTAGTCCGACCTCAGGAAGAGATCCTGGGTTGAGTCTAAGGCATCCATTAGGAGACTTGAGACGGACAAGTATGATACTGGAAGTGTTGTTCAGGGAATTTTCAGGGAGATGCTAAACACCCCAAGTAGGGTGGAGAAATTAGAGTCCGAAATTAAGAAAAAGTCGAAAGGAGTCCTAGGTAAAATAGGAAACCTTACGCGTGATTCACGAAGCTAGGGGTACCCTTAAACTTCATTAGAGGCGTATCCGAACCTCTTCGGGAGGCGAGGTTAGGTCGATGCTCGACCCGAAGAAGGGGAGCTAGGGGAGTCTTAGAAGCATCTTGATCACCCAAGGTCCAGATAGTACTAGCATTCGGGAAAGTAAACGAAGCTGCACAAGATCAGTTCAGAAGTATCCGGGAGTGTCTGCGTGTAAAAGGGCAGCAGAATCCGCTCACCGGGGGCAAGATGACGCGCTAAAATCAGCGATGAGGTCCTCTATATGCAATGGGATCCTTACCGTCTGGACTGAAGGAAAAAGAAGACGTCCCGCAGGAAAAACGGGAAAAAAAAAACTTTCCTCGGATTAGGTAGAGGAAAATCAGGAGATCACAAGCGATACTGTTGGTCGATAAGTGACCAAAAAAGCGATCCGAGGGAATAGGAAAATTTTAATTGAGGGCAAAATCAGAATGGAACTCCGACAGACCTACTCGGGCTCCCTCTATTACGGCCTTCGAACCTACTAAGCTTAAGGAAACAAAGAAATGCAGGCAGGAACGGCGCTGTTGGCAGGCGTTGAATGAGCATGAACGAACTCTTCTTTAGAACACACAAAGGGCAGCAGGAACAACCAAAATTAAAGATATTTGTGAGAATAGACGTGAGAAACTCAAAATTTGAGTCTGCACCTGAATCGTCGGCAGAGGGAGGAAAGACTAGAGGACCTGCGCAAACGCCTATTCCATATCGTAAGAAAGTGAACAATAAGGAAAAAGAGGACGAAGGGTCTTAAAAGATGGCGTAGGTTAAAAGACCACGAACTGCTGTGCGGGCCAAAGTATACACGCCCGTATGTAGTCAGGCATGATCACGATGAAAGAGTGCGACTAAACGACTGAGGCAGCCGAGCAAGTACGGCCTTCGCCGCAGGTGAGATTGCAGGCCAAGATAGAACCAAGACCAGGGGGTACAAAGGACACGCATCCTGGCCGAAGGGGGCCAACTTGGAAGACTTGTCTCTCCGAACTCTGTGACTTAAGGAGCACTAACGGTCGACAAACACACTACAGAGTGGCGAAATGATATTCACGAGACCGGAAAGACGGAAAAAAAAAGGCCCGCCAGCGGGAGCGAAAACAAGCCAATGGGCCAACAACACCCCGGTTGGACCAAAATGTCCCGTAGAACATCACGAGTGGCCACGCGGTGAAGGAAAGGGACAACCGAGGAGACAGGCTCAGCGATGCAGGAACGAGATCTGTGGGCAAAACCAAGAGCAACACGCGGGCTGTCGAAAAATGCACCCAACGCGCATTATGCAGGCACACACTGGTTGGGAACATCCTAGGTATTTCATTCTTTCTTGTGGAACAAAAGAAGTAATTTGAAGAAAAACCGAGTGCATAAACAGACTCATCGTCGGCTCGTGGCAAACCAAGGGCAGAAGCGAAAAAAATAAAGGATAGCTTCTCGTGAACACGAAACGAGAAAAAAAGGGCATACCGACGGATGAGGCGAGAGGCCACAGGGGAAGGTAACTACGTAAGCTACGGAGCACTAAATATTTCAATGACCGCTAAACAGGACGCGGTCGACACAAGTCTAGAAAAAAAAAAAACACAGGCAACACAGAGGTGACTCAGTGACAAGAAGAGAACATTGCAACAAAGACACAAGGGACCATTCGGTACACTCTCAAGTGCCTTCAGATGTCTAGAGGTGAGGAACGACAGGAGAAACACAACCTAGGTACCCAAATGACCACAACACACACAAAAGGGCTGGTTTGGTGGCCAAAGGGCCGACCAACCACAGACAACTGTGGGGTGGCAGGAAGTGGAAGCTACAGATTGAATATCGCTTTAGGCACCGAGACGAGGCTGCTGTAGGCGGAAGTAACGACAGGAGGGAAAGGGGGGAACGACCTGAGTTTACCACTGGTGCACCGGGGGCCATGGGGGCAAGCGTTTACAAAAAGGGGGGGTCTCCCGGTCTCACAGGGATCAAAGCCTCCTCAGCGGGGTGACAAGGGGGGGGAAAACAGGGGGTCGGTTACACTTCGGGTGGATTCGTCTGGCAAACACTGGAAAACGTCTCGGCAACCGTTTAGGAAGAAGATGCACGCCAAAAAAAAATGGCACCGGGGCGGAGATCAAATGCAAAAAACGGGCCCGGACCGCCCCAAACGGACACACGGAACCCAAAACCCTCAGGTGAGGAGTCAGCAAAACTACGGCTCAGGTCCAGTGAAATGAAGAAAAAGCTGGGTCAAAAAAGGAAAGCGGTAATTGGGCATAGCCGGACGTCCATCTGTGAGGGAAAACAGCGAGCAAAAAAAAAAGAGAGGACAGCACATCGCCCCAGGGCATGTGGGGACTGAAGGGGAGACCATAAGTAACCCGAGTTAGTGAACGAGGCGGATCAATCATAGGGATGCACAGAACCACCTCTGCACAAGGGAGGGATGCGATGGGAAAGTGTGCATTTTGAGGGGGATTCGCTGAGGAAACACCAAAAAGAAACCTCATGGGGGCTCGTCGCGGCGAGTAGGGGAGGGTCTGGCTGGGGTCACAGGGTGAACGGGCAGAGATAACGGCGGCACCGCCGAGAGAAAGTGGCGGGAAACGATATATACACACAATCAACGCGGCCGGCGAGAACGGTAAAAAGCGTAAAATCAGTGGAGGAACCGGGCAAGAAAGGCGGACAATGGCTCCGGGCGTAACGAAAAGATCAGGCGTTAACAACCTAGACGTAAGCCGAAGGGGGCCCGACGATAGGGGGGCAGGGATCAAATGTGGAACTCAAAGGCTGAGATAAGCTCGGTGCGGGAGGTGGGTGCCGGGGGGTCGCAGACCGACAGGACATCGGATTCCACACAAGGTTGCGGATGGGTCCGCAATGTCAATTTGGGGGGAGAAAGCTGGTCCTGCGGCCGGTCCTAGCGAAACAAGAGAGGACCTACAGAGGAAAATCCCAATGTCGTGAGTCAAGCCGTGTCCGGGGGGGGGCAGGGGGGACAGCAAAATCCTGAACAAAAGGGAAAACTAGGGGAGTCATACACAAACGCTATTTTGAAAGAGGACCGTAAGGAGGAGGAAAGAAGTCTAGGCGTGAAAAAAGAAAAAGGCCGGCAATCGCAGATTGGGGTCGGTACGCATAAGCGACGATAAAGCAAAGCACAGGCCAGGGACGGTGTCCTGAAGAGTAGGTACCGACTGATCACACAGTGGGGTCGACGGTTATATTGGGGGACCGTCTGGCCAGGGAATGCTCTGGTCGTGCGGGCGGGGGGGCGAGTGGAGTACCCTGGGACAGGGGTCGACGGGACAGGAGGAAATGAGGGCATCGGTCGGAGGGAAACGCATATAGAGGAGCGGCATGAGCACATACACGGCATCGAAACCACAATCCGCGAGTAATCTAGGCCGAAAAAATGGGAAAGGTGTAGAAAGGAACCCTGGCCGAAGTGAGGAAAGGATCAGTCAAGACCTCTCAAACAGCGGAGGCGAAGAAGGATCGCGTTGTAGGACCAGGCAACGGGTGTCCCAAATGAGGGGTTGAACGGATACAAACGGGGGGGGGGGTGCAAAAACTAGAGACAAGAAAGCGCCGCGACTCGGGTCGGGACGCGGCGGGTCCATGAAAAGAGAGTGAAAAAAAAGAGCTGGCCTCAAGGACTGTGAAATGCGGCAGAATCGCCAAAGCGGGGGGAAGGGGAATTCCGATTCCCAGATGGGATATCGGGCGTGGCCGCAAATAAAGCAAGATCGGGAGAAGTCGGAGTTAAGCATACAGATGTTTTGGGCAAGTGACTCGGCCACACGGGGTAAAAGTTTAAACTGCCATAAGAACCCAGGGGACGGTCCGTGATGAGGTGAGGGGGGCGGTCATTTCCGTGGGAATAAAGGGACTCGAGGAAGAGATTCACACTCGAGAGAAGGGCACGAAAGTGACTTTACCGAGGGGTAGATGATGTAAACAAGCGCGTCGGGAGAAGGGGGGTGCTCGCATGTCTGATGCACACAAAGTGGATCCCGAGAACAAAAGGAAAACCGCTCAAAAAAGTCTCGGGATCAGCTTGAAGAGTCGGGGTGTGTCATAACGGGCAAAAACCACAGCGACGAACGGCACACAATGGGTGGACCCAGAAACGTACAGCACATTAACTCCACGGGGACGACGGAGGGCACGAGTGACGAGGTTGCCCCCTTTTACACTAGAATTGCTGACAGAGCCATGAGGGGGACCCTGAAAACCGCCACGACCTCCAGAACCAAAACTGCTCGCGAACTTCCCAAAACGGCTTCAACCCCCGCGAACGCATAACGGGAACTCACAGAGGTTGAGGGACTCGAGGCCCTCCGGGGTCTGGAGAAAATGGGTGATGTTGAGAAGGGGGTGGGTCAGGGGATCGCTGGTCACCAGCTCAAGCAGTACTTCAAAGTCTCGACACGGGTAGGGTCGGACGGGCACCAACGTGACACATGGGATGAAGTCCATCGAGTGGTGCGGGGTGGGAAAAAACTCTAAAACAAAAAAAAGGTGAATGGAAAGAAAATTCAAAACCAAGAAAGAAGCTCTCGAAGTCCATGTGCAAGGAGAGTAAGAAGGCACGGAAATGGAAAAAGATGAGGAAGAACTCGCTCCTGACGGCAGCAGGAGTATACGTGGTGTAACAGAGGTGGCTTTATCCGGTGAAATAGGAGCAAGCGTGGGTTGTAACAGAAGGCCGGTGGACCGCGGCCATACCACGTTGCAAGAAAAGGATCTCTCAAGGGTCACACCTAGAACAAAAATCCGTCTTAACCTATTCAAGAGATTGGGAAATCCAGGAAAAAGCACCTCAAATGTTTAGGGGGGGACGAGCTAAAGGCCTATCTAGTCTCGGATGATTATTTCTGACTGGAAGACAAAGCTCGAAGGGCCGACGACGGGATCGAATAAAAAATGGAAAATTTCTAGGTTGACGGATTTCGGCGGTAAGAAGCAAAGAGGGGGTTCCTGAGTCTCGACTCGCAGCATCGGGCGTGTGGAGGAAGCAAAGGGGGGGGGGGGGAAGGACTAGGCGCAGGGCGCCTGGACCGGGAACGCCCGGGTGATGTGGACGAATAGTGCAACAAATGGGCACGAAAAAGCGGGGGAGGGCCAAAAACTCAACTGCATAAGCCTCGTGTGGGCAGCGTCTTTAATGACATGCAAGGACTCGGTCAAAGGGGCAAACTGCCTTCAGTAAAAAAGGGACGAGCTTATGTGTGAAACGGCATCCTTAATTCTCATGAGTGTTCAAAAAGGGAAAACCTTCCTTGCGGGAAGAAAAAGGAAACTCGAAAATCTAGGGCAAGAAATCTGGGTCAGAGAAAATATAGTAAATCAAAACAGAGGGCATGTCCTGGAAAACGTGAAAGAAAGCTTGAGGGGGGGGGAAAGGAGGGAAGGGACATGCTTTCGACACGCCTGGGGAAAAGGATTCGAGTAGGAAAGAAATAATTTGAAGCCGGGAAGTTTAAGAACCGGATCAAAGGGAGAACTGTGGGAAAAAGGAGATTTAGAGAGGAGAAAAAAACAAGAGGGCGCAAGAAGTAAAGAGAAAAAGCAACTGAAAGGTAAATAAGAAGTAGAGAGGGCACAGGAACAAAAAGCTGACAGGAAAAAGGCGCAGAGCGAGCGACTCCGAGGCGGCGGCCCTTAGCATGGAGGCAGAAAGAGTGGTATGGTAAACGCCAAAATAACAAAGAAAGGAACGATGAGCGTCGAACTGAGAAAACACATCGCAGACGTTGATCAACTTTTTTAACAGAAAAACTCAGGAGTGCCGGGGGGGAGGTACTGAATCGATTACAAAACCTCGAGGCTCGCGGGAAGAAAGAGAGAGACCTGACCCAGGCGCAGACCGTACGGGCCTAGTGAAGCAACAAGATGGTGAAAAGGCGAACAACGCCGGCAAAAGGGAGACTGCAAGCTTAAGGGCTAAGGGCGAGATTATCCCGAAGGAAGGAGAAACCAAAAGATTAACCCAGCCCCACCTCAACTTCTGGCTTGTGGGGTCTGCCATACAGGGAATTTACCGCGTGAAAGGGCGATTATGGAAACACCAGGCGGAATAAGCCGGGGACTTGAAGTTGGACGAAAGGGGGTTGAGAATACGCCGAAACTGAGGCGTTTGTGTCTGGGCCGGTTGGGGGAGGGAGACTCCGGTGAAAGAACAAACCTGGGAAAAAGTGGTCTTTTGGGATCGCTAAAAAACAACAACGGAGTGGATTAAATATAGAAAAGCCAAAGAATTCCAAAGGAAGGGAGGATGGGAAAAAAAAGTAAGACCCAACAAGGTAAAAAAGAACGAAGAGCAGTTCTCGCTAAACGCCGAAGGGTCGGGGAAAGAATGGGCAATCGGGCCCCTCCCTGGGGGAACAATCAAACGAGAAAAGAGAAGGAAAAAAAAATTCGCGGTCCGGCGAGAAAGCACCAAAAAAAAGGGGGCGGGGGGGAGTACGATGGGTGGGAGTTCTGTCAGCTGGGGAAGAAGCAATAAAAAGGGAAAATTCAAGAGCGGCCGAATCGGACCTGGGATTGGGGGGAGGGGAGTGTCCAGTCTTCACATCAAAAAGTTGGGGCGGAGAGCATAGACGTCTTTCTGAGTTAAAGATGGAGGGAAGCGGAAGAAACGCGAGATAAGGTGGCCCGATCTATCTCAGCAAGAAGCATCGGCAATAAAAGGTTAAAAAAAAAAGAAGAGGATGTGCCGGCGAAGTCAGTAGGGGGGAAAAGGAGGTTATGAGGGCGGTAAACGGGAAGACCTCGGCGCTATCTCAAGAGAAGCCTTTGACTCTCCGTAGAAAGGATTCGCTATCTCAGAAAGAAAGGGCTTTGAAGGGGGGAGAGACCGTCGACATGAGGATCTTCAAAAACGGCAATGTAAGCTGGCTGCCTAAGTGAAGGCCGACGGGGAGGATGAAGGAAGGCCGGGAAAAAGAACCTTCTAAAAAGGGAAGGTGAAAACAGGTCACAGACCAGGGTAGGGGGGGTCTTACAAAAATTGAAAGAAGCCAAAGGGAACTGTCTGTCTCTGTACTCAGGAGGCGCGTTGAGGGGGAAAAAGCGGCGGATTAGGAGCGAGCATACGATCAAGAAAAAAAAGGTTTGGCTTGAGAGTTGCCGGGAAAAAAAGTGGGGAAGACAGGGGACTATGAGGATAGAAAGGCGCAATGTGGCCTCGGCGGGGCGCGTCGGTGGATGGCAAAGGTAAGTACATTTTACGCACAAATCAGGTCAAGTCTTAGACCCATAAGCTAAGGGCGGGAGGAACATTGCCTTCCAGAAAAGTAACGAGGAGCATTAGGAAGGGAGCAACAAAAGAAAAAGCGCATGACCGGAGCGTGGGGTCGAACGATAGTGGAAAGGGTGTTGAAGTATTGACATAAAAGACAGGGGCGATGTCCAGGGCGACTTGCAGGAAAAGGCACCATGTTGCGACCCGCAAAAAAGGGCAAGAGAGAGAATAAGGAGCCAAGCGTATAAGAGTTCAGGAAGAAGGAACCTTCATTCACCGGAAAAGAGTCCTGGAGGTACGTACGTCGAATTCTAACCCGGGAGGTGAACAAAAACGAAAGTATAATACGCCGCCTATGAGAGCATGGGGGGGAAGGAGCGTAGGAAAAGCGCGGCCATTGGGGGGAAATTGGGAAAATACGCAGAACAAGCGAGTAAAAACGGGCGTGTTGACTTGCATTCGTCTCCAGGGTCCCGTGGGGTCGCTGTGAGAACTAATTCAAAATTATGTCGTCTGATAAAAAATTACCCTAATCCTGACTGAGCTTTCACCACAGGATAATAAAACAGAAGTCAAGAGCCCTATGGCTAAGTAAAATGGAGTAGGTAGAAAATTAAGATCTCAGGGAAGGAATGGACGGATCTCTGAGTGTCGGGGGAGGGAATCGACTAGACAAAAAGAAAAACAGAGGAGGAGGGAAATATAGATAGGGGTTCATCTAAGACCTCGAACTAAGGAGGTTGAAGCTGCATCCTGGAAAAAAAAGGAGCTCCAATGTCTAATAACCCAAGGCATTAACGCGTCTGTATAAAAATTTTGAACGCGGTATCTAGGCAGTCGAGTGAGAACGAAAAAGATGGAAAGGGAGACTGAGGTACTCACAAAGGAGGGCCTCTCGATAAGGGAAAATCAACCAGGAAGGTTCAAAAGGCTCGAAAATAGATGAAAGAGATTGTCGGCGCCAGGGCACCCTTCCAGAAAAGCAAAGAGGGATGACGAGCTACTCTAGTAGAGTCGGAGGGGAAAAGAGAACGTCTAGAACTTTTAAGGAGGGGGGAATCAGAAGTCCGCGGCCAGGACGATTTTTCAAAGGGGGGGGGAAAAGGGGGAAGGAAGGATTACTGCTCGCGAGAGCACGGACGATAATGAAAATCCAATCCGCTAAGAACAAAGGAAAAAGGGGTTGGAGGGAGAACCAGGCCTGCGATGAAAAGACTGGGAAGCAGACGCCGACCAGGGACAGGGTCATCCTAGGGGGGGGAAACAAAGTGCCTAAGATGCAAAAAAGAAAGGGAACCTCGATGTGGGCGTCTTGATTCACGAAGGAGACATGAGAAGATCGGGAAGCCTCCGAATCAAGAACGTTAGTGGGGGAGGACCGTTACATTGTCTTTCTCTAACATGAATTTCATGGAAAGGCCAGGGGAAAAAGCCTAAGAAGAGGAAAAACGGTCGAACGAGCAGGCCCTCAAGGAACCTTAGTACACACTGAGGGGCAGCAAGAAGATGAATCCCACGAAAAAAAACGGGTGTTTCATGGAGGGCGGCGAACGAGGGAAAGGACTATTGACAAAAAACTCCGCGCCGAAAATAATAACGCAAAAAGGGGGAGGAAAAAGACGTCCTCCATCAGACTGCAACTACACTTGGGCAAGAAGGAGACGTAAAAGAGGTAAAGGAGGTGATGGCGGGGAAGGAGTCAATAGCCTGAGAGCGGAAATAAACGCAAGAAAGAAAAGGAAGGTCCTTGGAGGTGGGAACGAGGAACTAATTGCGTAACAAACCAAGGGACAGGGACCTGCATTGGCATCGAGGACGACATGGAGCGTCTTCGCAAGTCGCTCATTAGAGACGAGAGGGGGGGGGGGGAAATACAGAAAAGGAAAGACAAAGACGTCCACGGCGCTCAAATCTCGCTTGTGAGGAGGTTTAGAAGGAAAGAGACGCGGCGGGAACCCTCTATAAGAGAGGTTCCGAAATATCGCCCTGACCGAGTAGGAACGTCTAGGAAAAGACGAAAACACGCGCGGGTGCTATAAACGAAGTCAACCGGATGGTATGACGCTTCAAGGGAAAAGGCTAATGGAATAAGGAAAATTTAAGACCACTATGACCCCCCGAACACCTGAAGAGGTGACGGATCGCCGACACCCTCGAGTGACCGTAAGATCCTGGACGGCTTCTGGAACAAAGGCGGAAAGCGCCTTTGCTTCATTTGACGAAAAGGCGAGTGTTGACCGAGAAGACCTAGGCAGTTGGGTGGGGGGATGGCGTGGTTCGGGAACCGTTCGAATAGACCCTGAATGGGATTGGGGGGGGCTATCAGAAAAAAAAACAACGGGGATATGAAAAACGGAGATCCAAAAAACAAGGTTCACTTGGTGGAACCGGACCGGAAAAGAAACCCACTGAAAAAAAAAAAAAAACGGAAGGTCGTCTCTGGGGAAAAAAGTACCCTTGACGGAAGAAGAAAAAGAGGGGGAGGAAACGGGCCAAGCAAAAAAAGAGGGGGGAAAGTCCTTCGTGCGAGTCACACATCGAAGGGGGGGAGGGGCCGGTGGAAAGGGAAATCGTTAAAAGTGAGCTAGCACTCGAACAGAGAACCCTTTAATCTTCACAGAAAGGAACTGGGAAGGGGCGTTGATGACAAAAGAAGAACAACAGCGGGTCCCTGTGTTCTCGCAAGGGCAGAAGAAGGGCTTGCTGACATGGGTCAGGGATAAGCGGACCACCTGTAGAGTGTTGGCCCTCAGGGGAGCAGAAAACAAAACAGAAAGAGAAAAAGGAAAAAAAGGGTCAAAAAGCGACTCTTGAGCCGTCGATTCCGGAAAGTAAAATATGGCGGAAAGGCAAAGCCGCTCCGAAAAGAGGAAGGGATCGGAAGAGCAATCAGGTGGCGACTGACAATTGGCGGGTAATTGGGGGGGGGGGTAGAAGACTACCATGGGGTGGATGCCACAACCAATAATTTTCGGAGTCTGAAAGGTAGAGAGCAGAGGGTCGGAAGCCTTCCGATCACCCTCAAAATGAACAGTGGGAGTAAGGAGGAGACCGTGGAATAAAGCAAGCTCAAAAACAGAGGCCGCAACTTTTTGAAAGGGATGGCAGAAAAAATTTCAGGCGGCGGAGGCGGATCGTCGCCGCGATCGGTAAAAGAAGGAAGGTTGGAGGGCAGAGGTGACGGACCAAAAAGTCAACGGGTCTTGAGTCCGGAGAGACATGCAGGGTCGAAGGGGGGGAGCGGTAATGGTCTGGCCCGTTCCATTTTCGGAAGGAGAAAAAGATGTATCAAAAAAGCGCAAGATCATCACTTTCAAGGAAGGAGAAAAAGGAAACCCAAAAGGAGTAGGATGTCTTAAAAAAATCAGCTGACAAGAGCAGAGGGGGACTCAAAACTATTGCTTGTGTTCACGACGTCCTGGACTCGGTCACGGTTCAATAAAGAGGAAAATCGTAAGGGGGTGGCTGCGTCGAGGTTAAATTAGTTGAAGAATTGGAGCCGACACGCCCCGAGTACTTAGAGATAGAGCACAATAGGAGATGACCTTGGATAGAAAAAAAATTAATAAGCAGCTTCTTAAAGGGTAAAGCTCCTCGGACGTGATGAGGGCCTAAAGTACCGGGGGAAAAAACGCCAGCGTAGCAATAATATATATGCCTTGCTAAAGCTTTAGAGAGAGATTGAATTTTGAACGGGGAGAAGGAATCATCGTCATCCTGCGGGTAAGCGGGAGTGGGGGTGGGTTCTGTTTTTTATAAGGCCTCTATCTAGAGCGGGGCCCTGGGGAAAAAAAAAATTTCCGAAAACCGAAAACAATGAGAAGGTGGCCGCGGCGGACCAGACTCAAGGCCGAGTAAGACATAGCTTTCACCACGAATCCTCCTACTATTTCATTGCTCAATCTCAGAGAAGTGAGTAGAGTTCAGGGAAGTGAAGGGAAGAGGTGCACATGGAAAGTTTTGTGTTGAATTGAGTGGAAAATCAAAGCCGGAGGGAGGAAGGAGGATACAGCCCCGAAAAATAAGGAAAAGGGAAGTCATGTGCACTATGAATCTGGAAGGAAAAAGGACTAGACAAAAGGGAGGGGGAACCTCGGGGTCCGCAAAGAAGGCGTATCCTTGCAATTTACAGCTACTTAGTGGAGGGTCAGGGAGCGGGGGGTGGGGGGGCATCACATAAGGTTGTACCGCAATGGAGGGCGCGCGGACAAAGGGGCGAAAAGGAAGATATCGAAGAACACAAACAGAAAGTCCCCATCAGAGGAAAAAAGCAAGGCCGAGTTTAGGCTGCCAGTTACCAGAAATCCGCATAGGGTGGGGGGATTACTACAAATTCGTCATAGAGAGAAAAGGGGATGGATCTCTTGCTCAAAAAACGAGGGTGAAGGGAAGGGATCGAAGGCCAAACGGCGTCACGGACGGTGATGAAGATAAGGGGAGGGAATGGATCGACAGGAGAGCTGGAATCCGGATATCTTTAACGTCGTGGCGTGTCGGCGCTGGTGACGAAGTTGAAAGTCAGACCGGTAACTCATATACGGAGTAGGTAAAGAACAAACGTTCCGAAAAGAAGGAAGGAGGGCCCGGCTATCCGCATCGCAAAAGACGATGTGGACGCGGATTCCTAAGGAGCTGACGTTCGATGACATCATCAAGTAAACTGAAAGGAAAATTGGAAAAGGTAAACGCAAGCGTGTTCGTGCACTAACCTAGTTTGAAAGGCCAACCAAGACCTCTCTACCGAACGAAACATCGAGTAGGAGCATTCCCTTTAAACGTAGACCACTGAGTAAGAACCTCGGAGAAAGCTTCTTGGGGATTAAGGCGCGCCGAATATCTAATCGGACTCCGAGAACACCGAAAAGGGAAGAGGGAAATAAACGGAAAAAGGGTCCTTTGGTCCAAGAGAAACCTAAGAAAGGAAAAGCTTCCTTTAAGAGGAAGGGGGAACGTCGATGTGTACAAGGGGGAGGACAAGACCAGCATGAAAGGCTAAAGGGGGACGGAAATCAGGAATCCTTCACCGGGAAACGTGGAAAGAAATAAGAGTTCAATCTCGAAGGGGACAACTAAGGGCCAATGCTACGTGTCCTACTTCTCCATTCCTTTGTCACTGGCGCATTGAAGTCCGGTAGGGAGTCAAAACCGC
>Ga0179593_1388160_pt1 | contig 16016 bp, 14 predicted proteins | sample CZODoug2_1_08_16_FD_185931 | JGI IMG/M metagenome (GOLD analysis project Ga0179593, IMG submission 185931) | Vadose zone soil fungal communities from Angelo Coast Range Reserve, California, USA - CZODoug2_1_08_16fungal (PacBio error correction) | ecosystem: Environmental > Terrestrial > Soil >...
GGGAACCGTGTCGGAAAAAGTGCGCAGAGGGAAGGACATGAAGGGGCTTCGAGAAGGAGTTACTTTTCGGGGACAGATTTAGAGGCTGCCGAACTACCAAGGAAGCCGTGGAAGAGCAAAGAATGTATCTTTGCTCGGAGCTGGAAACACCAAAGGGACCGCAGAAGCGAGAAAAGAAAAAAGGGAGCATAGAGGGGACAGAGGCGAAATAAGGAGTGTCTTTCCTCAATGACGCGCCATGTGTTCATCGCAAAGCACCATTCTTTCTCAAACCGAGGAGGGACGAGCGCCGGCACGAGGGGGGCGAAATACGGAATGGCACGGGGTGCGCAGCGGGAAAATGCCCCGGCGAAAGGGACGCAAAGGGTTAATCTGGTACGAATGAAATACCGGGGGTGACGGATCCACGTAAGACAACGGATTCTGCCATATTGACCAGGGGCTGAACAAGATCCGCTCAGATAAGAAAAAAAATAGACTCCAACCCAAAAAAGGGAGGAGGAGGAAAGGAAAAGAGTTGGGTGGCGGTGCGAACTGACTGCTTTTACTTCGTTCTATTCGGTTTGAGGGCTTGAGCCTGGCACCGTTATGAACTTAATTTTACGTCGACTAAAAAGTTAAAGTGGAAAAAAACCACGGGCAGGCGGGGGCAGCTGGCAGGGCGCACAAACCGGAAGACAATTGAGGGGACAAGATACTTTCCTGCGCTCTACAGAGAAGGGTAAAGAGGTGGGGAGATTAGTCACAAATTGGAGGAAGAGAAACGGGTAAACCTCCCTATCAGAAACGCTCAATTCTGTCTGAAGGAGGGGATACTTCTGGGGGGCCGGGGGCGCTTTCATGCGACTAGAAAGGACCTCGTATGGCTCCGCGACGTCGAACCGCTGAAAATCACCGTCAAGAAAAGCGGTACACTCAAAATAAGTCTTGACGCGAGCGTGGCCGCGCGCGCAACGTAGACCACCGGTGGGAAGGGGGCAACGAACCGCACGCTCAGGGCGTCTTGTCGAGACCATGCCGCGTCGGCGGACGGGGTGCGGTCAAAAAAAAAGCGCCATGAGGCGCCTCCGGACAACACCCTTTTGAGGTGGGGGTGGCGCGAGCGGGTTTCTAGAAAAGAGGGGAAGTAGGCAGGTACCTATACGAATAGGCATCAGAGGGAAGTCATGTTGGGGCCACGTCTCGAGGCAAAGAAAAGCAGACACGATTTTTTCGGGCTAACAAGTGTTTCCATGGTCATACTCTAGGCCACAACAAATCATAGTGGAAAACTGAAAAATTCTGCAAGACGGCCGACCGCGCTAAGGACCATTTGTCAGAAAGGAGACTTGGCTTCTGGTGTCCGGTGGGCAAAGAACCATTTCAAACCTCCCACCCTGCCATTTAAAAAAGTGAAAAACGCCATTACAGAAGTAAAGGGAAACGATGACCCTCTTTAAGGAAGATCACTTTGCCGTTATGGGCGGTCAAAATCTATGGGCAAAAAGTTTCTGTGGTCGGTCATGTGAAAAAGAAGCTTCTCGGGGACGATCGGCGCAGAGTCTCTAGTGAAAAGAAAATTATCGGCTTGGGGCGCTCAGCGCCCTCGAATAGAAGGAAGAGGAACATGAAGAGGAAGCAGATCTTGGCCGTGGGGGGGAGCACTTCGCGGAAAAAACAGCGGCTCGGGAAAGGAAAGCCGTCATCTGACACTCCTCAAAAAAAAGGGGGCAACAGAGGAGACTACCTCGAAACAACTGAGAAAAGTCACGTCACTTCGATGAGCCCTGAAGTCGTTCAATCACAAAGCGTGCTCGAACACTCAACCGAGGCGGGCCGAGAGGTGAAGAAAGTCTTGTCCGAGCGGGTGATCGGCTTCATTCACGTGGAGAGAACGCATCAGAAAAAGGGGAAACCAGCTCATCACGGGCGGCGGCCAGAGGGACTCGGGAAAGCCGTGGGTGAGGAAAAAAAACGATACCTTCGGTCTCCGGATAAATTTCAACGAAATCGAGGGCCAGCCGGGGGGGGGCCCGGCGGCGGAATGGTGACTCAAAGAGGCTGGCGCTAATTGAGCTAGCGAGAAGTTGGGGACAAAATGCACAAATCACGAGCTGGGGGGAGGCTGAGAGCCGCGAGCTTCCGAAAGGGTAGGAGTAAAAATCGTAGGAGGAAAAGAGGGGCGCTTGTGGGGACGGAGCGACATTTAAGAGAGACTTCTGCGAGGAAAGCGGTCTGGGAGTAATAAAAAAACTCTGAAAGCGCGGGGGAAGGAGCTGAGAAAAGGAGAAAATCGGAGGACTTTTGAGAAACAAATGTATAAGCGAGGAGGACAGAAACTGTGCGCGCTTTCTTGGAGGATCTAACCAAGATTGAGCGTGAAAAAAAGAAAGCGTTCTTGTGAGGCCTTTTACATGGCGTGGTCGTCTCCTCAACACGTCCGGACTCCCGAGGAAGGGAGATTTGGAGTGCGAAACGTCTCCGTGGAGTGGAGATGCTGCTGCGCGTGGAGGAACAGAAGTCTCATCGGGTTTGAGGGGGAGATATGTTCTTGCAGAGCCCTCCAGGACAACCGTTGTGAGAAAGAGGAGACGCTTTCCAAAAGAGGTCGGGTTCCACCAATGACCTAATACCTAGGGAGGTCCGAATGGATCATTCATTCTCATCAAGGGTATGAACTGGCGAGGAGCGCTGGCAAAGAGGAAGGCCTTGGGAAAGAGGAGAGCTCCAAATCGCCGGTCGGTATTCACGGCCCTACGACGGGGGAAGAAGCAATTCCCATGAGAATCAACGCCGCCGCAGTCGGGAAGAAGGAAGAAAGGTAAAGAATATCCGTGAGTCAGCAATCTGGAAAAGTGACCGTGGGGAAAAGTTGGACGCCGTTGATATGAGGGTAAATCCTCTCTGTCACTTTACCCGTAAAGTCCGTATGGACGGAAGGGGAATTGTCAGGACTGAAGAAAACGGAAAAATGAAGGATTAGGACAACGTTGTCCGTACTCCGGTAAAAGGAGTGTCTGAAGAAGTCTAAGGGGGAATGGATAAAGGGCCGCCGAGCAATGACCGACCATTTTGTAAATGAAATCTAAAGACTTTTTTCTGGGACGCCGGCATCGATCGAACCAAGCTGGACAGCCTCTAAACAGCGACATGGGACGCTTTCAAAGGACTAGTACCCAAATCCAGAAGGAAAAGAGAAACCAAGGTGACGGGCAGGAATAGACGTTCGTTCCTACCTGGTTATAATTTCGAGGAAGACAAAATGAAGGCCCCTCTCGCGAGAGGTTACGATTGTTAAAGGGTCCACGAGCGACAAGCACTATGTCTGGCTCATACCAAGAGGTCAAACAAAAAAACACGATTAGGGAACATCGAGAATGGTATTGGGGCATCCAGAAGAAGTTCTTTTGCGAGGTAGGTGGCCGTTTACACTCTACCCAAGAGGGGTCGCGGGGGAGGAGGGCAATGCTTACTCGGACGAGAAACGTAATAAAAGTCTTCACACTGATTCTTCTTAACCTTGGGGTAAGTCTAAAAGAGCGAATGGATGATTAATATCCGGACAGCGTAGGGAAAGGTGAGAGGAGACTGGGTGTGGCTTAGTTCACGAAGAAGAAGAGAGTCGCGGAGGGAAAAATGGTGGAAAGGGTCTCGTCGGCTTTCATAAGGAACGAAGAGGAATCACGAAGGTTCACGATGACTTAACACTGTTAAGGGAGAGACAGAGTGACATCGTGTCATCAAGGAAAACTGTACTTAAATCTACGGCGACGAAAGGAAGGGGACGTTAAGGAAGGAGGACCAACTTCGTAACTAGAGTTCACACTTGGTCGAGAGGAAGGGGGGTTTTCAGCGGAGAAAAGAGTCGGCAGGGAGGATGGCGCATGGGGGAAAAAGGCGGAGAAAAGGGAACGGAGTTTCCGACAAAATGCTCTATTTTTTTCTAGAGCATCGTAAAAAGAAGAAAATCAGAGAAGAAAAACAGTGGACACTTCAGGGAGGATAATTCCCTTTCATCACATGCGACCGAGGAGAGGTTGTGCGGGAAAGAAAGGGAATACGGTAGGCTCGAAAAAGTGGTTCGGAGAGACCTCATGAAAAAAGTCTGGGGAACAGATCTTGAGAGGGGATGTTCGCGAAGAACAGCGCGGGCCGAGGCAAAGAGAAGACTGAAGGGGAGAAATCGCAGCGATAGAACTACAAACTTTTTTGCTAAAAGAGAAGAGAAAAACGGAAGAAAAAAAACTGTGGAGGGGGCCTCACTAGAAGAAGTGTTAAAGAGAGAAGGAAAAGCTAAGGATCCGCGATAACTGTACCACTCAGGGTGAGACCGAAAGCTATTCAAAGCGGTCTTAAGCTCCGTAAACACGCTCTTGAAGAGCAAGTAGATTACAAAGAAATTCTTCAAGGGATTCTCGTCCGCCGGAGGTCGAGTCAAAGGTCATTAGAAACGACACAGAGCCATCTAGGTTGAACGAGAGAGGCGCCAGGGCTAAAAGAGAGAAGCTGTCGTAATGCACGGTGACACCACCAAGAAGAGGTTAGGTGCAGGGGGGTCCGGCTCTATTCCGTATTCAACTAAGGACGTCGGAAGATTAGGAAATGGTCAACCCAGGCCTAAGAAGGGCACAAAATGATTTCGATTTAGGGACAAGGAAAGGTAGCCCACCAGAAGACGATTGGGAAAGAGATAAAAAGGAGGGAAACTCGTTCCTATCAGGCCTGGGAAATAAACGGAAGCAGGGGGCTTGGGATTGGGAGGAGCTCAACACTTGAAAAAAGAAAGACGCAGGAGGGGGCAACGCCGAGCCGACAAAGAGACATCTGAGTTTACATGATCTCAACACTTGAGATCACGTGAGAAGAGAAAGAGTCTGCTAAATAAGTCTCAAGGGTGTTAGAGAGGTATGTAGAAGGCCGCAAAGGGGGGAGGGATAGAGGGTCCTGCTGTTCTCTCTCTTTCCTGCTCTGGGGAGAATGGTGGCGCCAACTTAAAAAACTCGGATAGCATGGACTGAAGGCGGCGAGGGCCGGAGGATGAGAAAAAGAGAAGGAATAGGGGAAAATTCGAAGAGGGAAGGGAAGAGGCGGTATACTATAAGAAATGCTTAATGCAAAGAAAGTGACTGGGAATCTCAAGTCTCGGGAGCGGCCCGAAAAGAAGGAAAATCAGGTTGTAATATAGAAATCACAACAAAAAGTTTCACCTTTGCAGAAAAAATTTAACAAAATGAAGGCGTGGGAGCCTTTGTTTAGGGGGATCGAAAAAAGAAAACGAGTGGAAAAGTCCTGACGTTCGACATTCGAAGCGGAGCTTGTCGCTAAACGAAAAGACGATAGGGGGGTGAAAAAAATGAAAACGCGGTTCCCACTTCACGAATTTTTGAAGCCAAAGAGGAGCCGAGGGTACTTCGACATAGAAGTGGAAAATAGAAGCTATGGGACGAGGGAAGTCTCTGGAAAAGTTGAGGCAAACGCGTCCGGCGTCGAAACGCGGACCGCTCAAGCCACCCTGAGAGAAACAGTCAAGAGGAGCGGACCTCGACTGTCTCATTCAGAGTCTATCTAAAGAAGACCGAAAAGAAAAAAAGGGTCTCTACAAACACATCCAAGGGCGGATGGCGGCGAAAGAAAAACAGGAAGGCACATGTTTTCTATAGTCTAAGCGAAAAAAAACGAGGGGCGAGTCGACGAGCAACGTGTTCTATCGTGGAAAAAGGCTGGGGAACGCTCAGGAAGTCATGTCGCCGGGGGAGCGAGAAGCCGACTAGGGGGGAGATTTTATCGTCGAGGAAAAAAAAACAGACGGAAAACAGACCATGTAAATAGATATCGGCTGGTGGGATCTAATCACATCGCGCTAGCCCATAAAAGACTGAGGGAGAAAAAGCCGTGCAAAGGGGAACGAGTGGGAGAAAAAAAGAAAGGAATTCAGGAAAAAAGCGGCAGCTCACAATCGTTAAAATTCAAAGGGGGGAAAAGCAGGGGGGAGAATTACGGACCTAAAACTCCACGGGAAAGAAACTACTTAGGAAATGAAACATTCCGAAAATAATCAGATCCGAAAAAGAAAACAATCACTCTCAACATAAGAAAAACCGAGGGAGGGGGGGGGGTCCGTCGCACCGTATAAAAATAGGCTGGTTTCTATTAAGACTGTGAGTGTCTCTACTGGGGAAGAAGGGAAAAGGGAGGGACAGGATAAAAAAAAAGCAAGCATCTGAAAAAAACCCAATTGAGGGCGAGGTTGCAATCGTCGGCGCACACCGGTCAGATATCGAGGGGGAGAGCTAGACACTGCCTTTGTGGAAAGAAAAGGGGAGGGGGGGAGAAGGAACAAATGTCTGGTCGAGAAAAGCTTGCACTAACAAAAAAAGAGTCGCCGAGATGGTCTGGCAGGCCTGCCTGGTCATGGGAGGGCGGTGGGGCAAACGAAAAACGACACTCTAAGAACCACAGTTGATTACCTGAGACTTAGATCGATACCTGAATCTTAGAAGAACCCGGGGAAGAATCGAACTCGAGCCTAGGTCACAGTTACACGCAGAAGAAACAACTGTGCGCAAGGGGGTGGGGTCTTGGTCGACAAACGCTCGGCAGACAGTCGGCGAGACAAAGAGACGGTAAGGAAGAAAGCGGGCATGAGAGTGGGGGGAGTCCCGGAAACATGAAAAAAACCCCCGGAGGAAGCCAATCGTGCCAATTTCGTAGACTCGAGGGCCAAGGGGTCGGAAGCAAAGATCTTGCGGCGCAAGAGACGGAAAAAGAGCGGATGTCATCTGAGGGGAAAGAATCTTCAACGAACGCGGGGGGGCGTTGAAACACCGGGGAAAGTGGGAAACCGGGAAAACAAGGCGAGCGGGGCCCTCATCGGGTGGGGGGGGGTAAGAGGGTACGCAAAAACGAGCAGAAGTTGGACTTAAATTTACAGAACTAAGTTGCCCAAGAAAACGGGGGGCTCGGGAGAAAAACCCATTTCAAAGATCCACCCACTCCTACTTTCAAAGCCTGACATCAGGCAGTACAATTTACCACGTGAATCGTCCTCGGGGATGCTCGAGCGACTTGAGGGGCACGTGGGCAGCAGACAGTAAGTCAATGAAGGGAATCAAGTTAGTCGGGCTTCAACGAAAGGAACTCGTTGGGCAAGGGGGAAGCGAGAGGAGTCAAAAGGGGGAGATAGTGAGTCATCGACGCAACCGAAGGGAGAACGTTCCGATAAAGGGTCCAGAAAAAAAACGTGGTCAAAAGTGTGCGACCAAGGGCGAGCCAGCGACAATCAGACTGAATCTCGATCAAATTTGGTCGGGGCGAGAAGAAAGAAAACGAGCCGCCAGGACGCTTAGCGACAAGAAAGTATGATATGAAGTGCCTCGACAACGAAGAAACGCGAGTTGCCTGCGAGGGGAGCAAGCCGCATGGCCTCAATGAGTCAACTCTCGGAAATAAACAGTGATAGAGCCCGGGACCCTCAGACAAGGGGGGCTGGCGGCTAAGCTTCAAGAGAACGAGGGTGAGCGGGCCAAGGTCAGGTGGGACTAAAGGAGACGCTGAAACCTGTGTGGGGGGGGCCGGCAGGCGAGGTGGAGAAAACACGATCATCGATTCGACCCAAAAACTAAAGCGCAGAACATGCACTAAAAGCGGTGTGGCCCCGAATGGCCCCGATGCAAAGAGTAAAGACCGCACAGTAGTCGGGAATGCTATGGGGTGTCGGGGACAAGACATGGAATCCGACGCTTCGAAATCGTAAGGAGTTGGGGAGAAAGGGGATCGAGACTGAAATCTCGTTGGAATAAAGAAAGGCTCGTGGCTGCTAAAGCCTGAACGGGTCTAAAAGAAAACCGAGGTGAGGGAACTGAATACCAAATGGATCTTTATTGAAAACTCACCATCGCTCAGTCAGGGCAGATCGTTCATCAACCGAGTCAGCTGGGAGGCAGGATTCTTAGATAAAAAAGCGCCAATAGACATGTTGCTCAGGCAAAACTAAAGAGACTTGGCTGAGAGTGTCCTAAAATACCGGTTGGCCTCTCAGATCTTGTTCGTTTCCGAGAAAAGAAAGGACATGAACTAATATTCAAAAAAGGGATACAAGTTTCCTAAAAAAAACTTCTCGTACACTGCTACTTCTCGGTCCTTCAGTGAAGACGCCATACAAATTAACGGGGGTGAAATTTCTCCGGTTCCCAAAAGAAGAATTCATTTGCTCACTCCCTAAGACAGGCCAATAAACCGTTCTCCCTGAAAGTAGGCCTAGCAGAGGGGATAAACTCTTCCCAACCCCATTGACGCGTTATTCGAGATCGACAGCGGGCGGTCCACCGGCCCGCCCGAGGGCAGTGTCCGGGTCACATTGCCATGGCGGGGAAAAGCGGGGAGGAAACAAAAGGCACCTGATTTCCATTGGGTCCATGGAGCCAGCCGAGATGCCCAGTTCAAACGAAACTCCGCTCTCTTTCTGGGAATAGGAAAGTAATCACGAAAGGGACAGCTGAGGGAATTCAGCACCATCCAAGCCGCGGTCCGTAAAACAGCCAGGGATCGTGGATTTGCCAACGGGGGGTTCGAGGCACAGGGTTTGCCGCGGGGCGCGCGGTCGTTCACGGAAAAAGGAAAAGACTTTCGTCATACTACTCACCACATCTTATCAAGATCATAGAAGGACGAAAAACCACATATGCTTGGAGGGGAGTTGGAAGCTTACCCGATCGAGCCTGCAATGAACGTTCGGAGAAAAGAGAACCAGGTCGGCAAAACACGGACGGGGGTTGTCGGGAAAGCTTAGTCGTGCTGGAAGGTGCAGCGGAAGGTCTGGTTCGCGAAAGGGGGATAATGCTTCAAAGAAAGAAAAAAAGAGAGGCGAAGTAAAAGAAAATGGGCAGGGGGGGCGCGGCAAGGTGACACTGACCAAGAAGCGGAGCAGGGGCGGTACAGTGGGGCGGAATCCCTGCCAATTTCCTTAGGGAATACATGAGATTAATCTAACTGGAGGGACAGACTGATCTACAATAGACGATAAAATGGAAAAGTCGTGATTGTCTAACGGCTATTGGCTTACGGTGGGGTGCAAGCGCGGCTGGAGGGGGAAATGTAAGGGAAGCCCGGTTCGAGAACCTCAACGGGTCCTAGAAATTAAATCAGGACTATCGCGCAAGGGGCCGCCCATCACTTCGGGGGGCTGATCAGGCTGGAGGCCATGTCTCGGAGTTGGAGACTAGAAGCAAGGGGGGCGAACCCCGAGGGAAAAAAGACTCCAGAAAGTGAGAGGGGGCCGCAGCTCGGGCAGAAAAAAAAAAGAGGAAGGCATCCAGCGCAAGCCAGCAGATCGGTGGGGAGGAGAAAAAAACTAAAAAGGGACAAGGCAGGACCCCGATGGCGTGATAAAAGAAGCGGTAAGAGAAGAATCGACGGTGGTAGCCGGTAGAAAAAGTTTTGATGCGGATACAATACTAAAGCAATCTCAAAGCTCCGAATCACCTCCAACCAGATAATTGCCCAATAACGGGAGGGGCACTGGACTCTTCTACCTCCTTCACAGGGCGAGCCACAATAGGTTGGGTCCTACGAGCGTCCTAGAAACTTAGACTCTCTAAAGAGATATTAAAAGCTCGACAGGTGTCAATGCGAGAACCACTAGGAGCGAAATCCGATTAGGTTGCGGACCTGAGTCACCGAAAACCAGGCTGGAGGGCAGTTACAGTAGCTGGAGGCAAGCTATGGGAAACCCACGAGGATAAGCGCCGGCCGCCACCAACGTGCGGGCAGGGGATGGAGTAGAAAACGGACTACGCTCAAGTAGGGTGCGCTGTCAGCAGACCATGCCGGGAGTGGTAAAGCGCAAAACGGAATATTCGGCAGGCGGAAGTCGAGGACTGAGTGGCGTCGTCAGGAAAAAGGGAGGATCGGCCGCGGTACGCAGGAAGGGCGAAACACACAGCTCGAAGCATGATGAAAGAGGCGGAGCGTAGTTCGAGCAAAAGGCTGGCATAGGGACCATGCGCCGAGCTCGTCCAAAGGCAAGAGAAAAAGGGTGGAAAGAAAAAACGGTGCTCCGAATTCGAATCCGGCCGACTACGCACGCTCCAGCACGAGGAGTTCAAGTGTATTCCAGTGTCCGGGAAAGTGTGCTGTGGTAAGTTTGGAACCGTGCGGGGCGGCCCACTGGGGTAGAGAGGACGTTCTCGAAGGAAACGGTCATATGGGGTGAACGCGCGCGGGCGGACGGCCTAACTTGTGGGAAAAACACGGGAGCCGGAATGGTCGAGTGCCAAGACAGGATTGCCTACTAGACTGAATGGAATAAGTTCTCTCAAGGAAACGTGCGTGAACAGCGGGACGGCGACTAGCCGTCCAAAAGTTGCAACGATGGGCGCCCGATGGGGATGCCTATCAGCCAGCTAAACATTTAGCGTACGTCACATAAGCGGCGAAGGTCGGACGAAGAAACAGTAGGAGTCTTATACTACGGTGCCAGAAGAAGAGAGCAGGTCGAGCGTCTGTCATTTTCAGTGATAGTTACTTTTAACCATCTCTTCCAACTATTCGCGAATCGAAGGGGCGGGACTTTTATCGCTGAAACGCCCAAGACCACATTGAAGACATAAGAGAACTGCGCTCGGCCCGGTGTCTTTAATGCTGCACTAGGCGCCAAAGCCCCTTCGTACACCGCCGACGCCAAAAGAATGGGAATATAGTCAGGTGGGAAAGTACAGCTGCACCCGGTCGTCCAACGGGGGAGAGGAACGTCATACGGGGAAAAACAAAAGTAGACGAATTTGACCGGAACGAAAAAAAGAAAAACTAACCCCAATAGAAAAAAACGAGAGATGAGAAAAAGGATGGGGGCGCGCAAGGGCGCGGGGGGGGTTCAAGGACCGTAGGAAAGAGTGGCGGCGACGTGGAGCACGCCAAAGGGGTTAAACGCTTGATTCACTACCAGGATGTCAGACACACGGAAGGTCGGCGCAAACACTGGATGGTTCCAGCCAAGACGTGGGGGCAAGAACGGGGTTAGGTTGGCGATGAAAGTCGGTCGCGCTAAAGCTGGGGGGGGAAAAAAAGAAAACGATGATCGCCGCGCTCTATCCAGGGTCTTGTGGGGCGAATCAGAAAGGGGGTGAGCGTTTTAAAACGCCTCCAACGCACCGAATCGAACGCAAAAACACGGGGGGAGCATCACGAAATTTGCGCTCGACGCGCTCCCCGTGGCAAGAGACAAAGGGGGGGAGAACCAACTAACGTTGTTCGGCGGATCGCTCTGGAGCTGCGACGTCGTTGAGGCATAAGGGCGAGAGGCTTCCAAAAAAAGAAAGCGGTTTAAATCCACGGGTTGCAGCTATATTGCAAGGCGAGACTTAAACGATTTTGACTAATCCTCCGAATGTTGCACCTGCCCCCTCATGCAGGCGGAGCGAGAAAATGTGAAAGAAGGAATCACGTCTCTCTCCGTGAAATCGTGTGGTCCACAGCCAGAGAGCTAATACACAGCTCAAACGCGGGGGGGGGGGGAGTGCATTAAGAAACACGGGAACGTTGGCCAAAGGAGGCAGCGAGCTTTCCACCTACAGTTAACTCTCTTGAGCTCTGAAGGGGAGAAGGACAAAAAAATTGAAGACGACCTTGTGGCAACTGGAGGAAACACTTTTACAAAAAAAAGGCCCCCAAGGGGTTCCCCTACAAAGGGGGGAATACAAGTAGCCGGGGGGTAAGATATACACTTGATCGAGTGTCGTCCCGCGAAACGAAACGGGGAAGTTAAGACTGAGGAAGAAGGAAATTCAGGTGAAATGGCCGCGCATCGTGGAGGATCAAGAGGGTAGGAGCTTTGAATCCACGAGCAAGAGCGACTACGGGATCAGAAGCTTCCAATCTGGTGGCCCCTGCTCGACGCCGCGCGTCGGAGGAATCAGGAAAATAGCGATCTCAAAAAACCCTTGACGAGGAGAGCGACTCAGACACAACTTACTCCGCGACGCGGTTTCAGAATATGAAAGCCTTGCGCAGACTGAAGAAAAGGGAATGCGCTGGCCGACGAGAAAAAAAATCTAGCAAAAAGCATAGGGAGGACCAGTGGGGGAGCAAAAGCCAGAAATCCCACGTTGACAAAGAAGAAGGTTGGAGGAGCCCGAGGAAGAGAATGAACGTGGGGGGAGCGATATTCATGGGGAGGTTCCGAACTGACTAAGACTCCCTCCTTTGGTGTTGTGCCCAAACGGCGTCAATGGTGAATGCACTCTTGTTCTTCTACGAAGAGTGAAATCGGCGCGGTACGGGGTACAAGAACCTACGAGCTGGTTCACCCATGAACGCCGCTGAGAGCGTCGCAGGCGCGAACAGCGTCCGGAAATAAAGGCGCGGTGTGCGAAACTGGAAGCGGAGTCAGGCGAGGATCGAAGACGTCCTGGACTACGTAGAGAGAGCGGGGGGGGTACTGAGCAGAAAGATACAGTCGGGCACGCCCTTGGAGACGTCACTCCGAAGACACGTGCGAAAGGGTGACTTTTGCCAGCAAGGAAATCGCTTAGAGGGATCAACAGGCAAAGAAGTTGGGGCCAAACTTTATTCTTATTGAGAAGACAAAAACAAGAACTGAAACTGAGGCGACGTCAAAGCGCTGCCGCTCGCGCGAGAGAAAATCCTTCTAAAAGAAGGGGGGAGAGCGTTGAGGAAACTCAACAAACTGTTTTTCAGGTCGAGACAGGTGAGGAGCAAGAAGACCTGATACGAAGGAAGGCGAGGGAGACGGTCATACCGAAGTCTGGCGCCTGCTGCCGACCGGACAGGGTACGAAGAGCCAAAAAAAAAATCGAAGGTCGGGGTCGCCCCCCGGTTCTCGATCCGCAAAATCAGAAGGAAAGCCGCCCAGGTGAAAAAATTAAAAGGAAGAAAAGATTCAAGGATACAGAAAAGCTGTGAACTCGCTTGGCTCCTTAGTTATCGTCCGAAAAAATCTAGCCAAAAGAATTTGACCGAAGGCAACGTCCGAGGACCAAAACAGGACCCTGTAAGGGGAATGTAACAGGGTTTCCGGGTCAAAGTCATCCCACTTTTGACAGGGGGGGGCACGTGCTGCCGCTTTCAGTGTGGTGTTGTTGAAAGGTCGCCTCGAAAGGCACAAACATTTTTTGAACGGAATGCGACGATCGAGCGGGAGTGAAAGCTCATCATCCATCAAAGTCTTCAAAAAAGAGAGGGGTAAACCACGGAACTATTGAAAAAGAAAAACGGAGAGAGAGAACTACCACAGGTTACGCGCCTCAGTTCGTACCTGCTCACTGGCGAAAAGAAGGCAGCACCGCTCAGAGAGAATCTTCTTGAAAAATCTAACCGAAATCTCGGTAGTTCTCATACCATCTCTCCAGAAAAAAAGGAACTTATAGATTAAGGGGGATGTTCATCCAAAGGCTTTTCGAGGTGAAGGGTGCCGAGGAAAAACTCTACAAAGAAGCAGGGCTAAAAATCTAGTACCTTCCTGCGCTATAAACTTTATAAAACTAGTACGTTCCAGAGACTTGGGATTGGGGTTAAGTGAAGGGTCTACGTTAATGAGTTATTTGAAACTGGGTAGGATGGTCGGGGTTACACATGGGTTTGATGAATATATCTCAAATCTCTATATTCTCTCGTTAACAATTGTGGGAAGGGTCCGGGAGTAAAGCAAGGATTAAAAAAGAGAGGCTCACACAGGGTTTCACTGTATTAACAGGTTTTGGGAACTGAAAATCTATGCCATTTACTGTTAGGTTCATAAATGAAAAGGCTGGAGGGGGAACGGAAGAGAAAGGGAATGAAGTCTTTATGTCTCCTAATAACAGGAAAGGGAAACGGTCGCAGATTTCAACCAAAAATGTGGTCATAGAGAATACGCTCTTCTGAAGAAGGGCAAATGTCGGAACCTGCCAATAAGTCCAAAACCTGGCCCCATGGAAAGGGTGCGCGAGCGAGGGTTACCGCACTCGCACGCAGTTACGTAGGAAAAGGGACTTGAGGGGTGATGATGCTGAAGACCCAGCACCCATGTCCTTTGGAATACCGAAATAGGAGGGCGGAAGTGGTGGTCGGGGATGGAAACAGGCAATCGGAAAAAGTAGGAAAGCGGGGGGAAAGCCCTCTCTGTAGGCCGATCGACGGGAGAGGCCAAGATCGAACCGCGAGCATGTAGTGGATTATAATGCTTAGGCGTACACTTAACCCCTAGGTTGGGCACACGAAGAGCTGAGGTCTCGTCAGAAACTGAATAAGGCAATGGGTACCGCGAGGGAGGGCTCAACTGTCGGAAACCCGAAGCGGGAGATTCAATCTAGGAACACTCTTTCCTTCACTAGTCTGGAACGCCAAAGACGGGTATTTTCTGAAGACTAGCGCGTACACGTTCCGCCGAACAGCTAGGGGTTAAGCTAAGAGGGATCGAACTCGAAAGCGGAAAAAGGTAAGGGGGGGGTAAAACCCAGAAGAGGCGGTTTCCATGTTTTGACTGAAACCGATGCATCTGAGACATAGCGGGGGTGCTTCCAAAAAAGCACGCCTTAAGGTCTGGCGCGTGGGCGTGAGAAGTGCGACACAAAACCAACATTGTAATCGACCACGATTTTTGCGTGAAAGCACGACTCAAAGTATGCTGGGCACCGGGGGGGGGAGGGGTGGGGCCGTGGAAAATGGAATTGGGTACGACTTCAATTGATGCCTGACTGCAAAAAAAGCCTTAGGGTACTGAGGGAGAACTCGAGAGAAAATTTAATGCTTTAGAATCGTCGACTAGGGTTTTCTTGGTCAGTAGGTGCCGCAAAGGGTGGGGTTATCGACAAAGGGGGGGGGGGGGGGGGGGGGGGGGGGGGGGGGGGGGGGGGGGGGGGGGGGGGGGGGGGGGGGGGGGGGGGGGGGGGGGGGGTTGGGGGTGTTGGGTAGGGTGGTGTGGTGTTTGTCTTGTGTCCAGGGTTGTAATGGAACGACGAGTCTTGACCTTCTCTCCAGGTTGCGCCCCAAGAAAAGTCGAGAGAAGAATTATTACTCTCCTTCTATAGGCGAAACGGCCCAGCACTATCATAATCTCAGGCGACCGAAAGGAGCGTCAAATGCAACAGAGCTTGGGGGGGCTAGGGAAAAACTGGTCGCGGCTCTCGCGACGCAAACCGCCTAAAGTTGTTTAGGAGAAAAAAATTCCCCTCACGGGCATTGGCCCTGGGCAATTAAAGGGAGAACGAAGGCGTGTTATCCGGGTGTGGGTAGGGGGGGGGATGTCATACTTGTGGTCAACATTTGCTCCAGTATATGCTCGAGGGGCTCAGCCGGGGTTAAGAGGAACGATTGGGACCTCTGACGGAATACTTCTTTTCCAACGGGTCAATTGTAACCACCGAAGGGGGAGGTTTCTTCGGGCAGGAAGAGAGGGGAAAACAAAAGGAGAAGTAGTAAATCGGGAAAGAGACTATTTCCGTTCTCTCTAATCACTATGTTCGGTCGGAAAAACGAGAGCAACGAGCCAACAAACCAGGGTAAAGATGTGAGCAAGGACCTCTAGTCTCAGGGGACTGCCCCATGACTCTCCCTAAGATCAAATTCATGGGAGAAAACACTAGGGAAGCCAGAAGCAATGAGGTCTTGAAGCAAAGGGAGGGCTTTCAGTATAGGGAGTTAAACTTCACTACTGATCTGGGGGCTAGCAATGGTTCTTGAAAAGAAATGCGAATAGCTGAAAAAAGGGAATGACATTCTAATGGGGGGGAGAGAGGCCGAACTACGGCTTGCCAATGAAATCCCAGGACCAAAAAAGGAGCCAGACATGAGAATCAGAAGGCCAGAAATAAGGTCTGGGGTTTCTTGCCAGCCGATAGCGCCCCTTTTATGGGGGGGTTCAGAAAAGCCCCATCATCACACCGCGGGGTGATAGAAACTCGTTGCGGAATTATCCTTTAGAAGGATAAGCTTTCAACAGAGAACGTGGCTAAAAAAAGGGGGTTAACTGAGTAAAGTGCGTTCAGTGGGTCAAGAGACCCGGACAGTCAGAAAAAAAAAGATCACCTCTCCTCCAAAAAGTA
>Ga0179593_1542277_pt1 | contig 16016 bp, 22 predicted proteins | sample CZODoug2_1_08_16_FD_185931 | JGI IMG/M metagenome (GOLD analysis project Ga0179593, IMG submission 185931) | Vadose zone soil fungal communities from Angelo Coast Range Reserve, California, USA - CZODoug2_1_08_16fungal (PacBio error correction) | ecosystem: Environmental > Terrestrial > Soil >...
TACTCCTAGGAGCTCTCCACGGGGGAAATCACCAAACTGGCAGGGCAAGATCACATGATTCTCATCCCAGAGGCACTCTAAGGATGGTCTCTCAAGGAATAATAACGTATTCCCACTCATGCTGGGGGGAGGGGAGTTATGAAAAAGGAAGGAAGGTACTTCAGGAGCTGATATGATAAATCGCAGCACTCGGCTTAAGAGGGCCGCAGGGGTATTGGAAATGCTGGGAGGGAATGTGGGTCGGAAAATTTGCAAAACAAAGCGCTAGGGAAGTAAGTATGATTAAAAAAGGAAAAAGCAAGACTGCTTGGGAAACGGGCCTGCCATCAAAAACCCCAAATCAAAAAAAGTATTCTGGGAAAGGAAAAAACAAGCGACAAAAGAGGGGGCATTTTAAAAAAAGCAAGAGAAACCGACCTTCAGAGGAATTCACCAGCTAAAGCATCCCGCAACGCAAAAACGCACGTCATCTGCTTGAATCGACGGGGGGGAAAACGCCCTCAAAAGTAAGAAGTTTGAGAAACGAATGGACAGGAGGACGAGAACAGTGCGGCTCCAAATCTCCCCCCAAAAAAAAAAAGGCTATCCGGAGGAAAAAAAGGTAAACGCGTCTGGGACTTCCGGCTCGAAACGATTGAGCCGAGAAAAGGAAAGGATGAAAAGCAAGTTGGACAAAAACTTCACACATGGCGGAAACCACACGAACCCGAGTCAAATGAAAAGGGTAAAGAAAAATGGGCCGTCTGCGGAAAGAATGCGCCTTCTATCTTCTCAGAATCTTATACAGGGGGGATGAGCAAGGGGAGGTTTGTAATGGGGGAGGTTTCACGAGTTGTGCAAACCAATTGCAGCTAGGGATTCGCCCAACCTCTAAGATCCTCCCAAAAAGGTAAGGAGAAAGAAGCGCGTGAATAAATCGGTGGCCGAAAATAAATAAATACAAGATACAACAGAACTCTCAAAGGGTTTACAATGGGTCATTGGATTGATTGGGGACGCGTAATTTGAGAAATATGGAGTGAAAGGATGTGGTGGGGAGGTCCCTTGTAGGAGAGGCCCCAGGGAGTGGGAACATAAAAAAGACCGGGGGATGTGTTTGGAGTGCTTCACAGTTGGGGGCAGGGCAAAAAAGGAACAAGTGGTCAGTCTTCTCAAAACAAAAAATTGGTCATTAAGAAGAGACGAAGGGGGATTGGCTTTGGTTCGCTCGTTGACTTGGTCCACAACTAAGGGAACGCTGGGGGGGGGAGGCTTGGGAGGGCTAGGGATGAGCGCTAGCCAACCAATGCGTTTAATCAGCGTCACAGGTACAGTGCCCGCCAAAGCCAACAACCAAACCTCTAACAGATTTTGGGTTTACTATGTAATTGGCTTCTGAGTCCTCTTTGGTTTCGGGAGGTCAAAGACGAAATCGAGGAGTTGACTGTCTGGGCTGGATGACAATCGCGTCGGGGACTTTCCGCGGGTCAAAGCGTAAATGTTCGTTTGGCGCTTTATTTATAGTGAACGAAGTCACCCAGACGACCACAACAGAAACTCCACGATTCCCAGCCGGAGAGCAGTCCCCTGATGAACAGCCGCAGGTAGGCAGAACTCCTTAGCTCCTCGCGTCTTGCGACCCTTAGGGGGGTGACAAATGCTCCAAAAAAAGACGCCTTCTTTTACTTTCGGAATTAATCGACGTCCCGCAGGGAGCAATCAAGTGATCAAGGGGGGCAAAGGCGTCGATTGTAGGATAGCGAATCATCACAAGAACAACGATTATTATGAAACTAAGGGGGATAGGAGATGAAAGAAAAAAAAAGAATTTGAAGTGTGGGAAACAGTGCAGGGAGGATAGTGGTACTAGCAGGGGAAAAAAGCGGGCTGCGGATTTTGGACGAAGGGGGAAGAACGCGGGAATTGGAGCAGGGGAAAATTTCTACGGTGTTGAAAAAGCTCGGGGTGGGGTGGGTTTTCGAGACACAACGCTGGTGGATCCGCAGCAGGGAGAATAAAATCAAAGATAATCTTCGAACAAGAGTCCCGGAGGGTGGGGGATCGATCAAGGGTCACCAGAGAAGGGGAAAAAACGAAGAAGAACTCGCGGTGATCAGGCAGGACAAATTTTGGGGAGCCTTACTTGAAGTATTTCCTGGGAAGGGATACGGGGCAAAGGCGACGGCCGTAATACCGCTCCCTGTGGATAGGGGTAAAGACCCGGGGAAACCTTTGGGAGTCCGACTGCCCAAGCTGAAAAGAGTCTAGAGTAAGACGAGGCGACAAAAAATTCGGCGCAAAGAAGGAAGACCCTGCACAAGCTAGACTGGCCTTAAGTTATTTAGGGCTTAGACCTTAATTATGTCCAAGGCAAGATGCGGCGGGGAACGCCGATCAAGGGGGGGAGAGCGGGCGATCAGAAGGAGGGACTAAGTTTCAACCTTATGGAAAAAGAAGGTGAAAGAAGATCATCGGGGGAATAGGCATCGAAGAAAGAACGTGTGGGGTATGGAAAATTCTGAAACGAAAAGATAAACGAGGGGAGGGAGCTTTGTTCAGGCGTCGATAAGTTTTCCGGTGTGCACAACGCCTTTATTTGAGCGGGGGGGGAGCAAGGAAGGGGGGCGAAGAGATTTGGCACGAAGAGTTAGGAAACAGATGAAGGCGCTGCGTAGGGGAGTATGCTATCGCTGCTTCGAACCTGCATTTTTGGAAAGGGGGGCGTGCACCCGGAAGGAGGGAAAGTGAAGAGTGGCGGGGGGTGGCGGGTGGGGAGAGCCTGCAGGGGACGCTTTTGTTCGAAGGGAAATTTGTTTGATGTGGGGGGTAGTGAAACAAAGAAGATGGTTGGATGTTTTGTTTTTATTAGGGACAGCGTGATCAAGAGAAGAGGAGGAAAGGAGATAGTTGATCCTTTTAAGTAAGGGAGAAGGAAAAGAACGAAAGGGAGCGAGACTTCGCAAGAAAGAGCATGACTAACAGAAAGAAAAAGAGGCGTTGGAAGGCGGGTATGTCTGAGGGCTGAACACGTCGAAATTGGACGAGAGAGTGCTTTTTCTTATATCTGTTTTTCACACCCACCGTCGCTGTAGGAAGGGGGGTTCATAAGGAGGAAAGAGATGAGGATCGAGATTCACAGAGGGGGGGCGGGAGGTACAGACTTTGCCAAAAGAAAAGAAAAGTACGGTGGGGAGGGAGGGTTTGATCCAAGACGCAAGTGCGGCTGGCGATGCCGGCTCTGGAGAACGTTTGCTGTGTAGCTTACAGAACCGGTGACGCACCCCACTTACATTCAAGGGAAAGGCGAGGGGGGTTAAGGGGAATGATCACGCGGCAGGTACAACAAGGGAAGGAACGACGAACTCTTTAGTGGTGGGGGGTCGGCAGAGGGGTAAAGAAAGAGAAGGATTGCTGTATGAGTTTAGAGGAGGAGGTAGGTAAAGGCTAGAGAAGGAGGTTGAGGGGATTATCTATGGTAACTTTTGGGGAGAGAAAGGAAGGTTCAGGCTCCGAGGGGAGGGGTTGTGAAAGGCAAATATGGTAGAGGGAGAAAACTTAAGTTTGAGGACGGTCAAGTGAGGGGGTCTAAAAAAACGGCATACGGGACTTGCCGTCGATGGGGGGGAAAGTTTTTTTAGTGAGTTCTTCATCATTAGGGAGTCAAGCAAAAGGGTCGGTCCAAGAAAGAAGTGGCGGCGTGTCTGCGTTTATAGCGGGTATGAGAAGACATGACTGGAAAGGGAGAATCAAAAACGTATAATCTATCGCATGGGCTCGATAAGGGTGTTGTGTTTAAAAAGGATCTCTTCGGGTAGGGGGTAGGCGGCAATACACTAGGTATATCTCGAGGAGCAAAAGGGGGGAGTGTCTTTCGTGGAGTGTTGAGAGGTCGAAAAAAAAGGGGCTGGTCTGGGGTTACCAGGCGGGGCGAAGAAGTAGAAAGGGGGGACTGGGCGGAGAAAAAGGTTCTAGAGGTGCGGCTGAAGGGGAATATCTACTCCAACAAAAACGTGGGGGGGGGAGGGGGAGAAAAAAAAGAAGGTCCGTGGCACCGCACCCTGAGGAGAAAAGTCAAAGCTGATAGCTTAATAGACCTCATTGAAAGAATAAAAGACGGTGAAAAAATCACTCAAAATCACTGACCTATTTGAGGAAAGAAAAGAGAAAGCTTGATGTAGTTTGACGGGGCAATCACGAGGTTTCCTCTTGCAAAACTCAAAAGAGGTATAGGGGACGGAAGCGCCTTCGCTAAGTGGGGGGCGGAGCAGGGCCGCGCTGTGACGGAATTCCCTTAAATGCCCGCAGCAAGCCAGACGCATGGGAAAGGGGGAGACCTCCAAATAGAACGCTTGAGGGAAATCCCCTCATTAGGACTCCAGTTCTCTTCCCGTCTGGAAATCTCGGAAGTAGGGGGAACGTAGGGGAATCCGCTCACCCGACCGAGACGGCAAGAAGAAACGAGCTTTTCGAGGAGAATACTCAGTGCGGGGGCTACAGAAGTGAAGAACAAGGAAAGGGCGGGTAGAGGAACATGAGAAGAAGGGTCAAAAGCCCAGGCGCCGGGGAATATTGCCTGCGGTTCTTCTCAAAACACGGCGCGATAAATTCGGGTTCCCCCTCTAACCAAAGATCAAAATCAACTACATTCAAGCTAGGAAGCTCGCCACACAGATCTCTGCACCTAACCAGGAGAAAGAAACGCCGAAGTCTTGGAAAAAAGCGCCGAACCATCAACTCAATGTACTCACCCTGGGGGGGTGTCGTAGAGTTTTTGGGCTGCATCTCGCATCCAAAAGAGGTACACCCAAACGAAGTTAACGAAAGGTTCCCGGGGTGAAATACAAAAGGCGGATTGTAAGGGACACCTCAGAGACACGTAGCAACAAGAATCTAAGACAGAGGTGGAGGATCTCGGGAAAGAAAAAAACGCAGTCACCAGAAAACTGCTGGCGTCTATAAGGGAACCCCGCAACCGAGTACTAGGAAGAAGACTTGGGACCTCAATGATCTCACTCCCCTCAGAACAGACAGAGAAGATGGAGAAGGGCATAAAGGAAAAGAAAGAAAAAAAAGGCGATGAAGGTTATCTATAGTAGAGGGAGCATCCGCCGAAAGAATAGCCCAAACATCTCTTTTTTGGCGAGGGTCGGGAGCATTCTTTTCTCGTCTCTGAAAAAAAGAAAGGGGGACACTCTGCGGGACTTGGGTCCTTTCTTGATTTAAAAGGGAAAACTTCACTGGCAATCGGATAGAGAAAAAAAGAGTCACTAAAAAAAAAAAATCAGAGGCTGATCCCTCGGCCTCCAAAACAAAAAAGCAAGCAAGTTGTCGCCTAAAAAAACATCTCAAAAGGTGGCTGTTCAAACGAACCAGCGGACAAACATAAGCGCACCAATTCAAAAGGTGACCAATCAAGATCCGAAAAGAAAAAAACGATAGCTTCCCGAAGGTGGCACGCCGGAAGGAAAACATGAATCATTTGCATTGTCCCGCTCCACCTCCGCCATATTCTCTCCAAATGCGCCGACTTTGGCCATAAACAGATTGAGGGGAAGCAACTCGAAACACAAGGGGAGCCTTCGGAAAGCTCCAGCACCGGTAGGAACCAAAAAGGGTTCATTCACCGGGCGCCAGAGAAAGAAGGATCTCCGGTCCTTAGGCGGGGGAAAAGGAAATGGTCGTCTTCGCGTGGTGGCAGTGACAACGTTCCTTAAGACGGAGGCGGGGCTGATACGAGGGATCAGACGAGGGGGAAGTTTTCGTGGAAACTAACTTTGGCTCGAAAATGCGGAAAGAACACTTGAAGCTCGGGTCCTCCAAAGCTGGGGATCTCCCAGCAAATCAGTCCTTACTCCCAGCAACTGTCCAGGAGTAATAGAGTTTGACTTCTGGTCGCTTTAGCCTGGGGGGGCATCGTTTCCACTCGGCTCAGCGAGAGAACTGGTATAGAAATGGGAGAGAGAGTTCAAGACCTGGGTAAGGGGGTTGTCAGTGCCTCCCTTCCGGAAGTTAAGGTCCCATCGCGAAAGGGCAATTCACAGGGCAGTGGAGGGGGAGGAGGAACGGCCATGAAGAGGTGTCAACGGAACGTGGTAAACCTCCTACCCGCCGCAGCGGGGTCATCTCGTCTTCCGGCGCTTAGGAGGTGGGTCATTGGATTGGTGGTTTGGGGGGGAGGAAGAGGAGAGAGTTGTGAGAGCAAATAAAGCACAGAATGAATGGGGGGGCGGTTGGAGGGAGTTGTGGGATTTTTTATTGGTGACCGAGGAGGGAGGAGAGTGCAATAGGGGGTATTTATGGTGTAGAGTGGTTAGAGATGGAGAATTTAGGCATGGTGGCGGGATGTGCGTGAGGGGAGGGGTTGGAGGACGCGAAATGGTAGATGGCGAAGGTGGAAGGGGGCAAATGGAGGGGGGAGAATGGTATAAATGGTCTCGCAAGAGAGGGGTGGTACGGTGTCCACCAGACAAAACGGGAAAATAGAGCACAAACAATCAGGACACATCAACTTCTGGAGATAGTAAAAAGTAGGAAGCGAGGAATCGGAAACCGAATAGAATAACGAGGACGCCCTCTTTGAGAAAAGACTAGAGGTGCCCTAGCCCACCAATTCAACGAACCACACAACTACAAGAGGGCTGGATGCGGTGAGAGACGACAAGGTGGAATTAACTCACACCAGACAGTGTAGATGATCGGTGATTGGGGGTGAAAGGAGAGAGGTAGTGATAATAGCTGGCGGAGGGGGATACGATGGGTACAAGGGGAGGAAGCAGTATAACAATGGCGCGAAGATGGGCATTGGCCCTGAAATGAGGGAGGGGGAGCTGGGTTTTTATGTTTTGGGGGGAATATTCTGATGTTGAGGGGGGGGGTAGCGGGCGTGCCTAGCCGGGGCTTGGCGGGGGGGGGGGCGAGTCAATAGAGAACACGGCCACTGACCGACCGAGAGGGGGTAGGGCTGCCAAAAGCGGGGCCGGCAGGAGTTAGGAGAACGGAGGAGAAGAGGAGGGGACTGCAAAGGGTGGCGGGGGGAGAAGCAGACTCAGGGGGACTTCCAGGGAAAAGACAAGAGGCACAGTTATGCTGGTTCACTGAGAGAATGGTTCACAGCTACCTGAGGAATGGCTCGAGGAGATGGGTGCAGAGGAGGGGGAGCGACCCGGGAGTCGGATTTTTAGGAAGTAGCTTTCTACCAGAAGTTCTAATCCTCAAAGACCCGGAGGAGGAAAAATCTATGAACCTCAATTACATGGATGTTTATTGTCGGAGGGCAGAAATTTGTGCAGGGGAATAAAAAATAAAAGCACGGCCCGAAAGTCCTCTAAGGTGAAACTAGGGGCTCTATCAGGAGGGCAGAAAAAAAAAAAATTGTACAGACAGGCTCGCGTAAGAAGAATCTGAGGGTTGTGGGGGGTTTAGAATCTTGTCCCTGGTGATCACAACTAAGCCCGGGACGCGGGGGGTCTCTTCTCTAGAGGTTGGGGGGATGGTTCTATGCTCCAGAGTACTGGCGATCCCCATTTTAGAGTCAGGGAAAAAAAAAAAAGGGGAGGAAAGGGAAAACGGAACTCATTTGGCCCCTCAGGGCTAATGAAGACATGGAATCGGGGAACGCAGTTGTAAATTTCACGAGTTACTGTCCTGATTTACCTCTACGTTGAGGTCAACCCCAAAAGCGGCACAGAGTAAAAAAATCTCCAACGGTCTGGTTAAGGGGAGACGGTTCACGCGAAGGAGAACGAAAAAGGGGGAGACGCTGACACGGATCCTGTGCAAGGGAAAACTCTTCGGTGGCCAGGGGTCGGTCTTCCTTTGGGGGGGGGAAATTGTCGTCTCATCCGTACCTCGACCCCCTATCTCCTCCCAAAAACATAAAGGGGTAAGAGACGAGAGGATAGCGCTCCTTCCCTTCCTCGCGCCCGAATTTTCGCAAGTGGGAATAATCATGGCTGGATTCGAGGGTTCATTAGCGAGCCGAACCCCGGGACGGTCTGGAAGAGGTTGGGCGAAGGGGAAGAAATCACGAGGTTCGAGGGGACAATTTACGCGGGTCTGACTCTTGGGTTGGGGGGGGGGGGGGGGGGGGGGGGGGGAAGGCGAAGGGATCCTCAGCAGGGAGCTAGAAATAAAAGAGAGAATTAACAAAGGTTGGAAGTGGGGGGTCAAAAAGGAAAAAAAAAAAAAGCAGGGGATCCTCAAAATGAGGCTAATGAAATGGGGTTACCTGACGAGACTTAGAAAACTGAACTTGAGCACTGCAATGAGAAGAAGGACGAAAACGAGAAAAGTGAGGAAAGAATATACCTGGCACGACTTGATAAAGAAAAGAAGTAATCAAGAGGCGAAAAGAAGGCGCGCATAACTTAATCCTGACCAAAGGGGGAAGAGAGGAGGGGGACGGGGCTGAAGTAGGATTTATAGGAGGCAGACGGGAAGGCAGGGGCAAAGAGGCTGCGTGTCGCACTGATACTTTGGTAGAATGACGGGAAAAGGAGGGGGAGATAAACTCTTAATGGTGACGCTGGGGAACACGAAAAAGGCGAGGAAAGACTCTTGGATCTCATACAACATATCTCATCAACTGTTGGAGAAAAGACATTAAGGAGAGACACGAATTTCCGCAAGGGGCGGAAAAGGTGGGTGGTAAATACAGGGTTAAATGTGTGACGAAGGGGCTTTATATCACTATGGGAGATGAGAGAAGTGTGGGACTAGAGTTTCCGGAAAGATTAAACGCGGCGGATGCAAGATTAGGAGCGGCGGAAAGGCGGGGAAACCTTTAAGTTTGGAGAGGGAAGTCGGAGGGGGGAAAAGCGGGGAAACGTGGATTTGTTTGAGGGAGGGGGAAAGAGTGTTTCCTGCCTGAGTGGGACACGTGTTGTAGAAATTTATTTGGGGCGAGACAGTTGGAGACCGCTCCCATTGGTGCTTTGTGTTTGAAGGACGGGACCGTCGTCTCCCCTCATGCTTATCAGAAGATAGGTTAAAGAGAGGGGGGGGAAATTCGGACAGAACCATAAAGGAGAGTTGCGCAAGAGGGATTCGGGAAGAGAAGAGACACTCATGACTAAGACGAAACGGCGGGGGAAAAAAATCTCTTATTCGTTTTCTTCTGAAATAAGAATGCTATCAGGGAGGATCCGAAAGTGGATTATAATCGGGCGGGGTGGGCAAGCGGGGGGGAGTCTGGATATTTTGGTGGAGACTAAATGCGGCCGGATCTCGTTATCTCGTCTGGCTCTGGTTTCGCTGGGAAAAGAGTTATACAAAAGGAAGAAGCAAAGAGGGGAGGTGGGGAGGAATTTTTATCAGAGAGGGCAGCGCAAGCTTCTGCTTGGAGAGGACTCGGAGGGGACTGAGGGGGACGTTGGGAAAGGAGGGAATCAGCCGTTATTGCACCTTAAATCGGGGATTCGATTGTGAATAATGCGTTCAACGTTGCTTGCAGAACTTGGACCCCGCGGGGGCTTTGAAATGGAATTTTTGCGGGGTTGGGCCGCTTTTTTACCCGGAGCGGGAGGAAGGAGGCTTTAGAGGTCGGAAGCTCGAGGAAGCCGAGCGTTAATGGCAGGCCATTCGCGGGGCTTCAACTTTTCTATTTCGTCTCAAGGGGGAGGAGAATGGGGAAAAGAACAATTTCAGCGGCTCAGGAGATAAAAAGATTGGGGGATTTTCAGAGATCTGGCAGAGGTGCAACGGACGTCCCTAAGGAAAAGGTCTCCTAGATGGCAGCTGGGAGGAATTGTTGGAAAAGGGGAGGGGTAAAGAGGATACAGAACTTAAGTGGAAGGGGGGTCCTAAACAGTGGTCTTCTGTTCGTCGAAGGAATTAACCGCTCTGAAAAAAAAAAAAACCGGAATAAGGGGGCTCGGAGGGCCAACATATGTGGTGTTGGCGAAAAGGCCTTGAGATCTTGTGAGGTAACTTAAAATAAGGAAAGATTCTATCTGAAAAAAAAGGGGGGGGTTCTGGAGTGTTGAGATTCGAAAGAGGTCGCCATTCTTTTAAAATTCTAGGTTACCAATGATTGCGAGAAGCTAATGCGGGAAAAAGGCTCAGAGCCGGGGGGGCCGAATAAGGAGGGGGAAGGAAGAATATCGAGAGAACAACAACAACGGTATAAAATTAGAGTTGGAGGGGCCGGAAGAAGAAAGGCGAGGAGATCGCACACCGTATCCCAACATAAACTTCCGTGGAAATACCTCCTTTCTCGGCAGAACCATCAGGTTAGGAGGCCACACACCAGACCGACCTCACGCACTGGGGGACAGAAAAAAAGGTACGCTCGGACGGTGCATGGAGTGTTCCGGAAAAGAAAAGTATTTCCTGATTGGGGGCCCACCAAAGCGTCGGGGGGGAAAAGGAATCGAATAACGTTGGTGGGGGATGGGGGGAGAGCACTCTTAATTCCCTTCTTGAAACAGCACGGGAAAAACTGCTGGGACCTCGCAGATTCACGCGATGGATAAATCATTATTCCAGCAGGACTCCCCCGAAAAATTAAGCCACTCGCTGTCCATCAAGGTTCTTATGGCCGGAAGGAAAAAACGACCCGAGCGCGCCAACAAACGGATTCTCAATGGCTCCTGGGGCTTGGGCCGGGCGGGAGCGGGGCGAGGGATGATTGGGAGGAAACAAAGGTCCAGCAGCAATGACAGCAAGAAGAAGCTAGCGGGGGGGGTGGGGGGTTGGGAGTGCGGCGAGGGGGTGAGGGGGGGGGAGGGGGTGAGGAGGAAAATAAGGGGCGGGGGGGGGAAGAGGGGGTGGGTCGAAAGGCCGACGTGAGGGTAGCGGGGGGGGGAGGGGAGGCCCCGGGGGGTGCAAGAGGGTTGAGAGGGAAGAGAAATAGGGTAGTAGAGGGGCGGGAGGGAGAGCAGGGGTAGAGGGGGGGGCGGCGGTGGGAGAATGGGGGGCGATAATACTGAAAGGTAGGGGTGAGTTGCTCCGGAAAGGGGGGGGGGGGTAGGGGGGGGTAGGGACGGGGGGGGCGGAAAGGGGGGAGGGAAGGGGTAGGAGCCCCCTGCCGACGATGTAATAGGACCGAAGGTCGTAAACCACGGGCTCCTAAAATGCGAACGACCAATCTCAGCCCGAAGCCTCCTAGACTCGAATAAAACTCAGTCCAAGCTAATCAAGACAATCACTCAGATACGTAAGAAGGGAAAAACTGCATCGAACGCCTTAGGACTGAGTGGAACACCATCTGGGAAACCCTCAGGGTTGGAGAATTCCTCACTCGGTCGAAGGCAGGACGGGGGGTTGTAATCAAGCGTTATCCCTCACCAGAACCCCGGGGGGGGGGGATTCAAACCACTTATCTAAGAAGTTGCCGGGTGGAAATTCACCTGCTTTGGCTGAAATCAACGCCGAGGGAGACGAAGGGAAAATCCTGGGTATCCGATATGGTTTCCTCAAGCGCGGCTACACTGGCCCCCCCACGTATGTTAATTGGATTGGGAGCGAGTGTACACCAACCACGCTCTGGACTAGAAAGAGATCATTGAAGCCCATAGAGTCTCCACCGCTTCCCCAGGGACTATGAAAGGGGCCACATATTAAACTCATCACCCAGCAATGGGGGGGAGGGATCAAATTGCGAGAGTAGATGGGAAGAAGGAAAGCAAATAATATTCCAAAAACTTTTTGTGAGCAGGGGGAGGAAGGAGATGTGTCTAGAGAAACGGACTCCTCTGCGCACTTCGGTGGAGATGAGGACGGGATGGAGGGGAAAAACGAAAAAAAACGTGAAATTCAAAAGGAGCGTAGAAAAGGATCACTCTTCGCTAGAAGGGAGTCAACAATGCCCAGCCGAAACCAACTCAAAAACAGAGATGCGTGTAACCACCAAGGCAAAAAACTCTCCCACAACGTCCTTTCCTGAACCACGCCCAACGCCTTCATCATTGAAAAACAAAAAAAAGCTCCCCACAAAAGACTCCAAAACGCTTATATGCCAGACTTCAACAAATAACAAAACACCGGAAGAAGGTCACAGAATGTAACAGCGAGCGGAAAATGGGTGTCAAGCAAATCCGGCTGATCACACATGGGCCCTGGAGACTCTGACGGACCGGGCAACCTCGTATAAGAGGAAAAATGGTCCCGGAGCGAACGGGAAACAAGCGGATTACACAGGTCGACCAACGAAAAAAATGAACAGAGGTAACTTCCTTTTACCAAAGGCGCTGTTTTCCGAGGACGAACCAGAACCCCCTTTCTCGGAGTGAAATCTTCTTCTGATGCTCTCCCGATCTTGGGGCGCAAGATTTTTGTCCCTTTTTCGGGTGACCACTGAGCGTGGCTTTTAACGCAATACAACCACTGTGACGCCCTGGAGATCCAAAAGAAATCGTCCGCAATTCCAACAAAGGAGGCAAGGGGAGGGGGCATCCCATCGTTATCTTGACAGATCGACCTCCAGTAAATAAATGGCAGGACGACAAGTCCACAAAGAAAAGCATAGTCAGAGTTTGAGGTAGGTCCAGGTATTGACGCTTATTTGGTAGAAATAAATGTAGGGAGTTATCCTTTGGCGGCCTGGGAATAAAAAGCAGTCGAGGGGCCCATAATACAGGGTACCTTTGTATGTGTAACGGAGGGAGGGGTAAATTTGCAGGGATTCCTCAGTCTCAGGGGGATTCAGGCGGAAACAAATGTACGACGAAGGCGCGAACGCTGTTGTCGTCCCTGGAGCGTTTGGGTGAGAAAAAACTCCGTGAAAAAAACGGGGGGAAGGTAATTAGGGGGTTGGTCACTTCTTCTCACTGCGTAAGGAAACCTCTTTGAGCTCGGTTTCAAGTTCCACCAACCCAAAAGTTCCAGAACGCGAGACAGAGTCCGCTAGAGTGGCCTCTCGAGGGCTGTGCGAACCCTTGGGGTGGATGTACTAAAAAGCGACCAAGAAGGGTCAGGAAGGGGGGGAATAGAAACCTCTGAAGGATTCGTAGGGGGCTTCGAGCTTATTAGGATCCCGATCTCCAGAGGCCCTCGCGGAAGGAGGTGGTCGATAGTGGTGGACCGAAGAAGGGGAAGCTGATGGCTCCAACTTGGAGGGGAAGTCAAGGAGAGGGGGAAAGGAAATTCGGGCGGGGGAGAAAAAAAAAGTAAGATAAAAACGAGCGGGACTGAGGGGGGGGTAGGGGTGGAAGCTCGACGCCGAAGATAGTCTTTTGCAGGTCTCGATTCGGGGTAGGCGCGTTGACATGAAAAATAAGTAGCTCTCTTGGCGCGTCGAAGACAACAACACCAAAGTAAGGATAATAGAATAGATATCTAAAGGAAAGTGAGTGGGGGAACGCAGGACATTCTCCATTTCTGTGGGAAAGGAATGATACTTAGTAAAACACCTCTCGGAGTTATTTTTTGGAACAAAAGGGAGGAAACATATCTGCTCACTTTGGAACCATGGGGATCGTGTATGTAATAGGGGGGGGGGGTTTGGTTTGTGGGATCCTCGAGAAGTTTGTGGATAAGGGCCAGCGATCATTCGTTAGCAAAATCTCCAGAACTATAAATTACTAAAAAAAAGGGGAACGAGGTGGAATCACGAGAGAAGGGCAAGAGAAAGAAACCAGCGGAAGGTTCGAATTCCTTAGAGAATTCCGACTCTTCACTGGGTTAAAGTACTGGTGACCTAGGGGAGGGGGGAAAAAGACTTGCGGACTTACATTTTTCACTGAAAAAAAGGGGAGAAACTGAGGGGAAGGAAAAGGGAATGCGACGCTTCGGGGTAAAAAAACCCCATGGATGGGAGGAAAGAAAGAACGTTACTCGGGAATGGATTAATCGAAAAAAAAAAGGGATGAAGCACGATATAAAGGTCGAAAATTAAGGGGGCAGAATAAAGGACTACCGAAATGCCCATTGAAGAGCAGAGGGGAGGTGACGTGTAGGCGGGGAAGTTAGGTATTAGGGGCTCACGCCTGATTGGAGGGTCAGAACAAGAGCAAGAAATTGCTTCCGCCTGATCCTGTGGGAGAGAACGGGGGGGAAGGGGAGGGGGGGGGGCAATAAAAGGGCGGGGGATGGTGGCAATGAAAAAGAAGGTAGGTGTAACAATAAATCAAAACTCTTCGAACTGTGTCTCATAAAAAAGAAGCAGAAAGGAGAAGAGTTTGGGGGCGAGGGTATTCAACTCTTGAACTCCGAAGGAAAGAAAAAAGAGGGTTTGGTGCGTTTGGTTGGGGAGTTGTCAAAAAAGTGCGGGCTTCTCATGAGGTTCGCGGAGTCTGTGGAGAAAAGGGGGACCGGGCAGTTATCTCTCTCGGGTCGGAGGGAAGAAGAGGATGGAGCTGACAACGTAACATGATCAGTGGGGGGGGAGAGCCCTAGAGGGAAAGCGATGAGGGGGCGGTTTTTTTGCTGATAAGGGGGGAAAGAGGGGAAGGAGGGGGGTGCAGAAAAGGGGAAAAGGGGGGGAGGTTGGTGGTGAGGCATAAAGGTTGGAGGGGTTTGGTGGGGGGATTCCTTTCGGGATCAGAAAGAGTGAATTGGAATAAAGAGAAAAAAATCATAGCTGTTTACAGTAAGGGGAAAGAAAAAGCCCTCCCGATAGGGGGCAGAGAGAGAAGAGACCGAAACATGACTAGACGAATAGAAACATCTTCTTGGGAAAAATGTTAGACTGATATGAAAGAAAGAAAGAAAAGATGACAATGGGCTCTCTGCCGAAGGGATTATAAAAGGGGGGCGTTCAGCAGGATGCTGGATGTTTTTTGCGAGCTATTCTTCAGAAGAGAAGGGCGAATTCAGCTTGGAGGACTACAAGCTTACTACCAAAGACCCAGAGAAAGAAGGGTGTTCGGAGTTGGAGATAGGCAACCCGTCTTCAAATTGTCTATCCTTAGCTTAGACTTGGTTGCGTGAATGTCTACACACGTTTAAATTAAACGGGAAATAGGAGAGGAGGAGGGTTATAGGCAGAAAAAAAGGAAAAAGGAAAAACACTGAGGACTACCAGAGGCGAAGTATTGGAAAGGGGGCCGAGTGTAAGTTCTAATTAGGGTTTGCGGTTCGGGGGGAAAAAGAGGGGAAGAGGTGAGCTGAGGTATTTTAAGTGGGTGGGGGCTCTTTAGAGGGGTTATTCTAGGTGTATCGATAGTCGGACCGGCGGATGGTTACTAACGATATGGCAGGAGTCGTGAGGGGAGGGAAAGAATAGATGGTCGATGGGGGAAAGTCGGAAGCGCAGGCCCAAGGGGGAGTGAGAGAAAGGGGGATTTGTCTAGTCGGAAGAAATATGAGGGGGGGGGGGGGGGAAGTGCATAAGCGAATGGAAAGTTTCCGAGCAGGGAGTGTTCGTTTTATAGTCATTATCACACGCTGAATAGAAGAAAGAAACTTATAATTCGCTTCCGTTCTCTATAGATGGGGTGGTTTCTGCAAAAGGCACATATAGGGGGATAAACTAACAATTTCAAGAGGTCTAAAATCTGCTAAACGGGAAAGGAGTGAAGGAGGGTTTTCTTCTGTCGAAAGGGGAGTAGGTCGGGTACCACAGGGTAGAGCACTAGGCGGCAGGAATGATGGAAAACGGCGAAAGCCGTGCGCGGACGGAAGAGACACAAAAAGAAGAACGGGGGGTAGGATTAGAAAGAGAGAAATTCAGGAAGGCCGCATGCTTAGAACGTCCGGAAAGAATTGGAGCAAGACCAGGTGGAGACCGCTTTCCCTAAACTCTAACAGCCGGTACGAAGAAAACAAAACTCAAATCTCACTAAAAATATGGGTAAAAGAAGGAGAATGCATGGAGTGTCAAAGGGTCCCTCCCAATGGGGCACTCTGGGAAAGAAAACACACGATTGCGGGGGGGAGAACGGAAAGGGAGGCCTGACTAGTTTGGGGGGTGGCAGGGAGAGAACTCATGGGGGCAAACCCTTCTATGACAGAACCCCCCATCCGGACCCTCGCCAGCTTCCCTTAGGGGGAAAAAATAATATTCGCGTCCACAACCCCGGCGAGGAAAACAATACTCGGCATGTCCGGAAAAAATGAGGCGAGACAAGAACCTATCGGAAGCCATCACGTTATTCTCA
>Ga0179593_1662703_pt1 | contig 16016 bp, 12 predicted proteins | sample CZODoug2_1_08_16_FD_185931 | JGI IMG/M metagenome (GOLD analysis project Ga0179593, IMG submission 185931) | Vadose zone soil fungal communities from Angelo Coast Range Reserve, California, USA - CZODoug2_1_08_16fungal (PacBio error correction) | ecosystem: Environmental > Terrestrial > Soil >...
TCCAGGATCAAAATTCTGTAGAAAGCGGGACATAAAGAGAGGCGCGAGCAATAGAAAAAGAAACGTGAAGAAGTGTGACCACCACACGGACGTTAAGTGAAACAAACGTGGTGGCGGGAGGCCTCAGGGAATAGGAACAACAATACAGGGATCAAAGATAGACACAGGGCGACAGAGGTGCGTGATCGTAAAGCCGTGTTGAAGGGGAAAGAGTCGGACATACCATATACTTGGGGCAACTCGGCCTGTGGCCTGGTGTGGAGTGGGGGCAAGGGTGTTTGACACGAATTGAGTTCAAACCGTCACTCAACTGTTCACCATTAAAGGATACCGTGTAGCACCACCAGACGGTTCCAAAAGGGCTGTCACGGAAAAGGGAAAAAAATCAAAGGAAAAAAAAAGAAAGGCAAGGGTAGCGACTGCAACCCAGCCGTTTTGAAGGCGGGCTCGCGAAATCGAAAAAAATTCAACTTTAGAGAGGGAAAACGAGATGTTGCGGAAAAAAAAAGGGGGATAGGAAGGAAAAAAAGGGAAAACCCCCCCACAAAGGGGGACAGGGATGAAACCAGTGGAACAGTAGGACTTGAGGTAGGACAACTTGAGTGAGAAGGTAGCGGTGGGGGGGCAATTTGCTTCTCGTTAAGAAATTGAGTTTTGACCCATCTGTAAGGGGGGGGAAGACGAGAAGGCCGGGGAAAAGTGGGGGAAAAGGGGTGGAAGAGGTCCAGGTGAAGAAGGTTCCCCATTTATTGGAGGAAGTGCACACACGTAAACCCAGAGCTTTTAAAAATCGTACGGACGAAGGGAAAGAAGACGGACGCGTTTGGGTATGGACCTTTACCTGGCGGGCCGGGACCGTGGGTCTGAAAGGGGGTAGGCAGGATGTAGCGGAACGAAAGGACGAAAGGGGCAACTGCCTGGCGAAGGTTTAAGGGGAAGCCCCCGGGTGGAATTTGAGGGCAAAGAATCAAAACCAAGTTATGCTGTTACCTGGACATTGAGGATGGGAGGCCTAGGGCCGAGGAACAATGCTACAAAAAAGCACACCCCCGACCTATTATGAACACCTTCGAGAGGCTGGGGGGGTTGGTCAAAAGAGAAGAAAAGGGAGGGGAGTCGCAAGTGGCGAGAAAAAATGAACTCATACTGGGAGGGGGAAAAAAAAGACTTTCTTGAGATCTAGAACTTTGGACTCCTTGGAAGCTCAGTGACGGGGGGGCATCATGCCTGCAGGGCTAATAGGCGACTCTTAAAGCTGGGAAGGAAAGAAGAGGTACATCTAGAGAGCCCTAGGGAGCTTGAATGGTAATCAGGGGCTATTGGGGGATGGTTACAGAACGGAAGGGCTTTCTGTCCTCAAACGCGGGCGTCATTTCTTGCTGAGAAGGGGGGGGAGAAGGAAGAAGGCCTTTTGAGGGGCCGGGAGGGGAAGCAATAATTGGCCCTAGTACTGGGGAGAAAGAACTATGTCTTCTGAGCGTATCTCTGGCACTTGAGCGCTCCTCTCTCATGAAAATCCTAAGTAAGAGAGTAAGTCCAGAAAGTAGAGAGAGGAAGGCAAAGAAACGCGTGAGCGAGGAGAACTAGATTGGGTCCTGGGTTAGTTGACAGTTTGTGACTGACAGTGGCCGCTAGGGCCGGTGAAAGGAGGTGGTTCGGGGGGAAGGGGTTCGTTAATACCTTTTAATAGAAGAGAAAAGAGGAATTGGAGGGAATCAGGGGGGGGGTGAAAGGGTAGGGAGTTGGTTAAGGTTACAGGAAGGAGGGTCGGATTGTGAGGGGGCTGTGGGAACAAAATCGGGAAATCCCCCTGATAGGGAAACGGGGGGGTCACACAGATAAAAGAAGGAAAATACGTGGGATTGCTGTCCACACACGGGTGGAGGGGAGAACAATTTTGAGCGCGACGGAGAAGGGAATTGACTCACTTTATCAACTCAAAAAAACAAAGGGGGGGGAGTGGAAAAATAGGGTAAAAAAAGGTCAAAAGGTGGAGAATTGGAAGATAGGGGATCAAAGAAGGGCGAGGGGGGAGGAATTGCCACTCCACCGATACGGGAATTAGAGCAATTTTCCATCGGGGGAAGGAGTTCTCTGGGTAGTCGAACAGTCAATATAACGGTGAATTAACGCGGCACAGACAGAACCAAAGAAAATCATAATCGAAGAATGTACGACTCCATTGACCTTCCATTACGAGCCTCCTTAGGTCGAGGGGGGAGGAATGACACTTTGCACACCAGGTCATTTACCAGAAATGGGACAACCGACACAAATTCAAGCAGCCTCCTCATTAAGAAACGTCGAAGAAACAAAAAAAGGGTTAAACGCACATCAGCTATTTATCGCAAAAGGGGGGGGGGGGAATTTTTCAAGATAAGGTCATGTCCTTCAGGGTCGGTAGGATTTGAGAAAGGGAGAAGATGGCCAAGTGGTCAATCTCGACATAAGATGGGGGGGGTTTGATCTCGTCAGAGGGGGCTAACGTACTAACGGAAAATCCAACCCCCCCAAAAAAGCGCTTATCGAGCAAACCTCAACGCTTCTTGAGGTGAGAATGCAGCCCTGAAGAAAGGCTGAAAACGCGCGCGAGGGAAAAGGAACTTTCCCGAAGGTTCGGGGGGTACCATCAAAAAACAATTGAATAAACCCTTGAAAGCGCCAGGCAGCCGCCTCGAGATTCCGAATAGGGAAGAATTAAGGACTCAGGAAAGGGGTAGTGAAAGAAAGGCTCAGGAGACAAGTAAGCTTCAAGGGGGGGAAATTGATGCAACAGGCCGCAGTAAAGGGGTAGAAGCGAGCTAAGCCCGCTGGAAAAAAAAAAAAGGGTGAGCTTTGCAGGGGAGACAGCGCTACCTCATCGGAGGACCAAGGAGGGAAAACAGAAAACCGACGAGGATGAGAGTTGATGCGGGCGTGGTGATGTGGGACTTTCCTCGCAAAAAAAAAAAAAAAAAAAAAAAAAAAAACAAAAAAAAAAAAAAAGGTACGAAGTAAAGAGGCATGAAGGGGTACCAGAAATTTTGTTTGGCTCGAAAGTGGAATAGAACAACGGTGAGGAAAACACGCTATTCCCGAGGAACAATGAAAGGAAGTTCCGACTATACACAGAAACATGCAAAACCCCGTTCAACAAGAAGCCGCCTAGTTTACAGGGGCCTCTAGTCGTGGAGGGGCGACAGACGGGTCCAAGGTAAAAGAGGGAGGGGGTGAAAACTTCCTGGTGACTTCTCGTAAAAAGGCCAACACCCATTGTTAACCTTAGGAAAGGAACATATTCAGGTCGAAAGTTTCCCTAGGAAATCCATGGGGCCACCAAAGGCGAGGGCTTGGAAACATAAAGGAGTGCAAAGAAAAGGGCAACAAGAAAATTCTCCCTTTCAACGAGGTGCACAGGAAGGGGAAATCCTCAGAAATTCACCTTGGTCGTCTAAAAGTAAACAATAGCAGGGGGAAAGAAACAACTTGCAAAGGTCCTATTTCTCATTTCAAATAAACAAATTGTGGGGGGAAGAAGGTTCCCAAGAGGTCTTCAGGGGAAGACGCCGTAAAAACCGGTGGCGGAGAAGGGTCCTAGAGAGGGTGGTGGGGAGTTAATTGACGGGAGGAAGACCAGGGGAAATCACGAATGTTGGGAGAGGACTTGAAAAGCACATAACGTTGACATGGGCAAATGGCGGACTTTAAGGGGCATACTTCGCGGGGGAAAAATGACAAGGTCACCCCGCCAAAAAAACCAAACCCCAAGGGAAGATAAATCCGCCAGTCACTCCCATCTTTTGCGGGAGCTAGGGAAAAAAATCGACGCTCAAAAGAGACACAAGTTTTGAACGAAAAGTGTCACGATGGAAAAAGATTGTTCAGGGAGGCTCAATCCAGGGGAGGATCAACTATGGGTGCTTGCAGAGGTCGTCTATAAAGGTAGAGATCGGAACAGAAAAATGAAAAAAAAATGCAGACTTGACTTTTCTTCGGGGGGAAGTTCAAACTAAGGAGTAAAGTCCACGATGGAAATTAGGTCCAAGTAGACAACAAAGGGGAAATAAGACCACTTTGTACAGTGGCGGTGGGAACACCAAAAACTAAAGAAAAGTGCCCCGACAGTCGTAGAATGGAGAAGGGAAAGTATGATTGTTGGGTCAGGGAATGAGGGGGGGGGGGTCAAAAAAGCACCAGAGCTTCTGGTGGGGAGTTGAGCCATCAAAACGCTTCGTCAGGAAAGAGAAACAAGCGGAAAACCGACTGCTTTGGGGATAACAGGGTCGTTGTCTGAGGGGGAATGTGGGGAGGTCGAAAACGTCTGAGATTAAACGTAAGCAAAAAGCGTCACAAGTAAGGGACGAGGGACATAGAGGGTGGTGACAAAATCTGGGAGAATGTCCAAGAAAAAACCCTGTGGGGCCGGGAAAAACGACGCGGTGAAACTTGTCCAATCGTTCCAGAAAAGAACAGAACGGCGTCTGTTTGTTAGCAGTAAACCGGTAGAGAAGGGATCCTAGGAGAGGAAATGAAAAGGAAAAAAGGGATAGCAGGGTTTTGAGTCTTCGTCGAAAAAACGTGCCCCTCTTTAGTCTCAGTTTGGGGAGCTCCTTGTGAGCAGTTTGGCGCTCAAGAATGCGGGAGTAAAAGGGCAAAGAACAGAGGCAATCCGTCTAAGGGCTGGTCGTAATACAACCAACACTAAGGTACTGCTACCCATCAAAGGAAAAAGAGGGTGACGCCGATAGAACTCCCACCAGCCCCTGAATAAGTTAATTGAGGACTTCCCCATTGGGATGCTCTCAACTCGAGCAACAAGGAAAAAAGGGGGAGATAGGCGGGCGCGACAAATGGTCCGAAAAAATGGGGTCGCGACGAGGGGGGGAGAGCTTCTCGTTGAAATCGTCCTAAAGGCGGAGGTCGCAAAGTACCTGCTTTTGGTTTGGGTTTAGGGGAAGGGGGGATGCGACAGGGAATAGGAGCGGAACTTTTAATGGAGTGAATTTACTACCTAGAGGGGGGGGGGGGGGGAGTTACGCGCCCAACTCCTGAGTCAACCCTCATAGCACACACAGAGAGAAATCACGGAAGTTGCAATATTTTTTGAGGACCCTCCTTCAAACTGGGGAAGAAAGGGACCGAAAGGTCTCAAGGGAGATAAGGGGTTTTGAGAGCGAATACTGATAAAAACGCTGAAAGTAAAAGGGGGACAAAAAAAAAGAGGATTGGGCCACAGCGTGGCCCAGGCAAAGTAAGCTGGAGGGGGCCTTTGGGGAGGAATTTCCCGCGTTTGAGGTGGGATACACCTTCCTACCGAGACATTGTTCTAAATTCAGCAGGAACGAACAGCTGCTTGCTTGTGCGACGTTAGAGGCAAAGGGAGTTACAGAACCAAAAAAGGATTTGACGAAGGGAAGTAAGGGTCTCATCACCAGAGATTATTCCGCAAACGGGACTGATAGGTCAGTAAGGAATACGAAGGGGATGGCGAAGATCCAGGCGTACGCTGTACAGAGCTTTTAGGATCGGTGCACGCCGAAACCGGGGATTAGGAGGCAAATAGCCGTATCGTTCCGGCTGACGGTTCCGGTTGGAAGCGGTTTCCAAACCAGAAAAACCAGACTGGCTGGTTAGTGCAGTTGGGGGGCCGTGAAAAAGGGGAAAAAATCATGAAAGCTGACTCTAATATCTTGGGGGGAACGTCATCTAAGGCGTAGTTCTTCATAACCTAATGGTTTGCTGACGCTTTCGTGGAACACGGGGAAGAATGCGCCAAGTCCTGAGGGGGATTAAGAAATTCTTCCGGCAAAAAAAGGCGACATACGTCAAAAGAAACAGGGGCTAGTGGGAGGACCTCGGATCATACAAAGGGGGGGGACAAAATCACGGGCAGGAGGCGATGCTACGGTGACGGGGTGATGGGGACGGGGGGACGGCACAGAGGGCAGATGAAAAATTCACATAAACTGTCGAGCCATGAAAGGAAAAAATTGTAGAGGGTCAAAGAATCACAAAAACGAGTGAAGGATGGGACGTCTTAACAGAAAGTAAGAAACGAAACACGTTCCATTGGAACAACGGGGACAGAGACGAGTGGGACCCCGAAGATTTGTTACTTCTATGCACGAGGGAAGGGGTGGAAAGACCAAATAAGGAGATGAAGAAACTCAGCAGGGAAAAGTGGTCCGGACGAAAAATATCACTTACCTTTCAAGGGTAGCCAGGCACCGTCGGTGAAGTGAGTCTTGCGGACTAGTGAAAGGTATCAGGTCAAAGAAGGGAAAATTGGGGGTGGGGGGGGGGGAGTCTTCGGAACTAGAAAATGGGGCCAGCGGAGAAGGGCTGAGGTGGAAGGCTCCGGCATTTGGGCCGAAGGGGGCAGATTCGGCGTTTGCAGAAAAATTGGCCATCGGAACGCCTGAACTAACCAAATGACTTGTCTCTATGAAAATGCATCCCGCTAAAGGGAAGACCTGTTTTTTGCGGAACTGAAACAATATTTCGGCTGAAAAGAGGGGAGGGGAAAATTCGTGGGGATAGGGGGGACGATGGCCGGGAGAAAAAAAAAAAAAAAAAAGCGGAAAAGTCCTAGGCCTCCGGGTCTCATTGGAGTGGGAAAGAGTGACGGGAGGCGAGAAAAGGTTAAAACGGGTTTCCTATCTAATTATCGAGGTCATTCTAAGTGCCGAGACCGATGACCATCAACAAAACCGCGCAGAGCACGATGGGTCTTTTGACTCCTTTGTCCGAAGTAAAAGGAGGGGGGGGGAGGTCGAGGAGAATTGAACCATTTGGTGCCCCTTGATTGAAGCGGGCTGGGATCTCTAGTAAAGAGGGAATCGGACCGGGGGAGCATAAAGCCGCTCGGAAAGGAAGGGACCTCGGAAGTAGGCGACTCATCTACTGAAACGCTGAGAACGAAAAAATGGCGGAAGAGGTCGCAGACTTCATTTCACGGGGAAGGAAAGGGGGGAAATTGTTTTAATGGGGGAAAACTGACGGTTTACTTGCTCTGGTGATCGCGGCGGCTGTCGGGCAGAGGGCTCAAATGCAACGAGTTGGTTCGTCGCGGCATGAAGCTCTTATGGCGCTAAAATTGGGGGAAGAATGCTAAAAGTCTTCTCGTGAAAAGACTTGATCGAGGACTGCGTCGAACCGCTCCAGTACTCACTAAGCAGGAAAAAAAAATTAGAGGTCGCATGAACGAAAGAAGCGTGTGATCAGAGACTCCGGAGGGCCGGTGTGGGAAAGTGTCGGCCGGCGGAGGCGGAGTTTGATGTGGTGGAGGGGGAAGGGGAATCAGGGGGGGGGCGGGGAACATGGGCAGGGGAAAGAACTAGCGTACCGTTTTGGCGGGGGGAGGACAGGGTGTTTAAGGGAAAAGAGGGGGGGGCATTTTCCTTCTATGATGGGTCGGAGGGGGGGGCTAGGTGGGGGACCGCGCTACGGAAGACCCCCGACGAAATTCTCCGAAAAACGAAAATTACACTGGAATGGTCAAAAAGGGGCTTCTACATCACTGAAGGGGGAGGGGTGGAGTGGCAAAAAGAACGAATTGTGTATGTCAGGATAATCATTAGAAAGGGGGATCAATCTCTCTACAGGAGGAAAAAACTATATTATAACTCGTCGCGACCCAGCAAGGAGGGAGAAAAGAACTTGGAAAAACCACGACACAAACATCAATTAAAAAGGGGGGACTTAACGTCGTTTTCTCTTTGAGGCAAGGGTCTATCCGTTGAGCAGCTAGAAAAAGTACAGCAAAATCCTAAAAAACGACCGATTTCCAGAGCCAGGGGACGACCACCTTGACAAAAAGAAGAACGGTCGCGTGTCGGAGCAACTTGGAATCTGGGAAAGGTCCCCCTTCACGCCACGAAAAGCGGACAAATCACAAAAAAGAAACAAAAGGCAGGCAAAAACTAAAACTTTTCACAAGGGAAATCCCCGGAGTGAAAAGCGCACGCGGATGGCTAATGGTGCCTCGGCTAATCCGGACTGGGAATTCTTCGGACCGTGTTGACGAAGAGTACTCCAATCCGCGCCTAAGCAGAAGAATCGTCGGGGGTAAATTAAATGTTCCTCCAAAGTCTGTGGAAAAAATCTCCAAACCCGCAAGGGGAGCTGGAGCAATTCGCCTGCAAGAATTAAGACCAGCACCAGATTAACATAGTCCAAACCCCGGAAGGGCAGGGGGTTAACCCAAAAGCCAATAAGGAGTTAAAACTCTGAGGACGCCGCCTAGAGAGATTCCGCATATCAAAATTTTTATTCTCTTCGTAGGAAAACAGCAAAAAAAGGCAAACGGGGAAGGCATTTATTGCCCTTCACGGGAGAACAAAACGATGTCGATAGAGGGAGAAAGAAGAGGGTAAAAATCCGGAGGTTCTGGGGAAGGAAAAACCCTCGCGACTCAACCCTTCTTCCGAGTCCCCGCAAAAACGCGCCTTTATCAGGGAGGCGGGGTGTATGGTAGAAGCCGGTTCCTAGCCCAGTCGCGATACAAGTAAGGGACAGGGCTCGCTGCTGGTTGGGGGATGCTCTTTAGGCAGAAACGAGAGTAATAAGAAAAAAAAGCCAGGCCGGATTAAAGGAGTCACGGCTGCGTCCGCTAGACGGGCACTCTAACTAACAAAGACTGAACGGGTCCCGGCCGTGACGTTCAAAGCACCAACAAGTCCGATCTCGACATCTGTCAGAAGGCCCGTGGGGCAACGAGCAAAAAGGGGACGTCGGAAGAGGGAAACGAGTCACCATCACCGTCGCACCTCTCCGTTCCCGAATCTTACAAAGTCGGAACACTAGCCAAAGCCAGGTCGTAAAGAAGGCTAGCTGCAATGATCGGAAAGGGAGACAGACATGGAAATCCACACGAGAAGAGTCCCGGCTCCAAAAAATCGGTGACGACGCCAAAAAAAAAGGAAGGAAGGTCCGCTAACAGGAAAGGTCAACGCGTCTGCTTATAGGAACACGGCCGAAACGGGAAGTCAGGGAGGGTTTCAAGATAGTCAGGAACTTGTGGGGGGGAGCAGTACCAAGCTAGGAAACGCTGGATAGGGGAAATTTTCCCTCAGAATAGGGCGTGATTTAATGGGGGAAGGGCAATCTCCATTGGAAAGCGGTGGTGGGGGGATGGGGGGCCCCTAAGAAGGGGGGCTGGTGACATGGGGGGGACACGGTGGGGGGACGGTTTGATTGGACAACAGGACGTCGGCACCCCCACGGAAACAAAAGAACAAAATCAACCCGTCACCCATAGGGCCCTGGGGCCAATGGGTAAGTTAACCTCTTAGGACTATCGTCCGATACTAAGCACCTGTTTCCGACTTTTCAAGGAAATGACCGGCTTGGGGATAACGTTCAATAAACATTGTCGGTCTACTGAGAAGCGGAAGAGGGCGTCTAGAGAAGTAGACATACCTCTTCCAAGAAAATCAAGAGCGGGGTGATAAAACGTGAGCTTGTCGATGCTGGCCAAACTTAACGCACTAGAAAGGGAAAAAACCGACAGTTCTAAAAGAAACGCTTCTGGGCGGTGGGTGAAAGGGGGAGCACCGCCAAACTAAGTAACCGGTAGCCGAAATTACGTTCTGAGCTTCTAAAGGGAAAAACGGAAGGAAGGAGGGGAAGTTTAGAGACAGAAAACGATTTGACGCAAAGCGCGTGCGAGGGAAGAAGGGAATCCATAACGGAGGACTAAATTACCTCAAGAAAAAGTGTCGGCGCCGACACTGGGGAGGAGAAAAGGGGGGGCGTTGACATGTTTGGGTGGGGTCAGTCTTTCTAGGCGGAAAAAAAACAAAAAGTCAAAGCGGGGGAACAGAGAAACTGTTTGTGCAAATCGTAAAAGGGGAGTGGTGCTCACAAGAAAGAAACTCGGACAACGAAAGGGGCGCCGCCGGCGAGGAGGGGAAAACTTCTTAATCTGAAAGGGACGCTCGGACGTGGGTACTCAATTAAGAGGGTCGGGGTGGTGTCTGGAGACCGTTAAAGCAAATTCTGGGACTGAAAGCGGGAATTCCTGAAAAAAGGGACCGGAAATTGTTATTCATTAAAAAAACTTCCAAAGGCCCGTGAATATCGAGGTGGTTCGTATCTTCGTGCAAGGGCTGACTCAAATTCATCGCTTAGGGACACATCACCATGAACTCTAAAGGGGAAGGGGCCCGGCGACGCGAGTAAGCAATAAAAAACCTCCGTACTGCACACCCAGCGGAATGGTATGGTTAAAAACGAGAAAAGAAATCACTAATCACTAGGCCTTGGGGGCCGTCCCATTGGCTGCACCGCAAGGATTGAAGGAAAAAAAAACGAGGAAAAGAAGAAGAGTTGAGAGCAAAAACCAGGATTCGCAGGGGATGGAGAGCTTACTCAGGGGGCCCCTCGGTTTCCTACGCTGGCGCGACATACGGGGGGGAAGAGGCTTGCAAAAGAGGTGAAAAGACTGAAAGGGTCGCGTTCTTTGATGTGCCCAGGTACGACCGCGGAATGGCTGGTGCGCAACAAAACGCCAGGAGGCCCCCGAAAGCGGGAAAACCCCAAGGGGCAAGGGGGCTTCTAGAACGATGGGGTAACGAATCACCAAAAAAACACAACACCCCCCAAACAAAACTCGACGGCGCCCATAAGGCATTCCAAGCACGTCTCGCCGGAAGTACCAAAAAATCGCTACGGAAGGAAACAACCTCGGGACGAGGAAGAGGGACCGCAAATGTCCCTCTATGAAAGAATTGTCAGGAGGACAGGTTAGAAAGCGCCATGCCGGGAATTTCCAGCGGTGTTCTTACTCTCTAGACACAAGATGGAAATGTTCTCGAAAGACGGGGGACTGCCCCCACGGCTTGGAAATTGAAAAAAGCTTTTTTGTCTGCGACAGGCATCAAAAAAACGGGGACAGAATAGACAAAGAGGTGCGTCAGAACGAAAGTGGTACTCTCCCACGAGGGAGGCAAGGAGGAAATTTCACGAATGGACGGAAAGATAGTTGGAATGCGAAGAGAAAAAAGAGGAAAGATCGGTTTCTAAATAGAGGGGGTCTGATCGATGCCTTCCCACAGAGGGCGGCCGGGAAATGAAACTATCTAGGAGTTCCTTGTCGAAGGGACTGCGGAGGAGGGGTTAACCCCCCCTGGGAAAACAAGATGCTGGGGGTTGGAGGAATTGTTGAAACCGATGGGCCTAGTATTTCGAAGCATGGACCGAAGGAAGGGGTGGACCAGCGAAAAAAGTTGGGGGTCTTCGGAAAGGGCAGAATTGATTTGCGCTTCTAGGGTATTTTCTACAGTGACTACAAAACCGCAATCTTATTTGACGGCTACGATGGCGCCAATCGCACACAAGAAGTGACCAAAACGGTCCAAAAGAAGGGTGTATCGATGTTTGCTTGACTCGGAGAGAAGGACAGCTGGGGAAGGAAAGGATGAGGGGAAACTATTACGGGGCTGGGGGACGGTGGGTAAGGGCTTGGGAACAGCGACGTAGTGGCAATATTTGCACAAAGTCACCGTGTCAATTTGAAAAGACCGTTAGTGCTGGAAAAGCATCCCCACCTTACAAAGTTGACACCAGGGGGCGCGAAGGTAATCACCAACTTCCAACTGATGGGAAAACGACCTTCTCCTTGACAGAGGGGGGTTTTGTCTCTGCCTAAAAATCTCGGGGGCCCCATAGAAACCAAAGGATCGAGAGGGAAGTGGTTTCTGCAAGGGGGTGGCCGACTAAGAATAGCTTGAACGTTCTTTAGCGGCACAAAGGATGGTCTTTGGAGGGGCGTCGGACAATTTATGTAGAAAGATAAGCGTCTTTGTGATAAGCGGTCCTCTTTAGGACGATATGGTGACGACGACCAGTGGATGAGTTAAAAAAAAAGGAACTAGAAATGGGGGGGCGACTGGGGCAGATTCGGGAACAAAGTTATGAAAAGTGATAAAAAACTTTGATTTTGTCAGGAATACTCTGGTTTTCCACATTCTCTGTTAAACCCAAACTAGGAACTAAAGAATTCAACTCCCGATCTGGACGGAAAGGTTGGGGGAAACAACGTTCGGAGAGGGGATACGATTAAGGGGAAAATGCGTGGGAGCGATGGACGTGGATAGCGAGCACGTCTCAATGGGAAAACCTTGCAAGGGGGACGGGGGGCCCCGCCGGGAGGGAGGAGAAAAATCGAAAGGGGGGGAGTTCCAAGAGGGGGGTTTACATGAAGTATTGGAGTTACTGACTGAAAAGGAAGCTTCTAACCACAAAAACCACGGCGCAACACGATGAGTACGCCTTGGCAGGCAAAAGATGGTCCTAGTGGAAGGAGGCCGCGCGGGGAAGGGCAAATCAAGAAGGGCGGTTAAAACTGCTTGGAGGAACGCCAGAGGATGTCCTGGAGGCAGAAAAGAAGAGGATGGGACAAGGCAGGGAAGGGGCGGAACAGAGAAGGGCGCTTGCGAAAAAATCGGGCTAAGGATCACACCTAGGGGGGGATGGGCGCATTGTTGAGGGGGGTTACAACGGCTGGAAGGGAAAGTGAGAGTGTTCCAGAGCCGCTGAAGGCGGGGCAGCAGAACAATAAGCCGGGTGCGGTGTGTCAAAAAGAAAAGTCTCTTTCGGCGGATCTTGGGGGGTAGCCGATACAAGGACAGGACAAGAGGGAGGACGGGCGCGGACGGGCGACTCTCACCAAGCATCACCTCTTCCCGAACATACGAGGACAAAGGGAACAGCAAACAGCGGAGCGGACGGCAAAAAATCCGGATGGGAGGGGGCAGCAGTCAAATTAGTTGCGCCTAGGCGGAAGTTGTGTGGCTGGGCGAGGGTGCTGTGGGAGGCAAAGGGGAAGAAAGAAAAAGACGTTTCCAGAGGGGCTCGTAAGGTGGAATGAAAATGGGATTGGCATTGGCCGGAGGTGAATGCGGTCGGGAGGGTGAGGACGGGGGGCAAAGCTCGACAAGATTAACGGGGGGAGAATCCAAATGAGAAACAAGAAAACTAGTGGTTCAGGGGGAATTGAAACTACCTCACGGAAGAAGGGGAGGCAAAGGGATCGAACTAATGCATGGAGGTCGAGGGGACGAGAAGCCTTCGACAAGGGAAGAATCTTCTCAAACACCAACCACTTATAGGTGGTGAGATAAAGCCTTAAAAAAAAAGCTTTCTCGAAAGAACAGGGCGCTTTGCAGGAGGGAAAAAAGCCACGCCAAAAAGAGACGGGATGGCAAAGGAAAAAGGATGGGTCGACGTCGTTTTAAAACTCAGGGGGGAGGGCCGCACAGGGAAAGAAGGGGATTACTATCGCGTTCCCAAAAATCAAAAAGCCGAATCGAACCAAAAACTCCATTGACGCCACCCTTGACGAGCCTAGTAAAAAAGTACGGTTCAAATAAATGCCGAGTCCCAGGTCGAAAAAACAGGAACGCGCCACCAATTGGGGAAAAAGACAGAATGAGCCAACTGTAAACCGAACAAAGGGAAAGGAAGGCCTCATCGGATCGCTCTCACTGTTGGGGCTGGAAAAATGCAGCAAAAAAAAAAAGGAAGAGGGGATTATATTGCGGGGGAACAGTAGCTCGCAAGTAGCCTACCTCTAAAACCGAAAGGGTATAAATACTCGCCGCATGCTGATGTCGCCGCTGAAAGCCCAAAAGTCCAGGCATGTGAGCTGGAAAACAGCAAAGAGAAAGCCCAACCCCCCACACAAAAAAGCGAGGAACACTACAGTGGCCACGGAGCGTTGTAAAAGAGATTGAGCATGATTCCGGGGAAAAGGAAGAAACGCCAGATCTCAAAGAAATTGCATCCTCGTTTAAGCGTAGCCGGAGGGGACCGCCCCGGCCGGAGAAAGGTAGACCATTCAGTGGGGGGGCAGTTTAGAACGAAAACATACGGTCTGAATCTAGACAGCCCTCCTGGAAACCTAAGATGGGTTAAGGAAATTGGAAGGACCAAAACGCAACCGTAGCGAGGAAAAAAACGCTCGTCTCACGCGTATAGAAGGAAGACTCTGGTGAGAAATCGGGAAAAAAACGGAAAGTAGCGATAACAGCATGGTACAGGGGGTACAAGCAATGGAACTTTGTGGGGAGTTCTTCTTTACGACAGCGGGACTGGCTGGGTGCGCCAGGGGGGCCGCAGGAAAAAGAGCACTTCTGCTGTAAAAAAAGATATAAAATCGACTACACTCAAGAGAGAGACGTCCAGAAAGGGGCACCGGTGTACAGCCAAAAACCGTCCGATTTCGGGGACATATAGTTCAAAGAAAATCGATGGGGAGACCTAAGGACTGCCGTGGCACGATGACATGTGGGGGCCGGAGCAAAAAACTTCTTCAAAAGGGGGGAAAAAATGGGCTGCCTAATAGAAGTGGGGGTAGCCAGGGGGCGCAGCGAAGGGGAGGGCTCAGAAAGATCATGGGCAAGAAAAGCAATGCCACAAAAACAGACGCACACCAGAAATTCGAGAAAGCACGTAACTCAGTCAGGGTTGACGAAAACCCCAACTGTGCGGTGCCGCTACTCGGAAAGAATCAAAAGATCTTAGGAGGGGTGAAAACATTTCATGAGTCAGAATTCAAGATCCCAGGAAAAATTGTGGGGAGGGAAGGTGGCCCACGATAAAGGCGGACGCCAAATCTCAGTGCTCGGACCTGGATAGGACGGGTCCCTCCGCGTCAGGGGGGGGGGAATTGGAGAAGACAATGGGACCTTCCTCTTTCAGGGTGATCGTCAGGGGGACACCTCGGGGGGGAATGGGAAATTGGGGGGAAACGGGTGGAAAAAAGAGAGCTGTCCCAAGGGTCAAAAAAAGAACGGCACCCCTTCAAACCGAATTAAATCAGAAAGGACCAGCTTGCACTGGAGGGTGATCCCTGAAAACGATCCCTAGAATACACGGGTTCCAAGGGTCACGTTGGCTCCAATTGTTCGAGTCGGCGCAAGAGTGGTCGAAGGGAGGCTTCCGATTGCCTGAACGGTCAAAGTAACACGAAAGCAGGCCCTAAATAAAAAGCGGGCAAGGCTACACTGCTAGTTCGATGCTTCCAAAAACGCGAGAAAAGAAAAGAACTGAAAGGACAAATCCGTGGGACACATCGGCCTCAAAGGGCGAAAAAACTGGGGTGGGGCAAGCTCCGTCCAGGACTTAGACCACCAAAGTTCAGGAGAAAGGGAGGGGAAAAACAGCGGTCCTATGAGTTTGGTCAGGAGAGGATCAGAATTCGAGGTGGACTGAAACACCATCACGCCTAGTGTGGGTTCTTCTAAATAAAAGCAATTACAGTACGGGGCATACCCGGTAGGCGAAAAATCGTGGATGAACTTGAAAGAAGTCCGACAGGGAGGGTGATGGGAATAAACTTCCATAGGATGCTAGCCCAATCAGAAAGAAGTCAGCAGGGGGTGAGGAGAAAATAGAACTTTGTAATCTTAGAGAAAGGGTGCCCAAAAAAACGCCGAAGCCACAGGCGCCCGCGGACCTGTCAACCTCAGGAAAATCTGTTCGTAGACAGTTTCGGTAAGATAAAACGTAGGGGTTTCGCCGTACACAAGAGCAAGGGCGGTAATACGGGGGAAAAGAAGGGGGACAAAGAAGACCAGGCGCGGGGATTCAAAAAAGAACGGAAGGGAACTGTTGACTTCTGAGGTTTTGGGGGGACTCCATTCGGGAAAAGGCGGGGGTCGCTCTAACAAGGACGAAAGAGGCGTTCAAATAAGGGGAAAATAAAAAAGAACGCATCAGAGAAAAGAGTGTCTATAACCGAATCCCAACAACAAAAGGGCTAGAACATCGAACTTTAGGAAAACCGATTGGAGAACGAGAAGCTCTCATTCCCATCCGTCTGTCCGCGAAAGAGGGGAAAGGAAAAAACATGTGCTGCGAAAATCGAGAAACACCGGAGGCAGGGAAGAGAGAAGGGCGGCATAAAAGGGGTTTTCTCAAGGATTTCAGCGGACGAGGGGGCTGGGAGGTGAGAAATGGATCTTGGTCTCCTTGGTTAACTAAGGGGGGGGACGCAGTAAAGGAACGTGTTGGTGTGGAAAGAGGAATCTACC
>Ga0179593_1359370_pt1 | contig 16015 bp, 17 predicted proteins | sample CZODoug2_1_08_16_FD_185931 | JGI IMG/M metagenome (GOLD analysis project Ga0179593, IMG submission 185931) | Vadose zone soil fungal communities from Angelo Coast Range Reserve, California, USA - CZODoug2_1_08_16fungal (PacBio error correction) | ecosystem: Environmental > Terrestrial > Soil >...
GAGTATCCTATCCGTAATTGAGTCGTGGAGGAGAAGTAGGCGGTCAAGAAGTACATCACTAAGGGGGCAGGGGGGGATGAAGGGTTCTAAGGGTTCAGGAAAATCGCAGCGGCGCCCAGGAACACAACAAGAGGAGGGGAAGTACCTAACTTAGGGCAGCCGCTCGTTCAACTTGCCGAGGGTTGGACATGTTAGAAAATTTGCCGAGTCCCAGACGGGCCTTGGAGAAAAGGGATAGGGTCTGCTTGTTTAGTGTTAGCAGCGAGAATCGCGAAAAAAAAGAAAAAAAGAAAGAAGGGGATTAAACAGCGCTAAAAAAAAAATTCGCCAGGTTGGCCAAAGGCGCTGAGGCAGAGTCAAAGAAACGTTGATTCCGGGGAAGGAAAGATAGGGAAGCAAAGATTAGGAATTTCAAATTGTCGGGAAAGTAAAGATTAACGTAAGATTGGTGAGATACGGGTACCATATGTTGCTAATTCCAGAAGAACACCGAAGGGCCGCCTGTAAGCGATGACTTTAAAACTGGGGATTGTTGAAAAGGGGGAAAAGGAAAAAAAAAGTGAGGGTACGCGTTATACGTTTAAAAAGATCCCAACTCAGAGGCCCTTGAGAAAAGGAATACATTAAATGAAGCCTCCTGAATTATAAATTTGGCGAAGGGAGGAATAAATTTAAAGAAATACGGACCTCGGTGGTTGGCGGCGGCACAATCGTGGCAGCGGCAACAATCTAAAGAGCAGGATAAAAATTGTCATAGAAAGGAAGGGGGGGGGAGACTAACAAAAAGCTTCAGATGACCAAAAAGGAGTCTCGCGGGGGAAGGGACGTGCATCGGAGCAGGCCTTAATGATTTAAGCGGATGTCATTAGAGGGAGGGAAAATCAAAGCAATTACCCTTTCAACCCCATCAGCGCTAACGAGGGGGATCCGAGAAGGGCAAAGATAAGAGGAGGCAAGTCACTTCGCCCGTCCGGGTTTCGAGACAAGATTAAAACAATGAAAGCCTGAATAGGATAGAAAAAAGAGCCGCCTGGGGAGTGCCGGCCTTGCAAAGAGTAAAGAATTCGAGGATGAAAGAAATCTGAAGTCTTCTCTCCCTTTTCCCGCTAGCTGTGGGAGTCCTTTGGGAAGAACTCACAAAAAATTTGTATTGTCGCGAAAAACCCGTAATCCCGAAGAGAAATTTAACAAAACCAAAAAGGGAAACACAACCATGTTCATGCTTAGATCTCGAGACAACTCAGGATGAAGAATCGAGAAGGAGAGAAAGTAAAGAAAAAGAATAAAAGGGTATAGGAGTTACCCCGAATCTCAGTCCTTAGGTCCGTGGAACGCAATAGGGGAGGGGAAGAGAACCGGGATCGGGACGGGAAAGTAAGCTCTTGCACGACCCGGACTCTCCCATACGTCGTTGGGGATTCAGAAATGATCGAGCTGAAAAGAAGAAAAGAAGAGAAAAGATGCCACCCTGACAATTCCGTCACGCGACGGGGAGTTTTGGGGGTGGGGTTTGGGTTGCTGAAAACATTGGGGGGGAGCCACAGATTGCCACGGTCATAGGGCACGGGGAGCCGGGGGCAGAAAAAAGGAGGGAAAAGGAAAACAGGCGGTTTGTAAAAATTTGGGGGGCACCATTAACCCAGAAGGAAAGGTATGGCTACGGGTTGATCACAGTTTGGGAAAGGACGGGTCAACAAAGTAAAGTCTCGACAAATGGGGATGTAACGTGGAGTCAAAGGGAGTGTCCAGGCTCGGACCGGAAGGACGGAATGCGTGGGCTTTTTCGGGGGGGAAAAGTCGATGAGATGGGGTGTCACTTCCAGGACACTGCTTTCGGATGTAACGATTTAAAAATCGGCGCCATAGAAAACTAGGGCGAGCGAGCGGACGGGGAGGACAAGGGCCGTCAAGGACCTGGGAGTTTGAGTCAGAGATTCAAAAACAACCATGTTGGCCCGGGAACTTTGCACGATGGTGCAAAAGGGCGAAGCTTTTTTGACTGGGGGGGTGGAAAAAAATAATGTGCGGCCCGCTGATGGGGGGAGTCCAGACCAGAAGCAAAAAGCCCCGGTTGTCCACACTGGGGTTGCATCAAACATGCTGGGATGAAGGTTGGTTCGAGAGAATTAAGGGGAAGGGGCCTGTCACGATGTCAGTGGTCGTGGCCTGGAGCGGGGGAGCGGTCGATACGATGGGTCGATGAAGGGGGGAAAGAGAGGCGCGCATGAACTAAAGGTGGGGGAGTGCGGGTACCTCAAAAAGCCCGGAGAGGAATGTTTTTTGAGTTTTAACCACGAGCGACAGTAGAGGGGTAGAGGCTGGAACTCGAAAAGTTGGGGTGCGTGTTGAAAAAGTCGGATTTCTCGTTGATCGTAGAGCATCCCATTCTGGCGAGAAAGGGGAAGTGAGGGGGGGGGGGATTCTAGGGTAAAAAAAATCTTTGGGGTACCATATTTTCAGGGGCGAACCACAGAATCTTCAAGGACCACAAGGGGAGAGGGGGCCAGTTGGGACCAATGAAAAGCCCGTTGTCTTGGTGGCCTAACGAGACTGCGGGGACGCGGGACGGTGGAGCAAAAAAAGTCAGAACGGCAGCATCGAACCACATTAATTTCGCAGGATCAAATGCTCATCAGCGCTGGGGGATATCATTAAGGGGGGGGGGGGGGGGGGGGGGGGGGGGGGGGGGGGGGGGGGGGGGGGGGGGGGGGGGGGGGGGGGGGGGGGGGGGGGGGGGAGGGGGGGGGGGGGGGGGGGGGGGGGGGGGGGGGTGGGGGGGGTGGGGGGGGGGGGGGGGGGGGGGGGTGGGGGGGAGGGAGAAGAGCGAGGTGGGGGCGGAGGGAGAGTTTGAGGGAGGAAGTTGCGGAAGGAGTGAGGAGGTTGAAGGGGCAGTGTCGGAAAAGGTGGAAAAAGGGGACGAATCCGGCAAGGGTAAGATAAACGCGGGAGATAAATCGCGGGCCGAGGAAAAGTCGTGACCAGGAGCGGGATGGGGGATAATGGGCAAAGACGAGGGCCCCCACGAGCACCGGGAATCCCAGTCAGAAGGAAGCAATGAGGTAGAGAGAGTGTCGGAGGAAGGGGATTACTTTCTAATACGACAGGAAAGTGACGCCGAAAGAGGAGATACGGCTAAAGAATCAAAGAGTCAAATTTCTGGTCAGAATCAGAGGGGGATAAGGAGGGATGAGCAGGGTCTTAAGGTTTTTTCCATCTTTCTTAGGAGATGGACTAGGGGGGGGAGGGACAGAAATTGGGGGGGGTAGCAGGGGAAGAGTAATTTGGAAAGGGGGGGGGGGGTGGGTCATGTTTATTTTGCCAGGAGAGCGCTAGACTGAAATTCCGTGATAGGGAAGAAAGCAAGCTTTGCAGAAATCTGGGGAGGGAGTTGGGGGCAGGCCTAGTAACTTAAATTGTACCGGGGCAAATAAAGATATGGTCATATCGTGGACCTTGGTCGCAAGCGCGTCAGGAGGGGGCCTGTGTCTTCCGAACAAGAAGTTAGGGGTAAATGGAAAGGTGAAAACGAAGAATCTCCAAAAAACTTAAGGAAAGAAGGGAAAGAGGGGAGGGGGAATTTATAGTCTCAGAACGAATTCGAAAAATCAGTCCCGAGGAGGATACGCTCGGATTCCAAAAAGGAGGGAAGTACCAAAGTAATAGATACATAAAAATGGTCAGTGAAAATTTTCGCCCGGCTCAGCAAACACAAAAAAACAGATTCAGGAAAAAGATAAGGAAAGGGGGCTGAGGAGGGGATCCACCAATACCATGGGGACACCACACTTCACTAAAAGGGAAACTATTACTGCTAAGGAAATTGTCGAATAGACATCTCCTCATAGTACCCTCTTTAAGGGAACTGGTCCGACGTCACCAAAAGAGCACTAAAATAAAGGGAAGCTGGGATGAGACGGGGAAACCAACGCCTCGAAGGCTTCTTCCAAGGTGGCTCTTTGTTTATCAGCTACCGTTTTCCGCAGATCTCGAGAGGAAAGGGGCATTCCGAACTTCTGGCGTCCGCTTTTGTGGACAAGAACGGGGGCCACGACCATCCCTGCTTGGGGGGGAAGGGCTCACTAATGGAGAGAGTCCCTCGTCAGATACAAGGAGGGGTGGTGGATCAACGCTTCAAGACGTGATTGACCGAAAAGAAGCTCTAATTAACCGGAACCTTCAATGAAGAGGAAAAAGCGGGAGGATTATCCTAGAACAAATAAATAATGGGGTAGATGACTGGCACCTCTCAATGCTGGCGTCGGAATAACGGAAGCAGATCAGACGAGGCAAAAAAAAGGGGCTTGAGCATCTCTCCTAAGTGGAAACGGCCAAGAGCAATGGGGGTATGGACAAGTGTTCCGTCGCCCGGCGGGGGAAACGAGGGACAACACCCGTAGAAATGGTTAAAACTCGAACGCCAAAATCAAAACAGGAAGGAGGATACTAGAGAGCCATATCATCCTCACTGAAACTGCAAAAAGGGGAAACCGTTTCAGAGGCTTATCCGAAGGGGGACCACCGAGAAAAAAGGAGAAAAGTTTGGCGAAAAAAAAACTCAGAAAAATCCTTAAAGAGGAGGCGAGTAGCACAGAAAAACATGCGAAAAAGGGTCAGAAAAGAAGCTTTCCTGAATCGTACGACTACTCGTATAGAGGAGGGAACGCCTTCAGAATACAGTTTAAGGGAAATTGAGGGAATGGACAGACTTCATCACAAACATTTGTGGCAGTCAAATGGGGGAAAAACAAGGAACGGGCACCCAGCTCTAAGGCGGTCCGCTGACGGCACCACCACAAAAGCCGAATGCAAATCGAATGGGGGCAGGACAACGCGGGGCATCTACGAAAAGAAAAAAAAGGCCCAGATATCAGCGGAAAGAAAAAGGGTCCGCATAGCAGTCCAACTAGTGGCGAGGGTGGTCAAGACATCGAAATGAAGGTGGAGGCAGACATCCTCAGAGTACCGTCACAGACAACCAACCGGGAGAAGTTGTGAGAACCGTAAAAAAAAAGAAACTGTTCCTAAAAACGGGTACAGGAAAGGCAAATTGAGACTGAGGATGACATCGAGAGAAAAACTGCGCTCACCCCGTCAGAAATTAAATGGGGGAAAAGGCACAAAAGGGGGAAGAAAAAACGGGCCCATGTTCCAACCCTGAGGTTTTTTCACTAACGGATCCCGTGCACAGTAGAAAAATTTCGGCAAATCGGCCAGGTCCTCGCCATGTCGCCATCTGCGCGAAAAGTGGACATGTTTTGGGGGTTCATCGTAGGGAGGTCAGTTCTGGGTCGACAGCACGCCCAAAGAAAATGGGGCAAGGGGGTGATTGGACTCATTTGGGAAGTCGGAATCAAAAGGATACTACGTTGCGATTCCGAAAAAAAGGGTCCCCATGAACTAAAAGCGCAAATGCACGGGATGAAAGAACTGGGGGGGAGAGGCATGCGACGGGGTTCTGAACATACGGGTTGGGGTTGGTCAAAAGAGGGAAAGTCCGCATAACCGAATGGTGTGAAGTTACGTCTGCAAGGTATTACCAGGTGTAGAGAAAAGAATGGGGTTGGGAAGTGAAGGGGGGTCACCACAGAAAGCACGAGGACACGTAGTTGAAAAAAAAAGAAAAAACAGAAAGGTCCAGCTATACTAGGTGATAGGCACGCCAAGGAGGGGAAGGTTTGTCTTGCCGAGTGATGACTGTCACCCGGTTGGGGACCGAGGGGAACTGCCCCCATAGGGGCGCCAGGGGCATGGTCTCTAAAAAAACGATCCCCGACATTGGGGGGGGGAAGGCGCTGGAGGGGGATGAAACCTGGGAGGCGTGAGGAAAAAGGCTATGTCGTAAAACGAAGGAATAAAAGCGGCTCCCGGGACTCCTGCGCAAAGAGATTTCTTCAGATGTCAAGGCGCAAAAACCCGGGTGCTATAAACCGTACTTTCAGGAGAAAAGCTCGACCAAAAAACCGAACTGTGCCGCAGAAAAACCAAACCGAGGTGCCAAGGAAGCTCGCAGGGAAAGACGAATAGAAAATGTCAGTCCGGCCAGGATCTTCAGAGAGGCAGCCTCTGGATTAGGGAAAGTCCAAAACGCGGAACACTACGGAACTTTGGAATAGGCAAGGAAAAACAAAAAGATCGACAAGTCAAAGGGGGAAGGCGGTCGGTGGTCTTGTCGTTGGGGGGAGTCTGAATTAACGGGAACTCTTTAACTCCTTGAAAGAGCGGGATCGGGAGAAGAAAAGAAATTACTCGAAGAGGAAGCGAAAGGGGAAGGGAGCTAGGGTCATCACCGGAAGGGGGGAAGCAGCCTCCTCGAGCAGTGGGCCCAAAAACCCTCTGAGGGAAACGTTGGAATGGAATAATTGATGGGCTTTCGGAACGGAGAGCAATGAAAAAAAGAACAAAGTAAGAAATCAAAAGTCAGGACGAAGGCCACATTTATAAGAACCTACTTGCCAACAACTCGGAAAAGGAAGGAGCAGAAGTTGGGGGAACGGCCACTCCGAAAGGTGGTGGTGCACCTGGTTCGGACTACAACTTGGGGAGGCAAGGCTTCACTCAAGGCGGGAGTGATTGGGCTCTTGAGGGAACGGGGAATAAAGGCCGCAAGAAAAGAGGGAAAGGGGGATGAGGAATCACAAGAAAAAAATATGAGGGGGAAGAGAGAGATCTAGTAGTTGGAGACGGCTATAGAAGTAAAGGACATATGCCCATACAAAAGATGAGGGCAGCCGTAGACACAAATCGCAAGAGGGCTACCCACGGTGAAAACACACACGGGAGGCAGAGCAAACGGCGGCATCCGAGACTTGAGTGAGGGGTGGTTGGGAAAGTAGGGGAAAAGGCGCTTCAACGAAATTGTACGGGGAATGCCGGGATGGTATGCTTGTTGTGGGGTTCAGCGCGAAAGAAAAAGCGAGAAAATTAGCAAAGAAAACAAAATTGGAATGCCCCCTGGGGGGGAGAAAAGGTAAAAAGGGAGGAGCTCACAGTCAGTGATGCGACCAAATGAACGGGGGAGCCGTCTTTAAGCAGAATTCGCGAAGAATGAGTTTCACTAGAAGTTGTGGAAACGTGCCAGGGTCCAGATTCAAAAGGAAAACCAAGAGAAGAAATGGAAAGGTCGAGATTGTTAAAAAGTTGTGGCAAAGGACCGATTACAAAGAGTGACGTAGGGTACCGCGGGAGAAGGTTTAAATCCAAAAAAAAAAGAGAAAGGTTCATTACTGAAGGCCTTGAGGGGGAAGATTGCGGGGGGTAAAGGGAGGAATGCGAAAAATACGGTGAAAGCGGTGGGTTTGAGGCGAAGAAGTTGCGAGGAAACCAGCGATGAAGAAGGGACAGGGTTCAAAAAAACGGGGTGGTAGTTGGGGGCGAAAAACCATCTTCAGACCACATCAAGCTCGACGGAAGGGGGGAACACATACTGACATCGGAGGAGCCGTAGGCTGTCCGTTCTCGTCGGAAAGAGGCTGAAGCACGGCAACAGAAATTAAAGACCCAAGCCTAGCGGGGAAAAAACTCGGGGTACGCCAATGAACAGGAAAGGGCCACGGCGAACTAGTTGTTGGCGTCCTCGGTACCACAGTGAGAATCCGCAAACGAGGCATCCGAAAGATCAGAGGTTGGAAGGGAAACGTGCTGATGCAATATATAAGCGCAAAGAAGGGGCCTGGGAGTCCATACTGCAGGAAGAGGGTCCTCAGTGCTAGCTGTGTGGAAATATTTTTTATCCGAAATCAACAAAGTGTCAAAGGTGTCGCGCCCCAGGGGGTTAATGCCCGCGCAATGGAAACAAATTCACAAGGAGGGAGGGGGAGAGGGAAAGGAGGAGAAAAAGAGTCTTCAACAACGGATCGGAAGTCTAGCATGTGATGAAAATACTCGAAGGCGAGGATAAAGTCCCGCAGAAGTAATTAGAGGACGCAAATACTACGCAAGTAGGATGCGGAGGAGAGGAGATTAAAAGATCAAAAAAAAACAGTGCAAGAAACAAAAAGTCTTGGGGGGCACGAAATGATCGCGGGAGGAAAAAAATCAAAGGAAGACGCGCACGATACCCACACGGAAAAAAATTCAACGGCATGACTTTTAAGACTACCACGGAGGCCGGAACTTTCGTCCTCTTGAACAGGGGCCGAGAAATGCTTGACAAGTCAAACAGACTGGGGTGAGGAAAAAAAATTGTTTGAACACATACCAAGATAATTTTCGGGTTAGGGGTGAGAGTATTAGTCGTGAAGTCTTCCAGGTGCTCGAGCGAAGTCATGGGGGAACGGTGCGGAGGGGACAAGGGGAGGGGTTGGGGCAAGGAGAGGGGATTTAGAAAAGGAAATGAATTCCGGGGAGGGCTGGGGGGCTAGTTGGGACTCCGATGCTGAAGGGTGTGGTTAATGTACCTACGGCGTCGATGGAAAAAAGCATTGTGTGGTGAAAGATGAAGGAGACGGTCAGAGTGTGGGATCGGTGCGAAGACGTGGGATGGGAAGAGAAAGAGGGTGGGTTAGGGGGATGAAGTGATGGAAGGGGTGCTGTGGTAAGAGTGTTGGAAAAATCTTCGTAAGAGAAAAAGAGGGCGCTCAAGAGGAAGGTTGATAAGTCCGGATTCCGGGAAAAAATAGACGGGCAGTTGGAGGGGGGCAAGATGACCCCGAAAAGGGGAGGAGGGAGTAGGCGGTGTGGAGGGGGGGGGGAAGAGATTGGATGACGGCCACTCGGTCAGATGGTTGGTCCAGAAAGGGAAGATGTTTGTCCCAGAGGGGGTTAGACAGTTCGGGGGGGTTGAAAGTTTGAAGAGCCTGGAAGTCAAAATGGGGAAAAGAAATTCAACGATGGACCAGGTGTCATTGCCTAAAATGGATCCTAAGCGGGTCGTAGGTTGAAAATCGGCGTAGAAAACGGAAAAAGGGGGGGCCTGTCGGTTGGCGGAAGGACAAGAAGAGCAGGATTTTGCTGAGTAAAATCAAAACAGCCGAAAAGGGATCTTTGGAGAGGCGGTAATCGGAGGAAAGTGGGTGAGAGGGGTATAATTATGGGGGGAGGATGGAGCGATGGATAGGCATCCAGAAACGGCGACAGGGAAGTGGGACTGGTGGAGGTTAGGTGGGGAAAATACTCTAGACTGTGGGGGGCAAAAATATTTTCCTTGGCGAGAGCCACAGACATAAGAGTTTATTAAAACAAAATATAGTTTAAGGGGAAGTATAATATTTCACTGGCTTGGGGGTTGCCTAGATATCGAGACGCGCCAGAGTCAAACAGGCAACGACGAATTCCGGGCAACAAAAGACTCCCCATTAGTATTGGGTAGAGGATAAGGGCAGAGTGATGAGAAGTTATTTGGACGAAGTGACCAAGAGCGCTTATTTGTGGCTTTAGTCAAGTTCGAATAATAAGAGGAGCAAAAAAAAAAGGGCGCGAGGCGGGCATAAAAAAAGCATGGGCTTGTACCATCAAAAGAAGGGGATTGTGATGTGTAAAGATGGGTCGACCCAAACACCGTCCGGGTCGAGCACTCCAGTAAGGAGCCGGTCTAGAATAGATTCTAACTTTATTCGGCGAAAACAACAATGAACGGGACAATAAGGAGGGGAAGAAAAGAATAACGAATTGGCAGGGTCAGGCAAAGAGAGTGCGGTAAATAGGAAGAGGAGGAAGGTTGCGGCCAGGTGCAATTCATGGGAGGGATCTGAAAGAAATAGGAGGTTGAAATAGAAAAAGTTAACGTGTGGTTGGTGGCCATTTGAATGCTCTGCTAGAGGTAAGGAAAAAATTCCAGGGGCATTGAATAGAGGGGGGGGCTGGATTGCTGATCCAATCGGTGCGGCAAAGGGCACAAAAATGGAGAGGGAAAAAAAAAAACACTGATGGGGAAAAAAAAAGAAATCATATGGGAATTGCATAGAAAGACATAAGGGGTCGCCGCGGAGGTAAGCGGGAAGTTCCCCAAATGAGGGGAAGGAAAAGTTACGAGAGATCGCCAACAAGGGGGGAGAGAAGTTGGAGGGGACAAACATGAGGGTGAAAACGCACCGAGCGGCTAGCGCGAAACCCTCTGGAAACGCTGGCCCACATAGATTTAAAAGGTGCAAGAAGGGAGGCATAGTCAAGGGCAGGAACTAAGGGAGAAGATCCAGAGGAAATAGAAAACTGGTTTGACCTAAAAACAGGGAAAAAAAATTGAGGCAGAACGGTGCTACGTACCACAGAAACCAAAAAGGGTGATCCTCGAAGATGAAAACTGGAACACAGTTAAACACGGGGATATTAAACGAGAGCTCGGCACGGACGAGTGGGGCTTAAAAAAGGATAGTTGAAAATCCAATTCGCGGTAACAAAAGTTCGTCTTGAAACTTCCGTGATCCGAAATATCTAAAAGGAAAAGGCGCCTTCTTACGGTTCTTTAAGGGAGGCAAACGTTTGTTGGCAAGAGCGGGGCAAACAAAAAAAAATCCAGAGTGGATGGAGAAAGGAGTCTGAGAACAAAGTCTCGAAAGCGGGGTTTGCCGGAAGATGCACAAATGCCAGAAGTATCCTCGGGACTCAGGACCAGGAAAGGTCTAATACAAATCAATCTCTGAATTCGCAATCTCACCGAAATACAATGTGGGAGGGGGGCGCGATGTGGGGCGGAATGGAAATGAATGCAGAGTAAGCGATCTCTATTCAAAAGAAATGTGGCTCTTCGACCATAGATACTACATTGGAATGGCAAAGGACCGGGGTTTTAATGGTACGTTGAGAGGCTGCCGAAGAAATCAGGGAAAAACACCCAGGGGGATGGGAATGAACTACGAAAGAAAAAATCACTCGGTCACCTTCTAGAAAAGAAGAATGATAAATCCCCATATAAAGACAGAAGGGGTTCAAAAAGAACAGCCCGGGGGTTCAGCTCTTATAAGATCTGAACCCTATAAAAGATCGCGGGGAAGACTCAATGTCAGAAAAAGGCAGAACGGAGAAAAAATCTTTCCCTGCAGATAAATAGTTATTAAATCTACGAACTAATCGATAGCGAATTCTCAGAACGACAACCTGATAGTGTAAGAAGATGGGGATGTAATAGAAATGAACTGTAATAAAAAGCAAATTGGCGGGGACCAAGTGAGGGTTAATGCACTTGGAGGGCAGGACATCTGAAAAACGCAATCCATCTTCGACCAAAAAGAAGGAAAACGTCAAAGAAGAAAAATTGCCGGGGGTAAACAGTCTAGAAAGAAAAAAGGGGACTGTGTAGGAGGGACTCAAAAAACGTCGCGAGCGCCTGCCAGATTTGCGCTAGGAGAAAATGTTTCAAACGCTAAATAGAAGTGTACAGGGGACCACCATCAAGCAGATCTTGAAAGAACTTCCCAGAAGAGTGGCAGAGTTTTTCGAAAACACGAGACTGGAAAAAAAACAGGACCTCCTCATACAGTTGAGAACTTAAATGAGGACAAAAAAAAGAGCAAAACTAGCACAGAATGGACCAAAATGGTCGGGAAAGGGGGGGTCTAATGGCAAACAAAGGGGGTGAAAACAGACTAAAGGACCAAAGAGGAAACTTTGGGGACCAGGGAAAGGCCGCGGACGAAATGTAGCAAACAGCTTTGGAGGGGGCTCGCTAAAAGGGGTCGGAATAAAGCGAAAATGGAGGTTGGGGTTCATAGTCTCAGGCAGCTTGGACGCGGAATCATTCAGAAAACAAAGAAGAGGGGTAGATTTGCCCGAGAGCGGGAGGAGCATGAATGATAAGAAAGTTGCTAGAACACCTAGGGGGGACAAGGAACGAAATGCAGAGGAAGGGGAAGAAGAAGACCACGCCGCTTATATTCATGAATCGATTGATTAAATCATCTTGTGGGAGAAGGACAAAGAACGCATGCAAGAACGGGGGGGGAAAAAAAGGATTAACCATGGGGGTGACTACAAGAAGTGTTTTGAGATGCGGAAACACAAAACAGAGAAAGAGAAAGGGGACGAAGAAGAAGCAAAGTATGTTCCCTGATTTCTAAGATTGTGATTGAGGAAGGAAATACAAAAAATAGAGATGGCTGTGAGAAAGTGGCGGAGGAGGAAAAGGTTTGCATGTATCGAAACCGGAAGAGGTCGACCGGTGGGAGAGAGATCATGGAGTCCCAAGATTGGCGAGAAAGGGGACTGTTTAACGGATGAGGTTGGAGGAAATTCAATGCACAGTAAGAAACGGAGAAAGAAAGTGCGGGAAAAGATTCAGTCAGTTGAACTGTAGCTAGATATTGTGGTCACGTACCAGGAAAGAATGTGGGGAGAAGAAATCCTCGGGGAAATTCTAACTTGGGACGACCTGGTCGGTTCCACGCGAAAAGAAGGTAAACCTCGAAAACAAAAAGTAGGTGCCCGTAATACATGACATAGCCAAAAATGGACCGAATAGCAGTAGGTCCGGAAGGGAATAAGAGGGAGGGGGATGGGGAAAAGGGGTAGTAACAAAGCAAACTCCTCAAGAAGGTGCTTCTGGCAAAAAAATAGTAGACATTTCAATCAGCGGACCAGGTTTACGGGTCGTTTTGTCTTCTGAAGCTCTTGACTGGACGCGAGTAAAAGAAAAATAAGACAATCATACGGGGAGCAAAGAAAGAAAGACTCTCGGAGGAAGGTCGGACTTACAGCTACTTAGGGCACGGGAAGACTGCCAGGGAAGGGAAAACAAAGGGGGGTCAGTAACTGGGGGGTGTCCGCCAGGGAATAAACTTGTCTATTAAAAAAGGTCATGACTTATCTTCCCCAAACAAAAGATCCGAACCGAATTAAAGGCAAGGAAATCGAAACAAAGTGCGCGCAAAACGGGGTACAAACAACCCCTAGACCTTAAGAACGATACCAAAAAAATATCAATAAAAGAGATCGGGTTTTTTCAGGGGGGAGGAAGAACTTTGAGCAATTAGGGGAAGAAAAGATTACTAAGGCTGATATCTGGCGGGAAGGGGGATGGGAATCAAAACGGGGGGAGGTGAAAACGGGAAAAGAGCAAAAACAAAAAAGGGGAGTGAAATAGAGAGATCGTTAAAAACCAGAGAAGAGAGTTGCGGTGGAAGTACAGGGACAGATAAAAATGGGATGAAAAAGGGAGGGTCAGGGGTGCCGAAAAAAAAAAGAGAAAAAAACCAGGAACAAAAAAACAGAGGAGGAATGGAGACTAACTTCTTAGGAAGCGCAGGGGCCTGCTATTGGCATTAGAAGTGGGGGTGACTAAAACTTTCCGTTAAAAGGCTGATTGGGGGGGAGTGGAATAGATGCCAGGATAGAGAAGAAAAATAAGTTTTATTACAAAAAATGTTTCAAGAAAAAGTTGGCCGTGCGGAGAGGGGGGAAAACTTCACAACGGTAACAGCAATAACCGTGAATTTTGAGCATAACGGCGAAGCAAAAAATCAGCGGGGAAAAAAAGAGAGACGGCGAAAATGGGTGGAAGCCAGTTCCGAGGAAGGTAAATGCCAGAAAAAAACCAAGAAGCCCACGGAAAACCATTAAACCGCGAGATTTGGCTGGGGGGGGCAGAAGCAAATTCCAAAATTTCTTAGTCCTCTCGACCAGAAAACCCAGAAGGAACGGAAAAGAAAAGGAGAAGAGGGAGAAAGGGAGGGGGAGGGGGGGCCAGGATACCTTGCATCGTCTGGTGGCCGTGTTTTATGCAGAACAGTGAGGGGGGCGCGACAACCAAGAGAGAAGGATCAGAATTTTTCAACAACTAGGGAAACAGGAGTTTTAAAAGCAGACCCAAAATCTAACGAGAGGGCGGAGAAAAAAGGGGAAGGAAGAGCCGCCGTTAAGGATCAAGGTCCGTTGCAATCTTAATAGCATGAAAAAGGGGGAAAAAAGAACCACAGACCAAGCCTGCGAGCCAAAGATCATGAAGCGGAGCGACGGAAAATGCGCGCCCGAGAATGGGCGAAAACTCGTACAACCTGAAGAAAACATCACTTCAGTCGAAAAAATAGGAAAAAGACGGGAGGTACCGGCCTAATTATAGGAAAAGAAAGGTCATGGCTGAATTGCTCTGAGGAAAGACACGGGACTCGAAAAGAGAGGGGGGGTGAAATCTTTTTGACCCGAGAAGAGAAAAGGGATGGAGCTCTCCCAACAAGGGGTAGACCGGTGCGCTCAAAAGATCAAAGAAAGGGCATGCTATCGAGGAGAAAAAAGATAAAAAGGAGGAAAAAGGGCATTATCTTCCATGGAGAAAGGATTATCCCAGGACAGATTGGTGACAGTTCTAAAAGAAAGTGTAAAATCAAAGGGAGAGAATTTCGACGGAAAGGGAAGCGGAAAACGTGGGTGCTTAAAATCCCCTCCTTTTTTGGAGAAAAAAATGAAATCTTGCTTCTCCAAGAACTTCAAAAAAAAAGTTTACCAACCAGATTCGAGAAGAAAAGTACTGGGGACAATGTATAAGGGAAATGAGGGGCCAAATTTCTTCTCTCTGGAAAGGGAGAGAACGATGGCGGGAACTGGGGCAACAGACGGTTGATGCACCGTTGGTACCCAAGTACACGGCCCCAGGAAGAAGGGGAGGGGGCTCTGCACTTGAGTCGTGTCAGTCATGAAAAGAATCGGAAATGATTGAAGGGTGAAGTGGAGGGTTCACGGGTTCAAAGGATAGGCGGGCAAGGGCCGTTGTGGGAGATGACGGGAAGATGCGTATGTTCCCTGAAAGTCCGGGTAAAGAGAGGGGGGTAGAGGAGGCTTCGCGAAGAAACTCCAGAGAGAAAGGCGGGGCGGTGCTGAGGCGAGCCCCACATATAAAGGGGGTATTTTGGTGAAAACAAGTGTTCGGCAAGTGAGTTGGGAAGCGGGGGCAAGGGGGGTGCTTGTGGTGAAATAGACGGGGCTTGAATAAATTGGGCGAAAGCCAGGCTGACAAGAGGGGGGTCAACCCATTTGTTCAGAAACCTGAATTACAAAGGGACATGAAGGAAACGAGGCATTTAAGTAAACGAGGGTTGGGCTTGGCAGGAGCTGTTCAGGACGGGGAGTAGACGGGGGAAGGAAAACTTTAAGCGCAGGGCAAATGATAGCAGCAGAAAACGCCGGGGAGGAGTGAAGAAACAAAAAAAGCTCAAAAAGTCAAGAAAGGGAAAGTCGGAGAAGAAACTGTGGGGAGAGGGGGGGAAAAAAAAAATGAAGTCGAGGGGGAGCTGAGCAATTCTTCGGAGAATAGGAGTTCTGGGCGTGAGGGTAATATCGAATAAGGGTTTCCTTATTTTAAGGGGGGCGAAAGGAAGTTGTAAAAAAACAAAGGTGCAACGGGGAGGAAATACGGATGTAAAAAACCAAGGGGCTTGGGTTGGGAAATCAGACTATCTCAGGCTCCTTCACATGCCGACTCAGGTTCAGAGAAAAAATCCTAAAAGGCGGGGCTGTGGGAAAAATAGCAATTAGCATAAAGCGCTTGGGGGGGGGGATTCAGAAGGTGGACCTGAATTGAAAAGATCGCTGGAAAAGGTGTATGTAACACAGGAGAGAGAGCCCGAGAAAACAGGGTCTGGCACGAGGGGCATAAGGGAAAAGGAGGACCATCAGGGTGGGGGTCCTCAGGGGGACCAACAAGGCTCCGTCAAAAAAAAGCCATTAGGGTAAGAATTAAGAGGTTAGTACTCAACTGTTTTGACATCAAAGGGCAAAGGGGACTAGAGGGGTCAAGAACAATAAAATCAATTGGAGTCTTAATCGCATCGGCGGTGAAGAGCGGCCGAAATAAGGGGGGAAAGAGGAAAAAACATCAGGGGGAGGGAGATGGGATCTACACAGAAAGGAGTCAGGAAATAAGGTTAAAAAAGGGGTGGTAAAAGGGGGGCCAGGAGTTGCAAGAAGGCCGGGGATAAACTAGCCCATGAAAGGGAGTGTAGAAGAAAAGGCTGGCTGAGACCATGTCGTGCAAATGGGCAAGGACTGATATAACTGAAAAAGGTGTCCAAATGGCAATATTACGGGAAGTCCGAAAAAGTGGAAAGGCGCAAAAAGCTTAGGCCGGGGCAGTGCCAAAAAGTTCAGCAAGGGT
>Ga0179593_1618852_pt1 | contig 16015 bp, 17 predicted proteins | sample CZODoug2_1_08_16_FD_185931 | JGI IMG/M metagenome (GOLD analysis project Ga0179593, IMG submission 185931) | Vadose zone soil fungal communities from Angelo Coast Range Reserve, California, USA - CZODoug2_1_08_16fungal (PacBio error correction) | ecosystem: Environmental > Terrestrial > Soil >...
ATTGTAGAGTAAATGGAAGTGCGTAGCGCGTGCGCTCTGCGCGATCTACCTAGGGAAGTCGACGGAAAGAAAAAAAGAGGAAGCAAAAAAGAAGGGCGGCGAACCATATCTTCAATAGGCAGAAGGGGTCAGTATAGGACGGGAGATGGTTACATACGGTCTGGCGGAAAAACAGACAATCCTTTTTGCTCGGACGTGGACCTACATGGCTAATGACGTTAAAAAAGAGGTCCGGTGTCAGTAAATTCCTTTTTGGCCCGGGGTTAAACAATCGAGTGGCTCTCTACCTCATGTGATCCCGGAAAAAGGAAAAACGCCGGCAACGGCGGCTATTGGGGGGTCGACTCGCTCATTGTCCGGAGGGGGAGATCAGAAGAAGAAGGCTGGGTGGGCGCAGAGGAGAAAAAAAAAAAAAAAAAAAAAAAAAAAAAAAAAAAAAAAAAAAAAAAAAAAAAAAGCCCCCCATGGGTGAACCCCAACCACACCCCCCCCACACCAAACAAAAACCTCCACCCAACACCCAAGAATCCCCAACCCCCAAAGAACCCACAAACCCCCCCCTTAAGACGCCTTAAGGACTCTGACCAGCAATGAAACATGATGAGGACAGGCAAAAGCTTCCAAAGGTTGGGGGAGTTTTGATGGAAACTTAAGATGTATATCGACAGAGGGGTGAGGGATTGAATCTATAAAAAAAAAGGGAGCAAATTACGGGTTCTGCGTTGTAGATTTCGACTGTAGGACTAGGTTCTGGGTAGACTTCTCTCAGATCACACGGGGCGGGAAAGCAGAGGGTAAAGGGACTCGGATAAGGCGCTGACCTATTAACAGGATGGGATGACCAAGAGATGCAGAAGGTGGTTGGAGTTTCTGGCGGTGGCATGGGGGAAGAGGGGAGAATGACGGTGGCTGCCTCCAGCCAATCGTCGAAATTTCAAAGGAACGCCGATCCCGGGGACCACGGGAAAATCGTTGCCATCAGCAGGGGATGATTTGTGATATCCAAGGCCGCAGACGAGGTCTAGAATAGTTAACGAAAAAAAAGGCGGCGTCGATCATTAAAACTTGGTTCTCTCAAAGGGATGAAAGTACGCACGTCTCAATAGATGGGGGGGGAATCGTGGGGGGGGGGGGGGGGGGGGCTTTATTAAGGGGTTGCGCGAAGGATCATTTGCCTATATATCAAATCGATTTGTCTGGAGGCTCAGGGGTGGATTTTTCGAGCAAAAAGCACAAGAAAAAAAAAAAAAACAAAAAAACCCCGTAAAGGGTGGCGTTTGATGGGGAATCACTTCAGGCTGCTTAATCCTGCGGGAGGCCCAGATAAGCTCTTGCCTGAGGGCGCAAGAAAAATACCTGCTAATCAGAAGGAGTGGAGCGAGGACAAAGTATGCGATTTGGGGGGGGATTCATACCCTAAAAAACAAAAAAAAAAAAAAAACCCCAACCCAAAAACAAACAAAAAAAAACCCAAGAAAAACCACATCGCCCCTGCTTACCAGAAGGTGGTTTGTGACTTACTGGTGCCGAGGGTGTCAGGAATGAGATTTCTTGTTTGAATTTCGGAGAAGGGAGGACCTCAGGCGGAAAAAGGGGAGGCTGAACGGGGAGGGTGGGGGGGGGGGGGGGGGGGGTGGGGGGGGGGGGGGGGGGGGGGGGGGGGGGGGGGGGGGGGGGGGGGGGGGGGGGGGGGGGGGGGGTTGGGGGGGTGGGGGGGGGGGGGGGGGGGGGGGGGGGGGGGGGGGGGGGGGGGGTTGGGGGGGGGGGGGGGGGGGGGGGGGGGGGGGGTGTTCTTTGATCACTTAGCCGGACATAAAAATCCCCAAGAGGTTGTAGGTAAAGGGGGGACCAAAGGCTGGGCCTATCGGAGGGTGAGTAGGCTCAAATTATGGCGCAGTGAACGGAAAAGAACCGCAGAAAGTCAGTGCTCCGACAAACGTAGGTGGCGCAGGACAGCGTTGCACTGGGTCGCTCGCAACCCCGTGCGGGCTCTACTCGGAGGCCGCGCACACAAAATTGGGAAGAGCGCTGACAGGGGGCCACGCTGGTGGCTGTCGCGCGGCGGAGTGTCGCGTCGACAAACTCTCAGCAGGGAGAACTATTCAAACGGCGGGGGAGTGGGTTGCGTTGTGGCATCACCGTCCGCATTACTCGGCGAATTCCTGGATCTCATCTCGTTTTTCGCACGCAGCAAGAATTCCGGCGCCGGCCTTGTCGATCCTAGGCGTAAGCAACGGATAGTCGGCCGACCACCCAGATCAATTCAGACAAGGGCAAAAAAGAAAAGTTAAATGGCTTGCGAGGGTTCTTCATCTCACGAAAGCCATAGGAGGAGAAAAGAGAAAAGGGAAAACATCAGGAAAAGGTTCAGGTCAATCGAAACGAGAGGACGCGCTACTTGATGAGGGGTTGGTCAATGAGCAGATCATTCGCCTCATAGGACGGAATCTAGAAGGCGAAAAATATACAGCCATAGGCAAGAGAATCATCGCTGCAGGAGAACAATCGGAGTCAGGCAAAAAGGATCATAGCAGGTAATGCGGACTTAAATCCCCATCTCAAGCTACTCTCAACCAAAGCGATCATTACGGCTGAAATCCGGTTGACAGGGCGCGATGCCGGTCGTTAGCAAATTCGATCATAACGCCGGCGGGGCGGCGACCAGCACCGACGTGGGTGGCCGGCCAAAGTCAGGTGGTCGCGATGCACGAAAAATGATGGAGAGACTGTCGAGAGGCCGAGGGGGATGGGGCGATTTCTACCCACCAGAAGTTCTTGGAAGAGACCTAGAATTCCAATAGCCCTCTAAAATTTCATCGGACCGCATAAAGGCTTCTTCTGGATTGGCTGGGTTCCAAGCCCCGCTTCGCACTCGGGATAGATCGACGGTGAGTGTCTGTTACCTCAAGAATATAGGCCCGCCCGCAAAGCGGAAAAGAACGGAGAAATCCCTGGGTCCGGCTGGGGTTAGCAGACAATTTAGGAGACACAAGCAACTACTCGTCCCGGGAAGCAAAAACTCGACATCGAAAACCAGTCCCTGGAACCCTTCAAGCCGATTCAAGGGCAGATCATAACGTCGGGACCGACGGCACGGGGGAGAAAACGCTGCCACCTGTGGAAGAGGCGAAACTCCTACGAGACCGTCAGCGGCTGTAACGCTAGGCAGTCATTCTGCCTCTATGAGACGGAGGGGGCGGGGCGCTTTCAAAGTCTTTTAGCGTCCTCGATTAGAGAACGTCTTCGTCTTGCGATCCACGAAATAAAGCGCCCCGGGGGAGGGGCGTTTTTGTGTGGAAGGCATAGTAGGGCTAGACAACTAAAGGGACCGGTCATTCCTGTGACAGATAACTTTTTCAAAGAAATCGGTGACCTTATCCTTGGACCATCGCCTCACTTAGTTCAAAAAACGAAAATAAGAGACGAGAAATTGTCTAATTCTTAAGTGCCTCCTGGTTGGGAGGACTGAGTCACATTTTATTTTTTCTAATTCGCGGCATCGCGCTGCTGCGGGAGTGGGGTATCTTCTGGACGGGGCGGGGCGTAAAAAACGAGTGAAGACGTTGCCTCGAGAGGTCAGTCATCAATTTGAGAGATGGCATTGGGTCGTTTCTGTTCCGTTTATCTTCCATACTTTAGCCTTCTCTCTTTTGGTCTCTCCTCTAATTTGACTTTGGTCAGAGTCATTCATTCCTTTAAAAAAAGGGACAGTGCGATCGGCAGCAGCATACACCTACTCTGCTGGAATTGGCTCAATCATCTCTGAAACTCACTGTCAAAGTTGATCGGAGAGTCGCATTCTCCTTAGCTACGTGGAGGCGCGCCGTCGATAGGGTTGCTCGAAATCAAGAAACACAGGGGTAAATCCCGACTGGGGCCTAACTAACTAATTTATCGCTGAATTTACCTGAATACTGTGCGTGGGCGACAGGGGACTCCTAGAGGAACACATTACTCAAGGCAAAAGGGGCACCGCCGGGGAGGATGAAAGGAATAAGAGGGCGAACTCGATGAATGACTCAGCAGCAAGGGCTGAATAGTGGGTTTTCACCGTTTTAAAGCCCGGAGGTGAATTCGCGTGACAAGTACGTAATTCATGGGCGCAAAAAAACAGCGTTCCAAAGGTAAAGTGGTAACTAGGGGGGGGGGGAGTCAACAGATGGGGAAGGTCGCAATGTCACCCACAGAGGACCACTCAAGGCGAAAAAAGGAGGGGGGTAAAGAAAAAAACCTATTTTTGGTCCAATACTACAAAAGTCGCATTGTCCTAGGCAAAGCTTCGGCGAAAAATCGTGTGGGATAACTATTTGCAAAGAGACTTCAAAGACTTCTCCTTTCACCCAGACGGGGAAGTTTTAAGATGATGGGCACCGTCGTCAAGGGTTGGAGGCTTTTGTTGCTCAGCGCAATCGTTAAAAATATGATAGACAGCTCGCACTGGATCGACTTCATGGGGGGAGAAACCGGAGTCGGATCTCAAAAAACAATAGGAGGAGAAGACGGTTTTTCTGTCGTTAAGAGGCCTCGGAAAGAGTCTTCTCGTCGGGGTTCGGAGACGATTGGGGGAATAAGATGGAGGGATACCGAAAAAATCCTCCAAGTCTGCGGCGTCACGACAAAAATGAACCCACTGCAGTAAGGTTTGATCTTATACAGAGCTGGTTGCATATGTTTGAAACGCAAAACTAGTTCTGGGAAAGCGGGGGGGGGCTCTTCTCATGACCGAAAGGGGATAAAATAGGTTAAAAAAATGCGGGTGGGGATGGTGGTGCAAGGCGCAGGATGGTGCGAATTGGGTTGGACAAAATATGGGGATCAAATGGCCCCTCTGGTTTGATCTTCCTCCTTTTAAAATCAAAGGGTGTGAAAAAGAAGATTGGTGCGGCTCTTTGTGGGGAGCCGCAGTTCGCGTAAATGTAGTCGACTACGGGGCACAAGTCGCAAGGCGCGCTAATCAAAAAAAGTTTGACCCATTCATGCAGCATGGGTGGTGTGGGGGGGGGGGTGGGTGTGTGGGTGTGTGGGGGGTGTGTGGGGGGGGGGGGGAGTGGGGGTGGGGAGGTATTGATTCGTCAGCCAAAACAAAACTGAGGATTCATCATAAGTTTCGCGCGTTGCGGGGGTTTTAATGTGGGAGACGTGGCTTAACGTAAGATCTTATAGGAGAAAGCTCTCTTTGTTCACAGTCAGAATTCAAAAGAGTATCAAATTCGGTAGTCGTTAGTTCGAATTTCATGTACCTTTTGAACACTTATACTCTTAGGAGCAACGAGGGGGACAATGTTGCTGGCGGGGTTTCGCGAAGAAGCTTACCTATGCGAAGTTCATCGGCTGACTCAAATGGGTTTGGGCTTTCTTGCTTGTCTCGGGGAGGAAAATGAGGAATGAGCTTAAAAAAGGACAATCTTCAAAAAGGTCACCGGGAACGCCGATCCGGTCGCAAGAAAAAAGAACGCGCAGCAAGGCGGGGCTTTATCTCCGTCGCTCGATGAAAAGACCGGCGACCGCCCTCGAGCAGCAACGAACCAAAAACCAAACAAAAAAAAAAAAACCACAAAAACCCAAACAAAAAAAAAAAACAAAAACACAACCAAAAAAACCAACAACAAAAAAAAAAAAAAAAAAAAAAAAAAAAAAAAAATCAAACAAAAGAGAATAAAAATCTTCCCGCGAACTAGAGATACTGCCCAATTGTGTCGGAATCAATCTTTTGATCTATGCATAGAGGGAAGGGGGAAATTTTGATAAACTTTATTCAGGTATGAAATGGGGAAGTAATCTTCCTTTTTGAGGCGCGCGTCCGGATGAAAAGGGGAAAACTTTGATTCTGTCGCAAACCCTGTGCGTGTCAACACAGCAAAGGCAAACCTTAGTTGGGGGAGAGTGTGGGATCTGAGGGAGAAGGCGCGAAGGTGTCCTGGCAATAATGAATGTTGAGCAACCTCTAAAAAGTGACCGCTACACACCTCCGCGATCAGGGCTGGGCGCTGGGGAGAGGGAAAGAAAAAGATATGGTGGTCGAGTCGAGGTAAACTGGGAGAAAAAAATCGCACCAGGTGGAGAAAATTCTGCTGGGAAGCAAATCAGCGACGGCGTAATCAGGAAAATGTTTCGGGGGAAAGTCGGGTGAGAGGGTGGCGGGGCGCCAGGGGAAAAAGGGTGTGCTGGTAGGAAAAAAAGGGTTCTAAAGGAAGTGCGCTGAACGAACACCCGGGCCACCCATTTAAAGGGTTTGTCGCGGAGGGGAAAACTTGAGGCGGGGCGTATCTGCGGGGTGAAAACAGGTTTTAGAGCTAAAGGAGGCACCGTCTTGAGACCCGCAGGATCAGGGGGAGGTTACTATCCTCCCGGGGAATAGGGGCACTATTTGCAGCTGGCGAACGAATTTAAGCTTCGGGCCAACTTGGGAGAGGGGGGGGACCCCCTACCATAGCGCGATAAAGTCTTCCTCAGCCTCATCAAGGGATAGCTTCTGACGGGGGTCCATCACACACGCTTTTTGGGGGGAGGACCGATTGTCGTCTACGTCAAAACCAGAGCGATGAAGAAAGGCGTTGGGTTTTTTATTGTGGGGGGGGGGGGTGGGTTTTTTTTTATAAAAAAGTTGTTTTATTGGGTTGATTTGTGGAGGTCAGCGTTCATGAAGCGGGTGTTGAGAAGGGACCGCCCAGGCCGCTATGGGGGCGGCTGTGACGATCGTCGAGGGCAAAGGATCGCGGATCTCAGCGGGCGATGGCGGAAGAGGTTTCGCGGGGCTACTAAGAGTCGGCGCGGGCGCTAGGGCGAACTGTCTCGCGATGGGACCAACATATAAGTCAGGGAGTACGCGAAGGGGGTGCGATGGAGGTTACGGAAAAAGGGGGTATTTCATTCTCGAAACAACACAAAGGGGGGTAATAGAGACGGAAAGAACTCAAGAGAAAACGCAAAAAACTCAACGAAACCGAGGACAGAGGACCAAAATTGATCTTGGGGGGTCTCAAGAGAGATCAGTCGAGGAAACCGATCCAGCGGGGAAAAAGAAAAAAAAAAAACCCAACCAAAAGGACGGCGCACATCGACATAATAGCGCGACACATAAGCCTAGTCTCAACGATGCGCTCGTCCGAGTCAGGTACTTCGTCCGGGCGCGCATCACAAAACACTAGGCAACAAAATGATATCAAACGATTTGAGACAAGCGCGCGATGCCTTAAAGTGGGTTGAAGGTTCGCGAAACTCATCAGCGCGGGGCCAACACAAAAGAATAGGGTTGAGGGCCAAAAACATTCATCTGCGATCAAGCAAGGGGAGGGTGCAAAGGGGGATAGCTCGCGGAAGTTGGTGGGGAGAAGATAAACGCCTTTCCCGGGAGGTAAAAACGTTAATGACTTACTTCAACCTCGCAAGATAAATAGGGGGTCGGATCATCTGTATCATTGCGGACGTGAATCTCTGCGGGGAGGAATATGTGCCCGGGAGTTAGCTAACAGGACTACTTCTTACCCCCTCGAGCCCGTCCAAACGTGAGGAGAAAGAAAATAAAAGATTCCGCTGAAAAGAACGCCTAAGGGGGTCTCTCAGGGGGTGCAAGGGCCTTTACTTTATAAGAAGCGCTTCCCCTTCAGAAGGAAGCAAAGCGCCACCGCCTGAGGGGGGCATAGGAATTCACCCCGAGTCGGGAGTGATTGACTGGGAGGGGGGGGGGGGGGGGGGGGGGGGGGGGGGGGGGGGGGGTGGGGGGTGTGGGGGGGGGGTGGGGGGGCTTGACCAAAAATCGTTTTCAATCTTCGCTCAACTGTAAGGATTGCGACCAGTGTTGGTTAAATTTGTGTGTTTAACCTCGGAACATCGATACACCATGAAAAACAGGCTTATGAGTCAAGGCATACCCAAAAAAAAATCCTCGATCATTCAGGGGGTTCTCATAAAGTAGGGAGATTTCCAAGCATAGGATTCGCATGGCTTCTCGGGGGAAAGGAGGAGTCCGTAAAAACTTCCAAACTAAGTTGAAGTTTTGCGGTTTGGGGTCACGGGGGGGGGGTGCAGCGGACAAATAAAAAGGACAGTAAGGTCAGAGGGAGACAAAGCATCACTTATGTTTTAACCGATCTCTCAGATCTTAAAAAAAGAATTATGAAAAACAAAAAAAAACGGAAAATATCGAAATGGCTCATAAAGGTCGCCTGAGAAATTTAAGCTGGCGGCAACCAGGGGACGTCTCATGCTCGGCTTGAGGGTTAAAGGATCTTAGGGGTCTGGCTTGCAGGGGGGTCTTCTGTTAAGGCTATTCTTAGAGAAAATCAAGGCAAGTGAGGGGCGGATTTTCGATCCGTGTCGGGTACACGGGTCGGAGGATTAAACTGACGTGTTTCTCTCGGCGAAGGTGGAGTCGTAGGGAGGGGGTCACTGGAGCCGCTGGCGGCATAGATCACCACGCCTGTCATCAGGAGTGGGTCAGTCCGCATTCTTCGGGGTAGGGAGATGCAATGACGTAGGCTAGACCTCTTCCTTTTTTGCGTACCCCTCTAGCCGATCTCTTTACCGGGAACAACCCAGGGCATAACCTCCCGGAACAAGGTTGGCCTACACAGTGCACGAATTTATGTATGAACCAGCGCGCTGACTCTATGACGAAGGGGGGGAAAGGAATGAGGTGGTAGATTAGCCGTAGCCAACAGAACAAGCTTTTGGAAAGGACTTGAAAAGATCGCGGGAGGGTCTTAAAGCTGTTCCAGCAATTGCGCTTAATATGGGGGTTTCCTATTGGGACTTTCTAATTCAGAATCTTAAAGATTTCTTGACATTAGAACTCATTGACGGGTCGAAAAAAAAAAATAAAAAAAGGAAAGGATGCTGAAAGGCTTCTTTCCCCGTGGACCTCCTTTCTTTCTTCACATCTTTTCTTCTGACTCTCAATTCAGGTTGGAAGAGTACAACCATTACCTAAGGCGAAAAAGATTGAAACAAAACCGATTTGTTGACTTTCATTAGAACATGGGCGTGCCACAAGTATTGGGTCGTCCGACCCTGTTGGAAATAGGCCAAATACTTCGAAGCTAATTCTTCCAAGACGTCTGGCGGAGGAGGGGTGGACTCCCTTGGGAGTTTCGGTGGGGGGAGGGGAGTCAGAAATCGTCTATGAGAAGCTCTCGTTCAGGAACTCTGAAGACATAGAGGAACTCAAAAAAAAAAACGGAGTTAGGGGAAGAATCTGGGGGAGTGTACGAGGAAAAAGGACGCGGCGCTTCAGAATACGATGTGGGGGTCAGGCGCCGCCGCCAAAAAAAGGCGTCATTCCAAAAAAAAAGAACAGCAGACTCAAAGCTTTCAAAATCTGGGAGGCAGTAGAAGAGGGGCAAGAAGGGAAAGGAAAAAAATTTGAGGCCGCATGAACTCTCGAAAAATAACACATGTCTAACCAGTTGAAAAAAATCCATTTTTTAGAAGGTCATTACGCCTTGGGAACTGGTTCGTTTTGGACCGGTGGGCCCCGAGGGGGGATCCACTAAAGACCCTTAATCAACGGGGGGAAAAGAAGAAGGTAAACTCGGCGTTTTGAAAAAAAACATGCCCGAGGTACCTGAAATCTGGCGTGTCCAAAATTCAAAGGCACACATAAAGTAGTCGCGTGGGAGGGTCTGGGACCGAGACGGCCGCGCGGCAATGAGCCGAAATTTCAGGCGGAAAAAGACCATTTGAGTGGCAAGCTTTAAAAGATAGACAAACAAACTCATATCGTGCGTATAAAAAAGTTAGGGGAGAGGAGAGAGCGAAAATTCAAGGCCACAAAGATTCCGCCGGAGGGCATGTGAACTTTTATTACCTACAGCTGAGTCGTCACCGGGGAAAGAGGGTTCAGGAAAGAAGTCAAGTAAGTACCATATTTTTGCTTCTATAGATCCCGTCCAAAAAAACACAACAACCCAAAAAAAAAAAAAAAAAAAAAAAAAAACACACCAGAAGAAAAAAAAAACAAAAGAAAAAAACCCAAACAAACACTAGGATTCAGGAATGGTCTCTGTGTCAGCTTTAGGATTAAAGGACATCTGAGCTTCCAATAACATAATTTGGGTCGCTGCCGCCGATAAACGTTCAGTGAACTTCTACATCGAAAAAAAAGGGACCTCATCACTTGGCGGATTGGGTCTTCGCTCTCGAGGGAAAATAAGAAGAGCGGCAAAGGACTACACGAAAGAAGGGGGAAAAGGGAACGCCTCCTACGATGGAATCCCCTCAGCGAAAAACGTCAGCACCGGCATCGAGCAAGAAGAGTGCGGGTTTTAATCCCGTGATTGGTCAAAGATGGTCAGAAAAACAAAAAAAAAAAAAAAAACACACCAAAAAACAAACAACCAAAAAGAAAAAAAAAAAACTAAACGAAAAAAAACACCCAAAAAAAAACAACACCCAGAAAAAGTACACCACACCAAAAAAAAAACAGGAACCAAACACCCAAAAACAACCCAAACAAAAAACACCCTCAAAAAATAAAAAAAAGAAGGGATCAGGGGTCGAGCCATCGCCCCGGAATGCGGTTGATGGAATTTGCTTTCTCCGAGGCCCTGTCAACCGCAAAAAATATTAAATGGGGGCACATGGGTTGTGAAGCGGTTGACGAAGTGCAAGCTCCGAATCCTGGCGGACTTTCTTATTAATGAAAAGGGGAATCGAAAAGTCAGCATCGTCCGATCTGAGGTCGACACACTGTCAGCCTACGGCGAATTTGTGGAGGAGGGAAGGTTAGCTTTTCCCTAAGACCCCAGGTGGAGCGCGTCTGAACTGTGTGGTCATCACGACGGAGATCCCGTAGGGGAGGTGTATGGGACGGCTTTCATGGTAAAAAATGTTCCGAGGAGGGAGGGAGGAAGTCTTATTAGGTCGGGGGAAAAGGCTATGAGCGTGTCAGAGAAGAAGGAAAGCTAAAACAAGCGCTGAAGGGGAAAGGTATTGCCAACAAACTGCGGAGAAGAGGGGATCAGATCTTGGGGTACGGAGGATTGCAGGGGAAAACTGAAGAAACCGCGCAGATCGGGGGGAAATTCTGTCTCGTCACTGCAGGGTATTGTACAAAAGGGTGAGAGGAGCACATGGCCTGCTTCGGGAAAGTAGAGCTCGCCCTAACGCTATCAGCGAGGGGAGCAGAATTGACTATAAAGAGTGTTCTTTCCACACAAACTATCCTTTCGAAGGGTCGAGGGTCAGATGGTCTTATTCAGCATAATGTTTGGGGCCTCTTATCAACATTGCTATTGAGTCATTAAGTGAGGGGTGGAATGGGGGGGAGTTTCATTTCCGGGGCCGATATTAATCATTTGAGACTATCTTCTAGCTCTCGGACTTTGCGAAAAACCATGGGGGTCAAGCATCATCTGAGTAGAGTGATCCCTGCTTCTCGCGCGCTGAGGTCGAGCTATTTAGCGGGCTCCTACAAGACAGCGTGTCGCTCTCGTTTTCGGGGGATGGGGGGCCATCTGCTAAAGTTTTCGGAAAAAACAAAGGGGAGGGTTGAAGAGAAACATCAGTCAGATTTCAGAAAAACCTCTCCGACTCGCTGAGGGGAAGGTGTCGGATGCTATCATTGGCGTCACAGATAATCGTGCAGTCCGCTACATCGGGAAAGCAGAGGAGAACATCGAGGGGGGACTGAGAAAAAACATGTTCTACGAAGCTTGAAGATAGTCATAAAAGGTAATATGAGGGGGACTTCTAAACCAGAAACACCGGGAGGAAAAAAAAAAGACGAGGGAGCGGGGGTTGACAGGTATGGCCTTGAGTTGTCCGCAAAGTCGATCCCGAGGCGCGGCGACGCAACCCAGGCCGGTGGGGTTAGGAAAAATAAAAATTCAGAAAAGTCAAGGATGGCGAGGTTCCTCGTAGTGCGCGACCGGTTTAGAAAAAGTCAGAGGGGAGAATTCCGGAGGGGGGGGAGCTCTCTTCATCCAAAGGAAGAGGCTTAAATTCTGTGCTTAATGTGCAGGAAAAGGAGTTGAAAGGCTTTTTCAATCCGTTAGCTCTTCTCAAGAGGGAGAGAGAACGCATTAGCTTAGGTCAGCCCTGAAGATAAGGGAAATGGCTGCAAATCTCAGGAAGAACGAGGATCTTGTGGTTGTCGGGCCTCACTTTAAAGAGAATCGGCAAACGGAAAAGAAGAGACATCTTCCAGCCGTCCTTAGACAGGGGCCTTACGAAACGACGACGATTAACGGGTCTTTATGACATCGGATACTGTTCAGAAAAGGCTCCACCTTGGTTCCGTGGGCGACAAGCGAACTCTCAAGAACAGCGATAAAAAGATCTTGCTGAATGGAGGCTCAGAAGCAGCTCCGAGGAGAGCGGACGTGACTTGTTTTTCGAGGAAAAGAATTCTCGTGCTTCCTCATAAGCAGGAACGTGGAAAAAGCTGGTATACAACTGCCAAAAAATTAAAATTAATTGTGCTTTTTTGTTGTTGGTGGAACGTCGTGGTGAGTTCTGGGGGGGGGGGGGGGGAATTTCTACAAAATCAGTAGAAAAAGTATTTTAAGGGAGAAATCTGGAACCCTTAAGGAGAAAGAGAGGAAGGGGACCTTATTCCTGTCATTCACCGCTATTAAAGTATAAACAGAGATACTATTGCTCTAAGTTCGTCCTCATTAAGGGGGGGATGCTGCCAAAAGGTTTCCTATCGAATCGTCATGGTCTGTTTAAATCTTGCATGTAGCGCGACGCCGCGTACTAGGGCATTCTCCGGGTCGAGAAAAAATTTAAGGTTAGTAATGGTCGTATTAGGTTAGTTTGTGATCTTCTGCTGGACATCTGAAAATTGGGGGGGGGGGGGTTTCATCGAAAATAGGAGAAAGGAGATGGTGGACTTTTGCTTCAGTTGGTCCGGAGAGAAGTTCCCTTCTGTTGCCTAAAGGTGCATTTCCATCAGACTAAACTCCATCTGAAAAAGGGGTTTTTCAAGTGGTGGCCTACGGACTCAGGGTCATGGAAAGATCTTTCAGCAAAAAAAAAACCATGAATTTTGCTCTGGTAGGTCAAGAAATAGATCTGCCGATTCGGCCTCGAGAATGTGGAAAGAATCCCAATGAGGTTGGCCGTACTCACCCTAATGGTAAAGCTCGAGGATTGAATTCTTTCGGGGGAAAAGAGGGTCGCACGGAGTACATTAGCTGAATATGAATAAAAAGAAACCGCTTTTAAGCTAATGATGATGATACATCATTTCTGCGGGGATGAAAGAGAAGATGGAATATGGGTGGAACGACTGAGCCTAATGGAAGGATATGACCGTAGTAGCTGACACACTTAGGAGCCGTTGCACCAAAAAAGACTCTCTTTCTTCTTTGGAGAAAGGTGGTTGAGGACTGAAGGATTTTTTACTTCAATAGGTGAAACTATTACAACGCCATATAGTTAATCTTAAGGGAATATAAAAAGAACATAGGGGGTTTGCACAAACTGGCACAAAAAAACGCCAGGTCGGAAGTTTCCGTATTGAAAGGCAGTAGACTGATCAGATAGCTCTACCGCAGACGTCTAACTTGGCAGAAAAGACCGGGTTATTTTGAGATTCTGGGGAGCACCGCGGACGGGGGAGGTACGCATTGGCTCGTGCGAAGGAATAGTAGAGTGGGTCAAGCGCTGTCGCGCGAGGGGGGAGAAAAAAACTCAATCTTCAACACAACAAAGGATTGAGGGAGGATGTTGTCGGTCGAGTAACTTCCCGAGGCTGAGAGGGGGAGGAGATCGAAGGGATTCATGAAAGGGTCGCAAGCCAGCCTCCAAGGGACGAGGAACATGAGCTTCAAGGACGTCCTGAGCATAGGAATTGAGGGAGGGTTCAAAGGGGGGGAAAATGGGGGAAAACGGAAAACCGATTTCGGTGAGGAGGGAATGTCTTTGCAAATTGGCCGGAAGGCTAAAGGAAAAATTTTAAAAAAAGTTTGTGTTATTAAAGACTTTGCATTGTAAAGGAATTTAATCATGGACAGCCGGCATTACAATTTCAGCTATGTTGGGGAAGAACCTGTTATCAACTTTAATTAGCAAGGAAACGGCGCTCTCTGGGGGGACGGCCGCCATGCTGCCGCCGGACCAGGAAAAGAAGGGGGTCCAACAAGCGGACACTCAGGTAGGGGAAGTCCGCAAAAGGCATGCTGGAAAAGAAGCCATTATTGTTCATAGAATCCCCAAAGAAGTGCTTGGGGGGAAGGGAAGGAAAACGGGGGGGGAAACTTTGTGCTGCATTCAGGCTTCTGATTAAGGTGAGAGAGGACTCCAATCGCGTTCAGTCATATGTTCGCGGTAGGCAGTGGAGGGGGGGTCGAGTAGAAACGCATCTCGAAGGCGTGGGTGCCTCAAGAGGCCGGGAGGCAGATCGGTCAGCCTGAATAGCGAGGCAATGAAGTCAGGTTACAAAGCGGAATATGGTTAGTAGGAGGAGGTCTATCGCGCGGAAAAAAATTATAAGTGGGGGGGGGGGGGGGCATCATTTCAACATCTGGAAACTACAAGCCTGTCCTAGAAGAAGACCGGGCTCCAAAAGGAGGGAAGCTTCCTCAGGAAAAAAAAAAAAAAAAAAAAAAAAAAAAAAAAAAAAAAAAAAAAAAAAAAAAAAAAAAGAAAAGAAAAAAAAAAAAAAAAAAAAAAAAAAAAAAAAAAGAAAAAAAGAAAAGAAAAAAAAAAAAAAAAAAAAAAAAAAAAAAAAAGAAAAAACAAAACAAGACGAAAGAAAAAACCAAAAAAAACCACAAACCCAACCCAAATACACAATTTGTCATTATTTTTTCTCTGCTCTCTCTTCTCCTGCCACTCTTCTTTTGGGTTTGAAACCACGTCCTCTCCACCAAGAATCCAGCCGGGAGGCGGAGTCGAAAAATCTCCTGCATCTCAAGAGCGGTTAATTGCAAACTCTGATAGGGACGGGAATGGGGGGGTAAACGTATTCCGTGGGAAGGTTGAGGATACAAAGGTACGTTCTAAGCTTCTTGTTGCTTTCTTCGATCCGGGGGGGGGGGGGGGGGGGGGGGGGGGGTGGTTTGGGGTGGGGGGGGGGGGGGGGGGGGGGATGAAATTCTTGGGGCAGTCCCTCACTCCAGTTAAGGCCCGACATCAAAACTCCGGGGTCGGGGGGGGACTTTTAGGCTACCAGAGCATGACTTAATCCTGAGTTAAATAAATAGAACTTGATCAAAAGGGGGAAGCATCTTCAGACTAAATGGAGCTGGAGGTATAGACCACTCGGATAGAAAGGTGGGGTTATCTAGTTCGAGTTTACATCTTTCGCCCTAAGAACAGGCGGAGTCTGAAAAGAGGGGGACGGTTCATCGAGGGGGGGGGGGGGGGAAAACGATTAAGCTTTGGGTGAGTTTTAAGGGCCTTAGAAATTGGTACTCTTCATGCTGGCGGGGGAGCATCTTGGGCCCTTAAGCGGGGTAGGGAAAGATGCCTGTCCCACAGAAAAGCTGCAGGGAAATTGGGAAAAAATTGGGGGGCAAAAAAACGGCGTGGCCTAAGAGTGGTGGTACGAAGGAATTGTTATGGGAGAAGGAAACTGCAGGGAAAAAGGATGAATCCTCTCATTTGTCAGGTCCTATCCTCTTAAGATTAATAGGGGGGGTGCCTAGGAGCCTGGGGAGGGAGATGCGTTGAGGCTTCTCCCACTAAAGCAGACCGAGGACGTCAAATAGGGTTGGGAAGACTGTCGGGGACCACAATACGCTGATTTTGCGTTCACTAAGAGTGATCTAACGGAGGCTTCAAGGAAACAAAAAAAAAAAAAAAAAAAAAAAAAAAAAAAAAAAAAAACGTATCAATCAGAGGGGAAACATGAAGAGGACGGGGGGTTTCTTGGGCTGATGTCAACCGGGCCGCGAAAAGGAAAAGGGGATGACGGAAGCAAGAAGTCATGCGCGAATGGGGTGTTCGAGTATTTCGATTAGAGTCCTTATTGCTAGTGCCACGCGGCGATCGGGAACTGATATCGAGTGAAGACACCGTTCAAGTAGGCGGGCGGACAAGCGATGGAGGGCGAAAATCTTCTTATGGG
>Ga0179593_1631337_pt1 | contig 16015 bp, 21 predicted proteins | sample CZODoug2_1_08_16_FD_185931 | JGI IMG/M metagenome (GOLD analysis project Ga0179593, IMG submission 185931) | Vadose zone soil fungal communities from Angelo Coast Range Reserve, California, USA - CZODoug2_1_08_16fungal (PacBio error correction) | ecosystem: Environmental > Terrestrial > Soil >...
AAGACAAAAAAGCGAATACCTCTATGATCAAATGTTGCTGTCCCTCTAAAATCAAACAAAACAAGGATACCGCGGGGTGGCAAAGCCACCCCTGGCGGCTTACCAACTTATGGAGGGCAAAAAGGGGGAAAAGGAGGAAAACTGCTCGAAGCCGCTTTTGCCGGACAAGAGAGGACGCCAGGCGCAAGGAGCGAAGATTTGAAAAAAGCACCAAGCATCTTGCCATCAAAGACAGGAGAAGTCCCAGAACAAATCGTAAACCCCCGGGGGGAGGCACGGCCCACCGAAAACTGACTGAGGCTCGGGTTCCACTCCACCTCCGGGCCGAGCAAACCACTGGGAAGATGATGCGCCTCCAGGGGCAAAAACCACCCTCGCCGTACGAGACAAATCAGGGGGAAATCCAAACCCGGTCGGGGGAAAAAAAGTGGGCAGAAACCAATAAAAATCGCCGAAGAAGGGAAGGGTGACTAGGGGATGTTCAGGCACACATTGTGGGGGGAGGGGGTTCACGGGGCACATTGTGCCCGGGGAAATGGGGTGTTTTGGGCCCTTGCGGGGTTAAAAAAAGTGGGGGAAAGGGTGTAGTGAAGGGGGGGGAAAGGGAAACGCCCAAGAACGCAAAGGGCAGGGGCGGTGTCACTATAATGGAGCGATCGGGGCGCTGCAGACGCTTACTGTATCGTAAAAAAAAAAAAAACGGGAACACACTCCTTAGGAGGGGGAAGAAAACAGATGGGACGGCCAATTGCCAACCTTGTGGACAAAAGAACGGATAGGCAGAGTGGTTTAGTGCGTACACAAAAGCGCCCTGTCTGGAGGTTGAGCCGCCGCCTCCAGGAAAGGGGTAAAAAATCAGTAAGCTGATTTTGGTACGGGGGCGATAAAACCGCAACGCTGCAACATTATCCGGGGACGGGGGGGGTCGAATTGGGGAAGGATTTGCAAAGGCAATGGACGCTTCCTTAGGATCTCACCAATACTCAGACGACTTACAAAAAATGGAAACCTGCCAATTGAGGCGGGGAACGACAAAAAGGAACTGCTGAAGAAGCCTAAGAAACGGCAAGATGCTTTAATTGGGGGGCGGGGATCAATTTGGGAAAGGGGAACTGACCCCGAGAAAAAAAACCAGAAGGGGACAGGGTTCACATTAAAAAAGAAACAGACCCGCAACATTGGTGCCAAGAAAAAAACTGGGGGGGGGATCAAGTGGGATCCCTCGAATTCTCCAAAGCGGGAACACCTTCCGTACTGTAACTGGCACAGTGGGTCAAAGGGAGAAAAAAAAGGGGGGGACGAAGAACCAGAGGAAAGTCCACTTCGAAAGTGTTTAGTGAAGTGGCGAGCATTAACGTTAGAAGAAAGAAATCGAAAAAACAGGTCACGGCGCGATGGGAAACGCCACAGGAGTATGGGGGGGTAGGGAGGAAAGGGAGGATAGGGAGAGGAGGGGGGGGGGGGGTGGCGGGTGGGGAGGGAATGGGGAGGGGGGGAGGAGAGGGGTGGGAGGGGGTGGGAAGAGGATGGGGGGGGAGGGAGTGGGGGAGGAATAAGAGGGGGGAGGGGGGGAGTGGGGGGGAGGGGGGGGGGGGGGAGATGGGGGGGGGGGGAAGAGTGGGGGGAGAAAAGGGAGAGGGGGCGGTGCGGGGGGGGGGGGGCAGCGAGAGGGAGTGGGAGGATGTGCGAGGGAGGGGAATGGGGGAGGAGGTAAGAAGAGTGGGAGGGGGGGAAGGGGGGTAGAGAGGGGGGGGGGGGAGTGGGGTGCGTGGGCGGGAGGGGGGGGAGGGGGAGGGGGAGGATGTGCGGGGGGGGAGGGGGGGGAGGGGGGAGGGGGGGGGGGAGGAAAGAGGGGATGGGGCTGGGGGAGGGGGCGATGGTAGAGGGAGGAGAGTGGGGTGAATGGGGAGTGAAGGGGAGAAGGTTAGGAGGAGGGAGATGGGGGGGGGGGGGGGGGGTGGGGGGATGGGGGGAGGGGGTGTGGGGGGGGGAAAGGGGAGTGGGGAGGAGGGGTCAGGGGTGCGGGGTGAGAGGGGGCAAGGCGAAGGGGTAGGTGGATAGGGGGGGGGAGGGGGTTGGTAAGGGGGGGGGGGGGGCGGGGGGAGGGTAAGGCGGGTGGGGGGATAGGGGGAGGGGGGGAAGGATGGGGTGGGGGGGGGGGCGGAGGGGGTGGGCGTAGGGGGTGAGGGTGGGGGGGGGGGGGTGAGGAGGGGGGGAAGGTAGTGGCGGGTATGGGTGAATGGGTGGAGGGGGGGAGGGAAAAGGGGAAAGGTAGTTCAGAACATGGGGGGGGAGGGGGGGGGGGCAGAGGTGGGGTTGGGGGGGAGGGTTAGGGGCGGGGGGGGGAGGGGGGGGGTGGGTTTAGAGATGTGGGTTTTAAGGGAGGGGTGGTAAGAGGGGAAGGGGTGTGTGGGGGGGGGGGGGGAGGTGGGAGGGAAGGGGGTATGGGGAGGGTACAGTGGTGGTAGAGGGTGAGGAGGTGGGATTAATAAAGGGTAGGTGAGGGGGGGGTGGGGTGGGGGGGGGGGTAGGGTGGGGGGGGGGAGGTGCAGGGGAAGGGGGGAGAAGAGTAAGGGGGGGCAGCTGATGTACCAAGCGTCAATTTACTTTGGTATGCCGGGGGGACCGAAAATCAGTTGGGCGGGAACAGGTGGGGTCGAACGTGGGGTTATTCGGCACAGACTAAAGTGGGGAAATTCGGGGGAAGAGAAAAGTTCCGGGTTTAAAACGAAGCACACAAAGGGGCTAGGGCGAGATGAACATATTTGGGATGGAGAAATCAGGCGGAAGCAGCACTGGGGCGCAAATGTGGAAGCGCCAAATTAGACTTCAATGTTGGCACAAAAAAAGGGGCCAAAACTCAAAAACAGTGTAGGGGCGCCGCGTGTCTCACCCTTCCGCCAGGGGGGATGTTTGGGGAAGGGAAAAAAGGGGAGGGTGGTTTAATAGTCGGGGGGGGGGGGGGAAAACAGAAGGGGGACCTCAATAAAGGCAAAACTAATCGTGGCGGGTGAACAACACCAGAGAAGAGAAAAAAGTGCGGAAAAAGGCCGAAAAGAAGTGCAAAAACGCATTCCAAAAAAGGAGAAGAGAGAAAAGCCGATTTGTGGCCATCGCATGTAAGGGGGAGGGATTTCCAGACAATAACAAAAGTGGGTCGGGGGAGTCAGGAAAAACACAGGGGAAAGCAAGCCAAGGGTACCATCGCACCCGTTGGTTTGGTGAAGGTCGCCGGTCCTAAGTCAAAAACGAAAAAAGAAAGATTAACGTAGGGGGAGAAAAAGGGAATGCCGTAACACCCTCCAGCCCACAGTTTTGTGCGGGGGGTGTTATTCAACCGTAAAATAAAGAAAAAAAAGTCGTTAACACAAAGAAAGAAGCGAGTCTGAATACTTGGACCGGAAAAAAAAAAGAAGAAACGATCTAAACTGCGCATAGGTAAAGACAGACTCTCAAACAACAACTTTGAAAAGGGTTGGGCCAAGGGAGAAGAGGATCTACCGGAAGCAGGTTAGGATCAAAGGGGGGGGGGAAGTTGAAAAAACGATGTCCGCCCAGAAACAAAAAAAGTCTTCCGACGGTCGGTGTTCTGGGGAGGAAAGAAAATCGGGGGGTTTTTTTTACGAGAAACGACCCATTGGGTCAAAGACAACTCGCGAAGCGGCAGCAAATTCGCATGAATATGAAATGTTGTGAGTGTCAATAAGGGGGGAAAGAGGCATGGAGGGGGTGGGAGACCTGAAGGGAACGTTTTCTTTTGGGTACAAAAAAACACGGGACGAAGGGTAAAACCATGGATGGCGAGTTGCCGAAAAAACTGAATGGGGGGTGTGTTGATCAAGGACGTACTTGAATGAAGAAAAGAAAACCTTACAGCTGTCGCGCAAAAGATACAAATTGGGGAAGAACGGAAAGACGACGGAGATGGATGAGAGAAAAAGGTTGGGAGGGTTCCTTGGCTCGATAGGATCCAAACCTGGAGGACTTATCATTGGGAAGGGTGTGGGGGAAAAACAAGGGACACGGCGAAAACGATTTCTGAACGGTCCAGCCCAATAGAACGACGGGACTTGCAGGGGACTTCTTGTTTGAAACGAATCTCAAAAAAACATTATATGGGAGAATAAAAAGGGTCAAGGGGGGGAAAAAGAAGAATTAGAAGGAAAAGAAAAAAGGAGCGACGGTTTGGAGGACAACAAGGGACGTTTCGAAGGGGGAGATGGGGGGGACAGCAAAAAAGGGAACGCAAAGGGGGGGACGACGAACTGTAACCATACCCCTAAAAAAAAAGGTGACACTCAAAGCGTGGAAGTTTGACCTCGAATACTGTCCGGGTTTAAAAAAAAAAAAAAAAACCTTGGGACGGAAAAATAAACAAGAACTAGAAGAAATATTTCATCACAAAAGGGGAAAGGGAGGTTCGGGGGGTTGCGCGATCACGTATCAAACTAGGGGACAAAAAAGGAAAAAAGGTACAAGAACCCAGGAGAAATGAACAAAATGACAAACGGAAGGAGATGTGGCCCGCGGGGATAGACCCCTGGAGGGGGAGAAGCGCAAACCGAGAAAAGAAGTGTGAGGGGGGGAAGGGAAACTGCACGAATAGCTAGAAAGGAAAAAAATCAACAATAGGGGGGGGGGGCCTTAAGACTGACCCAACCAAAAGTGAAGACCGGGGGGGGGGGGGGGGGGGGTGTACCTTTTTTTTGGGGGGTTGTGGGGAGTTTTTCTGTGGGTGGTTGTGGCAGCCAGGGTTGGAACGGTTCTCCGTGGAACAAAATTGAAAGAAAATAGAAGAAAAGGTTAGATATAGGTATTGAGAGCATAAAGGTTATCTTATCTACTAAGTGGCGGGGGCAGGGGGTGGAAAGAAGGGGAAATTAAAATATACCAATCAGGAAAATATGGGAACCAGTAAAGGGGACTGGGGGGGGGCGAACTGGAAGTGCAAAAAAGGGTACGTGAAAAGAAGGAAAATACAAAGGGTTTGGGCACCAAGGACATAACATTGTTAGAAGCACTTCCGCGCGGTCGAGGATAAGGGGTGGGACAGAAAGACAACTAGCGGGGGGAAAATTGGTAGGGGTTAGAGGCACCGTACGGTTGCAGCCATGCGGGGGAAAAAAGAGGGGGACAAAAGAGGCAAGGCCCATGAAAGTTCTCATGGAAGAGAACAGACCGGCTCAATGGTTAGTCGTGGTGGGGGAGAAAATTGGGGGAGGAAAGACAAAACAAGGAATAGCCGAGGAACCAAACGAAGGGGTAAAACTTTAACAGAAAGGGGCGCTACATTTTCCTCCTTGAAAAACTAAACTCATAATTGGGTGGGGGAGAGGGGGGGCGAAAATGGAACAACCGCAAAGGCAGGAAAGTCAGTTTGGGGGGAAGGAGAAAAGAAATGGGTTCTCAAATTCGAAAGAATGGTTCCGTTTGGAAAAAGGAGGAAGGAGACGAACAAACCCTCTCGAGAAAAAAAAAGGATTAGGAACATCCCTCCAGGCCCGTGGGCCAAAAAGAAGTCGGGGGGGGCAGTGATTCCCTACAGGCAGAAGTGGGGAGGACCCACGTCCAATAACGAACTTAAAGGCAAGAAAAAGGAACAAAACATCCCAATCATCAAAACCAACGCAAAAAAACCAAAACGGAAGAGTTGAAACGGAAGGGCCCCATCAAAACAAGACGGAAATCATCACCTTGGCTCCGGAAAGGAGAAGTCGGGGGTTGGGTTAGCAAATGTTGGCTTTTGTTGGGGGATATGTCCCTCGTGCAGGGCGGTGGTCCCTAGCGGGGAAGCAAACGGCTACGTCGTGGGGACGACGGAACAAACCTTTTGACGGAGGGGGGGGGGAGTATCAAAGAGAATGGTCTGGGGACAGGAATGTTGGACAAAGGGAAGGCCCTGGTTCGTGACTTTGTAAAAAAAGAACGTAAGGGGGAGCGCCTCCGCTCTTGCCGGGGGGGGATTGGGGGGGGACAAATCTGGGGCCTCAACAAGGTAGTAATCGTTCAGGAAAAGCGAAGAGGGGACATGAAAACTCCGAAAGGAACCTTGTTTGGGAGATTCCAATAGGGGGGGGGGGTGGGAATAAAGACCGCAGGGGGGGTGGAAGGGGGAACTCTGTTCCTGTTTTTTGAGGGAAAAGAAAAGGGGGGGGGACGCCCTGGGAGAAGAGATGGGTCATGTAGGGGGCTTAGAAAATGTCCCAGAACACACACCGTCCAGAAATCTTCCCATTTTTCCGAAGGGGGAGGGGGGGGTGATCAACGTGTGGGGCTACAGGAAGGGAAAACGACCAAAGGAGTGGACCCAGGCGTCGTGACTTTCCCTTTATTGCGGAACTTGGCTTGGGTCCACACAAAGATCGTACCGATTCACAAGGTCATGGGATTACGGGGTTGAAAAAAGGGGACGTCGCAGGTCCTCCAAAAGGAAGGGGAAAGCCAAAAAAAACAAAAAACCAATGTCTAAAACATGATGGGGGAGAAATTCGTTACGGGAATCGTGTTAAAAAATCTTTATCGTCAAGGGGGGGATAGGGGCAATGGGGCCCAAAAGGGACAAGGAGAAATATACCCGATGGAACAAACGCAGTTTGGGGGAAAAGCTTAATACAACGAAAAACGAACGAAAAGTTCAAGTTTTAACAGGGGCTGGACAACCCAAACAGGCGTTGGGGAAAAAACCAGGTTCATGGGAAGCGCAAGGCGACGTTATTCCCCCGGTGGTGGGGAACCAGCTCACTGAGAGCAACTTGTCAGGGAGATTTTTGAGTGGTTTTGGGTGTGTCGATGGGAAAAGACGTAGCCCCGAGCACACAAAAAAGAAGAATAAAAAAAAAGTAGTAAGACGCTCAGAAAAAAAAGGTGAAGAAAAAAGGGGGGGGGGTCACAGAGGGGCAAAAAGGACTCAATAACAACAACCGGAGGAAAACCATCGGAAATAAAAAGGAAGAAAGGGGGACCTTAAAAAAAACGGTGTACCCCTACGTCTGTAAAGTGGGGTAGGAATCGTATGGGGAACTTCTAAAAAATTTGATGTTCGTTTGAATGGGGGGACGCATGTGGCCAAAAATTACGTGGAGAAGAGGAAAAGTATCGGCCAAGAACGAACTACGAACGTAAACCCAACAAATAAAACGAATACAGTTAGGGAACTGGATTTAAATGAACAAACCCTTGCTCATAGAAGGGGGGGAGAGACCACATTGGACTCTAACCTGCCAACATGACTCTAAGAAAAAAAAAAAGGTCCCGAGGAAGTGCTTCCTGCGTGGAAGTCCAGCCGCGGGGGTCCTGGGGTTAGGAGGGGAAAAACAGCCCAGCCCCACAGTTTAGCAAGAACGGCAAAACCCCGAATAGAAGATAAACCTGTCACGATTAAAACAATGTACAGAAGGGATTGGTTTGGCGGGAAAAAAAGGGAGGGGGACAATCAAGAACAACAGTTCCCAAAAGAAAAAAAAGGGGTTCCTGCGAGACTAAAGAATGAAGAAGAAAGTGGCAAAAAAAATCCTCCGAAAAAGTCAAACCGATCCAGGAACGGAAGCCCTAAAATTGGAAAAATATGCCAGAAGGAAAAGGGAAGGAATTGGGGAAGCGCGAGTTCGGGGCAAGAGAAAGAAAACGCTATATACCTCGCTAAGAAAAGGAATTGAGTACCCCTCGGGAAAAATAAAACAACATCATAACAATTTTCACATAAAACCCTCGGCATTCGAAACCAAAGGGTGTCCGTCAAAAAAGGGGACACTAAAACGTTTGGTTGTTAAAGGGGGCCAGGACAGAGATAAAAACTGCAAAAACCGGCGAATTACCAATTGTAGAAAAGGCGGACTGCACTATCCGAAGGGGGGCTCCATGGTGTCAAAAATCAAGTCAATCAACTCATAATCCGAAAACCCTTGCGATGAAATCAATTCTCTTTCTTACCCAAACTCGCCGACAAACAAAAAAGGGGAAAAAAAAAAAAAAGAGTGTGAAATGCATCCAGGGCCAAAAAGGAAAAAAAGAAATCGAAAGAAAGCGGAGGGACCCTTTGCCTCGGAAAAATGAAGCAAATAGCTTACTAATGAAAAAAGGGGGGGGTTCGGAATGATATGAAACTTTTGGGAAGTTGTGCACTGATGGTAGGGGGAAGGGGCGGGTGTTCCGCTTAAAAAAAGGGAATGGTTGGGAGGAACTTTTAGAAAGAATGGCCGCCCGGCCAAAAGTCACTGGGCGTTGTGAAAAAAGGGGCAAATCTTTAATAGGAACCATTCACTGCAGGGGTATGGGGGTTAATTCACACGCAAACACACTAAAAAACTTTATTAGAGAGGAAACAAAAAAATAAAAAAAAAACAACAACACAAAATTTAAGAAGAGACTGAAAGCAAACAAAAAGCGGTAAAAAAAATAAAAATAAATCAGTCACAGACCCCCTCAACAAACCAGCAGATAAATAACGAAAAGGAGTAAATGATGAGCCGCAGCACGGCCAAAAAGAAAGAAATTCCGGGGACGGGAAAGAAAAAGATGCAAACCCGATGGAAAGGAGCTGCATCCTAAACAAACAGCAGGAAAAAAAAGAACACACTGACACGGTCAGGGTATATAAATCACCAACATTATTATGAAACATATAAAGCAATCCTAGGAAGCAAAGGGGAAACACAAAAGCATAAATTAAACGCTCAAAAAAAGGAAAAAAACACCGCATATAAAGCGAGAATATGACAGACTACGCGCGAGACCGGACGCCGGCCGCCGGCGTTGGAGGGGCATCATGTGAACTGTCACCTTAGAAGAAAAGGAAAGGCCAAAAGGATTAAAAATGCCCACGCAAAAGACATTAGGTTTCACTTTCTCCGGGAACAACCACGGCCAAGATCATCGATAGTATCACAGGGAAGGGAACTACAAAGTCTGTAAAGGTTTCCCTTTGTCCAGGTCTGACGTTCAAGCCGAAGTTGAAGGCAAAGGAACTTCCACCTTTGTGGGTATTTTGGGGGGAAAGGAAAGTTCGGGAAGGATGTCAAGAAGAGTTTGAACTGTGTACGAAGGTGACCTAAATGGGGGTAATAGCAAATTCCCCATCCTCATGGGGGGGGGGGGGGGGTTTGGGGGGGGGGGGGGGGGGGGGGGGGGGTGGGGGGGGGGGGGGGGGGGGGGGGGGGGGGGGGGGGGGGGGGGGGTGGGGGGGGGGGGGGGGGGGGGGGGGGGGGGGGGGGAAGGGGGGGAGGGGGGGGGGGGTTGACGTTTGGGGGAAGGGGGTCAGGGGAAGAGAAGGGGGAGGGTACTGGGGACCTGTCTAATAGGGAAGTAAGCCACCGGACATTTCGTCAAAAGGGGGCAAATCCAGTAGCAGGTTTGGCGTGAAACGGAAAAGACAACGAAGCCGTTTACAGGAAACTTAAAAGGGAACGGGTGTATGGGATCAAGATGGAAGAAATCTACTTCAGGACAAGTTCCCAGTCCGTGCCCGGGGGTCACTCAGAAACAAAAGGTTAGAAGTGTGTTGTAGGGGGTCCCGATTGGGGGGATCACAGCCCAAGGACCGAAACCTCCCTGTGGAGGGGGAATCAAGGGAGGGTTTGATATTAAGGTGGAAAAGCCTGATGACACAAAAGGAGGTTCGAAAGTTGGCTGCCCCCACACAGCAACCAAAAAAGAAAATCCAGTTTCAACGGGCAAACGAAAATGATGGGCGCATGCGAAATCCCGTAAGGGGAGACCAGGAGAAATCCGTGTTGAAGAGCAAAAACAGTAGGTGGGGGTAAAGGGGAGCCGATCAAAAATTGATTCTTGAAAGGGCGGGGCCGCCCTAAAAAAAAAAGGGAGCCGGGTTGTGGAAGCCCCCACCGCCGACTACCAGTACAAAGGGGAAGAATTACCCGTGGTTGAGAAAAAGAGTGGAACTTCAAGACGCAACAGACCATTTGACGGAGGCGTCGGGAAGAGAACGGCGTTTACCACGAAAAAAGGACAGAAAAAAGAGGCATCAAAAACATTGCCGAAAAAGGGACCAAACCTCATTGAAAACCGTTAGAGTAAAAACAAACAACACGGAAGGATGAAGAAAGGGAGGAGAGATGGGGGCGAAACGAGATTCGATCGAGAACCTTGTGGGAAAGGTTCAGCGCCAGACGAAAGCCCTGTTGGAAAAAAAAGAGCACGGGGGGCTAACTCCAGGGGGGGTGGGAGTTGTTTTATTTGGATGAAGAACGCCATGACACCCTAAAACCCCAGGGAAAAATTGAAAAGAAGGGAGGCGGGGGTTAAAGTGCCGGCCAACCTTATTTTGGGGTGGGGTAGCATATGGGAATTTTGAAGTGAGTCGCCGGGGGGCGAAGGGGAAAAAAAAACAACCAAAGCGCGGGGCTTGGGGGGAGCGGGGAAATGGCCGGCTAAACAGGCTTCGAAGAGGGAAAGTTTTAACGGCACACTGGGGGGATCAATCACCACCACAAGCGTGTGGGTGGGTCTCCCACAAATGAGGATCTGTACCGCCGCCAGCCCGGCCAGACTTTAAGGGGGGCACAAACAAACTTTGAGAAACGAAGAGGTGGGGAGTTTACGGGTGGGGACCACGATTACGACGCCCTCCTAGGGGGGAAACCTGGCACGACAAGCGAGACGGTAAGGCTTTGGTTGCACGAATCCTTTTCCACCCCTCCGTGATACACCTTCAGAGGAGCCCGGGGGAGGCCGTGACGACCTGAAGAAACCAACTACTACGGGTGTGAAGTAAGGTCATAAGTGGTGTATACGGGAATGCACGGGAAGGCCCGTTTCCTGCAAGTTGAGGGAAGTCCTCACAACCGGGGCACATTTGAAAAGATATCCTTCATTAACGAATCGGGGCGGTGGTACGGGGGGAAAATCAAAAAACTTCGATTTGCAAAAAATTAAAGCCGGATTGCGGGGGGGGGTCCCCTGCCGAAATCACTTAAACGGAAAAGTTATAAACTCATGCCCGAGAAAAGCCCAGAAAACATTACAACAAAGTCACATATCACAAAACACAACTTTTTGAGTCGAGAGAAAAAAACCAATTAAAACGTTGGTGAGGGAGAAAAAAACAGAAAAAACTTCAGCCAGGGGGTTTCAGAAGCCAAGAAGGGAAAGCGCAAAAAAAAAAACTTATCAAAAAAAATGGGGGACCTCGTGTCATCCAATTTCCCACCCGCGTCACTCAAACGTTTTTAGCGGTGCCTGCTTTGTTTTTGGGTGTACGCCTTTAAAAAAGGGGAAGCACGGGACAACGTATCAGCAAAAGGGGAGAGAGAGGGGGGTGACACAAAAAAAATAATATCCTTGAAATTGGGGGGAGGCAGCGGAACTAAGAAAGTTTGCAAAAGGGGGGGGAAAAAAGGTTTTACTTTACAATAAAAAACCGGGGTGGGGGGGGGGGTGGTGAGGCTCCGTCCGCGTGAACGTGTAAAAATCCATACAAGGTGTATTCGCAACTAATGGGGAAGTGTCTGCGGACAGTCGGGAAGACAAAAAATGTACCATTGGTCTCAAGCCGAGTGTAAAAAAAAAAAAAAAAAAAAAAAAAAAAAAAAAAAACAAAAAAAAAATTTTTACAGTGAGCAACTGAGTAGAGGGTGGGCGCAGCATAGAAGCGAAATTGCCACACGCAAGGAACACCCTTTGACGAAAACAGGCCTTCATGGTGTCGGGGGCGAGAGGTGTAGAACCGGACCTGGGAATAGGAAAAGAGAACCACGGGGGAGAAGGGTCTGTGTTCATGCAAGACAAAATTTTGACGAGAGGGAGGGGCGTTGGGAGGAAGGGACGAAAAAAATAAAAAAAATGAGAAAAACCCTTAAAATCATAAAAAAACAAAACCGTTGTGAGAGCACAGGTCCGAAATGGGGGAGAAATTTCAGATATGGCCGGAAGAAATACAAGCGCGGCGAAGAAATGACAGGAGAGGGGGGGACATACAGCACAGGAGGTGCCCGCGGGCAAGGGGAATGGATTACGGAAGACGCCAACACATAAAAAACCAGCTCACCGGCCGGGTAGAAAGCAACCGCCCATCAAAAAAACAAAACCTAATTCAAACAGCAGCCATTAGTCCCGCTCAATCACGGGAAAGGAGCCTTATTACTCCTCAATGGGTTCGAACGGGAAAAAAGAGCAGGTGATGTCAAAAGATTGTCCTCGTGAGAAAAGGGGGGCGGTGCGGCTAGGAGCCAACGTTCGGGGGAAGGGGGTTTGTCTCGCCGCGGGATGGTGGAGGGAATCAAAAGAATAAATTGTCTGGGGAACAGCAAGGGGTTGTCCGGAGAAAGGAGTTTATTTTGGGTACAATTTAGCAACACCTCTGACCAACGCACCACACACGTCCGCCTGGGGTGGGGGAAACTGGGAAATCTGCCCAGCTAACACCTGGGGATCGGATGGGGGGGAAGGGGGAAAGCCAACACCTCCCAATATAAAAAAAGGGTGGAAAAACGGGGATCCAAACTAGACACAACGGGGGGGGCGGAATCGGGCATTTTAACCTAGGGTGGAAAAAGCGATGTCCTTTTGGGGAATTCCAAAGAGGGGGGACGACCCATGTTATTGGTAGTTCGGGTGCTCTGCACTCACTCTCAATTGTTGTTTGTTCCACCCCGGGTTAGTGGAAACTTTCAAAACTTTTGACTTCCTCTTTATTTGAAGGGAGGGACTGGGGCTCTGAAAGGTGTGCCCTTTTCAAGAAAAGAAAAGGTCCAGGTGGTACAAAAAAAAAAAAAAAAAAAAATAAAAAAAAAACAGCAAAGGAGTGAAAGGGAAAAAGGCTGATGATGGGCGGGAGTGCGATTCGAACTAATGAACCCAAAAGTGGGATAGGTTGTCCTGGAAACCTCTGGGGGGGGGGAGACAACCCAAAAAGTGAACACTCCCTTTAGTAACGTGAAAAAAAAGGGGGGGAGAGGGTTCGAGAACCGCGGGCGCGGTCAAAACTCGAGGGGGGACTGCCCATGAAGTGTCCATCGACACAAAAAAGGGCAAAAAAAGGAACTGGGAACGCGGAAGAATCAACAAACAGAAATCACGAAAATTAAAATTGGGATGCGGCCATATCAAAGCCTAGCAAATGGTCAAGACGTCGGCGGGAGGAAGGACCAACGGGAGGGGGGGGGGCCCGGTTGTGTTGACAGGAGCGTTGTTTTTAGGTTCAAATGAAAAGGCATTTTTTTGGTTTACACGGCAGAAGGGCGTAGCCCACCGGCCGCCCCCCCACATAAAAACCGGAAAGGAAGGCTCAGAAAAAAGGGGGGGCACGAGAGAAGGTGTGTCGATGGCGAATACAAACCACAAGAGAAAAGAAGAAAAAAGTAGCCATAAAATTCGGGAACGTATCTGAGTTGGGTATGTCGGGGTCTGTACTTCGCCCCACTGGGGGGGGAGGTCTTTTTAATTTGGGCGGCTGGGCCAAGAGGAATGCGGAAAAAGTATCACAAAGAACGACGAGAGCAGGGAAAACAACGGGCCCCGAGAAGAAGTCGGCCGGCGAGAATACTGGGGGACGGCAAGCGCCAGTTGTCATAGCAGTTGGAACTCAGAACGGTCCCCCTAAAGGAGGGAAAAGCCTCTGGATCGCCCAGGCGTGTCCCTCCGACCTACCGGTTTGCAAGAGGTGGTATAGAAGAGGGGGAGTGCAGGGGAGGAAGAGGCCCTCGAAGCAAGTCAGGAATAAGCCGTACGACAGAGCAAACATCAAAACTGGTGATATTAGACAGAAAATTCCGCTTGGGGGGGCGGCCTAATTGGCACTCGCGGGACCGCCGTCCATCACTTGACACTCGAGAATATGAGAAGTTAAACGCAAAGACTGGACAGACCCTCAAACAAAAAAAAGAAGGGACGGGTTAAACGGAAGACCCTGAGACGCTCACATAAAAAAAGGGGGTGGAAAAAAGACAGCGAGGCAAGGGGCAGCTAAGCCCAAATCGAAAGACCGGAAGTCTTAGTCCAGCGGGGTGTCAAACAAAAGGAAATGGGTGGGAAGGAAACCCCGAGGAGACACGGGGGGGAAAAAAAAGGGGGTCAAAATCCGTCGTGGAGGCGCATGTGGGGTTATCTTGCAGGGGGGGGGGGAAAACGATTACGCCACGAAGGACAGGGGGAAGAGGGGCAAATAAACAACAAACTTTCAGAGCAACTCGCAAAACCTGATGCAGAAAAGAACGGAAGGGGAAAAAACCCCCCTGGAATTCTTACCAGACGATCGCTTTGTAATCCCTCGGCAGCAACGAAGAAAGGGGGGGATCACCTCGCAACGGAGCCCCCCAAAAAACACCACTAAGATAGAACCGAAGGGGCCCCCCTAGAACCAAAAGGAGGGGGAAATCTCGCTTACTAAATTTAGTGGGGAGTTGTCTTATGGATAGTACCCTGTCCAAACATTTGGGCTGGTTCATGGGGGACTGGTGCAAAATGGAGTGGGGGCCGGGGTACCCGTGGGGGTGTTGATGAGGGAAAAAACTTTCAGAAATGACGCAAACACAGGGGACCGTTGTTAAAAAAAAGGAAGACCGGGGGAGCGACCGAACCGAGGCTTGAACAACAACCCACCCGAGACAAGCTTTGCAAAAAAAGGGAAAAACACACTTTTATCGAAGACAAATGGGGATGGACGGACTGTACAGGGTGATCGCTAGCGGCGCGTGGGGGGTCAAACTTCGCGCCAAAAGAATTAGGGTAAAGGTGCCAGAAACTGCAAAGAAATGCCGTACGTTTGCGTCGTCGGAGTGACCACAGGGTCGGCGCGAAGAAACTAGTCCAAAATACCATAGGTTTGCAAGGCGTTTATTGGGGGGGGGCCAATTAATAGCCGGTCCTTGCGAAGGCAAAAGAAGCACACGCTACACAAGAACAACCGCTATTCGAGTTGGGATGAAATCGCAGGGAGCACCCGCGACGCAAATCAACGCAGTTGAAGCGGTCAATGGTAAACGTACCGGCACGAATCTTCGACCAAAGAAAAACTAAAAAACACACTGCTGAGTGAGAAACACAACTCAAAAAAGTTTGTGCTAAAAGAGAAAACACTGGGCGTCAACCCCACAGAGGAATAACAAAGGTCCGTGTAAAAGGAGGGGGGAAAAAAGTGCCCTGAAAAATGACTAAGACCGGAAGGTAATGAAATGGTTAGTGAGGTTTCTCTCTAGGGGAGGACGGGGGCGAAGAAACCAGGCTGGGGGGGCGGATTTGTAGAGGCTGCCTAGGAGAATTGTATAGCCAAGGGGACAAAAGATAATGCAAACGTTTGGGACCCTTTCGGGCAGACTAGGTGCGGGAGGCGTTGTGGGAATAATCGTGGGGGGATCGCCGATCCGGCCAGGGAGGTGGAAAGTCACGAGGAAAAGGTGCACGGGTTTACGTACAAATAACGTAGACGTCGGACATGGCACGGGGAGAGCGAATTAGAAACTGACCTGTCCAGGGGGGGCCAAATACCCTACCAACCGAAAAGAACTTTTGTGGACAGCTAAACGTAAAACACAATTATAGCGCAGACTGAACCCGGGTCACCGCAGGGGAGGATCAGGAATGTGGTTTAAGAGTTGGGAAATCCCGTATTGCCCACAAAGAAGGTCGGGGAAAAAACGTTTCTTGGTGGGGTAAACACACAGCACAAAAGCCGCTCTGATGAGACAATGAACGAAAGGTGGCTGGCTCTGGGAGAAAGAAAACCCTCCTGATCAGAGGAGTTTTGAGAAGCGGTAGATGAAAGTAACGATCACCAGATTCGTGTGAAGGAAACAGGTCCCCCAACCAGCCAGGGAAGCGGTCAGTTTGTTGTGGGAAAAAAAAAAAAAGTGAAAACAGGAGACAGCAGGGGACCACTAATGTAAAATATAAATGAACGAAAAAATAATTACAATTGCTAAAAAGGCACACAACGGAAAGAATCGACAGTGGGGGGAGGGAAGGGTGTTGATTCTTAGGAGAAAATAGTCCCCGGTGAACGCTCCACGGCCAACGACTCTGGGGCGGATTTCGGGAAAAGGCCAAAAAATAACTCGATAGAAAA
>Ga0179593_1309319_pt1 | contig 16013 bp, 21 predicted proteins | sample CZODoug2_1_08_16_FD_185931 | JGI IMG/M metagenome (GOLD analysis project Ga0179593, IMG submission 185931) | Vadose zone soil fungal communities from Angelo Coast Range Reserve, California, USA - CZODoug2_1_08_16fungal (PacBio error correction) | ecosystem: Environmental > Terrestrial > Soil >...
AGAGGTTATCCTGGCCACAAATTAGGGGTTACGGACATTCGACAACAAGAAGAAAAACAAAAATGGGAAAAGGAGGTTGAAGAGGGGGGGGAAAAAGCAAGGACCATTTCGTTGGTGAACAAAGACACAAAAGATCAGGCTCAGCCTGATTACCGAACGTTGACACCAAGAGGGGTTACCGATTAAATAGCAGACAGATATAGGAAGGGGGCCATACACAATCTGGAGGTGGGTCCATGTTCACACAGGAGGATTTCAGGTTAAGGTGGGAAGGTTAAAAACAATGCCAGTGCTGAAGATCAGATGGTCAGACCGGGAAGATCAGGGGGAAAGAGCAATTACGAAAAGCCTTGGACATAAACCAGTTCGAACAGCAGGGGGGGGGGATTCACATGTGGGAGCTGTGTGAGGGGAGGTGTTGAATTCTTTGCTTGATGGGGAGATGACGTAAGAATGTGGGGGAAGGACGATGTTAAATGGGGAGAGAAACACACAGGCAGGGAAAGGGACGGAACACTAATGGCCAGTGCATTGCAGAGGAAGATCACCTCATTTCATTTTGCATTCTGAAGGAGCTCCAGTAGAAGAAGCAATAGTAAGAGGTGGGGGGGGTCCAGGAAGGGAGGGGGAAGGGTGGTTCAATGTTGGCCAAAAAAGAAAACGAGGTGGGAAGGGGAGCCAAAGAAGTTTCATTTACTTTCTGGGGACACTGAAGTGGTAAGGGACAGGGAAGACTGGGGGCCTGGGGAAGGGGAAGGTCAAGGGGGCTTCAACTATCGGTTAAACAGGGGGGAGGAGGTGAGACTGGTAAGGGAAAACACAAGTTGGCGTACGTGGGGGGGTGTGGGGGGGGGGAAGCCAAAACAGATAAAGAAAACATAGAATAGAAAAGGGAAACCCAATTTCGATAAGTCCAAGATGTGAAAAATCACACGCAGGTAACAGCCAGGGACCCAGGAAACTGACAGTGGGGCCAGCCCACCACCTGGTGGGAGGGACGAATTTACATTGGCATTGAAAATACTTTCAAGGTGTCCATGGCAGAAGAAATAGGGGGGGTGACACTAAAAAGAAAAAAAAATTGGTTGAAGGACCAGGGGGGGGGGTCAAAACAGGGGGTTTCCGAAGGAACAACGTAAGATGGAAACTGGTTCCACGGTTTCTTTGGGGCCGTAGGTGCCGGGGAAGGGGGGGTTTTATGTTGGTAAAAACTTGGGGGAAACGACCGCTTCAAACAAATGGAGGCCTACCACAGTGGTAGCAAAAAGAGGACCATTCACCTTCGAACTCACAGGGAGGCAGGGGGCAATAAGGAAAAGGTTCCTGAAATCTGGGAAGAAAACAGTTTTTACTAAACAATGCAGGTTTAATTAATAAAAAGGGGTGAAGGGGCGTGGAAGTGTGGCATCAAAGAAAAGATGGTGAGAAAACCTGTTGTGGGACAGAATCAGCCCAAGCGAGCAAAAATGATTATGTCCGGGAAAAGGCGGGTTTAAGTTAATCATGGGGGGTGAAAGGAGGGGGGTTTCGGAACTGTTCTCTTGCGGGCCGCTGGGCCATGGGGCAAAATCCTCAACCTGGGAAGGGTGGGAATGGAAGTATCTGAATTGTGGGGGGTTTTCAGTAGAGGGAGGGGGGGACCAACCGGGGGACGGGTGCCATCGGATGGGGGGAAACAAGAGGGTTCAAAGCTTTCTGAAAAAGGGGGGGCCGGACGAGGTCCCGACCACAAGGAGGGGGGGGGAGTGTCACACGGAGGAGGGGAAGGGTGTAACTTAAAACAAAATAAGGAAACTCCTGTTGGCGCTGCTCCAAAGGGGTCCTTGGGGAAAAAAGGGAAGCACACAAATGTACCTTCAATGGACCTTGGTCCTCCTGGTAGTCTTCTCAGTTGAAGAAACAAACAAACCAAAACGGGACAACCACGTCTGCAAAGCAGAAGAAAGAACTGCGGTGCCCATAAAAACAAATTTTGGGGGCACTGGGGGGTGTGTGGTGGGAAGTCTGCCAAGCACCTCCGAGAACACGGTGGTCAAGCCTCAGACAAAGCCAAGTTGATGGGGAAGTGGCCCTTAAGAAAAAAAATAGAAAGGGAAAGTATTTGACCATTTGAGGGTTTAAACATTCCAGGGGGGAGTGGGAATGGAGGGGGTGGGGGGGGGGGGGTGGGAGGGAAGTTATTTGAGAAACGTCAATTTCAAAACAAGAAACAATCAAGGTCTTTACCATAAGGACTGGGAAAAACAAATAGGACAAGAAGGAGTATAGTTATCAACTTGGTAAAGGGAGACAGCACAATGCCCTCCTAGGAAAGTCAAAGAAGTATTCCTGATGTAGTATGTCCTATCTGAAGGGAAAAGGGGGCAAAAAAGAATAGTAAAAAGGTTATCATAAATCCAAAATCAATTATTGAGGCCTTGGGAGAAGGTAGAATTCAAACTGGGGCATACAGAAATGGGTTTAAGATTGGGCAGAGGTGAAGGGGGAATTTCCATGCAGTGCTGATGCTTTGGGCATGGTCGCGATTCGTGGTAAATTGGCAAAGGAAATTCCTTTGCGGGAAAATTGAGAGGGAGGATGGGGGATAGAAGGGTACCTCATCATTACTCTGCAGAATGGGAAACATTAACTCTTAGAATTACTATATGGGGGTGGGCAAAAAAACATTCTGCTACCTAAAATAGGGGGACTAGGGGTCGCTCATGTTAGGTGAACTATATTAGTTTGGGAGCCTTTGCAGACATGTACAAGACAGGAATGGTGGAAAGAGGCCTCAAGTGAATACCGAAGCACAGAGGGGGGTCAAAGAAGCACACTTCCAGTCAGAAGATCTACATGTCCAAGGTGGGGAGAAAGGGAAAAATCAACTTAAGAAGGTGCAAAAAAAAAAGTAAACTGATGAAGTGGAGTCTGGAATCATTCTCAGGTTCTCAAGAGATGGAAAGAGAAGTCAAAACGGAGAGTGGCAATAAAAAGTCCAATAGAAACCGGCCCAATTCTCCCGGGCATGAGATAAAGCCATAAACAAGAAAAGAGAGAAAGGGACATGGGTGAATGTTAGCTACACTGAAAAAACATTTGACTGGATATAAACAAGAAATGGCGGGTCGAATTTACAGCAAAAGGGTTTGCCAATCCATAGGGGGGGGGGGGGGGCAACTTTCTATCGATTTGTCCCAAAGAAGCAGACCAGAGAGGAGGAAAAATTCTTAGCATTTGGTGAAGGATGCTAGCTCTAGAGATGATCTTGTATAGGTATATTGTGAAGGGAGGAGAGTTAAGGGTACCGGTGTCAATGAAGGCGGAGTCTGGGGCCCAGTCTGATGCTGTCCAGCTAGTTCAATAGTCCCGGAAGGAGTTTTTGAGGCATCTGGGGTGGGAAAAGAAAACAGGTGACCATTTAACAAAACTAGTATGGGGAAGGAATAGAGAACGAACACAAAGAACGAGGGGGGGGAGAATATCGAAGTAGAAATAAAGTAGGGGGGGCAACGTGGTACCAGGTTTTTATGGAAAGGAAACGGTTTAAGAATGTAAATCAGTACTCGGTCAAAAATTTTCACAGGCATCAGACATGGCATCAGCAGGCAACCTAAGCCCTGCACTGGGGGACCACAAAAGCCAGCAAAAGGGGAAGAGCAAGACTAGTCTAAATCCCACGGCATACTCAGATACTTGTCAGTGGGGGGCAGAGTAAAGGGTAAAATCAACTGAAGAATTTGGGGCATTGGTCAAACAAGAGTTGGGTCTTGAACACCAAATACCAAAGAAAAAAATTTGGTATTGGTTAGATAAAAAGGGTAAATTGAGCTGAAAAGACATGAGGGGAACAGAGCGAACATAATGTTGGCCTATCATCATATAATTTTAGATGGGTGCTGGGAGGGGCTTTAATTGTCACGATAAATGGTAGCATTCATGTTGGAAGGAGGGAGAACTGTAGGGATGTACATAAGTACAAGGTAAGTTACCTGGAATGGGTGCACATGTACGTGAAGGGAAAAAGCTGGGGTGCGGGGGACAGGAGGAAAAAACCTTGCCAGTTCTATTCTTCCGGGGCAATCCTTGTATAATGTGTCCAAGCGGGTTGGGCAGTCGGGGGCAGAGGGAAAAAGAGGGCGATCCCCATAGTCAACTTGACTTCCAATTTATGAAACAGTAGCAGAGGTTAGGCACAGGAAAGGGGAAAAGGACCGGCAAGCTGGTTGGGAGGGATTATCAACTGGTTTTTGCCACAAGATATAAGGTTCATAATATGTTTCAAGAAGGCGAATTATGGAGTTAAAAAGGGTGAAATTGAAAGAAATAGAATACACCTTTAAAACCATGGAAATGGGCACATTGGTCATGGAAAGCAGAGGACAAGGAAAAAAACAGAAGAGGAGAAAGGAGGGGAAAAGCCTTACCCCCCGTTGAGGTCTGACTGGAATTCTAAAGGACTTCCGATATTACTCCCCTCACATGATGGGTAGCGTGGACAACGGGGGTACTAGCTATTTCTGCCCATTGTCACTTCATCTAGGGGAAGAGCCAGAAGGATATACGGCCTGACTTTGCAATTCAATGGGCGCATGTGTAGGATTGAGCAAGGTCCAACACCGAAAATTATAACTCTCTCGGGATTGGCATTAGTTGTGGGTCAGTATGAAAGTTACAGAAACATGGGGGGTGGAAGTGTGTTGGTAAGGTCCATGACAGAAAGGAACTCAACAACCAAACCCCAATAAGCCAACTCACATGAAAGGGTTAAACCTCAACAAGTGAGGGGGGGGGAACAAATAGATTGAAAAAAAAGGGGCAATGGAAGGGCAACGTAGCCACCGATCTTGATGAAGGAGAAAAGGGGCCCTAGGTATTGGGTCCGCATGCTAAAAGGAAAAAAAACATCACAAAAAAAGGGGTTGGTGGGGGGGGAATGGGCAAAGGAGGGGGGAGGGTGACTTTCTGTGCAAGAAAGTCTCGTGCTCCTTTGGGGTGTGAGTGGGGGGGTTGGGGGGGGCCTGGGTCACAATTCATAGAAGACATGTGACCAATTGTTCATTTAAGTTCAATGGTATTGGGGCCGGAACAGCGGGCAAAAGAAAGAGGTAAAGCCCAAATTGTTTCATGGGTATCAAGGCGCCAACATTTCATCATCAAGAATAGTGAAAGAATCAAAAAAGATGTTGGTTGGGGTTCGAGGTCTAAGGTCACCATTGTCAGAAATTGAAGGGGGCTTGTGGAAGAAAAGCAAGAGAATCCCACAAAAAAGGGGTGAAAGAAAGAAAGGCAGAAACCAACAATAAGCACATTGAAAAACAAGTTAAATAAGAGCCCTTTAGGGGGGGCCCACTGCAAACGACCGGAACCAGGCCGAACCCTCATAGACAAGCCTGGGGGAAAAGCCCCCATCTCTTTGCCATTAAATGCACGCAGGGGAAATCGGCTGAGGAGGGATTCACACAGGAGCCAGAGGGTGAGGGGGAGGATGAAAAAACACTGAAGCAAAAAATAAAGGAAAAATGCTTGATTACCCCCATGGGAAGACAATTCACTTGTCATGATGCACCTGCCTTACGTTTGGATTGAGAGGAGAGGGTACTGAAAGGTAGGTGAGAACCACGGGTGGTTCGAAACTTTTACACATTTCCTTTGGGGCCAAGGTGGGGAAACTCAAGGGAAAAGAACTGGGACAAGACAATATTTTCACAATGTGAAAAAATGGGTAGGGAACCAATGGGTCAAACCACTTTTCCTAAAAAAGGGGCTGTCTGACCACTCGATTTTCCACTTGGATGACAAAGAGCATGACAAAGTGTCAAGAAAAAGGAGGAGAGGCATACCGAAAAAGGGGGTCGTTGCAGCCTAAGGGGTGGGGGGGGGGAGGTTAGTCCATGCTGTGAAATAAGGGGGAGGGGAAAAATGGAAAACGTGGGGACCTGGCAAAACTAGGTTGGTATCAGGGTTAAATCGTAGTGGGGGGAGGTGGTACGCCGGTGTGCCCAATAGCACCAACACACCAACACAACACCAACACACACCACCTGGTAAAAGACAACTTGGGTGTGGGAAACACAGTCCAACACGGACTCAGCACTATTATAGGTGGGGGGTAAAAAAACCAGGTACAGCCCCATCCGCAAAAAGGTTGCGGAAAAAACTTACTACAACTATGCACAGGGCCAAAAAAAGGAACGTAACAAAGGAAAGAGAGAGCCCTTGAGAAAAATTATTTGGTACCACAAAGACAACAAATCAACATCCATCCTTTGGAACACGCTGAACGTGGCTTATACGTGTTAGCGCCTGGAGAATGCAAAACAAAAGCCGTGGAATGAAGATGGAAATAAAAAAAGGGACCCAATGCTCCATTTCCAGAAGGAAGGGTGCTGAGGTCAATTTCAAGGACGGAGAGCCATTCTTAAACATAGGAGAGATGGCAAAGAAAAAAGCTTACAGCAACAAAAGTATGTAAATATTAGGGGCAAACCTACAAAAGGATGAATTACAATGTCTAGGGGAACAATGCCAGGGTGTAGGGGCCATTTTCATAGTCACTGGGATCGAAGCGGAAAAGCATACTTATGTTTGGGAAATCAATCGTGGTAAGCAGTGGGCCACTTAAAGGACAAACAGATGACTGAAAAAAAAGTGTTGAACCATGAAAGATGAGGGTCGGATGGACCGAACCGATATCTTATGTAGTTTATCATGTCACTAATATTAAGAGGTGTCAGGTGGGAAAGGAAGGACCCCTTTCTGAACTATTGGGAAAAACCTTACACCAGAACCCGGAATTGCATTGGCGGGTACCCATCCAACCGAAAACACTGCAACCATGGGGGTTCTTTTGAAGAGGGGTGGCTACTGAGAAAATAACCATTGGTGCAAAAGGAGACAGATATCTCCAGCATCAAAAAAACAAACCGTAGTCGTCCAGAGAGATCATTATTTCGACTGGCCCCAATGGGCTGGGTGAGAGGAGGCAACAAACCTAAAGAAAAAGAACCAATGGTCAAATGTTAAAGGGTTGGGTTCTAAGGTTTTGGAACTAAAATTAAGTAAAGGGTCATTGGGGCTACACGTGTAAGGAATCGAAACAGGGACCTGGACAGGAAAAATTTGTCACACACTAAATAAGTAGTTACCGTAGAATATCATCAAGAGGGGGCATTGTCAAAGAAGGACAGAGCATGGGCCATGTAATAATAGGTGCTTTCACTGTAAAGTGCAACTGTTAACATTCGTGGACTTGTTAAATAGGCAGATTGTTAAGAATGATCTCAGGAAAACCTGCAATGGATCAGACCAAACAAAGACATTGGGAAGAGAATTGTCAGCGAATTTGGGGCAGGTCGCCATTAGGGAGTCCGTGCGTGAAAACTTTACAAGAGGGTCTGGACGAGATCAGTCGGAATTGTCAAAAAAAAGAGGGCAAGAAATTCCAACGTCAGGGGAAGTGCCAATTGGCCATCAAATGGGGGGAAAGGGGTTGGGGTTCTTAATACTGGCCAACGGCATCAATTATGTTGGGGGTATTGTCAGGAGCATGAGACTCCAGTAGATACGCAAGAAAGAGATGTTGGCACAAAAATGATGGCTGTTGGGGGAATGGGGGTTTCGTGGGTTGGGTGAAAAAAGCAGCCGATTTTGGAAAGTGGCGCAAGAGGGGGAGGGGGAATTCTGGGGGGTCCAGAAGGGTAGGAGGGGGTACGAAACTGGTGAGGGGGCTGGGGGTTATCTGTATGGGCGGAAAAAACTAGAATGAGATGGGTCGGAGATGTGGAGAATGGAAGAAAACCTTGGGGGATTGGGTGGGGGTGTGGGGGGGTTTGTGATTCTTTTACCAAAAAGTATTAACCAGACCACAAAAGAGATAAGGGAACTGATACCAAACAAGAGGGGTGTGGAAGGTAAGCAAAGTACACTATTGTGAACATAAAAAAATAGAAGCCCCTGGACATAACGGAATTTGACCTCCACCCCAAGGTTTTTGGTTTGCACTCCTGACTTAGCGAAAAAATAATTGGAAATTGGAATCTGCGCAGGAAATAGAAAAAAGTGTGGGTGACTACAGCCTTTTGTGGGGAAAGAATTGTTGTGCACAAAGTGGGGGGATCCACGGAAGATGGGGAAAGGGGGGTCATGGCTTTTTCCAAAATTGGGGGGGGGAAATTATGGGGTTTGACCACTGGGAAACATACCCTTTTCCCAAATTGGGGGAGAAGCCACAGGTGGTCGCAGCACATCAGGGGAAATGAAACACAACAGGAGAAGAGCAAGCACATGAGGCCTTTGAAGAAGTAAAAAAAAGGGTGACTTCTTTGTGACCATGCCAATTTGGTGTACCAAGAGGGGACTGATGTCCGGGTGGTGATGAGACATTGGTGGCTAAGATCAAACCTATGGGAGGCTGGTGGGGTAAAAAAAAAATACCGAAGCAGAAATCCCCTGAGGCATTGGGTCCTGGCAAGGGAAATCTGGGGGCCCGTTGGGCCAGGGGGCAGGGGGGGGTGAGGGAATTGGGCATGATGGGAAGAGGGCACTGGTGCCGAGAAACGGAAACTATCAGTGAGGTGGTCAAATGGCGGACTTTTGGGTTGACGGCAGTATGGCTTGGACCCACTGGGCTGGGTGCTGGTGCAAAACGACTGGAGTGACACCATTTGACCCATTGAAGAAAAGGGGCCTGATACTTATTCAAACCACGAGGTGGTGTGTTCTTGTTCTCGATGGGGATGCAAGTGTGTGACGAAGGAGCGAAAGGCAAATCCTGTGTGCTGAAGAAAAAAGGGGGGTTCCTTGGGACAAAAGGCTGTTCGGCACAAAACCATGGCAGTCAAATGAACCATTGGGTCCTGTCGGACCCTCATGACTTTGACCAAGCAACAACCCAGAAAAACCAAACAAGTATTGGGGTCAAAAAGAAAGAAGTTCTTCCATAATCAGAAAGAGTCAAATTTTGCCAAAAAGACAACAAATTTTGAGTCACTGGGTTTTGGAGGTTGGGGGGATCATTCTGAAGCATGCTACCATCATAGTGCAAAAGGGGGTTTTCACTTATCAACACCTTGGATGTTTCCGAGTGGAAGCAAAAGTGAAAGATGGGAATCTCAAGGCACTTATGGGGAAAAAAAGAAAAAGTGGGGGGTTGAGGGTTTAACAATTCAGGGGGAATTGGAATTGCTATGGGGGGGGTGTAATGATTTATGCCACATGGAACAGTCAAACACTCCAAAATCAGGGGTAGGGGGACCCAGCAAAATACTGCCAAACAATATGCCACAATAATATAGAGTTAGCAGATGGGTGGTGAAGGGGGAAGAGAGAAAAAATGAGTACAATCAGCTCAATCATCGAAGGTCCTTATGGCTATGTCCACGACCTGAAGTGGGGAAAGGGAACATAAAAGGATCTATGTCACCCCAACCCAGGTTTAAAGAATTCCATAGAAACATCATGGGATGGAGAACTATTGGAAGAAGGTAAAATTAAAATGGAAGAAAAAACCAATGGGGGAAGGTTGAAGAAAAAATGGGGGGGGCAGGGGGGGGGTCATGGAAAGGACATTGGAGGGATTAGTTTCAGGGGGAAGATTAGGTGTCCATGGGAACCATGCCAGGTGCCATGGAAAGTCTGTAAGAATTTGTTGGAGGGGCTCCAGGGGTAAAGCATAAGTAAGCGTCAAGTCTTGGAAAATTACTTGATTAAAACTTACTATCTGGTGGCCCAAAACCAGCAGACATGCGAACTCAAATCAGGCATCGGTGAAAATCAATTTCGTGAAAATTCATTTGAGATGTGGGGACAGGGAAAAGGCATACAAAAGACTGGGAGGCGGGCAAGGATGAAGTGAAGAAAAAAACTGAACCCCAAAAGGTGGAATCAGGGATTAAACAGTAATCATGCAGCAGCCATGGAAAAAGGTTTAAGATTCAAAGGGAATTTAACATGTGCAACCCTAAGGAGAAGGAAGGAAGTGGAAGTACTGGGGGGGTCTTAAAGAAGGTGGCACGCAAAAACAGAATGTAACATCCCCTTGCTAGGGGGACAATTAAAACCGGGTAACAATAAGAAAGTCCATGTGAAGAAAAGATATGAAGGAAAAAATAAGGCCTCCAGAAAGGAACTAGGATGAATTTGTGTTTGAGCTCAAGGAAAAGGAGGGGATAGAAAGAATATTTATGTTACACAGACGTGGTGTAACATTAAACAATCATTTTGGTCAAGGGCTATAAAGAGGGGGAAACCCAATCCTCAGGACATGGAGCCATGCGTATGGCAGGTCCTGCATGTGTGGAATGCGAGATCTAAGGAGCGTTATTCACATGGGAAAGGCAGGTCCCGAAGTGTATTTTAATTGGAAAGGCTGAATCCTGAGAATGAGGCCAAGGGGAAGGTTAAATGTGACTCTGCGTCAATAGGTCACTGGGAGTAAATCTTCAAACACTGGGGAAGGTCAGAAAAAAATGGGTACCAGTGAACGCAAAATATTAGAAGTAGCTCATCGAAAAACAAAAAAAAAACTTAGGAATTTTGAGAGAGATATTCCTTTCCATAACCTAGATTTAACGGGGTACAAGTTTTGGGGTCGGTAACTATAAACGTGTGTGACTGTAAATATCAGTGTGACAGATTGAAGAGCATGGGCACACTTCAAAGAAAGAAGAACCATAAAGCATGGGAAGGTACCATCCCCAGCCCTTCAGTCCCATGGTAGAGACAATAGAAAGGACATATGAGATCGAATCAGACACAGAAATCAGAAGAAAATTGGAAATTTGGGAACATGAGGGGGGGGGCCAAGGAGATAAACTTGAAAAAAGGTATGGGGCAGGGGCACAAGACTTGAATCTGGGAAGAGTAGTTCGGGTGGCAAGAAGGGTGCTTGTGCTACAATACAAAGGTCAATAAGAGCGAACAGTATGGTAGGCGAGCGCAGAACCAGGAAGTGGCAGGGTGTCATGTGTCCCGGGGTCAGGGTCCACTATCATGGGAGGACTACGAGTCCAAGTCTCGGAAAAATCTTGGAATGATGACCGGACACCTGAAGCAGGTCCTTCATGGTGAAAGGAGCAAAGGGGGACATCGGGCTGGTTCAAGTTCAAACTTGGCAGTCGCGGACTAATTACGGAGAGCAGGGTCATGATGGTCCAAAAAGTTTTTTGGCAGGGCAGTGTCAAGTGAAGCAGGGGCAAGCGGAAAAAGCTAATGGGGAGGTCAATGAAAATGCCGAAGGGAGTCAAAGAAATGACAAGGCACCAGAAGGGCTGTTTCGGTACAGTGATACAGGGGGGGTTAAACCAAGGGTGGTGAAAACAGTCAAATGTGGCCCGCCAGTCAAAGGAAGTAAAAAGGAGTGAAAGGAGTAAAAATTGGGAAAAAATGAGTACAAGGTCCCCCTTTGGGGCATTGACCTGCAACCATCCTCGACCAGGAAGAACAGAATCGAACAAGTAAGTAAAGGAACCACTGAAGATCCGTTGCGATCTTAACCCCCCCCCGTGCTTGAAGGGAAACCTTTGGGGAGGCATCCCTGCTTCCCATGTACCTCTCATACACCTTAGTTTTCTCTGAGTCGATAAATTTTTGTCATCAGATCGTCTTTGCCCCGCGGAGCACTTCAATATTAGGCCAAATCTCCATCCTTAAAGTCTGGTTCACTCACAAGTCCCCTTAATTTCCTTCGTTGGGGTTGTCTCATTTTACTGTGGGTCAATGGGAAAAAAAAAGATCTGTATACTATTCTTGATTTTGAATTATTGGTGGGTTGTAAAATATGGTTTGGTGGACGACATGCACTTGTTTCAATAGGTTGTTGGGGGGAGAAGGGAAATGAATCCCTCGCGCTCTCAACTAACAACCCCCCCCAATATCCATTCCCACCTCAACCGCCATGGTAAACCTCAAACACTGTTCTGGTTGAAAAAAGAATTTACAGTGTAGTGCAGTAAAATGCAGGGCTGCATTATTAACGAAGGTATGTGATTATGATAAAAAAGGGGGGGCCTAGGGTGGGAAAGAATTATGTAATACTAAAACACCCAACTCACCAAAAAAAATTTTTAGAAAAAAATGGTGGGTGAAGTGTGGGCGAAAAAGGGGGAGTTTCTGGCTCGATTTGCCGAACTCACCCTTCGGGGGAAGGTCCGGGGTTTTTGTTCATTGGGGTTTTTCAGGTCCAAGTCCGCGAATACCTGTTAACAGGGGAAGAAGGGGAAATTTCACACTGTAGTGGTGGTCGTAACCCGATGGGTAAAGAAACTTGGGGTTAAGAAAAAGGATGGGGGAAGGTGATCAGGAACACCCTGGGTCAATAAAAGAGGGAGTTAAGAGCAAACAACACTAAAAGTGTGGGGTTTTTAGAAAAACAGAATCCCAACATTTGCAAGAAAAATTGTAAACGGGTCTTTTAAGAAGAAGAGAAAAGCACCCGAAAAATTTGGGGGAAGAATGACATGAAGGAAAGAGACCACCAATCATACAACATTTCAACAGTTCCCATCTAAACTTGAGGTTAACAAAACGTCCCGAGACGAAGCAAAATATAAACAGACGAACCCTACAGGATAAAAGCAAATTGGCACCGAGGGACAAAAGACTTCTGGGCAACGGAAATTGAAATCCGGGGTTGATAAATGGAGATGAAGTAACCAAAGGCCGCCGTGTTGAGTCTTTAGTACCACATTGGGAGCAGAAACATGCCGAATTAAAGTATGGAGTACCAAACTGTTGGCATTAAACTCCTTCCCGTTGGTCATTAGGAAACCTGCCAAGGTGATTCGAGATAAGGTGTTTATGGGCAAGATGGAACTTGCTACCACTGTGGAAGGCAACCTTGGGGGGGAACGGGTGGTGGGGAAAAGGGTAAATCACTAATGAAACAAGCAATTGCCAAAAAGACGTGCAAAAGGAAAGGGAAGGGAAGAAAACAAGGTTGGCAAACCCAGTGGTTCCCCCTAAAAGGGGGAGGGAAGGAAAATCTAGTTTAATGATGCCAGATAAAAGTGCCCAGTATGGGAAACGAAGGAAGGCAAAACACCCGGGTTGTGATTTGGAAGACCGCGGGAGTGCCGGATGGGGACGAGGTGTTGTCTGGTTATCACACTCTGTACCTGACTGCGTTCAAAACTGAAGGGGGTATCAGTTCACTAGCATCTCATGGTTGTTCTTGTTACTGCGGTGTGGACCAGAGTGATCACGCAACCCCCAACCCAAAAAACAAACGGTACCTCAACTTGGTTTTTGGAGCCAGCGAAAATAATAAAGCATTTAGAAGTTTAAAAATCACCCTTGCTAGAAAAGCCGCCAGCACCAGTGGGTCCTGAAAAACGCATACCCCTAAAGGGAAGTAAAAGACCGGAAAGATGCCACTCTCGACAAATGGGCAAAAATCGGACCGATTGGTTTAAAAAGAAGAACAGAGAAACCAGCATGTGTCAACAAACTAAAGGGGGGTGTAATTTATCTGGGGATTTTTCCCCTGGATGCCTAAAGGAAAGGGCATTGATAAGGAAAAGTAGACAAAATTCAACCCTGGCCCCAATGTCGGGATGTTCCATTAAAGGTCCCCAATCCAGTGTCTGAGATGCCATGTTCAAGATGCACTGATATCACTTCTGAAAGTCCCTTATATATGTCAAATAAAAGCATTGGTAACATAAAACATCAGATGTAAATCATTCTTGAAAAGCAAGGACCACAAGGAGGATGAAGTGCCTATGTAAACCGGCCGGGGGGTGTCTGATTGACATTTCAACTGCACTGAGAGTGCAGTCTGAAACTATTATATATGGGAGAAAAGAACAGTGTGGAAAAGGGGAACTTAATTACCCTACCCTTCCCAAGGAAACCAGTCCTGGATGTTGATGGCTTTGTTGAAAAAGGGAAAGATATCTGAGCTGTTATGGGAACTACTTATTTTTTCTATTGACGGTTACAGGACATCGGGAAAGAGGGGGGAAGAGAACAGAAAAAAGGGGCAGTGGAGGTGGCACCCCCTTTGGAGAAAAACGGACTGGACCAAAAAGGTGGGGTTCATGGGTTAGAAGTTGGTTTTACTGGAAAGAGACCATTGGGGGGCCAAAGTTCAGCAGAAAAGTCTATAGAAAGAAAACAACGTAGTCGGAGACAATATCGGAGATTGGATCATAAGAAAGTGGAACATGGGTCGTGGTTATCTCAAGGGTTAGCGCCCCCGAGCGAAAAGAAAAAAGGGGGCCCAAGTCAGGGTGGGAGAAAAGGTTGAAAACCGCTTAAAAGGGGAAGAGGGTCGGGTGAATAGAAAATATGATAGGGGCTTGGAAGTGAACCCAGAGGTTAAAAACAACGTTATTAGGGGGGAAAACTAATAAATGCACAGAGATGGGAAGTCCACCAAAAAATCATAAAAAGGCATTGGGGACAAGTGTCAACCAGGATGTAAGGTCTTGCGTTGCACTTTTTAAAGAGGAGGGGATGGTACCGAGCAGAATGGGTAGAAAGAAAGGTAATACTCAAAAGTGGACACACGCTGAAATGTAGACGCCCCCTTAAGGGACACACAATTGTCCATCCCCATTTTTTTCAAGGGGGCAGACTTTTAATGGCCAGTACTTTGCTGGCACCACCTGGTTCCGCGGTGTCGTGAACATATCAGATTCTTCCTGGGATAAATCCAGTAGGCCCGCTGCCGCGGGCAGAAGCACAGGGCATTGGAAGGGGACATTGGGCATCAGAATTTGGGCCAATTTTGGGCATTGCTACTTCCTTCAAACAATATGGTGGTCTTTTAAGGGAGGGGAACCCTGGCCGACATTTAGATATAACATATTAGTTGTTTGAAAGGAGGAGTTGTGAGGGGGTTTGAGGTTTGGGGTGTCACAAGCGCCATCAGGGGGGTTTGGGAAAAGGGGAGAAGATAGGGGCAAGGTTGGGGAAGTTTACTTTGGGTTGAAAGACAGGGGTAGGACACTTGTCAAAAAACTGGTTTCTGGGGGGGATGATGTTAAAGCTGTACACAGTGGGTGGACGTTAAACGAATATTGTGCGGAGGAGTTGCGCCATCTGCGGAACCCCACCGGTGGGTGAGGGCCGGGGGTGTGGGGGGGGGGGGGTGTGTGAGAGCGGGTCCCACCCAGGAATACACATAAAAACCCATCGCCGAGTGGCTGAGCCACCTCATTTTTCATGTGTCGCTCCTTGCAACTATTGGTGGCCTTCAACCTAACACAGTACGATCCACATGGACTACATGAAGGGAAGAACAGCCACAAAAACATGTGTGTACATGTACAGTAAGAGGTTCACTGAGAAATTTACATAAGGGTGGAAAGGCGTGTCAGACAGAAATAGGATGTATGTTCCTCCCGGCCACTGTTTGTGTTAAGAAGAATTTTTTTTTGTCATACCATTGGGGTCACCTATCCAATGGGAAGGGGACCACAAACCTTTGGGACCTACTTGGCGTGGGGGACAGTGGGAAGGGTTAATTGATGGGGTTTAACCAAAGGGTGAGACCCAATCCCCTGTGGGAACCACAACAGACCAAATGTTGGGCTCAAGAAAAAAAAGGGGGAAAGCCAATCTTGTAGAGAGGGGAAACGCCTCATAGCAATCCAACAGTGGGGTGAGGGGACTGGGGCATCCATGAAAAATTTTTAACTTCTGTTTGACTGAAAAATGGGGTGGGGGTACCAATAGGAAGAACTTTGTGAAATGATTTGCACTGGTGGGTCGCGAGCACATTGTTGCAAGAGAACAGCACCCGCCTGGCTCATGTGGTTAATAATAATCAGAAGTCCCAACGGGGGGGGATGTCCTGGACAGAGAGTTTTGGTTCCTGGTTCATGCGTTGGATAGAAGGGGGGTAGGAAGTTTTTCGAAAATCGGGGGGATCTTGGAGAAGGGGGGTTTAATCAAAACTGTTTACCGGAGTTCAAACTTTTTCAAGGTCGCAGGATTTGGGGTTTTTAACTCCACGATTAAGGGGGATTGGGTTGAAAATAGGGGGCTGTTGGCTTGTGAAATGCTCATTGGGAAAGCCCTGTGCACCG
>Ga0179593_1363888_pt1 | contig 16013 bp, 16 predicted proteins | sample CZODoug2_1_08_16_FD_185931 | JGI IMG/M metagenome (GOLD analysis project Ga0179593, IMG submission 185931) | Vadose zone soil fungal communities from Angelo Coast Range Reserve, California, USA - CZODoug2_1_08_16fungal (PacBio error correction) | ecosystem: Environmental > Terrestrial > Soil >...
ACGGTAAACCACTGGTAATCTTCCGAGAAAAAGAATGCCATCAAATTACAATATGATAACACATCGCATATTGTCCGGGAAAAAGTAAAGGGGTCCGAAGTGATGAAAAAAAGACAAAAGAAGATTGAGCAAGCGGGAAAAAGAACCGATACCGGTCATACACCGAGAACAAAATCAGGAAGAAAAAGAAGCTTTTTTGCACCGTCACCTTTATCATCAAAGTTACCACGAGCTGAACCATAAGGAAAAGTCACGTCTTCGGAATGTTTTCTCAGAAGGGGAAGACACGGGTTACTCAAACACTCGAGCAGCAGGAATTAAAAGGCCCGACCCAAAGAAAGAGCGAAGTCTCAAAACAAAACCTGTACTAAGGAATAAAGAAAAACGAAAGCGAAGGGGGATGACGTCACCAAAATGAGAATGAATACGGTATCGTCTGAATAACGGCCAGGATGGATTGGTAGACCAGGGCAGAGAAGACTCGACCCAGCGTTTAGCGTCAAGAAGAGAGGCGCATGGAAAAAATTAGCGACACGGAGGGAATACCGAGGCACCGAGTGTCTGTAGGTTGACGGTTTTTCAGAAAGAATCACTGGAGCGCGCGCCGAAATCAATCTAGGACGAAAATCGAGGCCATCTTGAAATCGCGCTAAATAAGGACTTTTACAAACCTTGGGGGAAAAAGGGGTAGGTGGAGTTATGCGGAATTGGGTTAACCGACGAAGAGGGAAAAAGTTGAAGGGTTCGAAACGGACAATGACTCCCCAGATGAGAGGGGGGGGGGTTAGCCACAAAAACTGGGGCAAAACGGCATTAAGGAAACAGAATTACCGTCTGAAAACCCCAACCCTGGGAGGTGCTAAGGAAATCATCGATTCCGCTCTCGGACGGGGGAATGTGGAAACTGCTGGAAAAGAGGGAAGATCCCGGAAGAAAACAGTCCGGGCCGGAATTGAATTCTTTGTCAAAGCACCGGCAAAGACCTGTCTGTATCCTGGTGCCCAGGAAGTGAATGAGGGACAGCAAGGCTGTCGGAAACAGGGTCTCAGACCAAAGATGGGATAAATGTTCCGAAAGCAATGCGGACTTCCCTGGGCGGCAGGATTGCAAGGAATTTGGGAGACGCGCTGCTGACGGTGGAAAAGAAAGTACTATTTCGGGCCCAGCAGGCGTGAATCAAAGAGGCTAAAGTTTAGGAAAGGAAGGTTCGTACCAAGGGCACTCACGTGGGAATAAGAAGTGTTCTCGAGGAAAAGTGAATCAAGGGGGTGCAGGAGGACGTCCCCCAAAGGAATGGTTGCATCAAAAGAGGGGAAAGGACTTAAGGTCGACGGCTTTTTGAGAAATAAGGACAATTTTATTCAAAGCCAGTTCGGAAACATAGGACTGACGACTAAGCCTGAGTAAGCTATCAAAGTGGCACTTCAAAAAAGAGGCGGTTTTCATCCAACTAGGAGGGGCCGGGAAAAAAGGTAGGGGCGGAAGAGAAGAAAAAAACTACGCTTTGCTTTAGAAAAAATCGAAACCCACAGAGAAATACTGGACTCAGGGACGGATGGAGGACACCAACAACCGACGCCGAACGAAAGGGACAATTTCGAGACCTCATTGGGCGTAAGGGTGCCATTTTTTCGACAGAACCATTTGTGGCTTACGCGCATTAGGTCACGAGGCCAAGGGGGGGTGGCACGCAAAAAGCCAATAGCAGACTTAAGGGGACAGGAGAGGGAAGACTGCATCGAAGGGAAAAAACGCGCGCCCCCAACTCAACCAAAAAATTGGAAATCGCTTCAAGGATAATTCTCCAGGCCTATCCTGATATTTGTGAGAATAGAGGGGCCCATAATTATTTTGTTCTTTCTAGCCCGCACCTCTTCAGGGGAGGACGGTACAAGCGGTATACGGTCATCATGAAAGACCTTTCTGAAGGGGTAAGGGGTAGACAAGACAAAGAGAAGAAGACCGGCCGGATAAGATCTGAAGCCCCAGTTACCTTATTCATAGATTGAAAGGAACCAGACAACAGCCACTTAATGAAGAGGAGCTTAGAGAAAAAACGCAATGGTACGCCCTGTGTTCTGTCCTTTCAAGGCGCGCTGGGATAAGGGGGGAGATGAAAGTCGCTACTAACCAGGAAGGAGGAAAAGCATGAAAATAAAAATATTTCTCTCCATCTCAACGAAAGGAGTTCCAAAAAATAAGGGACTACCAGTGGGATAGATTAGATAAGGGGGACTGGAGAAAAGGGGGAAGGGGAGGTGCCGACAAGGAGAAATCTTTCATGATAGAGCAAGAATCGAAAGAGTGAGGGATAATCTACCAAAATCAGAAACTTGTAAAAGGGGAAGCAGCAACTGTGGAAAAGTTGGTGCTCGAATCTATAAGACCACGAAAAGCGTTTTTAAGAGGAGGAGACAAAAGCCATATGGTGTAAAGAGTAGTAGAAGACTTTGAAAGGAGGAGAGTTGACTACAACCGTCTTCGAAATTCAGTTAACCTTGCCTCAAAGAGTTGAAAAAAGGTGCGAGGGGGGGGAGAATAGAGGATTCCGGCCGATTGGCGGTTCTAACTGGTTCAGGGCAGTTCAAGTGGTGGGCAGGGGCAAAGAATCTCCTTGAGAACGGGGCTGCCTTCTAATAAGCTCCGTAGTCTATCCATATTCGGAGAGGAGACGTAAAAAGAGGGACTTCCTTTCAACAATAGGTCAGAATCGACAACATTAGTCATAGGCGACGAGGAATCAGAAAAATTTAATGCCGTGGTTCAGGAACAAAGGAAGAGGGGAAAGGAATGAGGGAAGTAGATTGAGCTTTCTAGATATAACTTTAAATCTCTTCAGCTGGGAGCAGAACGGCTTATCGGGCGGGTGGCCGGGGCGACAAAGATAACCGGCAATTCGATACAAGACGCGCTTTGTAGAAACAGCGATGAAAAAAAAGGGGGGTGAGGGGTGGTCACTAACAGAAACCAGGTTAGTTGACGCCAACTGCTGCAAGAAAATAGCGCATTCAATACTGAAATCTATGTAAAGTGTTGACGTTGGAGCCGGGGGGGCGCGAAACGTTAAAAAGTACGATAAAAAAACTTTAAAAACTGAAAGAAGACGCTTGCTGTTGCGTTTGCAAGCTTGAAAGCGTGCAAAGGAGGCATTTCCGAACTTTAAAGGGGAAGAGAAGCAACAACAGGGTTTCGGAGCTACCATAGGACTCAAAAGGAGTTCTCAATTGAAAATATCAACGGCAGGAATTGTTAACTGTCCCGCCAGCGGAGACGTATAAGCGTTTCTGGAACTCTGGGGGAAATTTTTTCTAGGGGGGGAAACTCGACTGTCACGACGATAGTACAGAAAAACTACTTGGGGGGCCGGAGGTATTAACACCTGCCGGTTGAAGGTCAACACTTTGATGCTATAAATCAAGCACTAGTAGCGTCAGCCGGTTTACTGGAAGAAAATTTTGAGTTTAGCACACCAAGGAGAAGGAAGCGGGTGAGGGGGAAAAAAGAAAATTCGTCGTGGACGCGTAATCTGCACCCCATGATGAACTCCGCCGATAACGAAGGAGCAAGGGGGAGTAGGGCATTGGGGGTTATAAAAATCTCTGCGAACTGCAAATTTAGAAAAAGCAAGATTAAAAGAGGGCGCGTGAACGAAAAAAAGCGAAGCAAAATGTCTTTTGAAGACAGTGTCTCTAGGTGGCCGCACGAATGGGGGGAAAGTCGTACTTTGCAAAACAATATTGAGGAGAAAAAAGAAGTACGAACCATCCAGGAGGCATTCACTGCAGAAGGCCTGATAAAGAGGTCGTTGCGATGAAGAATTAGCGCCATTTAAGGCAACGGCCATAGCGGGGAAAGGTGTTAACCATTCAACGAAAGGATTAAAAGATATGTGCGATTAACAACATTCATGGGAAAAGGAGAAAAGGGGCAAAGACAGGCAAGGATTCCTGAGCATCTCATTAGGGTTAAGCTTGGGTGACCGTCACGTCAGACCGTCGTGAACAAGGCAGGGATTCAAAGCACATCAAGGGGAAACAGCATAGTCGGAACCCTGGAGGAAAGAAAAATCTCGCGTGTACAAAAACGAAATTAAAAAAAATAAGAGCAACTGTAACTGGAGCATCAGGAGAAAGGTACACGTTCCTAACGATGTGTTAGTAAGGACAGGAAACCGGAGAAGAAAAGTGGAAAGAAACAAGTACCGGACACAAGACTGAACGGTTCAACCCCGATGAGTGACGACTGGACATGTAAATTGGCCTAAAAAAAGGCGAAAAACAGAACGCGCCGTTATTGGAAAAGGCAAAGAAAAAGCTGTAGTAGAGCGATATCAAACTGGCTAACCCTAAAAACCACGCAGATAAGAAAAAAGGCGAGAAAAAAAAAGAAAAACATTTGTGAAAACAAGACACTAAATATCGGCCCGTAAAAAGAAACGGTTGTGTGAAAGTACCACAGGGTTTTTGAATGGGCGAGGCATAGATTTTATAACTTAAGATTGGGGAACGTGAGATCAAGGGTCGAAGGAAGGAGAAAAACTGGAAAATCGACGCTCAGATAGTTCATGAAACGGTCGTGGGCAAGCTAGGATGGAAGGAGATGAAGTGCGTTAGGAAAAATTTTATTGAAAAAAAATGGATAAAAAGATAGAGAGCATGCCATTTGCTGTATGCTCAACATCTCAAAGAGGAAAAAGGAAAGAGGAAGAGAAAACATAACGACTGGGGGAGCGAAGAACGGTCCAATGGAATTATGGAAAGGAGGAGGATTACAGTGGTAACGATCACACAACCTAGTAGAAGAAGTAACGGTAAAGAAAAGGAGAAGGAGAAAGAAGAAAAATACAGTCGCACAACTCACCTAGGATCGGGGCAAACCTCGCTTCCAAGGGAAAAGATGTATCATCAAGGAGGGGATCGACGCTACCAACAGAACAAGAATCATGTCTAACCGAAAATTTCAGAAGGGAAAAAAAGAAGAACAGACAAAGATCTCGTCGAGGGTTGTTCTCAGAACCGAATAAAAGATCACGCGTACCTCCCAAGAGAGAAGATTTAGCAGCGACCACAACCGATAAAGCTCAAACAACGGGAAGGGGAAAAGAAAAAACAACAAATGACATAAGGTTACGAATTTAGGGGAAGGGGAAAAAAAAATTTAGAAGAGGTCGATCACCTAAGACTGATCACGTTAAAGAGGGGTACATGACTAGCTGTAAGGGGCCTCGGGAAGAAGAGGGGAGTTTCGTGCCAGCTCAAGCCCAATGGTTAGCATAGAAGAAGAGGAGGGCACCGGTAGGAGTGTTGGCTGTACGTTTTCAGGAGAAAGACGGGGAGCTCGTCACGAGGGGTTAAGAACAGAGCGAGTAAGAGGGAATAACAGGGAGATAACTGAATATGGAATGAGAAGTAAAGTTGTTGATTGAAATCTGAATTGTGGACGGTGAATGAGGGAAAAGCGTAGGTGGCTGGAGAGAAAAAGGAGTCTGGTAGAAAAAGTCTTTTAAAGACTGAAGAAATGGAAGGAAAAATCATTAACCTCATGAAAGGGAGGCTCAGAAATTGGGGCTGCTAGGACGTAAATGCAAGGGGGGAGGAGAAAGGGGGTAACTCTCTAAATAGATTACACCGTCGAAATGTGAAATTTCCCAAGGGCGGGCCTTAAAAATGAGCTAAGTCGTTTTTCATGTCAGAAAGGCAAAAAAACAGGGACCGGCCATGGTTCAGGAAGTAATGAGTACGGAGTTCAGGGAAGGCTCAGACATGGTTCGCTGAGGAAGGACAATTAGAAAGAGGAGTTGCGGAATGACTTGTGACGAGACGTAGGGTCACAAACAAATGCAAACGACAAGAAAGCGACGAAGAAAAAGTCCTGAAAACTTTACCAAAGAGAGGGAGTGAAAGCACCAATGCGAAGAAAAGGGAGGACAACCGTGAGGAAACAAATAAATTCACGCCCACAAGGGTACTTTTTAGACGGACGAAGCAATGGGGGGGGACCGTTCTTTGTTAGAAAGATAGCCTCCAAGGGAATGGGTGCAGAAAAATCTGGGGCACTTCTTCAATTCAATAAGAGTAAACAGGGGAGTGGAAGGAAAGGAAAGAAAGATTGACGCAGTTCATTTGATATATCATCAAAATGTGAGGGGCAAAGTAACCGATAGGAGGGGAACATCTACGGAAAAAGAGTTGTCTCTGCTGCCTATGAAAAAAAAGGAGAAAAAAAAAATAAGACTGAAAAAAACCCTCTCATAGAGGGGCGACAGGATCCCACCGCTACTTCCGCTGCGATTCAGGTCTTAAAGCCGGGGGAAAGGGGCCAGGCTGGATCACCGAACAGGGATGGAACCAATATAAAAAAGAGAGTCACAGGCCATATGGAACAGCCCTTGCATATGGAGAGCGGCAGAAGGGGAAAAAAGGGGGAGGTGAATTAAGAAAAGAGGTACGACTGTGCGCGCCGACGAACGCAAACCCACCTGTAAAAGAGGACTAGTTCATAGTAAATCCGTGCGGAAAAAGGGGTGCATGTCGCTGTTCCCTAAACTTTAGTTGTGGTGAGGGTTTCTTGCATACTGGCTCTGAGAAAGCGGGAGGGACAAGCTTCCTACGTTCGAGAGGTGCCCGAAAAAGTCTCCTTGTCCAAGGGGGAAACAAGGCAAGCAAGGGCGAGCCCACCGGGGAAAAATAAAAGGAGGAAAGGCTCTTATGCATCTTTCACCCCAAGCAGGAATCGAACATGGGAAAAAAGTACCGGGAACGCGAAAAACGGCAAGTGAAACCCTTTTCTTTGACACGCGCGTCGGATATTCGAGCGGGGGAAGAGAATAGAGGACGACTAGAGAAAGCGTCATGCCAGCCAAAAGATCATTGGTGAAAACATAGTGACGAAAAGGCCGCACAGAATAGGAAGAGTAAAACGGCTCGAAGGCTCCGACCCCATAAACAAAGTCGCACTCATTGGAAAAAGGGAGAAAAAATAGGGAGGGAGAAAAGACGCGATAAAAACCATCGGGGCATTGTTTCAAAGGTCGCTCTAAACTGTTACCAGAAGGGGGGTTGACCTAGAAATAGAAAAAAACAAAACAATGATCAGGAGGTATCGGGATAGAAAGCCAACAGATAGGATGATGGAAAGAAACGATTGAAATGCAGATTTTTGCTCCAAGGAGAATAAACCATTCGGAACAGGGCGAATCATCTTGAAAAGAGGGCAGATGGGTACTAAAAGAGGAGGGGTTTACGTAAAGAAGAAAAGGCGCGACGGGGTCCATTGGACGGCAAAAAATAGACAGGGGGGGATAAGGGCGGGCGCTACGGGACCGGCCTGATCGACTTCCAGGGTGGAAACAGAAAAAAAAGGGCGAAAAAAGAATAAATATTTCACTTCGTAAAAAAAAGAGCGAAACAACAGTATCAGCGCGCGATAACAAGCAAAAGGGGGGAAAAAGGCCGGTTAAAGCCAAAAAGGAGGAACTTTGCCATGTCAGTCTGCTTGGGCTGAAGAAAAAAGTATCAAGCTCAGAGATAACTGACCAACTAGAGAAAACGTTGGCCTGAAAAAAAAGAATCAACTGGGGCGGCAGCAAAAGTAACGTACAACGCCTCCCTAGGAAGGGGGGTCAAGACACAGAAAAAACACACGGTGACTGGGAACTCGCCACTGAGTGGCACATATCATAGAAAATTTTAACCTATCCTTGAAGTCGATGGACAAGGGGTAGGATAAAGCGCGCACGACGGCGAAACACTTTGCAACGTGGCTCCCGCCGCCAGGCAATTGGTGCTCGTGGAAGAAGGGAGAGAGAGGGGAGCTTTCAGCACAAATGGGGTCTGCGAAAAAATTTCCCAAAGAAGCGGGCTAAAAAAAGTACAAATAAAAAGAAAGCTATGGAAAAAAACGCCGAATAGTCGCTGACTGTGCTTGGTTGAGAGGGGGGGGGGAAGCGAAACGGTCAAGCTCGGATGTTCATAAAACCGCTTGGGGGTGGGGCCGAACAGTAAAGGGAAAAACCGGAAAAGGTTGAAGACTCATTTTTAATTGCAAGCAAAAAACAAAGCGTCACTGAAAGAATCACCTTCAAGAGGGTTGTGACAAAAAATCCGCGTAAGAAGTCAAGATGACACCAGGCAGGAGAAGAATGAGGGCAAAAAAAAAAGCGCACCCACATTGGGCAAGACTGGAAGCTAAAGGGAAGAAGCAAAAAGGAGGGAAGGGCTTAAGAGGCTTAAGCACTTTGATTAAAAAAAGAATAGCTCGGGGTAAGAGGGCAATGGCTTGCCCCTTCAGCAGTGATCGGACAATTCTGACTGTTTAAAGAAGGAGCGTGCGGTGAACTTAATTGTTTAAAATAAAAAAAGTGGAAGACGAATCGGGCTGAGCCCTGGGATTAACAGCCCTAGCCTCCAGGAAGTGACAACGCAGAGGTCAGGAAAGGGGAAAAAATATAGCGAAACAAAGAAAAAGGGGGAAAAAGGGGGGTAACACGTAGAAGCTAAAGCTATTGATAACCAACTTTATTAGTGACTAAGAAAAGGCAAATCCGAAAGGGAAAAGTAATAGACGACAGACTTCAGCTTGGTCCTCAGAAGTCAGGAAACGAAGGAGACCCAGACCGAATCTGGGTATTTAATGCAAGGGAAAAGAGGAAAACGGAGAACCTTGAAAGCGGAGAAGTTTAATGCAGAGTCCAGCCGTGTGACTGTAGCACATATAAGGTAAAATAAGGGAAGCGCCAAAGAAGCAAATGAAAGCCCATGCAAGCTCAGACAGAGGGGGCCGGGAGGGGGAAGAAAAAGATATGAGAAGGACGGTACCGAAAGCTGCGTTCCACCCGATTTTGAAAAAGAAGAAAGAAAATGGGGGGGGCAATAAGGGGGACAGGACAAAATCTATGAAGTAGGCCTCGACGTAGGAGAGCTCGACGGAGAAAACCCTAGAATCTGCATATCAAAAGAGATAGGCGCGAAAGTGGGAAGGAAAAAAAGAATTAGGAATCACAAGGTCGTGCTCCCTTTGGGTGTTGAGTAACAGGTTTTTAAGAAGATGGCTTGCTGCGCAGGAGGGGAAGACACATAGGTGTGCCCAATTAAATGATCCCCTTAAATAGAAAACGCGAATGTAGTAGGGGAGATTGGTCTTGAACTCTACTTGTCAGAAGCTGGTTCCGGTTAGACAATCCTTCCAAATGGGTCTTCATGATGATACGAGTGGGCATAGGCGCGGAGAGCGCATCATCGTTGCAGGCAGGAAAAAAAAAGAAAGGGAAAAAGAAACAAATAAGGCTGTAGAGAAAGAAGGATCATTATGAAAAAAATTCGTGGTATTTACCGACTTAAAATCTCGCGCAAAACCACAAAGGGGGGGGGGGGGAGGATGAGGACGAAGAGAGATACTACACATCAAAGGAAGAAGAGGGAAAAGGAGAAGAAATAATCGCATTGGGTCCAGTTTCCCACAGAGTTAAGTTCCGCTTCAGAGTAAAATTGAAGTCAACAACCGCAAAGGGAGTGAAGACCAAAGAGTAAAGACAGCACGCAGAAAATTTCGAAAAGGAACCGTGGGAGAGCAGAAAAAGGTTAGAAAAAAGGAAAGTAGAAAGCGAAAACGAATTCGGGCAAGGGTCAGTTTGGACCGCAGAACCGTGACCGGTATGCAGGGAGGAAGTACGCCGACATCGGCCACTACGTTATCACTAATAACGCGAAAAAAAAAAACGGGGAAATGGGGGGAAAAGAAAAAAAATAAAAAGGAAAGAAGGGGAAGATTTAGTGTCTGAGAGAATGAAAAAAAAGTTCGCAGAGAGGGCGCCGCTATGAATAACGTGCCAGAATATGTCGCGAGCTAGAAAGAGGGGCTTAGAAGAGCTGCAAGCAGATGGGTCGGGGCTGGACTAAGAAGACAGTTAAGGAATCTTAAATAACAGGAAAAGGGTAGAAGTGTCTGAGGTTATAGAGTACTGAAGTCACAGACGAAAATCGAAGGGTGGTGCCAGGCATAGGAATCGGCTTTAGCAACGGGGAAAATAGGTGCTAATCAGAATGTGTGGGGGCATGGAGGGGGGAAAACGGCGCGAGGAAGGAAGTTGGAAGAACTGAGGCTCCCCTTGTAGGGGGAAGAAAAGGAAAATCGGGCTTGGCACATAGAATAATTGGTAAACAAGATAACCGACTGAATACTCGTTAGACAGTAGGCATTGCGGAAGTCCGGAGTACTTCTTGATACAATTTGGGGTAAATGCTGGAATAAATAGATGTCAGACCTAGGGAAGAAGGGAAAAAAATCCCCAGTTTGTGGACTTGAATGGAGACTAATTGGATTTCGGAAAAAAACACAGCTCCTGACGAAGGCCAGTAAGTTCAAGTAAGGAAAGGTTACGCAAGGAAAAGTTAGGGTCCAATAGAGGAACGATCGTAGAGATTAAAAATTATTAAGTGCGGACCTGAGTCGAAGAAAGGGTCGTCACGCAGAAAGATTGCGAAACAAGCTGACGGTAGAAAAACAGTTGCAACTCTTGGAACAAAAACCATCGACACCATGCTAAAAAAAAAGTACCGGAAAGGCACGAAAGTTGCTCCAAACTTATTCAGCGCAAAATTGTAGCAACGCGAACACGAAGGGGATTCCGGGTGGGTGCCGCAAACAAGAATCCATCGGCGAGGGCAAAAAGTCGGCTGGAGAAGTTATTACAGGAGGATGAAAGAAGAAGAAAAGTGCTTTAAAAGTAAAAAACCTGGACGGGAAGGTTTTTTCAAAACTTGACGGGAAGGGTGCTAAGATCGAGCGACCGGGAAGGACCAAAAAAGACAAAAAGCCGAAGAGAAAGTTCGACCCGTGTTTTCAACAACTCGAAAAACAGGAAGAGGGTAAGGGGAGGGAAAAAATTTCCAGTGGAAACGCAGTTGGGACGAAGAAAGGTGTTGCGGGAGCGACCAGATAAAAATTAACAAACTGGCAAAGAAGCTAGAGAGCAACAGAGTTGAAAAAGAAGGTAATATGAACCGGAATCTATGTGTAACGGGAAGAAGACACCACGCAACAAAGAGAGGAAGGAAAGTAAGAATTAAATTGTTGATCAAACAGAAACTTTAGGGGGGGATGGGAGGACATAAATACGCAACTCTCTCGTTTCTACGCTGTCTACTTGTATTCCGATGGTCAAGACCAGGTTCGTTCGGGGAGAGACAGCAACAAGGCGAGGGTAGCGTCTTGCCGCCAGAGAAAAAGTGAAAAAACTTTCTGATGATTCATAGCTTGACAAACAAGCAATCCTCCGAAATTTCAAATCCAGGTTGAGTCGAAAAAGGAGGGCATTGGGGGAGGTCTTGTGCGCACACTGATCAGGGGCGACTGGGGAAGCGCGACATACACGCTAAGTATTTGGGTCCTCCTAGCCGAAGAACTTCTCCTCAAAAAATAGGGAAAGTGCCAGAGACTATTAAGCCACTGTGGTCTGTGCTGCCTGTCTAAGGGGAAAAAGGGGAAGGCGAGAAGGCGCCACAGATAGGCGAAAATGAACTCAGATATAAATGGTGTGCAAAGGAAAACGGCAACTGTTACCGAAGGGTTGGGAGGGAGAAAAAAGGAAAATTTGAGCCAACCGTGCATGTCCGTTATCCCAAAAGGAGAAAGAGAGAGGAAAAAAAGTTAAGCAGGAGTTGCTCAACGGTCTAGAATGAAAAGCGCCCAGTCTGGTTACGAAGCCTCCTCTTTGAAGGCGATGGGGAGATACGGTTGGGGAGGAAGAGTGGGCGACTCCGGCGAACAATGTGGGATGAAAGGGCAAGGGAAAAGCTCAGGAGAAAGGGCACCGGCCTTCTAAGAGAGGACACTGGGAGTCCTATTGTTACCACATTACTCAGATGGGTTCTTCAGAAGGAAGCTAGCGCATTCAATCTGCGACCGTGCAACGCGCGCTGAAGAGAAGAAAAGAAACGGTGTACGAAAATTTAACCAGCAGCGGGAAGTGCTCAAAGTAGATCTGATGGGGCTAATAAGGAAAGAAAAAAGGAGGGGAAAGTTATCAAGCGTCTCGGCGTTAGCATCAAGATGGTTGCATGGGGCGAAAAAGGGGGGAAAAAACTGAAACTGGGCGGGCATCAAAAAATGAACAGCGGTAACTCCGCACTCTTTAGAGTAGGAGTTCTGGTCCAAGGAAACAGAAAAGAGGGTAGGGAAAACTGGCCACTGAGACGGGCCAAAGGAGAACAAGGGGGTGAGGGATCCGGGGAGGCGCGCACCGTGACAGTCGAATCTGCGACGTCCTGACTCAACCATATCAAGTCTTGGGGTGTGTTGGGGAGAAATCTGCCCGTGCAGAACTGGGCGTCAGTCGTCAAAGTCAGCACGAGGTAGAACAATGAATGGTAAAGGAGGGAGCTAGCATCAAACCTCTATACATTCTAATAAAATTCTCTGGCAAAGTGGGTGCTCCGGCAAGGCAAAGTCAAACATATATCCGGACTGGTCCGCAGAGTGTATGAAAAAGAAGCTCTGTGGGGAAAGACCACTGTTCAATCGAACAATCTCCTATATCGTCAGCCTTAATCAATTGGAAGAGAGTTTGGGGTCAAAAAAAGCCGCGATAAGAGGATTCAACACAACAAACCAGAATCTGAACCATGATGACAGGGAAGCCAAAAGGGACGGAGACCAAGGCGTGAGGGCAGATTTTGACGGTCCGCACTTCTGCATGGGCACAAAGGGCGATGTGCAAAGGAAAAGTTTCGTGAAAAAAAAGCGAAACATCGGCGTTTTAAAATATGCGGCAGGCCACGGGGATGCACTGAATGACGGAAGAATTAGTCAAAAATCTTAGCCCTTGTTTTCGTGTAAATTCAAGTACCTGGAACAAAAGAAAAAAGCTTCAGAAGGTGTTTAAGAATTTTCAAGGAAACAAGGGGAAAGGGGGGGTAAAAAAAAAGAAAACTGGCACCAGGACATCTAGGCAGAAGTTACAGGTGGCAATGACAAAGAAAAAGAAAGCAGGGAAAAATTTTAGCAAATAGGTTAATGGAGGGGGAAAGACCGTCAGGCCGGCTGGGCAAGGCCGAGTTCTAAACCCACAGTAGTTCAACCGATGAAGTTCTCGAACTGCAAAAAAAAACTCGCGCGTTCACAATCCAGGCAAACAGCCATACGTAAACACATAAGGTTGTAAAAAGTTTAAAAATCAAAGCAGAGGACCTATTCACAGTTGGAAGTCCGCACCTGGACGCAAAGCTACAGATCAACAGTAACGCCTCGAAAACTCCAGTTCTTGTCCAGGCGACCCTTAACATTGGCAGAGAAGACAGGCGCCAGAGGAGTGCAGAAACGCATTGGGGAGGCGCTCAATACCTGAAAAACAAAGCCTGCACGTCCGCTGGAATCCCATCCGAAATTTTTGGCCGGAAAAACACTAAATTCAAATCGACCCGTCGGCGCCCTTGATTGGGGTTGATGCCGCATCACGTGTTGGGGGAAAAAGGAGATCGGTTTTGCGGTAGAAAGAAGGAGCTGCTCGAATGAACTGACCGATCCGTCTAGACATAATCTACGCGATCGTGGTATGCCAAGGGGTCGGCACCGAGGGCTTCTAATCTCAAAAACCGTCGAAAAGGCCAGGGGGATGGAAGAAGTGTAGTTCTTTCATATAGAGCGCGATGCAGGATCGGGAAAGAGTCGCACTCAGGAAGCCGACGGGAAATAGACCCATAATCGGTACGATGGGCTTCGCGTAAATTACCGGTGGAGGTACCGGGTGCTGCCTATCTCGCAAAAAACGAGGGGAAATCAGGCGTTAACTCAGCCGAAATGCCTCAAGATTACGTCGGCGATACCAAAAATACCTAGGAGAGGGTGCTGCCGTTCGAATAATTAGAGATCCGCAGAGATAAGAAAGGAGAAAAACCGATGTCACCGACACTAAGACGGGCCAAATGACTAAAAAAACTTTGGATCATCGTAAAAAACGAAACATAGAAGCCAAAAAGAGAGGTGTCCATGAACCCGCATAACCTACAGTAATGGGTTCTTTCCCAAACCGGAAAGAAACTTCTTACTCTTGAAAGCAGCAGTACTTATCCGAAGTGGAAAGAATCGCAATGGACTCAAAACCAGGTGAATGGGCCCATCAAAAAAAATTTTAGCCGCAATGGTGAAAACAAAGATTTCGCCTTCTGAGAAAAAGGGGGGCTAAAGTGGAGGTGTCAGAGAGGAAGAGACTCAGACGACGACAGCGTACGTACCACAGCAGCTTCGGGCGGCAATTCTCTGACCAAGGTAAGGGAGGAAGAATAATCGGAAAAAACTTTCTGCAGGTGACAGTTCTCATATCCATTGAGCGAGCGAAGAAGTCACAGTAAGACAATTTGTGAAAGAGCTTGGCGCAAATGACTGGGTTGAGAGAAAAGGAAATATGGCAAGTAAAGTATATAGGGATAAGGGGTACCAGCGAGGGAAAACGCGTCGCAAGGGTAAGAATAACGGCTGACTCCCCATGTAAGGTTCAAAAGAAAAGAAATTGGGCAACCCCGACAACAGCACAAAAACCGCTGAAGACGGAGGAACATGAATTAGGGGAGAGGTGCCATGAGTCCGACTTGATTGCTCAAAATTGGGGAGTTTGATAAAGGATTTACTCATCAGGGGGGAAAAGAACTTTCCCAGACGGAATAAATGGTACAATCAAAAACGGGTGAACACTTCAGGGAAAAGCGGGACAGTCATGGTCCATTAAGGGTCAATTGGACAGAGCAATATAAAAGAGCGAATCAACGAACTAATGTGGAAAGGGGCAGTCGGGGGGGTCCAAACCTCTGCTCGAACCTTAGCGGGAACGAAAAGCAGTTGCACCAATGTTTTAACCTACGCGCAACAGCGAAAGGCGGCAAATCAGTGCGTAAACATTGGAAACATTCTCCAAAAGAGAACGCGGGAAATGAAGAAAGGAAGATCTACCACGCTCGCCTAAAAGATTACCGTGGTTGCAGAAAAAAAAGCAGAAACGCTGCCCTCTTAAATCGGGAAAGATCGCAACACTGCGACAATGGGAAAGAAAGTAACAGAAAATTTATTTCCAAGAAAAAAAAGCCAGGTTTCATGAAAAGACTGCCCGGACCAATAGGTTTCTGAATATCGCGCATAATTTGGAAACCCAAAGGGGACCAACCAGGAAAAAAGCGGCCTCAATCTTCGACGGGAGGGACAGGGAAAAACTAAAACAAAAGACGCCTGCCCTCCGTGAGAAAAAGTGGAGAAAGCCGGGTTCGAGAGTGTGGACATTCGGTTCGCACGAAACCCCATTTGGGCGGTGCTGAAACGCGCCAGAGGAGGAAGAAGAGCCCAGATACCCAAATGGAAAGGGGAGTCAGGACAGAGTTGACAGAAGGGGAGTTGCTCCTGAGGGGCGACTCCGAAAAAGCCCACCAAAGCTTCAGGAATTAATGGAGGTGTTGAAGGAGACGGGTCCACAGAACGGGTGGGGGGGGGTTTCTTGACATAACTAGGCAGCCACCGTCAAGCGAAGGGGAGGGTACAGCGAAGAAAATTAACGATTCATTGCCCGCAAGGGTCGGGGGGGTTCCTTGGGGGCCGAAACAGTCCAACATAGATTACCGTTGTTCCATCACTCGAAGAGAAAGCTTGAAAGGGAGGGGAGGGAATAGACAAGCATAACACATTCACTGAAGTGCCGCAGGACCTTGGGCTTCGAAAACGTGATTTTTTTGAATGTGCGTATGCAGCAGATAAATTGTCAATGCGGCACGACGCATAAAAAAAGGGACTGCAAGTCCCTGAGCCGAAATTACCACCTTGGGCAAACAAGAAGACCAGCCGCGCTATAAAAAAAAAACGGATCGGGGAGTCCCTGCCTGAAAAAAAAGGGTGACGACTTGGTAGCAATGGAGCGAAAATGACAAGGTGAAATCAACGCTAAACCATCGCACCTGGTGGCGAAAGAGAAGACGCCGCAAAAACCTAAGGTTGGGATAGTTGAAAAAAGATCAGATTCGCCATTCAAAAAGACGGGG
>Ga0179593_1515781_pt1 | contig 16013 bp, 24 predicted proteins | sample CZODoug2_1_08_16_FD_185931 | JGI IMG/M metagenome (GOLD analysis project Ga0179593, IMG submission 185931) | Vadose zone soil fungal communities from Angelo Coast Range Reserve, California, USA - CZODoug2_1_08_16fungal (PacBio error correction) | ecosystem: Environmental > Terrestrial > Soil >...
CAATGTGGGGGAGAAAAAAAGCCGTTCATTACCGCAGGCCCGAGGAGGAAAAAGGGCTTAGAAGAAGAAATCGCGGAAAGAGGAAAAAGTCCGTTTGCACGCGGGGGAGTCCCTGGACAGTAGCGAAAAAAAAAAGTCGCCTGCGTTGTCGTTACTACCGGAGGTACGACAACGGGAGACAAATCGTCGCGTTGGCTTGCCGCCTGTTGCAAGAGGGCCTGCAGGGCAGTCGCATTGTGAAGGGGGTATCCTGACGAGGAAAATCGGCCGTAAGCAAACGTAACAAGTTCAGCCCAGCTTCTCTTAACACACAAAAACTGAAAGGAAAGAAAAAGATCAACCACAACAACTGATTAGGAAGAGGGAGAGGAAAAGTGGTTAGGGGAGAAAGGTTGCGTCATATCTTGCTGAGAAGGGGCGGATTAACGGCCGAGAGTTCACCAGAAGAAATTGGCAGGGAAAAAGAAGAGAAGGGGGTCTCGTCAATCCAACTTAGGGTCGAAACAGTGTTGTCCGGGGCGCTCCAAAACTTGTCGTAGACAAAAAGAACACCCGGAGACTTCGAAATGGGGGAAACGGCATTTGAAGTGGGGGAAAGGAGCTTATTCGCGGTGTCCGCTCGGGGAAAGACGCGGGGGGGGGATGGGAGAGATTCAAGGATGAAAAAACGCGAAAACATTGCGGGGTGTTGCGGAACGAAGTAGACCCCGGGTGAAAAGAGACGACGAACTCGGGGGAGAGGAGGTTTTGACCGATCACTTGGTTAAAAAAGGGGCCCGGGATACTCAGTGAGGCAAGTATCACAAAGCAATTCGTTTTGCCACGTAGGGTGTCTTTTAGAAAAAATGTTGGAAGGAAAAGATGCCGAGAAGAGGGAAAAGATGGTCGGCCTCTTCGTGAGACTTTGCAGGGGAAGGGGGGAATAACACTTTATTCTATTAGGGCACGGGAGCAAGAGGACCTGAAGCCGCTGGGAAGGATGGTTCGAAAATACTGGGGGAGGCAAGGTGGGAAAGGAAATCAGCATACGAGCAAAAGGGGAATCGGGATCCGCGCTCAGGAAGGGAGAAAGTCGCAGAGCTAAAACGTCCGTAAGGGGGGGGATTGTGGCAAAAAAAGGAAGCGGCGTCATGGGGGCAAGGCGTCTGCTTCTATCCTCTCGGTGGGGGAGGGGGGGGGACTAAGAGGAAAAATGCGGGGCTCGGAGGGGAACGCTATGCTTTTTTCTTTGGGACAGAGGCCCGGCTGCGAAGAAGAGGGGTCGGCTTCGCACAACGGCTCAGGAGGACACGGGGGAGACGCGAGGATAATCGGAAAAGGGAACCGTAGTTTCTACAGAGGAGGGCCGAATACCACGCGGTTGAGGGGCCCATTCGGGGAGAGGGCTCATCTCCTAATCAAAGAAAAAAAGACGCTTCGAGATGCGGGACGAGGGAGCCTCGTTAAAGTCAGAAAGACTTCCAAAAAGGGCCCAGATTCTGCATAACTGAAACAGACCAAGAATTGCTGAGAAAAAGGACCAGCAATAAATAAGACGCCGTATACAGAGAGCAGAGCGATTTCCGCCTGCGCCAACTCTCCAAGGAAGGGAAGAAAAATGGGGGATCGTAATCATATCGAGAAAGGAGAGAAAAGAGAGATGATTCCGGAGGGAATTGACGCAAGGTGTGCCGCTGAAGGAATCGAGAAGGGAAGAAAGCGGGTTCTACGGAGGGGAAGAAAAAAAGAAATTGCTTGGTCCTACGTAAAAAGGATACCCAATTTCTTGTTTATGCAGCAAGTTAGAAAAAAAAAAAAAAAATATGGTCACCCATAATTTCTGGCGATTACCGAGGAGGCCAACGGGGGGAAAGGTACGCGCTCAAAAAGCTTTGGCGGATTAGTGCGATTAGAAAAAAAAGACGGATCGGCTGTGAGGGAGCCATCCCCGCGTGGTATTAGGGAGCAACCCTATGGCGAGAATGCAAAGAAAAAAAAAAAAAAAAAGGGGAGCGCTGGCCGGCCTTCTTGCGCAAAAGGAGGCAACGACGAGCGGAAAAAGACCAAGCCGCCGGCCTCTGCAGGAAAAGGACATCGAGTCCTCGGGGAGCGTTCAAACGAACGCCTAGCAAAAAGAAAGTAGCGTCATCTACAGGACGCCGGAAATGAAGGCCGAACAAAGCCAATCATCACCTCCAGCCCGAGGGAGCCGTTTTCGCGGGGAGAAAAAGGGGCGAGCGATGCGACAGATGCGACCTTCGCAAGGAAAGGAAGACGAAAAACCCGGGCCGGGCAGGCCCGGGGAGTCTCCCATTCGTACCATCAGTAGTGAAACAAAGGGGGGGGGGCATCTTAATCAAGGGGTGGAAGAGGGGGGAGAAAATCCAATGGCGGAAGAAAAAAAGTTCTCATAGATCTAGGGTGGCATTCTCTTTCAGCGGCAGGCGGAAATAAACTTGTTCTAAGGGGACGGAACCAGAAAAGTGGGAAAAAGAGTTGGAGCAAAGAGGAAAAAAAAAAAGGTGCACGGTTGTCAAAAGGAGGGAACTGCCTTACGCGAAGCTAGAAGAGACTTTCGCCAAACCAGGAAACGAAGAATTCGTTCGCAACACGGTCATCACGCAAGGGTTTTCAAAACCGTGAATTTGACAGCCAAACGATATCGGGGGGGAAAAGGGAGCGACGACGTCCCCTCAAGGAACTAATCCAGCAAAAGAAAATCGGGTCAAAAGGAAAGGGGGGGCCGCGCACCAGAACGGAAAGGGGGTTCTCGATTGAGGGTCGAAAACAAGGAGGGAAAAAGGAGGCTACTTCTACACGGGAACAATCAGAAGGGCATTAAGGGGGACTGCCTGGGTTCCCGGAGGAAAAGTGAATTTGAGATTGAAGAGTCCAAGAACCTAATCAACAAAAAAATTTCCTTCAGAAAGCTCGGCAAAAGAACCCAATTCCTCCACAAGGGCCAAGATCTCGAGGGGAAACAAAGAAAAAAAAGAGATCTTGATCGAGCGGGAAGGTGGTGGGGAAAAAGGTTGTTGCGGACTTTAGCTGGTCTGAAATGAGGTGCGTGAAAGCGATTTAACTCTAAGGCTCACATTATGGAAAAAGGGAGGGAAGCGCCTGGCAGGCAGAAAAAAAGGGAGCCCCTCCACCTCTACTAGGGGGGTTGTCGCATAGGGACGTAATAGGGGAGACTACACTCTCTCCAGGCGGAGTCTTGTTTCGCGAAGGAGGCCACGAGTGGGGGAAAGGGGAAGGAATGTCTTAGAAAGAGGGGGAAGGGCCTCTCGTTTAAGTCAAGAAAAGTTTTGGAGAAGTCTCTAAAACCTGGAATGAACGGCAGGGAGGGTCGCTAACACATTTCGTGAGGTTTGAGGAACGGGGGCGGTTTAAGGGGGGGGGAGAAGATCAAGGAGGGGAAGACTCGCGTCAGCCGTTTTTGGGGAACTTGGTGAACCGGGGCCGGGAAGGGATCCAAAAATAGCGTGGAAAGTCATGCAAGGGAAAAGTGAGTCGCGGTTAAAAAAGGGGGGTTTAAAAAAAGGAAAAGCATTTCTTCAAAGGGCGATCTCTGCGCCTCTGCGTGAGAAGGGGGTGGGGTCACGGGATTACCACGATGAGGCAAGATACCGAAGCGGGGGGAAAACTTATGGGGGGGGAAAACGATGCAAGGAGAGGTCGACGATTTTGGGAAAAAGAAAAAGGGGCGAAGGTCGCATCTGTCTCCGAGAAACGAGGCACAGAGTACGCGGGAAAAACCCGAAGAACGAGAAGGATTGTATCATCCGAGGCAGCAGGGGAAAGGCGTCAAAGGGGGGTGTGCGAAGGGAGAGGGAACCGTCAGGGAAAAAGAGGGGGAGGATGTTGCAAAGGAAAAAAGGGTTGTCCCGCTCTGATCGAAAGGAGCAGAAGATGGAAAGGGGATCTCGGGGAAAAGGAGCGGAACAGGAGGACAGAATCTTCGTTCTAACACAAAGGCGAACACCACAGAAAGAAATTGCCGGTAAGCCCGGCCTTAGGGGAGAGAAGACGCAAAAAGCTCCGCTTTAAGAGGAGGAATGGCCGAAAAAAAGAGACATCGAATTCGGGAAACAGCACTGGTGGTGACCCATATTTTCTGCCTAAGGAAAAAACAAGAAATGGGGGGGCTGACCGGGGGAGGCCGGCCGTACTGACCAGCAAAGAAAAGAGAGAAAAAACCGGTAGAATATGCAAAGGGGGAAAAATTCAGCCGGACAAAAAAGAGAAACAACCTTGCCGTCAATGGATCAAGAAAGGGAAGAAAACAAGAGGAAATAGAAGAAGGGGGCTGTGCCTGATCCATTGCCGCACGGTTAGGGCGAGTTGGGGGGAGCATTGAAGAGAAGGACGACTGAGAAAGAAAAAAACGGATTTGCTTGGTCCGTACGAAAAGGAAACAAAGTACTAAGGGTCAGTTATGCATAACTCCTGAAAAGAGGGCTGGCCCGAAGGAAGAACGTTCAAAGAAGAGAAGGGGGACTCTCGAAAAGCAGAGTTGGGGGACGATTAGGTCTATGCAAAAAGGAGGAAGCAATTGCTGTATCATACTGGACACCCCTAGGGAAAGCGAAGCCATTATGGAGAAGGTCGGAGTGGGAAAATGCGAAATCGAGGAGGGAAGCATTCTTCGACCAGGGGCTCGCCGAGCCAGGGTTCACCAAAAAAGACTCATCTTCAAAAGCCAAACGCCAGTACGAGTCACGAAAAACTGAGGACCTAGCAAAAAGGCAGTATCTTCCACGAAAAAAGCCCACGAACCCTGCTGCTCAGCATCACCTCCAAAAAAGCGGAGGATTCGGAGGGGGGTGAAGTACTCTGTCGACTAAAAAGAAAAAGAGAAGAGAGGGCGGGAAAAGGAGGGATCGTCTGCGATTCAAACCGGGCGGCCCGCAAATGCAAGAAACCCGCAGGGAGGATTTCCGTAAGCCTTGAGGGCACCTATCGAATAACTGGAAAAAAAGGAAAATTCAGCCAACGCAGGAAGGGAGAAAGCTCTCGATGCGGCCTCTCGAAGGAAACGGTGCTAAAAAAAACAAAGAACTCAAGTTTCAACCGAAGCCGAACCAGCTGTTTATCACGGAAGAGGGTGAAAGGGGGGACCAAGTGATCGGGGAAAAAGGGGAGACTCGAGCTCTCGGGGAGAGGGGCTGCCAAAGACCTTAAACAGGGAAAGTGTCGTTCTCCAATCAAGCAAAAGGTGGATACCGCATTCAACCTGCAGAAAAAAATAAAGCCCAAAAATGGTCTGCTTCAGCCGACTGAAAGCGCGGGAAAAGGGAAGGTTTTGCAAAAAAGGAGGGTTGTCCCCTTCAGAAAAGAAACCGGGCACAAAAAGGACCTTCTCATTTTGAGAAGAAAGGAGCTAAAGGAGAACAACTGTGGGCGACAGAGTCGCTTTGGCTGGGGATACGTTCGCAGAAAGACTGCACCTGAAGAAAGGAGGTTAATGGGAAAGAAGGCCGAAGAAAGGAGAGGCCGTCCTAACAAACGGAGTTCCCTCGGCAGCCAGTCATCTCCCCTTTCCTACAACACTGTCACGAAAGCCGATCGAGAGAAACCCAACACGGGGGGGATCTGGATTCACAAACCCCCCAATCGGGGGGTGGTTTAGGAATTGTTGGGGGAAAAGGGGCGCAGAATAGCTAGGGGCCCGTGATTACGCCTCTAGAGGACTCGGCAAGGGAGGAAAACCATGAGAAAGGAAACTTTGCGGGGGGGGAACGTCCTTCAGCGAAGATAGGGGCAACGACAAGAAAAAGTTTTCAGCGCCCAGGAAGATCCTTGTAAACGTCGAAGAGATATTAAAGGGCATGGGAAGATTGTGGTCAAAAGGGAGGTAAAAGCTTTAGGCCTCCCTCGTTAAGCCGCAACCGGGGCCAGTGAAGCTGCGGGGGAGAGGTCGCAGAAGGGAGGATTAAGGGGCGTAACGAAGGTGCGGGGGGAAGGGGTATTTGAACAGAGCTCTAAGAGCCGTCAGGCCCGGTTGGGGAGAAAACCCGGGAAAGGGAGGGAAACGTGATCCAACAAGCGTGAAGGAGAAACTTGATTTCTCGGTTTTCCTGGGAGGGGGTAAAAGGGACTAAGACCGAAATCATCCGCGTAAAAGAAAGCTCTGCGTGAGACTTGCCTTGGTTGGAATAACACGTTATTCTAAGGGAAACATTAAGCATAGTGAGAGGGTTTCCATACTGATTGTTTCGAAAGGGGGAGGACGATAGAGGGGGGGGGGGACGAGGTGGGGAAAGAGGGAAGGTCGCATCGGCGCATCAAGCCGAGCTAGTCGCAGAGTACGAAAAGAAACGCGGAAGGAGTGATGGGGGGAGACCTGGCGAAAAAGGCAGTCGGAAGCGGAGGAAAGAAAGGATGTGCTAGGCGGGGCCAATGGAGGGAAACTGTTCTCGGACGAGGGACGTGGGAGGTTCGTGGGGGGCATATAGGCGTGTGCACTCCTCTCTATCGAAGACGCGAAAGAATGCGGAAGACGCATTAGAAAAGAGAGGAGAAGTTGCGAAAAAACAGAAAAGGACGGGAGGAATACCACTCGTTATTAGAAAGGGGAAGAAAAAGGCGGTAATCCAGGAGAAATAATCCGCCAAATCCCGCTTTAGAAAGGAAGCGATTTCCTCGACTAGAAAACTTATTGGTGAAAAGAAGGGAGGGAATAACTGATCGTTCCACCAAGTAGGGCCTATGCAAGGGGAACGCATCAAATTCCGTCGGGACGCCGAAAAGGGGAGCTTCAGGAGAGGAAAGAACAACTCGCCAGCGGAAAAAGGGGGGGAGGAGGGGATCGCACAGCAGAAGCGAAAGGAAACATAGGGGGAGGAAGGGGCCCAGATGCGGTGCTATCCATGAAAAAGGTTGACCGAGGCTAGGGGGGGAGGGCGATTGTAAAAAGGGGGGAGAGGAACTTATAACCGACGTGCTTCGAAAAAAGGATTTGCTGGTAATTGGGGCCGGAAAAAGGGCTTGCTGTTGCGAAGGGGGAAGGCAGAAAGAGGGGGGTCCCAAAAAAGGAGATGAGTGCGAGAAAAAAAGGAAACAGGCAGTCCTCGCGCATTAACAAAAGAATAGGGGAATTTGAGGGGGGGAGGAGACTCATCCGGCTTAGGGGCTCAATCTGTTTAGAAGGGGGTAATTCCGAAAAAGAGGAAGAAAGAAAAAGAGAATTGGCAGAAGAATGCCAAGGGGGAGAGCAGTGCCGATTCTTCAGCAAAGTGCGAAATCGCTATCGTTCCAGGCGGGAAGAAATCGGGCATCGAGGAAACGCCGAACGAGGGGAAAAAAAAATTCATTGCCCTAAACAGGAATTAAGCATGACAGATTTACAAGACCGCTTATCCCGTGCTGCAGAAGCAAAAGAAGGGGGACGGCCGTTGAAAAAAACTCCGGCGAGAGGAGCCTATTCGACAATTCAAGAAAAGGCGATGCAAACTCGGAAAAACTTGCCGGCAACTTCGAACAAAAAGGAAACAGCGGTGTACCGGAAATGAGGGGAGAAGTTAATCACTAATCTAATAAAGGGGGGAAAAAATACACGACTGCAAGAAGCGGAAAAGAATCGCTTATCAATGTCATTCTAAGACCGGAGAAGATGCGGGGGAAAAAAAGGCACGCCGGAAAAAGAAAAAGCATGCCTTTGAACGCCTGGGGGGGAAACGCGACAAGCTTATCGAAAAAGGTTCACAAGTGTAGGGACTACGACTATCGAGAGCGATCGGGAAGAAGAAACACAAGTTCGTTCAGAAAAAAAGAAACCGCCATTTTGGGGAGGAAAGGAAAAAACCGTTCCTTACCGAAGCAATATACGAAAGGCTTACACTGGACGTCCCTTCTCGAAAGAGTAGGCTAATCCTAAAAGCTTGGGGGGAAGAAGGGAGAAAGCCGCTCACAGAAAAGAGAAAGTTGGTTCCTCGGGGGTAAAAGCGAAGCTTCCAACAATCGAACTTCTACAACTTTGGGGAAAAGGAAAGGGATAAAAGGGAATGCCTCCGACTTCCTCAAAATTGGCAATTCTCAGGGGGGGGAGCCCTTGAAGTGAAAAATCTAGGAAAATCACGCCACAGTGCCTTGGTCAGCCATGAAGAAAACGCTCTATCCAGATCTCTCTCAACAAGGGAGAGAGTTAGAGAAAGGGTGTGTTAGTAATTTTTCTGACGGAGAAGGAAAAGCTGGAACTTGAAAAAGTATGAAAGAAGAAAAAGAGGCAAGGGGAAAAAAAAAAAAAAAAAACAACTCCCAATTCAAAAAGAAAGCCACTTTGCAGTAAAAAGGCAGGGCGAACATGTATAGGAAAACCGACGATGTGAGAATAGAAGAAGAAACCTTGTCGGCCGAAGGACAACTGGCGACGTCAAAGGGGGCGCTGGCTAGGCATGGGCACGTGCCAAGGATGGGAAATTATCCGCTCTTTATGGGAAAAGAGGGGGGTAAAGCCGGCCACCAAAAAAAAGGGGCTGAAGGAAAAAGGGAGGGAGGGAAAACATTGCGGGGATGAAAGGGGGAACGATTTATCTGTCGGGGGGGGGAAAAAGGGTATGTGCATCCATAATATCGAGGGGGAAGGGGCCGACGAGGGTCAGGCCGACACTGGGGGAAAAAAGGGGTCGCGTGATCCAACAGAGAGGGGGAAAAGGAGGCGTTTGCCACTTATTTCAGAGGGAAATGGGGGGGGGGGTTTCACCAGAAAGCGCAGAGAGAAGGGACTCCTCTAGACTCTTCGCTCTTCGGAAGTGGTATGGGAAAGAGAGGTATTCAAGAAGGAAATAAAGCGCGGGTGTGCATACTGGGGGTTCGAATACTACCTTGAAAAAAAAAGGCCGGCCATTTGACGACTAGGAACTACGAGGCATGTCGCCTCGAGGGGCTTAGAAGGGGGGATCTAAGTGGAAACGCGGCTGGGTGGAAAGGGGGGGGGAAAAAGGATTGGGCAGCAGGATCGCGGGAATTGGCATGTTCAATCGAGAGGAGCTTACTGCCGGTTCGAGGTGAAAAGTCAAGTCGGGAGGACTCGTATTGCTTTGGAGGGGGGGGCAGATGAAAAAAAGTTTGGGAAAAAAGGGAGGGGGGGGGCTCTCAAAAAGCGAGAATAATGCGTCACTGCTCCGAAATAGCCAATTCGCGGATGGGAGGAATGCCTGCGAATCCCAAGAGGGGGGGGGCGAAACCGATGGGGACTTGAAAAAAATCAGAAGCGCCTAATCCGAACAAAGGGAGAAATGGCGATAGTGCTTAAAGGAAATACGTGCAACGAAAATCGAAGAGAAGAAGTATTGGTTACCCATATTCTAAAAGAAAGTAACAAAAAGAAAATTGTCGTAAAAGAGCCGTCAGGGAAAAAAAAAAAGGAAAAAAAAGAGGGGAGCGACAAGTAAAGGTCGCGGCATTCTTGCGGAGGAGGGGACAAAGCGCAAAATCGCCAGAAAAAAAAAAAAGAAGGGCAATTGATCGCAAAGAAAAGAGAGTAGAAAAAAAAAAGGGATGACCAAGGGAGGGAAAAGAAAAAAAAAAAAAGGGGAGGCTGTGCGATCATGAAGGGGGGGGAAAGAAGCTTGCTCTTTTGGTCGGAAAAAGGGCCGCAAATAATGGCCTTCAAAAGGAGGAGGATGAGAAAGAGACGGCCGTCGAAAAAGAAGGGAAAGGTCTTGCTGGGGGAGAAGAAGTTCTGCATACCTCTTTTTCCAGGGAAAGAATTCGATGAGCGACGGCACGAGGAAAGCGCTACTCCTCTCGGAGGGACTTTGGGGAGATTAGGCAAAAAAAAGAAAAGCAAGGGAGAAAAGGGACTGTTTTCGCAACATAAAGGTTTTATCGGAAAGGGTCGCAACTCCGTTAAAAGCCGATGGAAGACGGGCGGGAGCAGTTCATGGCTTCCTCACCTAGAGAAGGGAAAGAGACCACCGGCAAGAATCCGTTGCATCTTCTCAAAGGTCTGGACAAAGCGAAGAAACGAGCTAGGAGTGCCCTTGAAAAAAATATCCCGAATCATCTACGAGATGAGAGGAAATGCTCCGCTAGCCGAAAGAAACCATCACCACACCCGCTTTTCAGGGGAAAAGGGCGTACTCTTTCTACTAGAAGAGGAGAGGGAGCCGATGGGAAAAGGTATTCTAAATCAAAAAAATTGCCGGGCCGAAGGGAAGGTCTCCCAGTCCTTTCTTCGAAAAAAGGAAAAAGCGCTTTCCGTACTATTTGAAGGGGAATCCACTAATCGAATAACTTGGGGAAATAACAAGGGAAAAGTCGCACGCAAAGAAAAGAGAGGGAAAAGGACTCTGCGAACTCTTGTCAGAATGAAAAAGGGGACAAGAACACCCAGAGAACAGAATTCCTTTCCCCGCACGGGAAACGGGGGGGGCGACAAATTATAAAGCAATCCCCAAAAGGAAACCGTCAGGCGTACAAGAAATCGTCAGGGGATAATACCCGGAAAAAAAAAAAGTCACTTCGTTGAGCAAAAAAAAATTTCATCCCGCAAAGGGGGAAAACTCAGCCTTCATAAAGACGATATCTGATCACCTTTTTCAAGAAGGGGAGGAAAAAAGGGGTTACGCCGAACCGTTTGGAAAAAGGGAAAAAGTTTAATAACAAGGAAAAGGCGGAGAATGTGCGTTTTCTTCGAAGGCTCTCTGGCTAAAGCGACAACCTGTGGAGGGGAAAGCATCTTAGGGGGGAGGGGAGTCCCTTGAGACTGCCGAGGGAACTGGTCACATTTGCAAGTGTTTGGAGCCAAGTAAAACGTCCATACGGGAAAAAGGAGAGAACGAAGTTGCAGGAAAAAAAACGCAACCCGGAAAGAAAAGAAAAAAAACGTCCGATCGATAAATAAAAAAGGAGAGAAAAAAACGTAGGCGGCGTAACCGCTAAAAAGAGGAGGGATCGAGATGGGTGGGTCTGATAAGGGTTGCTCCGACTCTTGGGGAACGGGGACGTATTAAGAAGGGGCATTCGAAAAAGAAAAAGGGCGACTGCAAAATTTGGCACGCGGCAATTCTAACAGGTATAAAAAAAAAAGATCACCAGGGAGAATGCTGCCGCCCTAAGAGGGGGGGGAGACGAAAAAAAAAACGGCGACGGAAAAGGGGAAAGGGGAAATTAAAGGGCAGGGGGAAAGAAGGAACAAACGGCATTTTATGGAAAAGGACGCTTGAGAAGTAAAACGATCGGGTGGAAAGGTGGGCAGATAGAGGCTGCGTAGAAGTGGGAGGTTCGCCGAAACTTGAAGGGAGAAAAAAAAACGAAGTGAGGGAGACGTGGGAAAAATAGGAGGGAAGAGGGCTTCTAATTCAGGGGGTCCAATTTTTGTCAACCCTTGCCCCGAAGGGGGAGACGTGATCAAACAGATCGTGGAAAGGCAAAAAAGCGGTGTCCAAAAATAGGGGGGGGGAAACGGCAGAGGCGCAGGCCGCAGAGAATAGGAGACCGCGATCCTGTCCGCCTCTGCGGATTGGGGTATGGGAATCCCATGTAACGATGAGGGAAAGGAGATCAAGATTACCTGAAAGAAAAGGGTTGCAAGACTGAGGAGGGAGACGGGAAGGTTTCGACGAAGGGTTGGCATCGCTAGGAGAATGTCGCATCGGTCGAAAGAAAAGGAATAGTCGCAGAGCCGCTAAACGGGACCGACCGGAGGGGAGGAAGGTGATATTTTAGCCAGCCAGAGCGGCGCATTTTGCAGAAGAAAACTGCCGGGAAGGGGAACGCGGGCCAAAAGAGAGATGATTGCTTTCTGGGAGAGGACCCGCGGGTGCCGGGGGGGGGGGGAAAAGATCACTTCCTCTCACTAAAACGGCCGAATATCGCACTGGGGAATTATAAAAGACGGGCCGGAGTTAGACAGAAGCTGAAAGGAAGACCACTCTGTTTATTGAGAGGGGATAACGAGTCAACCTTCTGAAAGAGCTGATCCATCGCCTAAGAGCTCCGCTTGAGAGAGGCGTAAGCGCGGGAAAGAAAGGGAAACGTCGACTAAAACGAAGAGGGGGCCCCGCACTTATTTTTACCAGGAGGTGCATGAGGGATCTGTCCACACCAGAAGGGCTGAGAAAAAAAGGGAAAGGCCTTTACTTACCAGGCAAAGAACAGACGACGCCTATACAATGAGACTTCAAGAAAGGGAAAAAAGGCCAGCGGCATACCATGGAAAAATGTCGCACATCTCCTTAATCTCGAAAAACGGAGGATATTCAAAGAAAAAGGTAAAACTCGGGGGAGGGAGGCCATTGCCTCAAAGGTTGCCGCTTGGAAGGAAGCTGAAATCGATGAAGCAATATGGTATACGGCAATAGGAGGAAATTTGCGGGTCAGACGGCGAACTACGATCAGCATTAAGAGGGTGGCCAGATCAGTTACATCTGGGGGGGGAGATGGCCGAATTCGGGAACGTTGAAAGAGTCCCCAATTATAGAAAGAAGAGCAAAAGGGGGGGACGATGATACTCGCCGGCTGTAAAAAGGGAGGGAAATCTTTTTCGCCATCCAAAAGGCCGGAAAGCAGAACAGGGAATTCTAAGGAGAGAAAAAGGAGAAAGAGCGGGAGCATGACTTCTCGGGAAGGGACCGGAGAGATCGTGAAACTGCACTCCTCCGGGAGAAAAAAGAAACAAGCAGACGAGAAGAACAGTCCCTTTCATTTTCACTAGGGGAGGAAAAGAGGAGAAGAGGGACTGCAAGGAAAGGGCCTTCTTAGAAAAAAACCGCAGGTCTTCGGCCTTTGGGAGGAAACCTGCGACTAAACTCATGCGAAGGGGAAAACGATGGCTACCTTCGAAGATTCAAAAAAAGGGCACGGCCTAAGAAGAGGGAGAAATTCTTTACGAAAAAGAAAAGAGGGGCCAGCTTCTGGTGCAATCTTTGCAAGGTGACACTAATCTAATAAAGGAGGGCCAAATACCAAGGAAAAAGTCAGGGAAAGGAAGGCGAGCCGAGGAGAAGAGTGAAACAAACTTTTCCTACCAAAAAAAAGACGAAAATCAGTGGCAACGCAAATAATTAAAAAAAATAGGGGAAAAATCACTGCTACAAGCGGGAACGGTGCAATGCTAGGAAAAAAGAAGACGCGACGCGATCAGAAAGAGGAGGCGCCCATACCCTTAAAAAAAAAAAAAACGATCACGAGGGGGGAAAACTTCATCCAATGTAGGGGAGAAAACAAGTTCATTCCAAAAGCCCATATCGAGCAAAGGAAGGCAATTAAAAAAAGGGGAAAAAAAAGGGTGGCCCAGCGCGGCTAGTCCAAAGGAAGCGTTTGGGGCAAAAAGGGGGGGAAAAGTTAAATCGCCTAAAAGGAGAAGGAGGCATTGGAAGGTGGAGAAAAAAGAAAGGATCTTCTACGAACTGCGACACCTGAGCAGGGGGGGACCTTTCGCAATGGGGCGCCGAAGCCAGTCACATTTGCAGTAGGAAAGGAATTTTTCGAAAAGGAGTCCAGCGGCCTAGGGGTAAAAGCCACCCCTTGATCAAGAGGACTTCGAAAAAACCATTCACGAAAAAAAAAGAAAAGCGATCCAGAGCGATACCAGAAAAAACGTAGGATTACTAAATCCTCTCTAGGAAGAGGAGGTGGGATTAAGGGGGGTTGCCGCAATAGGGAGAGGCGTTATAAGGGAAGGAAGAAATCGGCAAGGCTCCAAACACCATGCTAGAAAAGTAAAAAAATCGCGTCAGATATCCGCAATCCGGAGGGATGGAAAAAGTCTCGGAAAAGACTTGTTCGTAAAGACGAAAAAAAGAGGAGGGCGACTTCCTTTGTTCTCTGCGAGGCATGGTGCAAAGTTCAAAGGGGGATGGATAGCCAAGGGGAAGGGGACTTCCAAGGGGAAGACCAGTGGGGGGGGAGAGGGGATCTGGCTGACGGAAAAGGGAAAGGATTTGTAGAAAAAAAGGGTCTGTTGGGAATTCAAGTGTAGTTCTTTTAAGGGGGGGGGAAAAAAAGAAGAAGGGGGGGGAGGGAGCGCGAGAGAATGCGGGGGAAAAAAAATCACTTGGGAAAAAAGGGGAAAGCGCTTTGTCGCCGTGCTCCAACAGCAGGCAAAACGGCTTGACGCTGGGGAAAGGTGGTTTTCACGCAGAGGGAAGGCAGAGGAAGGATTTCGAAAGAAGGGCTCCAGGAAAGGGGAAGGTGAATGAAAACGTTATTAGAGTGATCACGATTCTCCCTCTAGAACTCTGGTTTCATAACTGGGGGGGAAACGCCGGAGACTATTCAGTCTTCCGGATCGGACAGGTTGGCAAACGAGGGGGGTCGCAGCAGAAGAATCTGCGCAGGGAGAGTAATCAGAGTTACTCTAAAACGTAGAGCCTGTAGTGATAAAAATTGGGAACAAAAAAACTCGCTTCGGCATTTGGGGAGGAAGAGCGTCGATGACGGATAAGGGGGCCAAAGGAAAGGGGGAAACGGCGAACGAGAAGGAGGGCTTTCGATGTTTGTCATAAGGAAGATGCCGGTGGACCTCGCGATAAACTGGGGAGGGAAGAAAAGATTCGGCCGAGAGGAGTCGAGGAAAGGAGAGGCCAGGGGAAGAATACCCGGAGGAGAAAAAAAACAGATTCGAGAAAACGAGAAATGGGAGGGGAGCCGTCTGAGTCTCATCTCCGAAAAGCAACTTCAGAGTCGAAGCAGCTGGCAGACGGGACTCATCGTAATTCGAAAGGATTGGTAAAAGAGGAAGGGACCACAGAAAAGGGGGATCCGTAGGAGAAGGTCGGACGTCAGCAAATCCGGAAAAAAAAAGTCATATGCGAGAGATTCACAATCGATTTCAGAAAAAAAATAGACAGGTGGATCAGAAGAGAAGAAGAAGAAAAAAAAAAATCAACAACAACAAGGAAAAGGAGGGAAGGGGTAGATTCTCGGATGCCTGTTCAGAAGAGAAACGTCAGGTGCCTCTGCGTTGCGACGAGGGAAAAGCAATAAATTTCCGGGGAGGAAAAGGTAATAGACCTAAAAGGGGAAGGAGGGGGAAAGACGGCCTGCGACTACGGGAGACAAAGAAGTGCTGTGTTTCGATCAGTTAGATCTGGGGAAAATAAATGGCCAAGGAAAAGAAAGGGGTTTTGTTGAAACGAGGCACCAGAAAAGCCTCTCAGAAAAAGATTGGCGATGAAAATAAGGCTGAAAAACTCATTTCTCGGAAAAAAAAATGTTTTCCATGGGGGGATTCGCGAAGCTTCTGAGAAAAATCGAAAGGGAGAAAAAAGAAATCGCGAGACAGTGGACCATTCTTCTCTAAGACCGAAACGCGAAAAGAAAAAAAAAGGCACGCGCCGTTCAGGAAAAGGAAAAAAGCACGCAAGAGAGCTTGCAACAACGGGAGAAACGCCTAGCACCGGAAGGGGCATCTACGCTATCCTCCGGAGGACCGCGAGCCCGCTGCTCAACAATAACAGCCCGCGTTCTTAAAGAGGGGGCGCGGAAGGGCCGTCGAAGGGGGGGGCAAAAAGATTCTAAACGTGAGAATCGTATTCTTTCCCCCTCGCAAGGACGCCGAAGTCCAGAGTCGGAGGACTTCGAACCCTCATGAAAAAGAGGAGTAAACGTGATAGCGAATAACGTGTTAAAATGAAAAGAAAAAACAAAAAGCCTCATCAGAGAGAAAAAGATGGAGAAGGCATAATACTGCGACTTCTGCTTTAAAAAAAGGAAGAAAAAAAAAAGAACTCAAAAGTCCAGGAAAGAGAGGGGGGCACTTCTAAAAAAGGATGAACAAGTTTTCCCCAATTATAAAAAAAAGGCCTGAGAGCGGCGAAAGCTTCTGTGCTGCCCATACCCGGAAAAAAAAAAAATTCGTGGAAAGAAACCTTCAATCCCGCAATGGGGGTGAAACGCGCCCAAGAAAATGCGGCATACGAAAAGGGGACTGTAGCTTAACATGGAAGAGGGAAAGGCCTCCAAAAAAAAAAAAAAAAAACAAAAGGAGAAAAAGCCACCCCTTAATGGTGCACATCGGGCACTGTGGAGGAAAGCGCAACCCTACTGAGGAAAATGAACTCGATTGTCGGACAATGATCTTCTGC
>Ga0179593_1469928_pt1 | contig 16012 bp, 24 predicted proteins | sample CZODoug2_1_08_16_FD_185931 | JGI IMG/M metagenome (GOLD analysis project Ga0179593, IMG submission 185931) | Vadose zone soil fungal communities from Angelo Coast Range Reserve, California, USA - CZODoug2_1_08_16fungal (PacBio error correction) | ecosystem: Environmental > Terrestrial > Soil >...
AGAGAGGTGAGGAGGGTTTCAACAACGAGGCCGTAGCGGCAGGCTCATGGGCAAATTGGGACGAGTCTGCGCAAGGATTCGGATCGGGAGGGAGGCAAAGACCAACTTCAGTGGGAAGGAAAAATTGTGGGGCTGAGGAAAGGAGGACTAAACGGTCTAAAGAAGACAATACCTATGTTGCGCAGGGAATGAAGGGAGGGAGAATCAAAAACATAAGAGTAGGTGGGAAGGGGGGACGGATTGAACATACACTTTATAAAAGAGAAAAGAAACACAGGGCACGGGGGGAAATAAAAGATTGGCAGATAGAATGAAAAATGAAGAAGAGGGGAAACAATAAAAACGAAAAGAGGCATGACGTGCTTGAAATAGGGCAAAGGGTCACAAGGAGGGTGGAACCGACGGTTAAAAAAAAACAATGGAGGGTGAAAGGAAGGGAGAAAACACCATGGGGAAATAAAAGTACGAGGGGGTCCGTTAAAAACCATCGTACATTGCTGGGGGGGAAAAAAAGTACAAGAACCAGCAGGGAGAGTAAAATCGACTGAAATGGGGGAAAAGGACGGGGCCAAAGGGCGAAGATATGGGGGGAGATAGGGCAAGCGCAAGGAAACAAAAACATGGTAAAGCGTTGTAGTCCTGACCGGGGGAACGGTACAGGGAAAAGGGCATTCGGAAAGGATTAGAGGAGAGAAACAGTGGAGGCGCGCCTATCGACGTTAACCTTGAACAGATCATTGATAAGGAAAAAAAGAGGAGGATTCAGGGAAGGGAGAAAGGAACGGAATAAAGACGGGGCAGGGGTGGAGAAAGCCGACTCAGAAAAACAAGGAGGGGGTTGAAGAGGAAAAAGGGGGGGTGAAACTCTGGCTGGCGGCCTCAAAGGGAGGAAAATTGAATGAAAATGAGGCCAGTACCGCAATGTTGTGAAGCCCAACGATAGGGCAAGCCTGCAACAAAAAAAAATTCAGAGTTGGGAGGATGAACAATAGGAAACTGAAATAAAGAAGGAAGAGAACTCGAGGTACCATGGCGGAAGGGGAAGGAGGCCAACGGGTGGGGGGTCCGCAAAAAAAAAAAGAGTTCAATAAGATGTACGAAATCGATGTGGTCATCTGGGGAAAAAGGGACGACGAGGCGACGGAAAAGAGGGAATAGGAGGAGTCGGGGAGGCAAAAATACTGAAAAATGCAACGGAAGGGGGAGAAGAAGCATCAAGGCAAGGGGTAAGGGGAAAGAGGGCCAGGGGAAGCAACGAAGGAAAAAAAGATGAAGAAGTGCAGAGTATCGCAACATATCTCAGGGGAAAAAAAGGAAAAAGGCAATGGAAAAAGGGACAGGCCGATAGCCGCTGACTGGAGGAACAAGAAAAGGGACGAGGGAGGAAAAGTTCAAAGGGCAGGAGAGAAAGGAAGAAGGAAGGAAACACAAAAAGGAAAGAAAAGCTAGGTCTCATTCAGGGAGGAATTACGAGCAAAGACAGAAAGACGATGGCAGACTCAACCAATGAAGATAAAAACAATCGCACGAACCGGATACAGAGAAGGGGGTGAGAGGATCGATCTTTTCCCATGGGGGGAAAGGGTAAAAGTAAAACGGCACAAAGAGGGTATAACGGGATGAGTCGAGGGACGACCGGAATCATTGATATAAATTAGGAATAAGGGAAAGAGGGCCAGCAACAGGTTGAGACGGCAAGGCTCTCAATAATCGATGAGAAAAAAACAACAGAAAGGAGAGGGAAAAGAGATATGACAAGGGGAAGACCCTGTTGAAGCCATCGTTAAAGTTAGACAGACTAAAGGGGCGAAAAATGACGGAGAGCAATTCGGGGGAACACAGTGGGGAAATTGAGAAGGAGGAAAAGGGGGGAAGTTTTCGGAAGAAGGAAGAAAAAAAGGAAGGGGAGGAATGATATCTACGAGATGGGCAGTGCGGAAGCGGGAGACGCGGAACGATTCAGCGGTTGGCGCTGCCTATATAGAGATAAAGAAAAGGGAGGAGCCGGGGAAACGAAAAGAAACTGGGGGGAAAAGGAGAGGGGAGAGGACGGGGTCAGGGAAAAAGTACGGAGAAAGAGGTCATTGCAAGGACGCGGCAGTCAAAGAACTGGGTAACAGAAAGGAAGAGGTAGGGGGGGATGAAGAGTATTGATAACAAAGAAAAGAGCTGTCATAAAGGTGGAATCTTGGGGCCTGGGACGGCAAAATAGGCAACAATACAAATAAAGATACTAGAGAAAGAGGGGGAAGTGGCAGGAGAGAAGAGGGGAACGAGGATATACACGTGGAAGAGAAGGAACAAGTAGTAAGGAAACGCAGAACATCTATGTGGTGATCAAAGAAGGGGAAGAAAGGGGGAGGTTTGGAAAAAGAAAAACCGTGAGACCTAAGGGGGAAAATAGAAATATGAAGGAATGGTGCATTGGGAAGGTTAGACGGGTGGGTCTTTAAGAGAAAAAAAAGAAGGTGTCAGTTAAACAGGGCTGGGAAGGAGGATTCAAACAAAAAAAGGGGGAACCAATGAGGTAGAACAGTACAGGGTCTCCGGTGGGAGAGAGAAAGCAAAAGTCAGAAGGCACCAGGAAAAAGAAGCACAACAAAATCATAGCAATTGAATAGTGTTTGAGACGTGTTAGCTAAGTGACGAAAAAAAATTAAAGGGGGAGGGAGAGGCTTGGAGGTAAGGAAAAAAGAAATCTACTGGTTGGAAGCGAAAGAATAGGGTCACAAGGGAAAGAGAGAATAGGCCGAAAGCACACGCTTCGGGAGCAGCTGAGGGTAGGAAGTAAATAGTCGAAGAAAGGGAGAATGAAAAAGAAAAAGTATTGGTGAAAAAAAGGAAGAAGGGATACAGTCGCCGGAAAAGGGGGATAACTATATCTAAAAGAGGGGAAAAACTGAAAAGACATAGCAGGAAAGAAGGAAGAGGGCTGTTTTTGCTCTCATTGGGTATAAAAAGAGGGTGGTGCAAGTAAATCCGGAATTTGTGAAAAAAGAGGGGTGTTTCTTAAATTGAAGTCAAAAAAAAGAGGGAGGGACACATACGTTTGGAAAAAGAACCGGTAGAATTGTGAGCATCTAATGCTATTGAAGGCTTTGAGTGGTTCGAATGAGGCATTGGGAGGAAATCGAGGCAATAGGGGGGGGGGGCGGAAAAGGGAAAAAGGTCTGGGGGCGGGAGAAAGGGGGTCACTCCGTAAAACTAGAGAGGAAACTCGGGGGAATGACGGGGCAAAGTCTACCTAAAAAGGGTGCTCAAAACAGTAGAATGAAGAAAAGATGAGGGGTAGAAAGCGGATTAGGGGGAGTTGGGAAGAGAAAAAAAGGAAAAAGGCTAGGGAAAGGAAGAATATCGCTCCTGAAGACAAGGGCGAAGAAAAAAGTAGTCTCTCTAGAACGCAAAAGCAGAAATGTCTGTCCAGAGGGGGGGAATAAAGGGATGAAGACGATAGAGTTCTCAAAAAAAAGAGGGAAAAGAAACTCAAGGGGAAAATGGAGGAAAAAGAAAGGAATTAGAAGGTAGGGATCCGAGAGGATATAAGCGTGAAGGACCTGTCTTTCTATAGTGGAGAGATTCATTTCTAAAATCAGATAAACAGACCAGGGGAAAAGGGGGAAAACCGAGAAACTCAAAGAGGAGAGAAAGATACTGCAAAAATGGGGAGGGACTTATTATAGGGGATAGGGGACATCATGTGGCGGGAACTTAGACCTATCTCGAGGCGCAAATAAATAAAAAAAGAAGAAAGGGATTTCTATGAACACGAGGAAGAGGAAAGAAGGAGGAAAGGGATAGGGACCAATCTCAGGATATGGATATCAGAAGGAAGCAGAAAAGAGTACTTGGCCAATAGAAAGGAAGTGTGACCCTAACTTTGGGCAAAGGCTCAAGGAGGCAAGGGAAAAAGAAAGATAAATTGTCAAGGGGGGGGATGAGTACATTCGACTATGGGAGAAGGGATGTGAGACTGGCAAAAAACAGACATGGGTAAAAGAGAAAGGTAAAGACGGTAATAAGACTAAACTATCGCCTGGCGGGGTGTGACTCGGAAGGGTACGCACATCATGGAGGTGGGAATAGTGACGTGAGCGGTCGGGAAAAAGGCAGTGGAAGGGTCGGGTGAGGAGAAGGGGACATCAACCACCGTTGGGGAGAGGGGAGCGGGAAATGATGGGGAGAACAGCTTCCAATGGAAATCTAGGTCCTTTGAAAAAGGTTCAAGCATTCAGGGGGGAGCAAGACTAGAAAGAGAAACATCAGGGGGAGGAGAACAAAACCTGAGTACAGAAGAAAAAAAACTGTGAACTAGTATAGGGGAGACAGTAAAAGATCTCATAGGAAAAGGCGAAAATAATCCCTCGCGTTTGGTAAGGAGGGAATTCAGAGTCAAGAAGGGGCCAATAGGAAGCGGGAGACAGGCAGGGCAGGGGGACCAAAAGAGAGACATATCAGGATTCGGTGGTGAGATGCAAGATGGTGTAGAGCATCCACCGGGCAAACCAATGTGTCGGACCTAAAGAGGGAAGATCGTAAAAACGACGATTGCTCGACAACAAAAATAAAGTATTAGTCAAAGAGAAAGGATGAGCAAAGAGCTGGCGAAAAACATGTGACATGCGTTAAGAAAAAAGGGGGGGAGGAAGGTGGGGCACTCTTAAGGAAAAAAGAAGAAAGAGAGAGGGACATATCTGGGAGAAAAGGAAAGGAGGAAAAATTATTCCTTTCTATGGGAAAGACGATATAGATCCGAATCAAACGCGAGGAGTCTGAGTAATATCAAAAGTCAGTGAGAAAGTGAACCCTTTCAGAAGGGTTACTTGATTATGACTCGGACTGAGGACAGCTAACAACCGTATGGTGAAGGAAAAGGAAAAAAGAAAAAAATCAAGTGCAGAAAGGAGAGGGGGGGGGAACATGCGTTCAAGAGAGGGTGAATTAAGTCGGAACATAACAGCGCCAGATCGAAAAAGGGTGGGGTACGTCAAGCGGGGAGGAAAAAAAAAGACCCCTATACTAGACGTATGGAGAGGAGAGGAGAAATCGAACTTAAAGGAGAAGAGAGGAAACACATTCCACGCCTATCCGGGTATAGCGCTGGAGCCCGTTGGCTATACGTTTAGAGGGTAACATGCTGGAGGTAAGTAAGATAACCCTTGAAAAGAAAAGTGATAAAAGGAAGGAAAATGAGGAAGAAGGGGGAATATTCTTGGTAAGGAGGAAGAAAAAATTCGTTAACGGAGAGGGAGGCATAATTGTTTCACATGACGAAAAGGGGGAAAAAATTGATAAGAGAAACGGGGTAGTAACCTTTTAGGAGGAAGGTACGCGCCGTGCGAGGGTGCGAACAATAAGGAGGCATGGCTTTGGTAGGCGAAAAAAAGAGCAAGAAAAAAGCCTGAAAAGACTTTGCCTAAGAAGACAGAAAAGGGAGGCACTAGGGAAAAGTGTGAAAGAGAGAGGGGCGGGGTGAGGGACAAAGAGAAAAGGTCGGTCGTAAGGACGGTTAAGGAACGTTCTATCGCCTACTAGAAAAAAAAGAAAGTTACGAGAACAAAGAAAGGGAGCGCTCTATTCAGGGAGAATGACTTGCTTTACGTACACGGGGAAAAAAGGCTGGCCAGGAGGTGGAAGAAATGGCTTATGGGCGAAAGCGAAGAATACAAAGACAGGGGGAAAACCTCGTCCAGAGAGAAACGGAGACGTAAGGGCAAAAGAAGAGGAAGGGGAAGAAGCAAAACAAGCGTGGGAAAAGTTGGCGCTAAGAAAAGATGAGAAAAGGCTCAACGCCGTGTGCACCTAAAAGGGTTCAGCAGGACACTTGCAAAATCAGGATGAAAGATAATCGAGGTACGAAGAAGTGGAAGGGGAGGGGGGAAACTAAGGAACGAAAAATTGGGGACAAAAAGGGGTGGAAAAAGGGTCACAGAAGATCTCGGGGAACTGGAGAGAGAAACCATACGCTAGAGCAAATATGCCAAAGGGAGTGAAAAAGTTCCTCCCAAGTCGGGGAACATAGGAAAAAAGCCGCAACGAGCGGGGGGGAGGGGGAAGACACTTGAAAAACAGGGGGAAAAAAAGCCGAGATTTCCGGTAAAAAAAAACATCACTGCGGGTGAGACACATGTCGACCCTACCGAACTGAAGGGATGTCAGATTGAAACAGGAGCTGACATTGGGGGTAAAGGAAAGGAGGGGGGTCGAATCTAGTTGAAAGCAAGGGGAAAGAAAAATCGACCGAAGATGGGAAAAAAGGTTTGGAAGTCGCGGGTTACTGAAAAAAGGGGGAAGGGCGCAAGCAATCAAGGAAAGTGGGTATAGCTTCTATATCGACAAATCGTTCGCAGAGACCTAGCGGGAGGGAGGGAAAGTGGGGACAGCTCTTGTGGCATAAAGACAGAAAGGGGAGATTGGGGGCGGAAAAAAAAAAAGGAAGAAAAAAAACCAGGGTCAGGTGGGGGGGAAGGAAAATGCGGCGCGAATCTAAGAAATATGTAGGATCTTCACGGGGGGGGGGGAAAATGGCTAGAAAAGGAGGCCGGCGTTGAGCACAAAAGAAAAGGGGGAAGGTAACGTGCAAATCAAGGGGGGGAAAAAAACGCATGCAAGAGTCGCCGAACGAGTGCTTGAAATGACCGTAAATCCATATAGGAACAGTAACTGAAAGAAAAAGGGGTCGGATGGTTACCACGCCGAGGCGGTCGAAGTTTTGGGAAACCGACAAAACGGGAACGTAAATAATGAGAAATAAACGATGTTCAGCGGTTATAAAAAAAAAGACTCGGAAGAGAAACTTCAGCAAAATGGACAAAGAATCATGAAAGAAAAGGGAAAGCGGGTAAAAGTAACTAAGAAGATTCGACAAAGTCAATTGTAGGGGGAATAGTTGGAAGATATTTCAACAACGACTCAAAACGGATAGTAAAGCTAGTGCGAAACAGCTCAGTGCGGCTGCACAAAAAGGAAAGTAAAGGGGCTGGGGCACGCAACGGGCAAGAACGATTCCAAAAGGGGGGGTCGTCATAAATGCTCTCTTGAAGGAGCAAGCAGTTGTAGAATACATCTTCCACACGGGAAGGGGGGATACCAAAGGTAAAAACAGAGAAGAGTCTCGGGTCGATAAGAGAAAGATCGCAAACTTACGCCGCTTCTATAAAACAAGAGACACAAACTTCGGGTATACAAGAAGACAGAGAGGGGAAGAAATTTCGGGGGGTCGTTGAAGAAAGAGTGGTGAGAGGCCGACTGGCCCAAATAATGGGCACTATGAGTTAACTCCTTAGCAGTAGGAACGATACGTATTCATTTAAATAGGCAAAACATCAAAAAAGGTCTATTCCATTCATCTCTACTAAAAAGACACAACAACAAGGGGAAGATAGGAAAAAAAAAAGAGAGAAGTAAATGAAGAGGAAAGGGTTCTTGCCAACGTAAGGCGTTCCAAAGCGTTTTCTAAAAAGGGAAAAGGTGGATTTAATCATAGGGAAAAAAGGGCACTGTGAGAAGGAGGGAAAACCGGGAGGTAAATCGAAATCTGGAAAAGGCAGGTTCGGAACGGAAAAACCGGGGATCTTCCGTTGGAGAGAGGATTCAGTGGCGCGTGTCCGGGAGGACGGAAAGAACTTGGGCGGAGGAGAATTGTGGGAAAGAAAAAGTTAACTATCTGATCTAACGGATTGCGAAGCTATGAGAACTTTCCTGAAAAAAAAAAAGAATTAATATGAAGACCTGGAAAGGGAAAGCAACTGTAAGAGAAGGGGGCGAGAAAGTGGAGAATAGCATCGGGGGGTCAATTAGTCCAATGGTACTTCGTTGAAGGGTCACGACTGTCCAAAAGTGAGAAACGCGGGAGACCGTCGTGCTGGAATAGTAAGATTAGACGTAGAGCGAAGAAGGAGGGGGGGGGATAGTAAGGGTAGTAGGCACAGCGACATCTATGCTTATAGAAGAGTGACCTTTGGTCTTTTTACTAAACCATTTCGTGACCCAGTGGTAAGAGGGGAAGATCAGGTCGGAATGAAGGTTTGATGAGAGGGGGGGAGGTTCTACGACTCATAACGAAAAGGGTCCGTGAAATCGGCATGTCAAACATGATTATGTCCGGCGGAACGGAAAAAAATAACCTGCAGCCTGTGGAGCACAGTGATGGTCACTCAAAACCAGGAATAGAAACAAACTCTATGAGAGGTTACTTTCTAGGGAGAAGAGGGGACCCTCAAAACTGAAACGGAGGGGCTTCTAATGGGAGGGGTGGGTCGGACGACTACGCGCAGAACTGTGGGAAAACACAAGTAATAGGTTCACAGGGGAAAAGAAACGACCTAACGCACTTAGTGACGGAGAAGAGAAAGAATGCCGTGCTCCGACAAGAAAAGAGACACGGCAAGTACGAGGAAGAGGGAACGTGGGGACAGACTATTGCGAAGTCAAAAGGCACCAAATAAGATAACGGATCCGACCCGCTTGGTGAGCACAGTTCAGCAGCATTTTTTAAATACTGACGAGAAGGGGGGAGAGCATGGGGTATCAAAAAAACATCGAGGGGGGGAACAGAAGAGAGTGGGGTGCCTGGGGAAAAAAAGGGGGTTACTAAAGTATTCCCCAACACGATGAGCGTTGAACGCGGGTACCAACACCGGGTTATTCAATTGTGTCAAAGCACGAAGTGCATTGAAGGCGAGCTACGGGGAGTATGATGGCATTGCTATCATACACTGGAAAGAGGGAGTAAAACAAGTTCAAAGGGTGGGAGAGGGGGACATGTAGCCACGTTTAGGTGCCACGCCGCAACTTCTCAGCGGAAATTAGCGGGGATCGAGAGATCCAGCTACCCAATGAATTGAGACTAGGCTTCAGAAAGAGTGAGGGTATCAAGTTGAGTAGGAAGGGGGAGAGTGGCCAACCTGTCCACCGCGGTACCAATCTCCTCTCCACGCGTCCCTACCGACACAGCTCTATATCCACCTAGGTCCGAGTTTGCAACCTGATGACGGAAAGAAAAAAAAAAACAAACCACTGAAAAAAAAAAACACCTCGAGGGCGACACGGGCGCAGCAAAAACTCGTCAAAACGCTGGTCGTGAAGCTGACGAAATACAATGAAGTCGCCTCAAACATACTGAGCTCTCGGCGATATTCGGGGAGGGCAAGGAGGTAGATAGGAATGGGACGAGAGGCAGTGTCTAAAAAAAAAAAAGAAGAAACAAACCTGCTAAGGGGTGAACCGATCAAACCCATATACAACGGCACAAAGGACGCCAAATGCCTGCGACTGTCGGTACATCGCTTAACCAAAAGGCGGTTGGGCAGCTATAGAGCTTTTAGTGGAGAAAAGAAAAGGAAAAGAAGCGGCTGTAAGAGAAAGGGAGGGAGAAAAGTAATGCAAAATTGAAGACCAAAAAAAGCAGCTGTCTTCCGCGTCGACTGCCTGAACCACGTCATTGCAAACTGAAAGCGCATCCACCACGTGGGGGGGCAGATCAGCTGCACGCATATTGTAAGAACGAACGCAAAAATTTTCAGCAGGGGGGCATGGGGGAAAGTAGGGGGGAAAGGGGACTTGAAAAGCGGAAAAAAAGAAGGTGTTACAAAGAGGAGAAGGGAGAGGAAAATAAAACGTGCTCTACACGTATCGCCTGACCGGGTGAAATAACTCTTGCGATCTCGGAGAAAAGGAACTAAAACCGGTAGTTGATGCGCTAAAGAAAACACGGTGATCGTGTCGATTAGGGGAAAAAGGAAAAATTCCGGTCAAAGAAGGGAAAAGTGCATGCATGGTTCAGAGGTTGATGATCCCGCAGCAAAACCGGAAAGGGAAAAAGTACATCCGAAGAAAAAAAGGACAATTCCTGTTTTGGAAAGACCGCCTCTCGATAGTAACGGCAAAAAAAGAAAGAGCGGGGAGAAAGGGAGAGATATAAGGGCAACTGACAAAAAGAATTGGCGAAGGGACAGGGGACAACACTCTGTCAGAGGTGATAATGCTCAAAAGTGATTGCACCCCGGGCAAAAAAAGGTGGGAAACTGCCTCACGCATGAAATCTTGGGGGAGAAAGAGCGCTGAATTCGATCAAAAAAAGGGGGAGAGAAAAAAAATATAAGGAGCGCAGGGACTGTATACAAGAAGGCTCAAAGAGGAAGCAGAACATTGGCTGCCCGGTGTTTCCCGTAAAGAAGAATTCATCATCATTCTATATTTCATAGGAGGCAGGGAAATGCCCTGCCGAGAAAATGAATTTTCAGTAAAAAATAGGATAATAGAAGATCCGTCAACCCACAAGGAGAGGCACGTATGAAGGGCAGGATAGAAAAATAACCTTTGAATTTGGCTTTGAAATGTATACGTTTCTTCACCGCAAGCCGGATGTTAGCGGATTAGAATCAAACCTTCCATGCCTCAAAAGGAAAATGGCTAGAGGGAAATGGAGGTTGCAGGAAAAAAGAAAATACCGTTTGAGCAGTGAAGAAAGGACATAAAATACCCGAGAAGGTGCTGAAACAAAGGCGGCTACGGAAAGAGGCCGAAAGTGGAAAGGGCGAACATCGACGGGCAAAAAACCGAAAAAAGGTTATAGCAGATCGGGGAAGTCCAGAGATACGTTCAAGGTAACTGATGCGGGGGGAGCAAAGTCCCCAAAAGAAATTCCAAATGATAACTGCTGCTAAGGAGGCTCGGAGGTGGAAAAATGTAGGCAGAGTAGATGAGTGCAGAAAGGGGAGTTGGAATATCGCTTTAACAAAACGGGGAACTGACAAGTTTGCTTTGACGACGCGGAGACGAAGGCGTAAAAATGTGGATCTACATGATGCTGCGGCGAAGCAAAGCGGGGGTCGCAGCGGAAGAAGATGAAGTGGAGGATTTTGGGGGGGGAGAAAAAAAACAATCGAGGAAAAAAGGCACAAAACCCCTGAGGCATGGCGTAATTGATCGATCGGGTTGACCAATGCGCGTCGCTTTCCGAAGCAACTAAAAGTGAGTTGGGGGTGCGATGAACTGGGAAGAGCGATGGCTTTTGTCTCTGGGGACAAACGCGAGACCAGTCAGTTTTCTCGTCGGGCACGAAAACTCCACTTCACTCAGAAAGAGCTAAAAGTGTTTAAAAATAGATTCTCCCCACGACTCTCTAGTCGGGCGGACCATTCCTTGCTTGTCAAAAGGAAAAAGGAGCGTTTTGACTAGTGGAAGGAGGCGAAAAGCTATCTAGAGGTTCGAGGGGGGAACAACTGCTCACTGAGAGGGGGGAGGGAGACGATCTGTCGAGGAAGAGATCAGAGAGAAAAGATACATGACCCTCAGGGGTCGGGTGCTCTAAGACCCCGTTCTACTAAAAGGGAACATCAGGTTATGGGAAGGGCCGATGTGACAAAGAAATGGAGACTTAAATCGATAAAATTATCGTTAAACGGAATGTTTGCCAACCATCAACGTGGAAGTCCTTAACCATAACCTTTTAATTGTGCCGCACGTGTGGCATATAAAGTCGCAACGAAATCAGCTGCAAACAGAAAGCAGACAGATCATGAGATTACAGTCTTAGTTGACCATTCCCTCACCGTCGTGTAAAACGACGTCAAAGCGCAACGTGGGGGGCTGGAAGGAAGGTACGACATCATCTGTTTAAAACCAAGGAGCGAAAACACAATAGGGGACTGGTTTTGATAAACAAGGAGGAAAGGAAAAGCGAGGCATAACATGCGAACAACGGGTGAAAAAAAAAGGGACGATGGTCCAAGCGGAGGAAGGGACTAGGAAGAAAGGAGGCCTTCGCAGTGAGGAAAAGAAAGCAATTGTGCATAGTTTTAGGAAAAGGAAAGGTAAAGTTAGGGATGACGTCTTTCACTTCAAAATTAGACTCACTTCGACAGCAATGTTCGAGCAAAACTAACGCTTGCCCTGTGACAAAAAAAACTTGGTAGGCCGGTCAAAACATCGACAGCTATGGAGGGAAAAGGCACGGTATAAGTACAGCAGGGTAAGGGGGGGAAAGGTACACAGAGAAGCAGAAGAAAAGGAACCTAATTGGATTTGTGATCACGTTTGAGTTTTTGACGCTGCGTGGCTCACAAGAGCAACTGTAACCGGGCCGTGGGGGGGAGGAAGAAGAATGTTTTGAAGAAAAGAAGGAAGAGACACGAAAACCTGAGGATTGCTGGGGGGTACGCCAGATATAAGAAAAGAAGTCCTAAATACTTAGTCGATGGGTAAACCGGGTGTTTTCTGCAACCTCCCAATAGGGAAGGAAAAAGTAAAAAATCGATGGTCGCTTGGGGCACAGAATCTACGTAACCGGCGAAGAGAAGAGAAAAGTCTAAAAGGAAGGGGAAAAAAAAGAGAATTAAACTGCAACATTGAATGACAGAATCGTGCTCCTCAAGTCTAGTTAGGAAGAGGTTTGCATTCAAGAAAAGAAGAAGTCCAACGGAGGATTTGACGCGATCAGGGCCGAAAAACAGCTCGATAGCAAAACGTGGAATAGGAAGGGGGGGGCAAGTCACGTCTTTGAAAGGCAAAGCGTCAAGAAAATCGCACGCATGTTCGGCACGTCATTTAAACGCGCATAGGTAAACCGATATATCAGGGAGGCCGGTACTGCCACAGCTGGCGCTGCCAATGAAAGTGAATCGCAAAACGGCAAATATAACCTCGAATCTAACAAGGAGATGTATCACAACACGCGAAAAAGGTAGCACGCATACCCCAGGACGATGGAGGTGAGGCGAAAAGAGACACAGGTAAAAATAGCAGAATGGCCCAGAGCTGGGGGCACGACAGGAGTAAGATGAGGTAACCGGTCATCATTAAAATAGCGTCCTGCATGGAACGATTACCAAGGAGCGGCATGACATTCTCTCACAAAAACGGAGGTAAAGAAAAGGGGGAAAAAAAAATTCTTGCCGGAAAATGGAGTGCAATCGTGGACAGAAAATTTTTAATGCTCGGTGATTTAACCTCAATCTGGAAAGTGGACTAATCTTCACCAACTAGTGGAGGAAAGATGCGAAAAAAAGGACCCACGAGTTTCTGAGTGAGAATCGGGCTTTGTGAGAAGGTACGGGTGAATTGAGAGCATGGGGAAGGTGCAAAAAAATAGGATCAAGAGAAACTATCGGCGGATCCTTTGGACTACCCAATGGGACCTATCTCGCAAGAACTGCCTGCTGGTGCGGCTGATTTCTTACAAAAGAGAGAAAGGAAACACTGAAGTGGAAAGAAAAAGTTAATCTGCATTTGGGATGGGAGACTGGGTCACTAGCATCGCGTCTCTCGTTGAAATCCGTTGACGCACGTCACTTTCCAAACCTACAAATATCTTGAGAAGCTATTCTACAGGCAGTGGGGCATTAGATCATCAGATCAACGTAGGTCTTAGACAGTGAGGCTCCGCAGGAATCATGCACAGCGAACATGCGATTTCGATCTTCGGAAGTTGAGGGGGCAAAAACACCTTTCGACCGCCCGGGAAAACAGCGAAATAATCATGTCTTTAATGCGGATTTCTGATAGGAGAAAAAAAAAGACTAAGGTTCGGGGCAAAGAAAAGCATAAAAGTGCTACTCAAAACGGATGCAAAATGCCTCATGGCGGGCGGACAGGACCGTGCAGCCTTTGCACAAAAGGAAAAAAAAAACCCGTTAAATCACAGAGGAGAGGAGGGGTCATGGTCGAGTCCGCGTTCAGAATGACCGAGAATGTCAAAAAAGTTGGATTTTCGCAGGAGACTCGTCAGACTGTTGGGGGAAAGGGTGGGTGTGTCCTCAAAACATGGAACAGGGAGAAGCGAGACAAGAGGAAAAGCAGAACTATTTCTTCTGTCATCGTAGCTAAAGCATATGCTGTGCCCGAAGCGTGGCAATTCTCATAACTGGCGAAAGGTGCAAATGCAGTGCTGTCGGAAGGAGGAGGGCAATCCTTCTAACTAGATACAGACCAAGAAGGTAAGCTGAACAGTTCAGCGTCATGTTTGAATAGGTCGTCCAGGGTTGAGGGAGAGGCATGGGGGAAAGAAAAAACATTCGATGTGGGGTTGAAGGAAGAGACGGCCTGGGGTGAAAGAGTTTGTTCGGAAGTGAATTTCAAGGCCCAAAGATTCGGGGCTTTCCGTGAGGTACAACGACCGTGTGGAGCGTGTGTTTGCGCGGATATGGAGTCTACAAATAGGGAGGGGGGGGAGGAAGTATTTACGTTGCAGGGCAATCGATTACTTCAGGTGGGCTGAGCAACGGTGCTATGTTCAGGTAGCAAGGGGAGGCCGCAGTCAAACTTCGCGTAAAAAGGCAAGGAGTTTAGAAACTGCAAGAAGGCCCTTTACTCAGAAGAGGGAATGTAACCTCGGTGAGCCTGCGTCGACATGTGAATCGCCAACATCTCCCCCCGGGTCCGAGCCTCCATCGCACTCACTGGATCGCGGGCCGCGAACGGGCTATAAAGAAGGAAAGGCTCAGGGGGGGAAAAAAAGGTCATGAAGAGATAGAGTGAGGAAAAAATGGCACGCGAAAAAGAATCCTTTTCACCAGTTGCGCGGGGGAGCGGCGAGTATTAAAGTAGGGAATAGATACTGCCTCGGCGAGCGAGTAACTGTCTTTTCGTATAGTGGGGGGGTGTGAAAGTAATTGAGCAAGAATCGAAACGACCGGCTCTGCGTTTAAAAATCCCCCGCCCAGCGCTGTAAAAAACTTCAAAAGGAATAGTCCAAGAAAAGAAAAATGGTCTACAAAGCGGACTGACTCAGACTGTGGTAAAAGATTCACGCTATGGGGTCTCTCTCCCAAAACAGCCTCAGAGGGAGTGAAGAGCAAAAGATGCGGCCCGCAGGGGAATGAAAAGGTACGTCAACCAACGGACGCATGGCGTCCAGAGGGAAAGAAACCTCTGAACAGTTGAAAAACTTAAGCGCATGCCCAGAAAGGTGGCAGGCGCAAGCTGACGCATGGAACCTGAAATTCAGAAGGTTCACTTTGGGGGAAATTCTTTGACAGGGTTACTGGGGTGGCGGAAACACGCATGTTAAACAGACAGGAGGAACGAAAAGGGGACGAATCTATACTACAAGGATCGGCCTAAGTTTTTGACGGGGAGGTGCGGCCTACCGTACGTAAACTCTCTTGGCAAGAGCGCGCAAGACGTCCTCCGGTGTATTTGAATAAGCAGACTTCCACCCAACCAGTTGAAAGGGGCGCTTTAGTGGAATTGGCTGGCCAGGGCCATCGAGGGACAATTGGACAGGAAATGGGGCGATGGGGGGGGTGATGTCTAATCCGATAAAGACCAGTGCGGGGCGCGGGCCGTAAAACACGAGTACTCCTCAAAAGATGCCAAATTTGTCGAAATATCCCGGGCATCTCGCTATACGCGCCAAACCAAAACGTGGATACGTGAGACAGCATATCCTGGAAACCATCGAAAAGATTGGCTACTACGCAGGCTTCACGCCCAGCTCGGGTCATATCTAGATATTGCATCCAAGATCTTCTTAAAGAAAATTGGCACCACAGGGGCCACCAAGGTGTCGGCCTCAGGGGGGGGGGGGCCATCGGAGGGACGCCAGCCGCTCAGGACGCTAGAGAAACAAAAACACTTAGTAGTATGGGGGAAAAAGAGGAGTCAGACAGAGGCGGACATGGCGAAATTCCAATGCTGATTCAAGAAAAAACCCTTTGGGCTGCCCGGTGGGCCAATAAAGAAGAGAACATATCATCTATAGGAGAAAAACGGGAGTACCGCCCTGCGGTATCCCATGCCTGGCGGGGATGGTGCCCCTCGTGGCATCAAAAAATACAAGAGAGGCTTAGGGAGAAGGGGGAAAGTGAGCAGGGGTAATCTCAAGGAAAGGGCATCCTTGGCTTAGGATATTACTCGCGTTTTCGGAAAGCGCAACCGGGTTCTGTGAGAGGTAAACCAGCATGCTCACATGTCGAAACGGCCCGTGAGATGGAACGGGAACTGTAACTGAAAAAATAAGAGACACGAGCAACGGGGGGGGGTCATCGGCGCAGCAAACTGCTAACAACGGCGA
>Ga0179593_1523107_pt1 | contig 16012 bp, 17 predicted proteins | sample CZODoug2_1_08_16_FD_185931 | JGI IMG/M metagenome (GOLD analysis project Ga0179593, IMG submission 185931) | Vadose zone soil fungal communities from Angelo Coast Range Reserve, California, USA - CZODoug2_1_08_16fungal (PacBio error correction) | ecosystem: Environmental > Terrestrial > Soil >...
AGGAAGGAAAGGTCAGGAGAAATACGTGGGAAAAGAAAAAAGACTTCAAAGAGGCGGCTTAAAAATCGTCCGCACCAACGGCTGTTCACACAACGTAAAAGGCCCTGCTCTCCAAAATTGGCGAGGAGAGGTAAAAGAAAAATGACGGTCCTAAGAGAACCAAACAGCCTCTGAGCGAACCGGGGGGAAACCGGGGAAAAAGGACAAAAAGGATTATCGTGACAAAAAGACCCTCCCGGCGCGGCTATCTGGGCACTAGGAAAGTCTGACGGCCAGGAGAGAGGGAGGATATCGTAACGGGGGGGAAAAAGGAGATCCGAAGTGGGGTCAAAAAAGTTCAGGAGCCCGGGGAAGGGAAAGAAGAAACGGGCGAATGACACGCGATGGAATAGTATCTTCATTAATTACAAAACCTGGAAAGATGCGGAAGGAAGGGAGACTTCTAAGAAGGGAGAATTCGGGGAAAGAAAGTCTAAGGAAAAATTACATAGGGGCCGGCAACGGCCTACACTAAAAATGGATTGGGTTTCTGTCCGGAGAGCTCCGAATGAAGCTAAAAAAAGCAACCTGACCGTCAATCGGCGGCTTCCCCCGAGTCCGCACAAAAAAACGGAAAGAAGAGGCCATCAGGGGGAAAAAAGGCCGGGAAAAAAAGACGGAGCTGAGCTGCCTGCTAGCCGTCACCACAGCACACGAGAGGAAAAGCTGGCAAGGAAGCTCAGAAAAGAAAGCTACAAGAATTCCGCTCGCATCAAACTTCCGGGACTCTGGGGCGATCATAGTACCTGCCTATGTCGGCAACGGCGAAGGCAAAGGGAGAATAGAGAGGGGGAGAGGGCGGAGGCGGTAGGCATTCTATCTTCCTGGGTTCCGCAGGGAAAAGTTTAGCCCGGAGGTTCCAAAGAAAGGGAAGAAACTTCATAAAAGGGCGGTCCTTCACCTACATGTGCTGAGCTATAACTTTTTGTCTCCCAGATTGGAAGGCAAAAAGTTCGGACGTCGCAGCGATGACTGGGGCGGAAGGGGACTATGAATGCTAAAAAGGAACAGAGCATCTAAGGTTGACGAACAACTCTGTCGACCACAAAAAACAACCAAAAAAAAAAGAAAAACACCCAAAAAAAAAAAAAAAACCACCCAAAAAAAAACACAAGAAAAAGAAAAAAAAAACCCAAACCCCCACACACAACCCCACACACCCAACCAAACAAAAAAAAAAAAAAAAACAACCACAAAAAAAAGAAAAAAAAACAAACCCGTGCAAACCCAATTCACCTTTTTGGGGGGAGAAAGCCTTGGTGGATTCGGACCGGGGCAAAAAGACGAGAACTGCAGGAACACAGGGAATCAGAGGAAAAAATTCTCTCAAAAAAGAGCGAGCGCGTTGACGTACGTGCATTCACGCATGCCTTGGGGTCTGCATTGCAAATTGGGGACATGGATGGCTGCCGAGGAGAGGGTAGCAGAAGGGAACAAAGAGCAGCGGCTCGGGAACAGGAGAGACGCTCAGTTGCTCCTCAGCGAAGGAAATCCCACAATTTTGCGCAGACGTCGCCGCGCTCACCGGACTCAGGAAAGGAAAACGACTCCGCGGGGGGAAAAGACGACATCATCTGTGAAGCCTATCCACACAAGAGAGTCGAAAAAAAGGGGGGAGGGAAAGAGAATAAATACTAAAATCAGTTCGCGGACCGTGGTCAAGGATCCCCTGATAGAAACGTGGTTGCGGGAAGAATGGGGGGCGTCTTACGACTGAAGCGAGACCAGGAGGCGAAGAAGATATTCAGTAATGTGGACTGGGTGAAGAAGGACGCGCCTGACAAGATCATTGACGATTGGAAAGGCTGGCGAAATAAAAGGACGTAATTCCTGAGGATAGAAAAACTACAGGAAAAAAAAGTCCAAAAAAGAGAAATCTAAAGAAAAGGGGGGAGGCCCCAATTAGCAGCGAATAGACCGCGCTGGATAAAAAAGATATCTCAGCCCGGCATCAACGCCAAACGTTCATCGAGGAAGAGGAGGGAGGGATCAAAAGAGGAACAAAGAGAAAGGGGACGGGAGTCAAAGCGGGCCTCCCCAAAGAAAGATCGTTAATCAAAATCGCGTGTTCGCAAGACATGAGAGACGCCCTTAAGAGAAAAAGAACTCGCCCTACGCGGGGGGGGGCAAAAGCTAAAAAATTCCGACTCGAAAAACAAACTAAGGATAGAACGGCTGGGGCTCGATGACTAGATATTTCAATCCCTGATAGATCGCGCTTCGACCATGCCAAAAAGAGCGCGCCTAGAGGCTCTCGATGAGGGGTGCTCGGACACGGGCAGAACGCGAGGGGAGAAGTCGCCCATCACAGCATGCGGGGTCTATGCGCGGATCAGGAAAGCGAGGTGCGGTCTTCCGGAGGGGGGAGATGAGGAAGCGTTCAATATAAGCTGGTTCGGGCGGCGCAAGCGGAAAATCCTTTTTGCCAACGACTACCGTCGTGCTTTTGCATTGCAGAAGCAAGAGGGGGGTCGCCGAAGGCGGGAGCGCGAGAAGGGGAAAAATCCAAGAAAGTGCAAACAGTTCCGACACATCGAGCATTCGGGAAGAACGCGACTGGGACAAAAAACTTCGTGGGGGAAGGAGAAGTGACAAGAAAAAGGTAAAGGGGCTGAGGCAAGTCTGTTGGAGCTCGAAAGCACGGCCTTTTTCTACTTGTCATCGTGCGGTTTAGCGAGGAAGGAGGAGCGTTGAGAAGAAGAAACAGGGGAGGAAGGCCAAGAGAACCTCGACGGCATTCATCACAAAAACAAGGGCTTACTATCAAAGGCGTTCCGTGGTAAAGGAAAAAAAAGGGCTCACAAAGTGACTACCGCAAGAGAAGAGGGGGGTAAAAATAACCCAAGGGGAAAAATAGGGGCGGCCGAGAACAGGAGCAATTATGCGTTTTAGAGTTGAAGATCCTGTTGCACGCGGCAAGAGAAAGCATAGAGGGAAGAAAGAATCGAGAGCTGGCTAAAAGCTGCGGGAGCTGGAGGCTTCAAGGAGACGAAAAAGGAATCGGAAGGAAAGGGAGGATACGGAAAGGGAGCTCCTGTCGTTCTGGTGTCCGAGACTAAGGCTCAAGGGTCTCGAACTAGCCTGATCGACTGGGAAAAAAGAGGGGGGAAACTGAAAAAGCGAAAAAAAGCTTCCATTGAATTGGAAATCAATCCTTGAATTTGCCCAGAAAAAAAGGGAACAAAACTGCAAAAGACGAGTTATTGGAAAGAGGGATGAGGGGGTTAATCAGGGTCCCTGTAGTGTTGGGGGGCTTTCGTTCGTCGCAAACGCGGAGGGGGCCTTTAAAGAAACAAAAACAGGGAGCTGGTTGAAGGGATTATCGGTTTTTGGGCCGCCGTTATAAAACATGGAGGAAACAGAGATTTGCGGGGGGGAATCTCAAGGGAGAGGAGATACCAAAAAAAAATTTCTGTGTGGCAGCCCTAGCCAAACTACAAAAACCCGATAAGCAATCGCCAAAAAAAAAAGGAACGACCAGGAGGGGAGGCAGTTTAGCTGGAGAGCAGCGGTTGGCGGAATGGCCGCAACCCACCCTCCAGGCAGGAGGGCCGCCAACCAGCACCTCTCGGCGGCAAAAAAGCAATGTGGAAGAGTGGGGGAAGCACGGGAGGGGGCAAATGGGAAAGATTTATGGACGCCCATCAAGGGAGACGGATCAAAAAACACGGGGGCCTGATCCCGTAGGGAAAGAAAAGACGTTCAGGAACCAAAAAAGAGACAAATCCCCTTGACCGCAGAAATGACAGCGTCGGCTTGCCCGAGCGCCTCGGAAATGTCCTAAAGAGGACAAACGGGAGGGGGATCAAAAATAGAGGAGGGAAGGATCTCGATCTGCAAAGCGCTTGCCGTAGGTGGCACATTAAGACAGTCAGACCCCTCGGGGGAGAAACTGTTCCTCGCCGCCCTGGGAAATGGGGGAAAAAAACCGATAAAACGGGGAATGAAAGTCGAGACTCCTTCTTGAATGTCAACTACGGAACTTTATACTTCAGCCATGGTCTGGGTATTAATAATCCGAGAGCCAGAAGAGAAGAGCGAAAAAGGTGAAATGGAGGAAACTCTCTCCATTCCGAAATATAAGCCGATGACACAGAACCGGCGTAGAAAATTCAACAGAATTACAGGCAGCCAAGAGGAAGACCGAAAAAGGGAAATGACAAAAAGGACATGTTTACGGTAAGGGGAGGAAGGGGGCAGGGGATATTGAGAGGACTTAGAACCGACACCGGATCCGGATCTTGGGTCGCGCCAGAAGAGGTGCGCCCTACACAGGGACGGCGACTCAGGAAAATAAACCAAGACGTCTTAAGGAAAAAAAGGGGAGGGCCAGCTGGCGCATACAGAAACACCAGCCTGCGATCTAAACATAAAGCTCCCACGCCTGAAGAACAGCACCTCAAATCGGGAGAGGGGACGAGGAGACCGTGAAGATAAGACAGCTGCGATGTCCTCTTGGCGGACTAATTTGCGTCCTCGATCCCATAAGGGTGAAAGAAGAGATCGCGCAGGTAAAAAGAAAAAGTCAAGGGTAGGATCGAGGGGGAACATAAAAGAGCTGAAAAGGAAGGAAATCGAAATATTCAGGAAGAGGGGCTGTACTTTTGACAAAGCCGCTTGAATTTTTCGCAGCGGGGCCGCTGTCGGCGATGTAAAGCGCTCGATCAGGGCGTCCAAGAAGGTCGGTCTTGGAGGAAAAACCTCGATGAGTCAGATAGGGGGGGGGGGAGCTGCCGGCGAGAAGGGGAAGCGGCTCTATGTCAAAAAGGACCAGTCGTTGTGTTTATGTGTCACTAGGAAAGAAGCCCCTCTCGTCGCGGAAAACGCGGGAGGAAAAGGGGAGGATAAAAGTAATAGGGGACGTCGCCCGCGGGGGGTGTATCCAGCTGGAGATGGGCGAGCACAAACGAAGGAGATACGCGTGAAAGAGTACAGGAAAAAAGGGACGGAAAAGAGAAAAGAATAAACGCTGGCTCCGGCCTCCGGGAGGACCAGTAACATTTGCCAAGGATGGAGGCCAGAAGAAGGTTATAAGAAGGAAGCCGGAGCATGGGGGGCGAAGAAGTCGCAGAAAAAAAAAAAAAACGAGAGTCGGAAAAAAATCGACCTGTCGTGGGGAGGACGCGCAAGGTTCGAGTGGCTGACGATCTTTTGATGCCGGTCGGGGGATAGACATAGCTGTAAAAGCGGATGAACCCGCACAATCGTTAGGGGAAAAGAGGAGGGGAGGAAGGTGAGCAGGAGGAAACTTGGGAGAACCTTCAGAACAGGTAGAGCGTGGATAGAGGCTTAAGAGCAAAGCGCCGGCAAAAAAAAGAACTTCTCTTTGAACTGAAGGCCATGGGAGAGACAAGCTGCAAGAAGGGAAGCAGAACAAGAGTGGGGGGGACGGAAAAGGGCAAGGAGGAGATCGGGAGATGCATCATGTGCCGGGTAAGAGTGCAAAATTCCTGCAGCGACGCGGCATGCGAAACTTTGAGGGCCAAATGGGGGTTAGGTCTGGATCGCTCGGGGTCAAAGGAGGAATCAGGGGAGCCATAAAGCCAGCAAAGACCTCGCATGGCTTGGAAAAAGGGTCCAGGGAAGATTGGTCTTTCCAAAGTCCAGGATCTCACCGGGAAGATCAAAAAAGTCGGGAAAGGTGTCAGAAGTTAACTAAGAGGGGAAGCGAAAAGGCAGAAAGGCAAAAACTCCTCCCATTCCGAATAGAAATGCCGAGACGGGCCCGGTCACCGCAATGAAACACGAAAGAAAAGAAAAAGGTGACGGAAATACAGGGATAGGAAAGCAAGAGACACTCCCGGTGGGATCGAATAGGCTAAGCGGATTCTTTCTCGGTTAGTCGATCTTCGGGGTGACTAAAGGGCGTGTGCTGGGTTGACGTCATCCCGGATAAGAAAAAACCGGTCCGGAAATCTGGGGGGGGAAGAGAGACTAAAGATCGGCTGGCGGCTTCTCGGTTTTGCTAGCCGCCGGCGTTCGGTAATGAGCAGCTGACGGGCAGAGGAGGACATTGGGGGAGAAGGGAAAGCAGAACGGGGAAAAAAGGGGCGTTGTTCCGGGGGATTCATCTTTTCATTTAAAACTTCTCATATGTGCCCCCAATCCAGAACAGTCTTAGACGACGAAAAATGCGGCCCGCAGAAAGGAGGCAAGAAAATCTGACAAAGGCCCAGTTGCGGAGGAGAAAAAGGGTTCCATTAGGGGGAATTCCATGTAGGCAAGAATGGAGATTGGTCGGAACATATAACGCTTGGGCAGGAAGAGCAGTCAAAAACGAGAAAGGGGGAAAGGGAAGTAGAGAAAACCGATAAAGGAATCAGAGGGCTAGGAGGGTGTCGTTAGCCGAACTCGGCGCTCCGACCCGACGCTGCTAAAAGTAGCTGTAGACCTCTCCAGAACGCGGCAAAAGAAAAAAACCACTCATAGGCGAAAAGGGGGGTGCGGACTGGGGACAGAGCCACTCCCTTCAACAAGAGCTTGTCCAGATGAGAAAAAACCAATCCACGTCCTCGATCTAGGTGCGGACAAGCCCGGAATCAGACAAAACCAACACCGAGGAGGAGGAGATGAAGGGAAGGGGAGAGAAAGAGATATCGAGGAAAGTGGGAAAAAAAAGAGGAGGCTATAGGAAATTTTTTCCGCCGGGTTCCCGCACCAACTGCTTTCACAAGGAATCAACCCTTCTCGCCAAAGGTGGATAACCGGCGAGGTGAAAGACGGTCTGAAGAAACTTTGAGAAGACAGGGGGGCGCTGGTAACATCCCCTCAAAGAGAACTACCGGCGTATGGTGACCCGCAAGACGAAAAAGAAGCCTTCGTGCTGTTCACCGAACAGAGAGCTTCGGGAAGAACGAAAAGCAGGAAAGGCGTGCTCTCAGGGAATCCAAAAGACAAGGAATGGCTCAAAAGTCCAATTTCTGGACCCGTGCGGCGACAGCCCGAAAATAAGGGACCGATTTGGAAATATAGGAAGGGGACGCAGGAAGGAGACTGCAGGGCGTCAGAATAGGCGCCTGAAGTCAAAATCGTAGATGAATCCGAAAAGTCAAAGCAAAAGAAGATGCCGGCAAAAACGAGGACCTCAAAGGGGTTGCTGGATAAAACAAGAGAGGAAAAACCCGCGAACAGGACCGGGAGCGTGGAGGAAGTCCCGTCTGAAAAAAAAGCAGGGGGGACCCCGAGCATCGGGTCTATCATCCTCCAAACATCAGTGAGCGCCACCAACGTCTTGCTTCGATGCTGAAGGAAAAGGGTCAAAAATATGGGGCTGGCCGCCATCTGCGACTAACACGGCGACAGCCGGAAACGCTTTAAAGTTCAAACGGGAAAAAGGTCGTGCTGCGGTACCGCTATGTCGCAAAGGGGCAAGCGAAGGGAACCGCCCGGAACCTTCGTGGTTAGGGGTGGCGGGAAAAAGGGGAGGAAAGAAGAGAACCGCGCATAGGAGGATTGACCTAGAAGGGGTCCACGTACGTTTCGCTGACAATGCGGAAAGACCACCGGGCTTGCCTTCACCGACCAGGGGGGGAGGGGGGGGATAGATCCGGTAAAGGGGCCGGGAAAAAAAAGAGGACAAATGAGTGAGAGTCGAAGACTAGCTAGGAGAAAATAGTTCTCTTACGTTTCGAACACTCGAGGCAAGGACACCAGTACATGTTGGGCGAAAGATAGGTGGGAAACGCGCCGCAAGGGAAAGCGAAGGAAGCGTAAGAGGAAGGAGACGCAAGAACGAGGCGCGAAAACGTTCGGAGGGGCACACTCCTGCAATGGCGTCCTTGTCAATTTGCTCTTAATGGAAAAGGACGAGAAAAGGCACCTTCACAAAGAGAAGCCACCAGAAGGAAAAAAAACCGAAATAAACGCCGGGAGCGAAAAAAACAAAGTTTTATGCTCCGGCAGCTGCTCACCTAAAATCCGAGGACTTGGGCCGAGACGCGGGGCCGCCGTAAGAGAGAAAGAGAGAGAGAGGGGGAAAAAAAAAATCGTAAAAAGGGGGGGAATCCAGTACAAACCCTACCATCAGTGTGAAGATCCCCCTGCTCGACGGCGGGTTCTGGAAGAAGGGGGCGCTTGTAAGAAATCTTAGGATGATTGAAAGGACCGGAAGGAAGAACCTATATTCTGCTGGTGACTATATTTCTTTCTGCCAAATGGAAGGGGAGGGGAACCGGAGCAGCGTCTTGACGATTAACGCGCCGAAGGCTTACGCCGGGCTTCAGGGGCTGAAAGGGGGAACTCCTATGAAAAAAGGCGATACTTCTCTCCAATCACCCAAAGGGGCGACCCCACGCGGGAGAGCGAAACTCTAAAGGAGAGAAGGGGAGCTAAAAGAAAGCCAACACAACGAGGCTTTCTATCAAAAAGGGGACAGACAAATCCATACTTCCAATCGCGTGAATAGGAGCGGAGAAAATGCCCAACCCAAATCGGAAGAAGTAAAAAAGAGGGAGTTAGAAAAAAAAAAACAAACGGGAACGGGGAAAAAAGACGAGGACAAATTCCTCCTGCTGTTGACACTGCGCCATCATATCCCAAGAAATTTCGCTCATCTCGAACGATGAGAGGACGAAGGGAAAAGGTCGGGGCGGGGCTTCGACCTCCCACCGAGCCTGAAGGATATCGTCGATTCAGCAAGAAAGGGACTCGCGGGTCTGGGAGTCAAGGAGGAAGCGGAATCGAGGCTCTAATCTGCCTAAAAGAGCGGGTTGCGAGGTCGCTGCGCGAAGGAAGGGCGAGTTGGCGGTTTACTGAAGGCGTGGGGGGGGAGAAGGGATCGCGTTCAGGGGAAGCTTACAAACCAGTGTTTTTGGTTCAAAAAAAAAAAGACGTATGCTTGATCGGGGAAATAAAAATACTTAGACGGATTTCAAAAGAACAAAGGAGGAAAAAGCGGGAAACGGAGGAAAGCGAGCCAGAATCCGATCCAGGTTAAGTGCTTATGCATAAGGAAAAAGCCAAAAACGCAAAAAAAAAGGAAAAACGGGTAAAAAAAAAAACTTAAGGGGGAAGATGAATCAAGTCCTCCGCTGCGGGGCTTCCCATGCTGTTGAAGGCCGCCGCGACCATCACGGTAATTTCTGGGATAGCGCTAAATTATGGAGTCGGAAAAAAGATGGAAAAAGAGGAAAAGAGGGGGGGGACGGCCGAAATAAAGGCTCGAGGAATTCTCAAAATTTCTTAAGTATCAAGTCCGACGTTGAAAAACCAGAAAGGAGAACAAATAAGGCAAATCAAAACAATATCGGGGTTTTCGAACAAGGAGGGCGCCGACAGGAAGGCAGAGGGGGTGAAACAAGAATGATGGGGTCCCGCGAAGCGAAAGAACACTATCTAATGCATAATCGGAGCGCCTCGAGGAAAATGGGGAAGGGGGAGGAACACGGTCGACGGAGCGAGGGGAAAGGGCTGGGCGGGGGGGAGTCTTCGTGCTTTCTTGCCGCGAGCGGTGGGCTGAGGTCTCGAACGAGCCTGGAGAGAAATTACGAGGGCAGGGATGCTTGATCCATTTACTGTCAGAATCAATCGGAATTTGCCAAATCCAAAGGAAAAACGGACACAATCGGGCAGGAGGGGAGAGGGGGGCGAGCAAGTTCGGGGGAAGGTCCGATGGTTTTTGACAATCATTGGCAGTTCGTGTGAGGGGAAAAAAAAAAAACAACCACCCAGACTGTCGTCCGCCACCCAAGGGGATTTCATTTAAAAATTTGTTGGGTGCCAGGTTCAAAAGAGCACCAACAAACTTGATGTAATGTTTGGTTGCGAAGAGGTGGTTTGCCACGTCGGGAGAGAAAAGGCTGAATAGAAGAAAAAAAAAAAAGAGGAAAAATAAGATACCAGCAAGGGTGGCAGACCCATAGGAAGAAACTACTGCTCAACACCCTTAATCCAAAGGGCGCCAAACACTTAAGAGGGCTTCGAAAAGACTGGGGGAGGCGGAGGGAGCAGTGTTGGTGGGGGGGCCGACATGAACCACCCACATCCACGGAAACCAGGCTGGAAGGAACAGCAAAAAAAACAAAGGCAATCCCGAGTGTTGCACGTGTGGCACTCCGGTTCGGGCAAATTCCGATTGAAAAAAATACGGGACTGGAAGGTAAAAAGAAAGAGCCGGCGGCCAGTCTCGTTAGAGCGAAGCAGCTCCCCGTTTCGCACAGGAAGCTCACGGTTTCGCAAAACGCAAGGAACGAGAAGACGAACATAAAAGAGAAACCTACCAAGAGCCAGCTCTCAGGGTCTTCCGGGCCCGATCTGGCTTTAAGGAATGGGGCTGCACCGGAGGGCCAGAAAGAAGCTTGCAGGAATCCGAAAAAAACAAAAAAAAAAACAAAAAAACAAAACCCCCCCCCACCAAAAACCAAAAACCGATATGTGTCAGAAAACCCAGAAAGTAGGGGGGGAGGAGAGGGGGGAGGACTTGGGGAGAAGACTGCCTGGGATTGAAGCAATTGTCTTGTTTTAAACGAGCGAGCCGTGAGCGCGCGCAGCGAAAGACTGGTATGCAGAAAAGGAAGGAGAGGGACCAACATTCTTTGAGGGTCTATTCGATCGTCAACAAAGGTGGCAAGGCAGACGCCATAGGAGGAAGAAAACGTGGAGGAAGAAAACGAGGGCTATATAAATTGGCGATATTAGTACAGTGAAAATCATACATAACCTGAATAGGATCTTGCGGAGAGAAAACAGAAAAGACATCAAACATTCAGAAAAAAAGCCACGACGGTCGGGGGGTACCAAAACCGGTATGGGTCGACTGCCGCCAAAACCAGCCGCGATCTCGATTAAAAAACCACGAAGAAAAAGAAAAAAAACGAAAAGAAAAACGATCGGAAGACAATCTCCCGCAGCCGTATCGCTGTCCGATCCAAAAAAGTTCCGCGTGCAGACATTTCGAAGAATTGGCGTCAACGAAGGAAGGAAAAAAGAGGTGAAAAAGAAGGTCAAGAAACACCCTTGAACGAAAGGAGAGATCGATTGGGGTCATCGAAATGGCGCTCAGCCGTTCGAGCTTAGCAAGACAAAAAGGGGGGGAAAGTGGGCCCAAAGCCGGCGGAAGTGTCGCGAGGGGAAAGGAGCGAGGGAAAAAGTCGAGAAAAGGGAAAAAAGGTCGATAAGGATTCCGGGATCGGGGGGGTCAGCCTTCCGAAGATCGGCCGCGCTCAATGTCAGCAGCAATCTCTGGGAGGGGGGGTTATGGGGCCTCTTGATAGAACTCGTGCCAAGAGGATGAAGAGGCGTGATGAAAAAAAAAATATGTAAAGAGGGTCTAATACTGCGACCGGGCTTGTGGTTCGCACAGATGCGGATGTACGTAGCTACTGTCCGCATACGGTGACCATGTAGCTGGAGGGGGGCGAAAGAAAAGGAAAGGGAAGGGGGGATCTCGCGTCAGAGGGCAATACTCTGGCTCAAAATCCGTAAAACTTCCCCATTTCCCATTTCAAAAAAAAAACCCCAGAATATCGGAAAAGGCAAATAAGGACATCGTCCAATCAGCAAAAAGGAGCAAACAAACTCACAGGAAAGCAGGGGATCGGGAACTTGACGCGACCTGGCGGGTAGCGTCCGCCCAAAGGGCGCGTGAGCGGGGGGGAGGGGGAAAGGTGTGATGGGGTCTTAAGGGCTGTCTGCGGATGAACATCGCTTCGTCTTCAAAACAATCCCTTCGGCAGTCCGTGAGCGTCGGAGACCGCCAGATTGGGGGTCAAAATGCGGCGAGCACCGGCGATCGGGAGGATGAACAGCGCAAAGAAATCTCGGGGGGAAAAAAAAGGTCAAAGAATCATCGGCCGCCAAGGGGCATTGCAAGGCAAAAAAAAATGAGGATGGGGCAAGAAGTAAAAAGCGCCGTCGAGCAGAGGGGGAGAGAAGGAAGTGAAGGAGACCCTGCGGGGAAAAATGTGATCCACCGGGCGGAGCAAATGTAACTTGGGGGGAGGATCGCTCGTTTTAAAGGAAATCGCGCAATCTTTTCGCAAGAGGGGATCGCGAAACCAGAAGGGACCTGGGGAGATGAAACAACCGGAGACCAGCAAAAAGTGAGGGGATATAAGGTCCTTATTGATAACTTGTTCAAAACAGCGAGTCCAAAAAAGGAACTCGGCGATGCGCGGTCCGAGGCCGAGAAGGGGAGGAAAGCCGAGCAAAAGTGTGAAAGGAGGAGGGAGGAGCATTTTGCCGAAGGGCCGTGGTAATATGGAGGGGTCAGCCGTAACTTTCGCCGGGTAGGTAGAGCGGGCTGTCGCGTGTAGTCGAGCTAAGGCCCGAGGAAGGGAAATAGGAAGAGAGAAAGTCCAAGGGGAAAGAGTGTCTCTTTACTTGGTCTGTTTTTGGCCGTCGAATGCGCGGCGGCCGAGGCTGAGAAAGCGGATGGAAAGAGTAGATCAATGGGGGAGGGGCGAGAATTGTTGCCGGCATCAGAGCGAAAAAAAAACCAGAAGGGTGCTGCTCTGTGGGGCCGCAGGGGGAGAGGCAATTCTGGGGGGAAAGACTTAGAAAAATTAGACGACACTCCAGTACCGAAGGTATGGAGAGCAGCTTAATGATATACCTATTTCCAAGCGCGGTCCATTTCGGCACGGTCGGAGAGAGGAAGGGGGGGGAATGAAGGGAAAAAGGAAGAAGAAAAAGGGGGGTTAAGATCCGCTTGGCCAGGATCAGGAAGTAACTAAAGGAAAGTCTGAGAACTCCGTGCGCCGGGAGTGTTTGACTGGGAAAAGGGGGGCCGGTCTATCGCAGATGATGGCGAGATAAAAAGAAAAAAAGCCTCAAGAAAAAGGTTTGGGGGGAAAAGACATACGACACCAAGGCCGTGACATCCACCATGGGGGAGCAGTGTGGGGTCTGTGCCGTGAAACGTTTTATGGCCCGGGGAAACAGCTCCACGCCACTCATCAACGGAAGGGCCGCAAACCGAAAAATTGAGAAAGAGAGAAAAAATCACAAGGTAAATCGATATATGATGGAGAGAAGATGAGGAGGATTGGGGGGTCTTCACTCCTCGTCCATCTCGAAAGTAGGGGCGTAGGAGGCCAAGTCCTCACCAAAGAGAAAACGTCCGAAAAAGGAGGAAGAAAAGGCGAGAAGAAAAACAAAAAACCGGAGGCGCGGGGGCGGAGCTCCTTTTCGGATTGTAGCTACTACCGCAACAGGCTGAGGGTTGACCCGCTAACGACCCATCCCAAGAGGCGATGCACTGGAAAGCATGAAAAAGAAGAAGGACTTGATGATCTCAGGAACTCGACATGCCGGGTACATGTGATATACAGGCCAACTGTGAGATCCTCCAAGACAACGGAACGAAAGCCGCGCGGTTGGAGATCATTAAGAAGGAGACATTCAAAACTGCAGGAAAGGAAAGGGGGGCTCCAGGGGGGCAAATCGGGAGAAGTTCATTAAAATGCAACCTGAATCACCGCAGCAAAACACGAGCAGCACCCTTTGGCTTGGGGGGAAGTCGCTGGGAAGCGAAAAGAGAGGGTACGCAACGAACGTCCAAGGCCGGCGGCCAGCCGCCGGAGGAGAAGAAAGAAAAAGCAGCGGGAAAAACGAGACAAAGTAATCGTAAAGCCACCCGGCATGTCTTAGATTCTGCGCCGGGCGAATGTGGACCAAAAAGAACGAATCGCGGGCCAAGCTAGAACTCGACAAAAAAAAACAAACGACAAGTTAGGCAAAAACGAAAATTCAGGAGGAGAGCTCATTACACAAAACTATGTCGTGCACAGCGCCAGCGAAACACCGCTACCTCGGGGGCAGGGGTACCGGCAAGGGGAAGAGGTTCCTTAAGAAAAAGGAGGAGAAGATTTGGACGGAAGAGGACACGCCGGTTCCGGTGACCAAGCTGCTGACAATCAAACACTGTGCTTCCTTAACAAGGGTCTGAGAGGGGGGGGGACGTGGGCTCAGCTGGAGTCCCCCTCCAAAGGAGAGGGGAGAGGCGGAGGAGGACTGCGATGGGGGGGGCGAGACTATTTACGTTGCAACACCCAGCGCTCACAAAGAGGGGGCGAAATCTAGGGTGAGTCCGCCTCCAAGGGGAGAGAGGGGAGAAGGAAAGAGGAATAAGGATGCTCTCACCGCTGCTCTGAAAAAGCGTTGACGTTCTGTTCGGCGACCCTCCTTTGGGGGACAGGGCAATTGCAGGAAAAACCGCGGAAAAAAAAAAGTGGCAAAAAAAAGGGCGCTGGGGCAAGAGCGTCTTAGGGACCGAATATCTCTCCACGCTCGCCGGCTGAACCCGGCATGTCGAATCCGCCCAAGGGATATTCGCAGGGAGAGAAGAGACAACCAAGGGTTGAGAAGAAAAGGAATAAACGACAGCTATGTCAAAAGCTAGGATTCCCTGCCACAAAGATAAAAAAAAAAAAAAGAAATACGCAAAAAGGGAGGAGGGGACGATCAAAAAACCAAAAGTCTCTCTCGTCCAAATGGGCCCATCAACGACGGTAGGGGGGGGGGGGAGCCCTTGGGGGCTCTTACTCGGCCTAGCTCGAGAAAGATAGGTGACCGTAGTAAAAGAGGTTGGGGAAAAATGGACGGGGGCCTTACTCGGAAAGAGTCACGTTTCCTATGGGGATCATATGGCGAGCTGAAGGGAAAACTCCGGCTTGCTCGTCGCCCAACTACAGCAGGAAGGGGAAAAACGTGAAGAACCATAGCATATGAAACCCAAGGGCTAGCAAATTACGACTCTACCGGGCGGCGGTCATATTCTCTTCTCAAGACCACGCGTTCAATCGGACACGGAGGGTTTCTCTACCTCAAGGGAAGGAACAATCTAAAGGAACGATCTACCGGCATGCTGACCCCCGACTATCGATAAGGTTATGTCGCAATACCGACCGGAGAGGAAACCCTTAGAGAGCGAGAAGAGCAGACAAAAAAGGAAGACGCTGCGACACCGAAGCCATACTATCACCGTTAGCTCAGCTCAGGAACGGCTGCGCGAGGAACAGGGAACGTCTAAAAAAAAATCCGAGATCGGCCAAGTGAGAGACGGAAGTCATAAGAATCGAGCGGAGATAAAGGTCGGGAGGAGGGGTCTCTAGAAACTTATTCGAAATTGTCGCGTCAAGGGGGGGGGGGGGGGGAGCATTCGCCAGGGCCTTCCTGCAGGAAAGAGGGTAGAGGGGATCGAGTAAGAAAGGAAACGGTGAAGGGGAAGCAAAGGAATCGTTTCGAGAGCGTCTGGTCGGCAAGAACGGCAACCCGGTTTGGTCACGACTACGTCGGGTCTGTGGAAAAGATACGAGTAAAAAGCCGAAAGAGGAAAAAAGATAACGATAGTGGACTGTTCTTATCATCTCAATATCGCGGAGAAATGTTCCACCCAATGTCCAGTCGTGTGGAAAAAAAGGAGGACAAGCAGAGAAGGAAGAAAAAAGTGAAAAAATGTGGGGGCTCGCCAGGACACTCACGGTCCTTTGAGCCTCGGCTTTTCTATTCGGACGGTCTCGACATTGAAAACAGCAGGCGCTCTCGCGAGCTACAGAGGGGGAAGGGGGCTCGGGAAAAGTAATCGCGTCGTTGACATAAAAAGAAGAGCAAAAAAAAAAAACATTCTACTTCCGCAATCAAAAAAGGGGTTTTCGACACAAAATGATCGGGGGAAAAGGGGACCAGGAGAAAAAGGGGGAAAGTGAACCGCGCAAGCGAGGAATCGACTCTGATAATTAACTACTCTGCTCAAAAGTCGGGGAGGGAGGGGTCGGCTAAATGGACGCCGAAAAGAGAAGGGATTGCTACTGCATGAACGTGCTCCTGTCCTGGCTTGCAAGCTCGACTGAATCTCGAACGAGCCGCGACGGAGGGAAGGGCTCAGTCACGCAGAGGGGAAGGGAAAGAAACATCGAGAATTTTCCCCTAAGGGCGTGGGACCAAACTTTACAAGCGGCGAGGGGCGCGCCGATGGTGGTGGCGGGCAAAAAGAAAGGGGAAGGGGGTGTGTGGGAGGAAAAAAAACGTCTAAATT